>JAESFT010000825.1_pt1 | contig 11899 bp, 5 predicted proteins | sample 9269451 | NCBI WGS metagenome assembly JAESFT01 (sample SAMN14502557, study PRJNA617106) | algae metagenome | isolation source: Scytonema hyalinum WJT4-NPBG1 and co-occurring heterotrophs from well... | place: USA: Mojave Desert, Joshua Tree National Park, California | collected 2006-05-25
AGTCGTCAATGATAGCATAGACAGCAATTGTTTCATTTAACATAATTCCCCTCCGTTTTTCTTACTGGAGGGGATTTTATTATCTTTGCGATCGCCTTCTCAAATAACTAGCAACTTGGGTTAGTACTCGATTTCTGCTGTGCAGGAACCGCAGGTGTTAGCTTGCTAGAGACAACTCCCAATGGGGAAGAAATCTTTCGCTGGAATGTATTAGCAGGCGCATTGGCACAGTACGTCGGCGGCACCACACCCCGCAACTTTAGCCCCTGTGGAGTCTGCTTGGAGCGCGGCACACCTGTGCTTTTTTCCCATCCCGAACGGTATTTTACCTACTTTCAAGCCGCCAACACGCCGATCGTTGAAGAGTTGGTATTACCCCTGGTTGCCGATCGCCATGTCCTCGGCACAATCTGGATTCTGTCGCACGATCAGCAGCGGCATTTTGACTCCGAAGACCTGCGGGTGATGACGAGTCTGGCAGAGTTTACAGCCGCAGCCCTGCTCTTAGACCAGCGGCAAACTCAGGAATTACGGTTGGCAAATACTCAACTGGCAACGCTAGAAGAGCGGCATCGGGTGGCACTGGAAGCCGCAGAACTGGGAACATGGGATTGGCATATTCCCGCCAATCGCGTGATCTGGAACGAGCAACACTATCGGTTATTAGGGCTAGAACCCAGGCAGGGCGAAGAAACTGCCACCTCATTCACCCAATATATTCATCCCGAAGACCTGCCACTGGTGAACGAACAGCTTGAGCATGCGATCGCCACTAACGGAATTTACCAGGCAGACTTTCGCATTGTTCGTGCCGATACAGGAGAAATCCGCTGGATGAGCGGCTATGGGCGGGTGATTGAAACAAACGACGGACAGGCAACCCGCATGACGGGAGTGATGCATGACTCGACCCACCGCCACCAAATTGAGCAGGCATTACGCGAAAGCGAGGAACAACTGGCGGTAGATCTGGCTGATACAAAACAGTTAGAGCAGATCAGCAGTCAGTGGATTCAGGAAGAAGACATCAACGCCCTTTATCAGCAGATTCTCGATGCGGCGATCGCCTTAATGCGATCGGATATGGGCAGTATGCAAATGCTCTACCCCGAAAGAAATGAGCTGCGGCTACTGGCATGGAAGGGATTTGACCCCGCATCGGCAGCCTTTTGGGAGTGGGTGCAGATTGATTCGGGCAGCACGTGCGGCGTGGCTCTAGACACGGGTAAACGGGTGATCGCCCCCGATGTGGAAACCTGCGAGTTTATGGCGGGCACCGAAGATCTCGACGCTTACCGCCTTTCGGGGATCAAAGCCGTACAGTCTACCCCCCTGATCTCGCGTAGTGGTCGTGTGATCGGCATGATTTCCAATCATTGGCGTGAACCCTATCAGCCATTAGAACGGGAGTTGGGGCTGCTCGATGTGCTAGCGCGGCAGGCTGCCGACCTGATTGAGCAGCGACAAGCCGCAGCGACTCTGCGCGAATCGGAAGAAAAATATCGATCGCTGTTCAGTTCGATCGACGAAGGATATTTTCTGTGCGACATGATTTTCGACGAAAACGATTTGCCGATCGACATCTTATATCTAGATGCAAATCGAGCGGCGATCGAAATGGTCGGGCAAGATTTCACTGGACGACGGCTCCGCGACATTAACCCGAATTATGAACCCTACTGGTATGAGATCTTTGGTCGCGTTGCCCGCACCGGCGAAGGTGAGCGACTAGAGCGATATGCCGCGCCGGATGACAAATGGTATAGCTTCTACGTGGTTAAAGTCAGTGACGACAACAGCCGCATTGCGGTCGTTTTTCAAGACATCACCGAACGTAAACGCCGTGAAGCGAATCTAGCTTTCTTAGCCGACATCACCGATGAATTATCGCGTCTCTCGACCGTTGACGAAATTATGCAGGCGGCGGGCGCGAAAATCGCCCGGTATCTGAATCTCGCCGCCGTCAACTTTCTCGACATTGACGACGCGGGCGGCTGGCTGCACGTCAATTACGGCTGGGCAAAACCGAACCTGCCGAGCGTTTTGGGAACGCACCGCATCGAACATTTTCTGAACGAAGAATGGAAATGCGACTGCCGCGCCGGAAAAATAACGGTCATCCGCGACACGCAGACCGATCCGCGCACCAATGCGGCATCATACGCCCCGCTTCGCATCGGCGCGTTCGTCAACGTGCCGTTTAATCGCGGCGACGAATGGAAATTTATCCTCTCCGTCTATGACACACAGGCGCGCGATTGGCGCGACGACGAAATCGAGCTTTTCCGCGAACTCTCGAACTGCATTTTCCCGCGTCTCGAACGCGCCCGCGCCGAGGAAGTCCTGCGCGAATCCGAAGCGCGAATGCAAAAGGCGTTTTCGGCTGAAACCGTCGGCGTGCTTTTCTTCAGTCTTGACGGCGGCATACAAGACGCGAACGAGGCATTTACAGGAATGAGCGGTTACACCCGCGACGAGCTTCAAAACGCAGTGCATTGGGAGACGCTGACACCGCCGGAATTTAGGGACGTAACCGTGCGAGCCGCCGCAGAACTCGCCGAAAAGGGAGAAACCGCGCCGTATGAAAAGCAGCTTTTCCGCAAAAACGGTTCGCGGTGGTGGGGACTTTTCGCGCCTACGCGGCTTTCGGGCAGCGGTCTCGAATCTCAATGTGTCGAGTTCATCATTGACATCACCGATCGCAAACAGACGGAAGAAGCCCTGCGCGAAAGCAAAGCACGAATCGCGGCAGACCTCGCGGGGATGCGTCGGCTTTATGAGTTGCAGTCGAAGCTGGCAGACCAAAACGATGTCAAGGCGGCGCTCCAGGATGTGCTCACAGTGGCGTGTGAGTTCACTGGCACCGATCGTGGCTGCGTGCAGCTCCTCAGCGGTGACGGTAAGCGGCTGGAAATGGCTGTCTGGCAGGGATATGCGGATGACGGCCCCTTTATCTCCTTCTTTCGCTACGAAGGACTGAAGACGGGGTGCGAGGTGGCGCGCGTCTATCGGCAACGCATGATCATCGAAGACACGGTGGGTTTCCCAGGTTTGGAAGGCACCGATGCTGGCGCTGCCTCCCACGCCGACGGAATTCGCGCCAGCCAGTCTACCCCGATGGCGGGTCGATCGGGAGAGACCATCGGCGTGATCAGCACTCAGTTTCGCCAGCCGCATCGTTCAAGCGACCACGAGCTGCGGCTGATGGACATGCTTGCCTGGACAGCGGGGGAATTTCTTGAGCGCCACCGAGCGAATGCGGCGCTGCGCGAATCGGAAGCGAAATACCGCACGCTCTTCAACTCCATTGACGAAGGCTACTACCTGCTGGAGGTGATTTTTGACGAGCGCGGAGAGGCGACGGACGTCCTTTTTCTGGATGCGAACCCGACCTCCATGCGCATGAGCGGCGGAGACCGGCGAGGGAAACGCCTGCGCGAGGTTGGCAATTACGAGGCTTACTGGTATGAGCTTTACGGCCGCGTAGCCCGCACCGGAGTGAGCGAACGCACGGAGCAGTTTTCCAGTCCGGCGGGGATTTGGGTGGACACCTACACCTTCAAAGTAGGCGAAGAGGGAAATCGGGTTGCGACCGTATTTCAGGATGTCACTGAACGCAAACGCCGCGAAGCGAACGCGGCTTTTCTCGCCGACCTCACCAACGAGTTCACCAGCTCCGCCAGCATCGACGACATCATGCAAAACGTCGGCGCGAAAATAGGCGCTTATATGAAGGTCGTCTCGGTCGTTTTCACCGACGTTGACGAAACGCTGGAGCAGGTGACGGTAAGCCACGGCTGGATGGAAACCGGAACTCTATCCATTGTCGGCAACAGCTACCGCCTCGAAGAATATGTCACGCCGGAATTTGGACGCTTGTCCCGCGCCGGTGAAATGTTCGTGGTGAGCGACACGCAGACAGACCCGCGCACTGACGCGGCGCTTTACGCAGCCTTGCAGATTCATTCATGGGTTGTGGTGCCATTTCACCGCGACGGCGAGTGGCGGTATTATCTCACCGTTTACGACGCGAAGGCGCGCGATTGGCGCGAAGACGAAATTGAGCTTTTCCGCGAAATCGCCAACCGCGTTTTCCCGAGCCTCGATCGCGCCCGCGCCGAAGATGCCCTGCGCGAATCGGAAGTGAAATATCGATCGCTGTTTGAGTCGATCAACGATGGTTTTTGCGTCATCGAAATGATTTTTGATGAGAACGAGAAGCCGGTTGACTATCGCTTTGTGGAAATCAGTCCATCCTTTGAGCGACAGACAGGAATGGTAAACGCGCTGGGTAAACGGATGCGCGAACTGGCTCCAGACCACGAAGCGTATTGGTTTGGAACTTATGGCAACGTTGCTTTGACGGGTCAACCCACTCGCTTTGAGAACAGTGCTGGGCAGTTGCACCACTGGTTTGACATTTATGCCTTCCCCGTTGGCGAACCGGAAAACCGACGGGTTGCGATTGTTTTCAACGACATTACCAATCGCAAACAAGCCGAAGAAAATCGGATTCAACTGATTCAAGAACAAGCCGCCCGCGAAGAAGAACGCCAACGCGCCGAAGCCTTGGCAGAACTCGATCGCGCCAAGACCATCTTCTTCAGCAACGTCAGCCACGAGTTCCGCACCCCGCTGACGCTCCTGCTGGCTCCCCTGCAAGATGCCTTGAGCGATCGCGTCAATCCCCTTGCTCCCCCTCACCGGGAACGGCTGCAACTGGCATATCGCAACAGCTTACGCCTGCTCAAACTGGTCAATACCCTGCTCGACTTCTCCCGCATTGAAGCCGGACGTATGGAAGCGGTATACGAGGCAACAGACTTAGCACTGTTGACAACTGAGCTAGCAAGTGTATTTCGTTCCGCGATTGAGCGCGCAGGGCTGCGGCTGATTGTCGATTGTCCACCGTTGCCAGAACCTGTCTATGTAGACCGGGAGATGTGGGAAAAAATTGTCCTCAACCTGCTCTCCAACGCCTTTAAGTTCACCTTTGCAGGCGAAATTGCCATAAGGCTGCATCCTGCTGATGACTATTATGTGACGCTACAAGTGCAAGATACCGGCACAGGGATTCCGCCTGAAGAACTGCCCCATTTGTTTGAGCGATTTTACCAGGTACGAGGAGCAAAAGCAAGGACTCATGAAGGGTCTGGGATTGGTCTAGCGCTGGTGCATGAACTGATTCGACTGCATGGTGGCACCGTAGACGTGAGCAGCACCGTAGGACAGGGAACTTGCTTCACCGTCACTATTCCTTTGGGCACAGTTCACCTGCCAAATGACCGTATCCAAGCAGCACGCACCCTAGTATCAACGGCACTTGGTGCTGCTCCTTATGTTGAGGAGGCAGAGCGTTGGTTGCCCCAAGAGGAGGGAGGGAGCGAAGAAGAGAAGGAGGGAAGGAGGGAAGGAGGAAAATTGTCTTTCACTCCCTCACTCCCTCACTCCCTCACTCCCTCACTCCCTCACTCCCCTTCTGCTACCCGTATTCTCCTGGTTGATGACAACGCCGATATGCGAGATTACCTGACGCGGATACTCAGCGAACACGTGCAAGTGGAAGCGGTTGCGGATGGAGCAGCGGCGCTGGCAGCGGCACAAGAGCGAGTGCCGGATCTAATACTGAGTGATGTGATGATGCCCGGGCTAGACGGTTTTGAGTTGCTCAAAGCATTGCGGGCTGATCCATGCACAAGAGAAGTTCCCATCATCCTGCTGTCTGCCCGTGCAGGAGAAGAATCGGTGGTAGAAGGACTCCAAGCGGGGGCGGACGACTACCTGATCAAACCCTTCTCTGCCACCGAACTTGTGACCCGTGTCTTAGCCCATCTCCAGATAGCGCACCTGCGCCTTGAAGCACTCCGCCAGGAAAGAACTACCAGCCGTAGAAAGGACGAGATGCTGTCAACCGTTTCCCACGAACTGAATACCCCCCTGGTTGCCATTCTCGGTTGGACGCGATTACTCCGTACCAGTCCACTCAATCAATCCATGCTAATGAAATCGCTGGAGACGATTGAGCGCAATGCCACTCTGCAAGCCAAACTCATCTCCGACTTGCTGGATATCTCGCGGATTACCGCAGGCAAACTGCGTCTCAATCTCGAGCCTGTCGAATTGCAATCGGTGATTTCAATGGCGATCGCTACAGTGCATCAAAGCCTACAAACCAAAGACATTCAGCTAAGTAGTCTGCTTGAGCCTTTACCAACAATAATTCAAGGCGATCCAGACCGTTTGCAGCAGATTGTCTTGAATTTACTGACCAACGCCATAAAGTTTACGCCTAAAGGAGGAATAATTGATATCCGTCTGGAAACTACGGAAACTCAGGCTCAGATCAAGGTGAGTGACACTGGCTGCGGAATAGCTGCCGAGTTTCTGCCCTATGTCTTTGACCATTTTCGTCAAGCAGAAAATTCAAGATCTACTAAAGGACTAGGGCTGGGACTGGCGATCGCCCTTCACCTAGTAGAACTCCACGGCGGCACCATCGAAGCCGAAAGTTTTGGAGTTGGGCAAGGTGCAACCTTTACTGTCAATTTTCCTGTGATTGGTGTTAGTGTTGAATAAAAATATTAATATTAATAGACTATTAAACTTTTATTTGAAAAACAGCGCCTCACTCACGTAAACTGCCTTGTTTTCAAACCTTTCACTCGCTCTTGCTGACAATACAGCTTTCTCTGAAGTTGGCATTGAGCGACTAATACCATGCAATAATACTAAAAGCCCGATATTATACCATGAGTAGATCAAATTTCAACCCAGAGTTTGAAGCTTTATTGGACTACATCAAGCAAAACTGTGGTTGCGATTTGACTGTTTACAAGCGTCCTAGTTTGATGCGTCGGTCCCAACACCGGATGCAGAAGTTAAAGATTGAGAACTATGCTCACTACTTGCAATATCTACAAGAGCATCCCCAAGAGTGCAGTTCGCTACTTGACACGATCTTAATCAACTACTCTGGCTTTTTCCGCGATCGCCCCTCCGGGGTGGGCGCTTCGCGCCATCACGATTGTTGGGATTATTTAGCTAACCAAATTATTCCCCAAATCATCACACGCAAGCAGCCGCATGAAAAAATCCGAGTTTGGAGTGCTGGTTGTGCTTCTGGACAGGAAGTTTATACACTGGCTATGTTGCTGGCTGAGAGCTTAGGCATTGAGCAATATTTGCAGCGAGTGCAAATTTTCGCTACGGATTTAGATGAAGATGCGCTCAAGCAGGCGCGGCGAGCTAGTTATAGCAATCTGCAAGTAGCAGACATTCCGAGTGGGCTACTGTCCAAATACTTTGAGCAAATAGAGCAGCGCTATGTTTTTCACCCCAAGCTGCGGCGCACAATCTTGTTTGGTCGCCATGACTTGGCTCTTGATGCGCCCATGTCCAAAATTGACCTGCTTGTGTGCCGCAACGTCCTGATATACTTCCAACCTGAAACTCAAGCAACTGTTCTGGTTCGGTTTCATTTTGCCTTGACTGATAACGGCTTTCTCTTCCTGGGCAACTCAGAAAGCATGACCAACAATAAACAAATCTTCACCCCTGTCAGTCTAAAGCATCGTATTTTTGCTAAAGGGCAGAAACTCACTTTGCAGGATCACTTGCTGATCCGACCCCAGACTCGCAACAAGAAAACAGTTGACCTTCTGACTATGCAAAACCACATCTGGCAAACTGCCTTCGTTGGTAGTCCATTTGCCCAGATCGCACTGGATAGCAGTGGTCGCCTGATTCTAGCTAACAATCAGGCTTATGCCTTGTTTAGGTTGAATAACAACGATTTAGGTGCGGGACTGCAAGATCTAGAGATAGGGCGAGTTGTAAATTCATCGGCTTTGCTCAGGCAGCTAAAGTACGATTGGGCAAAGAACAGTCCTCAAGGCGATTGGGCAAAGCTCAGTGCCGTAAGTCCTGCGGACAGGCTGCGCCTTAGCGTAAGCTCCTCGCGGAGCGAGGCACGCGTAGCGTCTGCGTTAGCAGAAGGCAATCGCCAGCCGATAAGCTTGAAGAATGTAAAGTGGACAACCGACCATAATACAATTTATCTAGACATCCACATAACACCAATATCAGATCCGAGTGGTAGCCTGATTGGCGCGATCCTCACTTTTGTTGATGTCACCCACTATACAAAGCTAGAGGATGAACTGGAACAGACAAAGTCAAATCTGGTAAAGGTTTCGCTAGAACTACAGTCTAAAAAAGATGTATTAGAAAAGACCACATTACAGCTAAATTTTACTCAAAATGAGGTAGAAACTGTACATCAGGAAATGCAACTAATCAGCCATGAGTTGCATAACATCAAAGATTGAATCACCGAAAGAAATTGTCTCGCAAGCCGCGCGCTTGCATGTCTTGCTTTTCTACTTATTGAGTGAGTTTCGCTAAGATGGTGTAGCCTAAGCATTAGCGACCCTTTTTTTACTCACTTTATAGCTAGGCGATACCTGCTGCTCAGTTCTACGCACTCCTCACGCCCATGACAACAACCACAGACTTCCTCAGTCACCTCAACCCCAGTCAACGCCGTGCTGTTGAACATCACTGCGGTCCCTTACTAGTTGTTGCTGGTGCGGGTTCCGGCAAAACACGAGCGCTGATTTATCGCATTGCTAACCTTATTTTGCAACACCGCGTCGATCCAGAAAATATCCTGGCGGTGACGTTCACCAACAAAGCCGCACGCGAGATGAAAGAACGTATTCAAAAGTTATTTGCCGATCGCCTGGCAATGACAGAATACAATGAACGGTTTGATTTGTTGCCAGAATACGACCAAACCAAGCTGAAGTCGAAAGTCTGGAGAACCTTTATCAAAGATATGTGGTGCGGTACTTTCCACAGTCTCCTTTCTCGCGTTCTCCGCTTTGATATCGAAAAATACCAAGACGAAAAAGGACGCCAGTGGACGCGGAATTTTTCCATTTTTGACGAGTCCGACGCCCAAAGCCTTGTGAAAGAAATCGTTACAAAACAGCTTAACCTCGATGATAAGAAGTTTGAACCCCGTTCTGTCCGCTACGCCATCAGTAACGTCAAAAACCAAGGCTTATCACCTAAAGAATTTGAAAGAGAACAGCCGAATTATCGTGGCAGGGTGATTGCGGAAGTTTACAATCACTATCAAAGCCGACTTGCAGAAAACAACGCCTTGGACTTTGATGATCTCATCCTCGTTCCTGTAAGATTGTTTCAGCAAAACGAGCAAGTCTTGGGGTATTGGCACAACAAGTTTCGCCATATTCTGGTAGATGAATATCAGGATACTAACCGCACTCAATACGAACTCATCCGCCTGTTGACGACAAATGGCGAAACCAAAAAGAGTGAATGGGACTGGACAGACCGTTCTGTTTTGGTGGTTGGTGATGCTGATCAATCAATTTATTCGTTTAGAATGGCTGACTTCACCATTTTGTTGGACTTTCAGCATGATTTTGGCGACGGTTTACCCGACGAAGATACCCGCACAATGGTGAAGTTGGAGGAGAATTACCGTTCTTGCGAAAATATTCTGCAAGCGGCAAACCATCTCATTGAAAACAACACCCAACGCATTGACAAAATCCTCAAAGCAACAAGAGGCGCAGGTGAGGAGATTTTTTCTCACAAAGCAGATGATGAAATTGCAGAAGCAGATTTTGTCATCAATCAAATTCGCTCTTTAGAGAACCAGCATCCTGAGTTGAACTGGGGAAGTTTTGCCATACTTTATCGTACCAACGCCCAATCTCGACCGTTTGAAGAATTATTGGTGCGATTGGGAATTCCCTACACAGTTGTGGGAGGGATAAAGTTTTACGATCGCAAAGAAATTAAAGATATCCTGGCTTACTTGCGAGCGATCGCCAACCCTGCTGATACACTGAGTTTATCACGAGTCATAAATACTCCCCGGCGCGGTATTGGTAAAGCTACCATTGAGGCACTAAATAACGCCGCTAGAGAATTAGGTACAACTCTGTGGGAAATCATAAGTGATGAAACATCAGTAAATACATTAGCAGGACGTTCTGCGAAAGCTGTCAATAACTTTGCCCAGATGATTCGTAACTTGCAAGAACAAATGGAGACAGTTCCAGTTTCTGAACTTGTGCAAGGGGTGTTGGAAGACTCTGGATACCTTAAAGACTTGCAAACACAGGGAACGGAAGAAGCAGAAGACAGGGTGCAAAACGTCCAAGAATTATTTAACGCGGTGCTGCAATTTGAAGAAGAAAGCGAGGATGTCACCCTGCAAGCCTTCCTTAGCAGTACCGCCCTCAGTTCCGATTTGGATAATTTAAAAGAAGGAGAAACAGCAGTTTCACTGTTAACCTTACACGCTTCCAAGGGGCTGGAGTTTCCTGTTGTGTTTTTGGTAGGGATGGAACAGGGACTATTTCCCAACTACCGTTCCATGAACGATCCAGCGTCTCTGGAAGAAGAACGCCGCCTGTGCTACGTGGGGATTACTCGCGCCCAAGAACGGTTGTACATAAGCCATGCCCGTGAACGCCGCCTTTATGGTTCTCGGGAACCAGCCATGCGATCGCAATTTCTCGACGAATTACCCGAAGAATTATTAATGACTCGGCATAGAAGCGTTGCTTATACCAAAGGTGCTGGTGGGAGTTCATCCCAGCGTGTCACCCAAGCAAAGCAAGGGAATGCACATTGGCAAGTCGGCGAAAAAGTTCTGCACAAAATCTTTGGCGTTGGAGAAATTACTCACATTTTTGGTTCGGGAAATAAAATCTCGCTGGCGATTAAATTTGACAGTATGGGACAAAAAATTATTGATCCAAGGGTGGCACAGTTACAACGAGTGGATTGATAGGCATCCAAAACCAAGATTCTCCGTCAGTTGCCTAGACTTTGGCTGCCGGTGACTGCGCCTATGCAAAGCATGGATTAAGAATGCGCGGCAGATGGTTCTTCAATTCTTTCCCATCCCAATACCTCTGCGACTTGCATCGCTAGTTTTAACGGAGCAAAAGGTTTGGCAATGACTCCCGCAATGCTTAACTGTGCATATTGTTTTAAATCTTGCATTTGCGCCTTAGCAGTCAGCAAAATAACTGGAATTTTTTGAGTAAGCGGATGACTTTGCAGCGCACTCAGCACCGTTAGTGCGCTCATATTCGGCATCATTATATCCAGCAAAATCGCATTGGGGAGTTCAGTAGAAGCCAATAACAGTCCATAGCTGGCTTCAGTAGATGTCAGCACTTGCCAGCCCCCTAAGTATTCCAAGCAAGTTTTAATAATGGTACACAAATTTTTCTCGTCATCAATTACCAAAATGCGCTTTGTTGACATAGCTTACTTGCGGGTTAGTCTTTTAACAAGTTAGCTACCTTTGTTTCTCTTCACCATCTGCTAAAGGAATTAATGAAGACTAAGCTTTCATGTATTGATTGCTACATTTTTTCTGACTTTGTCTAGTTACTAATAGAATTTATTACTTAAAAAAGAAAATTATTTACTTGTTCAAAATTTTGTAAAGTAATTTATGAGACAAAGAAATCCCATTTGATTCTAAGAGAATTATTAGCTTGGAAAACCAAAAGAAGCCTCTGCCATACGACCTATGTAGGCAATGCCTCTACATTGCCTCCTGAGAATGAGGAAACTACAGTGGTGGCTTTATAAAGTGATACCTATACGCTATGTTGATGTAGTAACGGAGTTGACACTATGGCTAGTCAAGCAGAAAGTAAAGGTAAGCACACTGCTGCTCATAACGAAACTGCAGGCAAGAAAGCGGCTGATAAGAGTCAACAACCCAGGTCTAAAGACGCTGGGCTTCTAGCCTAAGTCCAAGGACAGTAGTTGACCCGACTAAGTACCTCGTGTACTACGTTATTGGCAAGTGTTCAAGTTCCTACCTACAGATGCGAAG
>JAESFT010000826.1_pt1 | contig 11886 bp, 8 predicted proteins | sample 9269451 | NCBI WGS metagenome assembly JAESFT01 (sample SAMN14502557, study PRJNA617106) | algae metagenome | isolation source: Scytonema hyalinum WJT4-NPBG1 and co-occurring heterotrophs from well... | place: USA: Mojave Desert, Joshua Tree National Park, California | collected 2006-05-25
GTACGGCAAGTGGCCTGACCGTCTTGGCCTGGACTTGCGACATCAGGCTCGTCACCTGGTCGCACAGATAGCCGACCTGCCCCGAGACGACGTCCTGCAGGGCCGGTCCCGTGCCGCGATAGGGGACGAGCGTGACCGAGGCGCCGACACGGTTGTTCAGCAGCAGGCAGGCGAGGTGCGAGGTCGAACCGACGCCCGCATTGCCGTTGGTCAGCTTGCCGGCGTTCGCCTTCATGTATTCGGCGAATTCCGACAGCTTGGTCACCGGAATTGAGTTGTTGGTGACGAGCATGATCGGCGCGGAGGCGGCGATGCCGATCGGCTCGAAATCCGTCAGCGGATTGAAGGCGAGCTTCGGATAGAGCGCGGGCGAGAAGCTCATCGTGCTCATCGGCCCGACCAGGATGGTGTGACCGTCCGGCTCCGCCTTGGCGACGCGCCCCGCGCCCAGCGTCCCGGCCACGCCGGCAACGTTCTCGATCACCACCTGCTGCCCGAGGGTGCGCGACATGTGCTCGGCCACGATGCGGCCGACGATATCCGTCGGTCCCCCAGCCGCGAAGGGCACGATCATCGTGATGTAGCGGCTTGGGAAGCTTTGTTGCGCGAATGCCTGGATGCTGCCAAGCGTCAAGAACGCGGCGGCTGAGAGCGTAATCGTCCACTTGGACATTTCTTCCTCCGATGGCTTGGTCGTTTTTTCAAAGGCTAGCGACGGGACTCCGCTGCGTCAATTAAGTATCTAACTGGTGAGTTACATCTTGGCCGCTTCGCGGGCTCCGGCGCCGCCAAAGGGAGCCGCGGCTATGCAGGGGCGGCGCCGAGTGCTCGATCGAACGGCGCCAGATCCCGATCGGCGTGCCCCGGTTCCAAGTCGAGGACCGTCTCAGGTCCTTCCAGCAGCCATGACGGGATCGGTTTGGCGCTTGCCCGGGTCTTCCGCAGCGCGGTGCTCGATCTCGCTCATCAGTTCGTCGGCCATCTCCTGAAGGCGCCGGCACTCCGATTCCGGGAACTCGCGGGGCCGGGTGTCGATGACGCACAGGGCACCGATCACCAGACCGGCGGAGGTCCGCAGGGGAGCCCCGGCATAGAAGCGGATGCCCTTCTCCAGCACGAGCGGATCGTCCGCGAAACGCGGATCCTTGGTTACGTCCTCGGACACGAGCATCTCGTTTGCGGCGATCACGTGGGCGTCGAGGGTTGCGTCGTGATGCCCGTGAACGGCATCGGTCTCCTGGGTCTGTCCTGCTGCGTCGGGATGGAGCCGATGCCCCTCGTCCATGAAGGACACCAGGGCGATCGGCGTATCGAACGTCTGCGCGACTTTCCCCACGACCTCGTCGAACTGGCGGCTCTTCGCGGCGGTCAGGCCAAGGTCGTGCAAAGCCGCGAGCTGCGCCTGCTCGGAGTCGACGGGGACTGGAGGCGTTCCGCTGGGCGAAACCGGGCGGCAGAGCCATGCATCCACCTGCTCGGTACAGGCTTCGAGCGAGGCGAACACCGCATCGGCGGCCATCTGCCTCTTGAGATCCTCCGTCTGCTCAGTTCCGGGCGCCAGGTTCCAGCAGCAGACGACGAGCTTTATATGCGGTGCCCGGCGGCGCAGACGGCGGCAGATGTAGCGGGCATAGACCTGCGGCTGAGGGTGGAGGTAGGAGAGGCACACCACGTCTACGCCCTGCAGGTCGAGCTGCCCCAGTGCTCCCTGGCTGACAGCGATCGGCGGCAGGACCCGTGCGCCGATGTTCCGCTCCTCGAGCGCCTGCGCCATCATCTCGGCCGCCGCACGGTCGAGTTCCGTGCGCCCCGCGAGACAGAGAACGGACGACGGTCGACTCTGGGCCGACGATGCGCGATCCTCGTCCGTGACCGTGTCCGCACCGGCGGGGGCGTTGTCCCGGATGTGATCCTCGACCTCCCGTACGACGCAGATCGCCGTATCGGCCACGAGCCGCCGGTAGTTGGTATCGGTGGTGCTGCGCTGGCGGTCGTTCTCGGCCAGCCGTAGGGCCGGGATGGCCACATTGTCGTAGAATTCGCGCGAGGAGTGCTCGTCGACATAGTCCTCGGCCATCTCCACCGCCTCTTCCAGGTTGCCGGCCAGCAGGCGCTGGTAGAGGCGCTCTTCCGGCGCGAGCACGGGATCGCTGCCGAGGAGAACGCCGAGGAATTCGAGCTGCGGCACGTAGCGTCCGATCACGACGAGACAGACCGTCAGGGGGGTCGCGAGAAACAGCCCGACCGGACCCCACAGGCTGGTCCAGAAGATGGCCGCCATGATGATGGCCAGCGACGAGAGGCCGGTGCTGGAGCCGTAGAGCCACGGCTCGATGACGTTGTTGCTGACGAGCTCGGCGGCGAGGAACAATCCCACCACCCAGAACAGCATCGTCCAGCCAGGATCGACCGCAATGGCAAGGGCGATCGGGAACAGGGCAGCAAGAAATGGCCCGAGATAGGGGACGAACCGCAGCACCGCGGCCAGCAATCCCCACAGCAGGGCGTTCGGCACGCCGATGAAGTAGAGGGCGATGCCGATCGGGATGCCGTAGGTCAGGTTGACCACGAGCTGCATCAGCAGATAGCGGCTGACCCGGGCAGCCGCGTCGTTGATCGCCTGCGTGCTCTTCTGGAGATCGCCGGCGCCGGCCAGCTTGATGAAGCGGTCGCGCAGGTCTTCCCGCTCGAGCAGCACGAAAATCACGAAGATCACCACGAGGCCGGCGGTGGCGAGCGGGGCGAGCAGCGGACCGACGACGGTTTGGATGATCTCGAGAGGCTTGGCCTGCGGCGCCTCGAGGCGGACGGTGACGGGCTCCTGGGCGGGGCTGCCCCCGAGCCTGGACCCGGGTGTCTGCGCCGGCGGGTTTTCAGGGGCCTTTTCTTCGCCGGAGAGCTCCTTGCCGAGATCCTGGATCGTCGTCGTGACTCTGTCCACGACCCCGCCGGCGGGGGCGGACGCCTGCAAGGAGCGGATCTTGTCGGTGATGGTGGACTGGTAGGTCGGGAGGTTGTCGGCGAGCTGAACGAGCTGGCGTCCGACCACAAAGGCGATGCTTGCGATCAGGATGAACGCGAGAGTAACGGCCACGAGAACCGCAGCGATGCGTGGCAGCCTCCATCGCCTGAGCCAGTTGACCAGCGGCGTGAGGGCGAAGCTCAGGAGAATAGCCAAGGCGAAAGGAACGAAGATATCCCGGCCGAAATAGAGGCCTGCGATCGCCAGGACGATGCCGCCGGCGGTCAGGATGGGAGATCCTGCAGGCTGTATGGCGGGCGGCGGTGAAGCCGGAAGCGGATCGGCCATCTTGCAGGGCCTTCGGTTCAGGTTGGCCGGAGGACAACTCGAAGCCAGGGCTTTTGGATCCGATCAGAGGCTCGGGTGCGTTGCCATGGCCAGATGCGCGGGCTCGGCAAACGTTGCCACGAACGGTCCCGCATTGACGATGCTCTCGCTCCGGTTGTGATGGATCTGACCCCGGCGACACTTTGCGCACGTGGGGAGAAAAACACCAATGTGTCAGCGTGCGTACGCATGCCGAGTGGCGAAGGGAGGGAGCGTCGTACTTTGATCCATTTTGGTGCAACCAGACCTAAAAAGATGTGGACGCAAAACGGCTTACGCCGGAAGTGGCTTTGTGATCGTCCACAGCATGTCGCCCCAGACCACTTCTCCACCAGCGCCACGCCACGGCAGCGCTCCCGCTCAAGTCAGCATCGAGGTTTGCAGATCTTGGCGGCATCACTACTCGACGTCCTTGTGGATGTTGAAAATCGGCGCAGGAACAATGGCTTAACACGGCACCTGCTTGCCGGGTTGTAAATCACCGAACGGCCAGTTTCGAAGGGTTGCTGAACGCTTTTGCGCTGGTTGCCGCCTTTGGTGAACTCGCCCGAGAAACTTTGGAAATGCCATGGGAGGTGGTGGGATGGAAAGTGCCGCTCTGACGGGTTTTGCGGCGTGGCGGCATGCCTTGACAATGATTGTGGCATGATCCAGCCTTAAAGTTGTCAGACCAATTTCGGCAGAACTTGCGATTGGGATTCGGTTGCGCGCTGGAGGCTTGGCCTAGTGGATGCAGAGTGGGGATCTCAGACGCGCCGCGTCACGTCTGTCCGCACCTCCGGTGCGATGCGGGCCGTTGCCGAGTACATCGGGAGTTCCGACCTACAGCCTGGCGATTGTTTGCCCCCCGAGCGTGAATTGATGGCCGAGCTGTCCGTCGGTCGTTCGACCATTCGTGAGGTCATCCGCCACTGGCAGGCCCTTGGAGTTGTCGAGAGCCGCAGAGGCAGCGGCACTTACCTCCTGCGACGGATTTCACCGGAGACGATGCATCTTCCCCTCGCGGTTGACGGCGGGCAGAACGGACTCCTCCAGATGCTGGAGGTTCGCCGTGGCTTGGAGGTCGAGGCAAGTGCGCTTGCGGCCATGCGGGCTAAAGCCGCCGATCTGGAGCAGATCGAATCCAAGCTCCTGATCATGGAGGCCGTGCATCGCGAGAAGGGCTGCGCTGGTCCTGAGGATCTAGCCTTTCACTTGTCAGTCTATGATGCCAGCGGAAACCCTGTCTTCAATCAACTGCTGTCGCAGATGCGTGAGAGCGTGCAGACCCTGTTCGGGATGTCGCGGGTTCGTGTGGACTTCGCAGCCCGCTCCTTCCCCTTTCACCGTAAGCTGTTCGAGGCCATCGCAGCCAAGGATCCCGATGCAGCCCGCGCCAACACGCTTTCGATTCTCGCCATTGTGGAGGAGGATATCAAGGATATGATCAGATGAGCACCTCCGCCGACCCGCTCACTCGGGCTATGGCCATCCTAGCCCATGATGGGGAACATGCCTACGAGGCGGTCGTGCCGCCGATCGCGCAGACCTCGCTCTTCACCTTCGGCTCCTATGCCGAGATGGAGGAGACCTATCGTGGGCAGAAGGTGCGGCCTACCTATACGCGTGGTCTTAATCCCACAGTCCGTCTGTTCGAAGAGAAGATGGCCGCTCTGGAATGCGGCGAGGACGCAATAGGGTTCGCCAGTGGTATGGCGGCTATCTCGTCCGCCGTCCTCGCGTTCGTCCGACCCGGCGACCGAATTGTGTGCGTGGAGCACGTCTATCCTGATGCGTATCGTCTATTTCAGACATATCTCAAGCGCATGAACGTGACGGTCGATTATGTTGACGGTCGCGACCTTGATGCAGTGCGGCGTGCTGTGCCCGGCGCACGGCTTTTCTACATGGAGAGTCCGACGAGCTGGCTCATGCAAGTCCACGATGTGGCGGCGCTCGCGCAGATCGCCCGTGACAACGATGTGCTTTCTATCATCGACAACAGCTGGGCGAGCCCGATCTTCCAGCAGCCGCTGACCCTCGGGGTTGACCTGGTGGTCCATTCTGCATCGAAATACATCGGGGGCCACAGCGACGTGGTTGCCGGCGTTGTTGTGGGTTCAAGCGAGCTCATCGGCGAGATTCGCTCCCGCATCTATCCCTATCTCGGTGGCAAGCTGTCTCCGTTCGACGCGTGGCTTCTGCTCCGCGGCCTGAGGACTTTGCCAATCCGCATGAAGGCACATGAGGCCTCCGCGCTTTACGTGGCACGCCAACTCGCCGAGCGCCAGGACGTGGTGACGGTCCATCATCCGGGCCTCGGCAACACGCTGCCGGACGGGCTGCAGGGCACTTCAGGACTGTTCTCATTCGAGTTTGACGGCAGCGTGGACATTGTGAGGTTCGCGGATGCGCTTAGGCTCTTCAAGCTCGGCGTCAGCTGGGGCGGGCATGAGAGCCTCGTGGTTCCCGCTCAGGTGGTGCGTGTTCAGGCAGCAGGTCCCAACTCGGCCATCGATTTCGGCGTCTCCGAGCGGGTCGTGCGCCTTCATGTTGGCTTGGAAGGTCAGGATGTGCTCGTGGCCGATCTCGCACAAGCCATCAGGGAGGCAAAGATGAGCTAAACGAATCTTTATCAGGAGCGGTCGAAAACGTTTGAGACAAGACAAAGACAGAGGGAAGACGATGATCCAACGCCTACTGCTCGCTACTGCGCTTGCCACGACCTTCGTCAGCAGCGCTCTTGCCCAGACCACCCTGAAGCTCACCGAGGTCATCACCAGCCCGGAGCGGACCGAAACGCTCAAAAGCATCGTGAAGAGCTTCGAGGAAGCCAACCCCGGTGTGAAGGTAGAGATCACGTCTCTGCCATGGGGCCAAGCCTTCGAGAAGTTCGCCACCATGGTGTCCGCCGGAGACACGCCCGACATCGTCGAGATGCCGGATCGCTGGCTGTCGCTTTATGCCAACAACGGTGCCCTGGAGAACCTCGAGCCTTATCTGAAGGCTTGGCCGAACACGGCCGGCCTCAACGACCGCGCGCTTGAGGTCGGGCGTAGCGTCAAGAACACCGCCTATACGATCCCTTACGGCTTTTATCTACGCGCGATGTTCTACAATAAGAAGCTCTTCGAGCAGGCCGGCGTGAAGGAGCCTCCGACGACGCTGGCAGAGTTCGAGGAGATCTCCAGGAAGGTCTCGGCCATTCCGGGCAAGTATGGCTACTGCCTGCGCGGCGGTCCCGGCGGTCTCAACGGCTGGGTGATGTTCGGCGCCACGATGGCTGGCGACAACACCTTTTTCAAGCAGGACGGGACCTCCACCTTCGCGGATGAGGGTTGGGTGAAGGGGATCACCTACCTGACGGATCTCTACAAGAAGGGCTATGCTCCGAAGGACAGTGTCAATTGGGGCTTCAACGAGATCGTCGCGGGCTTCTATTCCAGCACCTGCGCCATGCTCGACCAGGATCCAGACGCGCTGATCGCAATTGCCGAGCGCATGAAGCCTGAGGAATACGGCGTGGCGCCGTTCCCGAAGGGGCCCGCGGGCAAGGCCTTCCCGACGCTTGGCTATGCCGGCTGGTCGATGTTCGCGAACAGCAAGAGCAAGGACCTGTCCTGGAAGCTGCTCGCCACCCTCGCCGGCCCCGAGGGCAACATCGCCTGGAACAAGAAGACCGGCGCTCTGCCGATCTACAAGTCCGCCGAGAGCGATCCGTTCTATTCCGGACCGCAGTTCAAGGGATGGTTCGAGGAGCTGGCCGACAAGAACGTCGTCCCGACGATCATGCCGACCTACTTGCAGGAATTCGCCTTCTTCGCTGATTCCTTGGCTGTGAAGACGAGCCAGCAGGCGCTCCTCGGGCAACTCGCCCCGAAGGACATGGCCGCGCAGTGGGCGGATTACATGACCAAAGCGCAGAAGAAGCACCTCGCATCGAGCAAGTAAGATCGGAAACGGCGCGGCGGCCTGGGCTGCGCCGTTCTATTTGGCTCGAACCCCGAGAGGCGCCGCATGTCCACAATGCCCTTGTACGAGGACGCTGCAGACCGGCAACGTGCTCCCCTGCGCAGGTTCAGGGCGAGCCTAGAGCCCTATCTCTATATCGCTCCTTCGGTGATCCTGATCGCCACTATCATGCTGGTGCCGCTGATCATCGGATTGTCCTATGCCTTCAGGGACATGCAGCTGATCAACCCGTTCAGCGGCGGCTTCGTCGGCCTGGAGCATTTCCGCAATCTATGGATGGATGCGGCCTTCTGGCTGGCGATGAAGAACACGCTGGTGTGGACCCTGGCTTCGGTTGCACTGCAGTTCGCGCTCGGTCTTGTCCTTGCGCTTTTGCTCAACAACCCCTTTCCGGGACGCGGCATCGTGCAGGCGTTGGTCTTTCTGCCCTGGGCTGTTCCGACCTTCTTGTCGGGCCTGAACTGGGCCTGGCTGTTCAACCCGGTTGTGGGCCCTCTGCCGCACTGGATGGCGGCTCTTGGAATTCTGCCCGTCCCGGAAAACATCCTTTCGGATCCGAGCGTTGCGATCTGGGGGCCGATCATCGCCAATGTCTGGTGGGGCATTCCGTTCTTCGCCATCACGCTGCTCGCCGCTCTGCAGTCGATCCCGCAGGACATCTATGAGGCTGCCGCCATCGACGGCGCGGGAGCATGGCGGCGTTTTATTGACATCACTCTCCCATTCCTGGCGCCAACCATCGCGATCACGGTTATGTTGCGAACGGTATGGATTGCGAATTTCGCGGATCTCATCATCGTGATGACGAATGGCGGACCCGCCGATCAGACGCAGATCGTGTCGAGCTATATCTTCACGCAAGCCTTCCGACGGCTCGACTTCGGCTATGCGTCCGCGATCGCGATGGTGCTTCTCATCCTGCTGCTGGCTTATTCCTTCGCTATTATCCTACTGCGGCAGGCCCTGCTGAGGCGATGAGGAGAACTCGATGACATCTTCCGCCCGCAGCACGCCGTACTGGTTCCTTCACTATGGGCTGCTTGCCTTCTACGTGGCCTTCGCTCTGTTCCCTCTCTATTGGCTGCTGAAGGTCTCGATCACGCCCAACGATCTCCTGTACAGCGAGGGGATCCGGCTCTGGCCATCGCGCTCGTCACTGGCACACTACACTTTCGTGCTCGCCCACAGCGATTTCCCGCTGTTCTTCAAGAACAGCCTGATCGTCTCGGGTAGTACGGCCGTGACAGTGACCCTGATCGCGGCTCTTTCCGGCTACGCCATGTCGCGCTTCGATCTCCGCGGCAAGATGTGGCTCGTCGGATTGATGCTCATCACCCAGATGTTCCCACTCGTCATGTTGGTGGCACCGATTTTCAAGCTCTTTTCGCCGCTCGGACTCACCAACAGCTTGACGGGCCTCGTGGTCGTCTACACGGCTTTCAACGTACCCTTTGCGACGTTTCTGATGCAGTCCTTCTTCGACGGCATTCCCAAGGATTTGGAGGAAGCTGCCATGATCGACGGTGCTTCGCGCTTTCGTGCATTCCGGCAGATCGTCCTGCCGCTGACGCTGCCAGGCGTCGCCGCCACCTTGGGCTTCGTGTTCACCGCCGCCTGGAGCGAGCTGCTCTTCGCACTCATGCTTGTGTCGAAGGCCGATGCCAGCACCTTCCCGGTAGGTCTGCTCAGCTTCGTGTCGAAGTTCTCGGTTGATTTCGGGCAGATGATGGCGGCAGGCATCTTGGCCCTGATCCCGGCATGCCTCTTCTTCCTTCTCATCCAACGGTATCTCGTCCAGGGCCTCACGGCTGGCGCGGTTAAAGGCTGAAGGTTCGCATCATGGCTTCCATCGATATTCAAGGCGTCGGAAAGTCCTACGGGACCGTACCTGTCCTTCACAACGTCGACCTGTCGATCCAGGACGGGGAGTTCGTCGTGCTCGTCGGCCCATCCGGATGCGGCAAGTCCACGCTTCTACGCATGGTGGCAGGGTTGGAGGGGATCACCCGCGGGGACATTCGCATCGGTGGAAAGGTCGTGAACGAACTGGCACCTAAAGACCGGGACATCGCAATGGTGTTCCAATCCTATGCCCTTTATCCCCACATGACGGTTCGCGATAACATGAGCTACAGCCTCAAGTTGCGAGGAATGCCCGGTGAGCGCATGTCTCACGTCATATCCGCAGCCGCATCCAAGCTGGGGCTCGAGACTTTCCTCGATCGTAGGCCTCGCACCCTATCGGGCGGGCAGCGTCAGCGCGTTGCCATGGGACGCTCGATCGTGCGCAAGCCAAAGGCGTTTCTCTTTGACGAGCCCCTGTCTAATCTCGATGCACGCCTTCGTGAACAGATGCGCGTGGAAATCAAAAAGCTGCATCGGGAACTCGGCACGACCTCGATCTATGTGACCCACGATCAGGTGGAAGCCATGACCCTCGCCGACCGCATCGTTGCCATGAACGGAGGCGCCGTCCAGCAGGTTGGAACACCCCTCGATCTCTACGAGCGCCCCACGAACCTGTTCGTGGCCAGCTTCATCGGTTCGCCTGCAATCAACGTTTTTGATGGTATCTTACGATGCGATGGAGATAACCGGCTCATCGCGCTTGAATCAGGGGAGCAGCTTCAGGCGCCTGCTCTAATCCAGGGTCGGGATGGCCAAGCCGTAAAGGTCGGCATCCGACCTGAGGATGTTCAGGTCTCCATTCAGAATTCCGGCAACCGGATGGGTCAGATTGAATTGGTGGAGCCGATGGGATTGGGGACAATTCTTCATATCGGAACCGCTCACCGGACTCTGAAGGCATTTGTGTTGGAGCGAGCGGACTACCCGATTGGTACGAGCATTGCGTACAGTCTGCCAGCGGACAGGCTGCATATCTTCGATGCTCAGACAGGTCAACGAATTGCGGGGTAGGGACGGACCGGTTCGCCGAAAGGTCTGCTCGTAGCACGTGCCGGTTGTTTGTCTCGTAGCTGCTTAGGCCTCACGTTAGGACGTCGCTCTGTGGTACTCGGTGAACGCTGAGGCGGCTCGTCGACGCCGCGGCAGCGCTTATATCTTAACCTGCTCCTCAATCAGAAGGGCATTATCGGTAACAATCTCAAGATACCGAACTGTGCTATCGATGTTGGTGTGGCCGAGCAGAACCTGGCCGGTCTGGAGATTGCCGGTTCTCCGATAAATCATCGAGTCCTTGGTCGGCCGTAGTGAGTGTGTACCATAGACTAATGGATCCAGCCCGATCGTGCAAAGCCAGGATGCCGGCAGGCGAACGTACTGCCGCGAGGTCATGGATCTTCTCGGATCAATCCGACTTGGGAAGAGCGGCTTGCCCTTATGCAGGCCTTTCTTCCGAAGCCAGCGTCCTACAGCCTCGCGCGTCTGCTCCGTGACCTCGAACTGAACGGGGCGATCTGTCTTCCGCTGCATCATGGTGGGCGGGATCGCACCCGTCCATTGAGCGCCACGTCGTCGATGCGGAGCGCGATGAGGTCACAAACGCGCAGCTTGCTGTCGAGGGCCAGATTACGAACCTGCTGCGCGACTCGGAGCCTGACCCGGATCGACCAGAGATCATCCGCTTTTAGAGGTGACTCTTTTAGGGGTGACTTGGGTCCGATCGGCTTGCCCCCGTTCCATGGTATGGTGGGTCAGCAGTCCTGTCTTGCGTTGCGGTGCTCCTGAAACGAAGCTCCCCGCAATGAACCTTAGCCGTTCCACCATAGAACCTAGACTGAGCATTCCTCCTGAGGGCTTCGTCAGCTTACCAAGGTAAGCCGGACATTTGTTGTTTCCGTCGGTCTCCTGCTCGTGACCCCAAGCTGACCTTCATCGAACAGAGTGCTCGCGACCAGAATTCTTTTCTGACTCAAGAGCTTGAGCGGAGATACCAGCGCCCCTTCCTCTTTTGGTCATCGTGAGCCGGCGAACCAAGCACTGTAGGAAGGATGAAGATCTCCCCGCGTGCTGGACCAGGGCCTGTTGAATCCGTCCTAGCGCGCGCCGCTGAAGCGTGGAGTGTCAGCACTACGGATATGAAATTCCCATTGGCGGTCTGTTTTTGTTACTAAATATCAAAGGGAGCAGTCGGCGAGGTAGTGTGTGCGCCAGCGCACATTGGGGTCATTACGGCAGATTCTAAGCATTCTTTTTCGTACCAATCGATATAAAAACCGCCGAGCTATCCCTTTAAAAATGTACCAACCAGTATTATACCGGTTGGTATGATTCCGGTGCACTTCGGATGCCGGACAAATCTCAATGGAACGGCTTCACCATGACGAGTGTTTCCAGAACCCGACTCCTGACCTCTCTCGGCACTGTGAGTGCGATCATGGGCGGCGTCGCTCTTTGGTCCGTGCTCGGCAGCACGGTCACCCGGGGCAGTGACACTGGGCCGGTACCGTCGGCCACGCCTGCCGTCGTCGCTGCAATTGACAGTCGCGACGTTTCGCTGTGGGAGGAGTTCTCGGGACGTCTTGAGGCAATCGAGCGGGTCGATCTGCGTCCCCGAATTCCCGGCGCCATCGAGTCGGTCCATTTCCGCGAAGGATCGCTGGTCCGGAAGGGGGATCTACTCT
>JAESFT010000827.1_pt1 | contig 11856 bp, 11 predicted proteins | sample 9269451 | NCBI WGS metagenome assembly JAESFT01 (sample SAMN14502557, study PRJNA617106) | algae metagenome | isolation source: Scytonema hyalinum WJT4-NPBG1 and co-occurring heterotrophs from well... | place: USA: Mojave Desert, Joshua Tree National Park, California | collected 2006-05-25
CAGATCTCCACCTCGATCGCGGCCGCCATGGAGGAGCAGGGCGCCGCCACCGCCGAGATCGCCCGCAACGTCCAGGAGGCGGCGCGCGGCACCGAGGCCGTCACCGGCTCCATCGCGGACGTGCACCAGGGTGCCGGCGAGACCGGGGCCGCGGCGAGCCAGGTGCTGGGCGCCGCCCAGGAGCTGTCGCGCCACTCGCACGATCTGGGCCGCGAGGTCTCGACCTTCCTCCAGGACGTCAAAGCGGCCTGAGCCGAAACGCGGCACCGCTCGAACGTCAAACTCGAGAAGGCCCGGCAATTGTTAGCCGGGTCTTTTTCTTTTCCGCCACGCTGAAACAAGCGGAGTGCGAGCGCTTTTTATCTTTGACGGGTGTGATCTCATCCCTGGAGAGAGGCCCGTCGCGGAGAGCGGAACAGCACGCTTGCTCGAGCGGGTTCCTGACCGAAGTCTGTTCCGCAACATCGAAGAACCGGGCACCCGCCCCGGCTTGAACGGATGGAGGCTCGCATCGCGATATCGCCTGGGCTGAAGACCCCCTCCGCGTCGAGACATTGAGCGTTGGAGGCAACCCTTCGGCTCGACAATCCATATTCCATGACCGGTTTTACCCGGATGAACGTCGATGACGTGTGACTTCGAGTCACCGCGGGCCCTTTTCCATTCATGGACGGGCCCGTTTGACTGGGTGAAGGCCGACAAACACGAAAGGCGCCCGAGGGCGCCTTGTCGATGGATTTTCCTTTGAAGGAAATGGAGCGGGCGAAGGGATTCGAACCCTCGACCCCAACCTTGGCAAGGTTGTGCTCTACCCCTGAGCTACACCCGCACGCTCCGTCTCTCGCCTCGAACCCAAACTAGCAGGATGGTGGAGCCAGGCGGAATCGAACCGCCGACCTCTTGAATGCCATTCAAGCGCTCTCCCAACTGAGCTATGACCCCCTGCCATACCTTCCCGCCTGACGTCGCCAGGAGTGGAATGGTGCCGCAAGAGGGATTCGAACCCCCGACCCCCTCATTACGAATGAGGTGCTCTACCAGCTGAGCTATTGCGGCATCGCAATGGTTGCGATCCGAGAGGCCGCCCTCTTACCCCCTCCCCCGCCGCTTGGCAAGGGAGGGAAAGGCCGGATTGGCCTACCAGACCGAAAAAACGCTGCGGCGTGCCGACGCCTGCTCCTTCGGCTTCGGCACATCGGGCGGCGTGTTCGGGAAGACCACCGGTCCGGGTGGCGGCAGAGGCGTCTCCTCCCTTGTGTCATCCTTGATGGGCTCGGCCGCGACGGGTTCAGCCCTGACCTCGTTCTCTGCGGGAACGGGCTCGGGTGCGGGCACCGTTTCCGGCACGGACGGAGGGGCAGGCTCTTGCGCCGGGGCGATGGGCAGCGCCCTGACCTCGTCGTCGAGATCGGCCGTCACGTCGTCATGCAGGGTGAGCTCGGGGGCGATCAGCACGTCCGGCGGCGCCTGCCAGACGAAGGCGTCGAGGCGCCCGGTCACGGGCGAGATCGGCGCCCAGTGGTCGGACACGACCCCGTCGGCGATCCAGGCCGGATCCCGGGGGGCGCGGGTGGCGCGGGCGAGCCATTCGCGTCCTTTGCCGGTGGAGCCGTGCTCCGCCTGCTCCAGGTCCGACATCAGCAGGCAGACCCGCATGCTCGGCCGGTCCCGCAGCAGGGGCTCCAGCGCGTCCCGGGCCCGGTCGAACTCGCGGGCCTCCAGAGCGGAACGCGCCACGGCGAGCCGGCCTTCCGGCGCCCCGTTGGACAGGCGGGAGAGGGTTTCGGCACGCTTGAGGCGGTCGAGCCCGGAATCCCCCGGGCGCAGATTGAGATAGACCTCCGCCAGATCCGGGTGCGGCAGGCTGCGCCAGGCGGCTTCCACCACCTTGGCCGCCTTGCGCAGATCCCCTTTCCGCGAGAGCAGACGGCCGGCCAGCGCTGCGGCCGGCACGAGATCGGGCGCGAGCCTCACCGCATCCTGGGCGCTTCTGAGCGCGCCCTCCGGGTCGTGATCGACCCTTTCCAGGGCATCCGCCGTCAGCAGGACGGCCCGGTGGCGTCGGGCCGTCTTCTTGTCGAGGAGGCCGAGCGAGGTCCGCCGCTCGACGGTTTCGAGCGCTCCGCGCCAATCCCGTTCGGCGCAACGCGCCTCGAGAACCGCATCGCTTGCCCAGGCGGCCGCCGGCGCCAGGCGCACGGCCTCGGACGCGTATTCCTGCGCGGCCTCCGCATCGCCCCGGCGCCGGGCCTCGACGAAGAGACCCCGCAGGCCGAGAACCCGCGTCTCGTCCTCGTCCATCATCTGCCGGAAGGCGGCCTCGGCCACCTCCCGGTTGCCGGACACCTGGGCGGCCTGCGCCTTGAGCAGGAGCGTCAGGGGCTCCTTGCCCAGAAGGCGCTCGGCCTCGTTGGCATAGCGGCGGGCCGCGATGGTGTCGCCGGCCCCGACCGCCACCATCCCGCGCGAGACGGCCTGGTAGCCCCGGGAGCGCCGGCGCGCCCGCGAGGCGAAGGTGAGGCGAGTAGGAAGCTGGATGAGGCCGGTGACCAGGGACCAGAGCAGGGCCAGGGCCAGGGCCAGGCCGGCCAGGGCGATGGCGGCCACCGCCACCGACATCTGGACCTCATAGCCGCCGAAGGTGATCAGAACCGTGCCCGGCCGATCGGCGAGCCAGACCGCGCCGAAGGCCGCGACGCAGAGAAGACCGATGAAAACAAGAGCGCGCCACATGCGGGGCAGATCCTTTTATTGCGTCGTACGGTTGAGGGTGGCGAGCGCGTCGGAGCTGATCGCCCGGGCCGCCTGATGCGCCGCGGCGACCGCCTTGACCTGCCGGCCCCAGGCCTCGGAGAGCTGGCGCGACGGCTCGGGCAGGGCGTCCCAGGCGGCTGCGGCCTCCACCACGTCGCCGCGCTCCAGAGCCTGCCGGATGCGGGCGACCAGAGCCGGAACGCCGGTGGAGCCCGGTTCGTTCACGGGCCGGACCGTCACCACCCGGTCGGCCATGCGCAGGAGCCGGTCGGTCCAGCCCTCCGCCGGACCGCGGCTCTCGCGCAGGATCGCCGTCTCGACCGGCTCGAAGCTGCGGGCGAGCGCCTCGGGCGTCGGCGCACCCTGCTGGGCAAAGGGTTCCAAGGGCGCCACGCGTCCTGCCTCGGCCCCGGCCTTCTTCACCCCTTCGAGCACCTCGGCATACGGCGTCCCGTTTGTCAGGGCATCGTTCAGGCGACCGGCGAGAACCACCTTGGTGCCGGTCTGGCCGGCGGCCTCGGCATTGCGCGTGTTCTCCGCCGCCTGCTGGGAGAGGGCCGCCAGGCGCTGCTCCTGCTCGGAGAAGCGCCGGTCGGTGTCCGCAAACCGGCGCTCGGTGTCAGAAAAGCGTCGTTCCGCCTCGCCGAAGCGGCGGTCCTGATCGGCAAGGCGCCGGTCCAGGTCCGTGAGGCGACGGTCGAGATCCTGCGACGCGGTCGCGGCATTGGTCGCGTTCTGGGCATTGGCCCGGACCTGCTCCTCCAGGGCGGAGAGGCGATTCCCCATCTCGGCGAGCGCCGCCTCGTTCTGGGGCGTCGGCTGCGGCGCCTCGGGAGCGGGACGGTTCAGGGCGGCCTCGGCTTGGCTCGCGGCCTGCTGGGCCGTGCCCTGAACGGCCTGGAGGCGCTGATCCAACTCTCCCCGGGCGGTTTCGAGGGCCTGGAGGCGCTCCGCCAGGGCCTGGACGTTGCCCTGGGGTTGACCGGGCGGTCCGGGCTGCCGGAGGGCTCCCACGCGCTGCTCGAGCTGCGCCAGGCGCAGTTCCACCGGCTGCCCCTGTTGCGACGTTTCCTGCCAGGCCTGCATCCCGTAGAGGAGACCCGCGCCGACGAGGCCGCCGAGCAGGCCCGATCCGATCAGGGCGCCAACGGAACTGCGCCGCTCGGGCACGGGTGGCGGCGGGGGCACGGCATCGTCGCGTGTCCGCGATGGGGAAGGCTCCTGGAAGGAGCTTTCGGAAGACGTGGTATCCGGCCTTCCAGGCTCCTCGACGGAGGCTCCGGGCGGGAGCGTATCGGTGCCGGCTCCCGAATCGAGACTGGCCTCGGGCGACGCCACCACGTCCTCGGCGGGAGGCACGCTGCCGCTGGCGATGGTCTCGGCGGGCCTTCCATCCGTCGTATCGCCTGCAGGAATCGTCTCCGAGGCGGGAGCCACAGCCCCAAGGGTGTCCTGTCCGGCCGTGTCCTGTCCGGCCGTGTCCTGTTCCGGCGTGCCTGGCCCGGGCGCATCCTGGACCTCGGCGCCCGGCGGGCCGGCCGGGGCGATTCCGTCGTCGATCACGGTGGCCTTCAGGTCGAGGGTTGCCGGCTCACGCGAGGGCTTCTTGCGGGACGATTTCGGACGGCGGGGATCAGATGAATCGGTCACGGGTCACTCTTGCACGGGTCGCGCCAGGCGCGAGATCTTCAAAAGGTCAGTGTGAAAGGCAATTGAGGCAAGCTTGGGCGCAGCGTTTCGTTCCCTCCCGGCGATACGATCCTCGAAAAACGAACGGGCCCATCGGACCACGATCCTCTCCGTATGGCAAAGCTTCCTAACGGCATCACCGTCTACGAAGCGGCGACAGGGCCCATGGACGGGTCGAGGAGCCTGAGCAGCGCATCCTCGGAGGGGTCCTCCGCCACGAGGGTCGCAGCGCCGGCCGCAGTCAGAGGCGCGGCCACGTCGGCCGACAGGCAGAGATGCGGAAAGGCCCGCAGGTTCGACGCCAGCCCCGCCTCCCCGGCCAGCCGGATGACGAGATCCGCGCTCCTTCGTGAATAATGGAGCGCGGCGCCGATTTGGCCAGTGCGCAGGGCCTCGACCGCGGCCTCGGGCCATGTCTCGACGGCCTTCGCCTCATAGGCCTCCCATTGCAGCACGGCGAAGCCCGCCGCCCGCAGGGATGCCGCCGGCTCCTCCTTGTGGTGCCGCCCCGTCACGTGGAGAAGGACGAGGCCGGCCGGCAGGCTCCCGCGAATCAGCCGCGACAGCGACAGCGACACCGCATCACCCTCCGCCACGGCCACGTGGGCAAATCCCTGCGCACGCACCGCATCGGCCGTGCGCGCGCCGACGGCGAAGACGGGCTTGTGCCGGTCGAGCCCGGCCAGGGCATCGGCCGCATGGGCACTGGTCACGATGAGGGCATCGTGAGGCGCGTCGGGCGCGGGATCCCCGGTCGGCACGATCCGCGTCACGGGGGCAAGGCACGCCGCATGGCCAAGCGCCGTGAGCCTTTGCGCCGTGCGTTCGGCATCGCCGGCCGAGCGGGTGACGAGAACCCGCATCAGGCTTTCAGGAAATCGGCCGGCATGCGGGCGCGCAGCTCCGAGCCGGCCTCTCGCCCGAGCGCTACCGCGTCGTCCGGCAAGCCGCGGCGAACCGCCTCCAGGCTCTCGGATCCGTCGGGGCGCAGCACGAGGCCGCGGATTTCAAGCTCGTTCCCAATCAGCCTCGCATGGCCGGCGATCGGCGTGCGGCAGGAGCCGTCGAGGATGGTGAGGAAGGCGCGCTCGGCGGCGAGCGCCTGACCGGTCGGCGCATCGAGGATCGGCTGCAGGGCCGCGCGCACCCGCTCGTCCTCGGCGCGGATCGCCACCGCGATGGCGCCCTGGCCCACGGCCGGGAGGAAATCGTCGGTGTCGAGCACGGTGGTCACGTGATCGGTGAGCCCGAGACGGCGCAGGCCCGCCATGGCGAGCAGGGTCGCGTCGACCTCGCCGCGCTCGAGTTTCGCCAACCTGGTCTGCACGTTGCCGCGCAGGAGCGTGACCTGGAGGTCCGGCCGCAGGCGGCGAATCTGCGCCTGACGCCTCAAGGAAGCGGAGCCGACGATGGCGCCCTGCGGCAGATCGCTCAGGCTCCCGTAGCGATGGCTGATGAAGGCGTCGCGCACGTCCTCGCGGGGCAGGAACCCGGCGATGACGATGCCCTCGGGCAGGGCGGTCGGCAGGTCCTTGGCCGAGTGGACGGCAAGGTCGATGGAGCCGTCGAGGAGCGCGATGTCGAGCTCCTTGGTGAACAGTCCCTTGCCGCCGGCCTCCGAGAGGGGCCGGTCCTGGATGGCGTCGCCCGTGGTCTTGATGATCGACAGGGGCAGGTGCTCCACGGTCCAGCCATGGGCGGCGACCAGCCTGTCTTGCGTCTCGTGGGCCTGCGCGAGCGCCAGGGGGCTGCCTCGCGTACCGATGACCAGGGTGGGTGAAGAGGCCATTCTGCCTGAAGTCTCCTGTCCTGCGCGCTATGGGTTTGATCTTGTGCGGCGCGGCGGACTATAGGGGGAGGAGCGCCGGGCCGGAAGCCCGGACGATCCCTTAATCGAGCAGCCCACGATCATGCGCATTCTAGGCATCGAGACCACCTGCGACGAGACCGCGGCCGCCGTGGTCGGCGTCGGCTTCGACGGACGCGGCGAGATCCTCTCCAACGAGGTTTTGAGCCAGATCGCCGAGCATGCCCGCTACGGCGGCGTGGTGCCGGAGATCGCGGCCCGCGCCCATGTGGAGGTGATCGACCGGCTCGTGGCGCGCGCGCTCAAGAGCGCCAGTTGCACGGTGAAGGATCTCGACGGCATCGCGGTGGCGGCCGGCCCCGGCCTGATCGGCGGCGTGCTGGTGGGTCTGACCACCGCCAAGGCCATCTCGCTCGTCACCCGCAAGCCCCTGATGGCGGTGAACCATCTCGAGGCTCATGCGCTGACCGCACGCCTCACCGACGGCATCGGCTTCCCCTATCTCCTGCTTCTCGCCTCCGGCGGCCACACCCAGCTCGTGGCGGTGCGCGGCGTGGGCGATTACGTCCGCCTCGGCACCACCATCGACGACGCCATCGGCGAGGCCTTCGACAAGGTCGCCAAGATGCTGGGGCTGCCCTATCCCGGCGGCCCGCATGTGGAGCAGGAGGCCGCCAAGGGCAATCCGGAGCGCTTCGCCTTCCCGCGTCCCATGCAGGGGCGCGCGGAACCCAACTTCTCGCTCTCCGGCCTCAAGACCGCCGTGCGCATCGAGGCGGAGAAGATCGCCCCGCTGACGGCCAGCGACATCGCCGATCTCTGCGCCGGCTTCCAGGCCGCCATCGTGGACGTGGTGGTGGACCGCACCCGCGTGGGCCTTCGCGCCTTCCGCGACATCGCCGGACATCCGGCCGCTCTGGTGGTGGCGGGCGGCGTCGCGGCCAACCAGAGCATGCGCCAGGGGCTGCAGCGGCTCGCCGTGGAGGCCGGCCTCAAGCTCGTCGCCCCCCCGCTGGCGCTGTGCGGCGACAACGGCGCGATGATCGCCTGGGCGGGCCTGGAGCGCATGCGGCTCGGCCTCATCGACGACATCGCGGCCCCGGCCCGCGCCCGCTGGCCGCTGGACACGAGCCGGGACGAGGCCGGGGCGAAGGCGTGATGCTCCCCTGTCCGGACGAGATCCGCACCGAGCGGCTGATCCTGCGCCGGTGGCGCGAGGAGGACGTCGCCCGCTATGCGGCCCTCCAGGCGGATCCGGAGGTGCGGCGCTTCTTTCCCGGCACGATGCCGATCGAGAAGGGCGAAGCGGATGCAAGACTCCATGCGGAGGGCTTCGAACGTCACGGCTTCGACCAATGGGTGGTAGAGCTTCCGGAAATCTCGGCCTTCATCGGCGTGGCCGGCCTGAGAAAAATCCTCCGCGAGATGCCTTTTCAGCCGCGCGTCGATGTCGGGTGGCATTTCGTGCCGACCTATTGGGGCAGGGGCTATGCCACGGAGGCCGCGCGCGCAGCGCTCCGCGACATCTTCGAACGGAGCGACTTGCAGGAGGTCGTCGCCTACACGTCGCGCATGAACGAGCCTTCCCGGAAGGTGATGCATCGGCTTGGCATGACGCACGATCCCGCAGAGGATTTCGACCATCCAGCCGTTCCCGATCACCACCCTCTGCGCAGGCATGTGCTCTACCGGATCTCGCGGCAGGCCTTCTTCGGGGCCAATCCATCGTGAACGGGACAATCAGCTCATGGGAATGATCGGTATCGCCGGAGCCGGCGCCTGGGGAACGGCACTTGCGAACGCCGCGGCCATTGCCGGCAACGACGTGGTGCTGTGGATGCGCTCGCCCGAGCAGGCGCTGGCGCTGGCCGCCGCCCGCAGCAACGAACGCTTCCTGCCCGGCGTGAAGCTCCACGACCGCATCCGCCCAACCGCCGCCCTGGCCGATCTCGCGGCCGCCCGCGCCGTCCTTCTCGTCACGCCCGCGCAGACGACTCGGGAGATGACGGCAGCGCTCTCCTCCGTTCTGCCCGCCGCATCGCCGCTGGTGCTCTGCGCCAAAGGCATTGAGCGCGAGAGCCAAACCTTTCTCTGCGACGTGGTTGAGGAGGTGCGCCCCGGTTCGCCCGTCGCCGTGCTCTCAGGGCCCAGCTTCGCCGACGACGTGGCTCGGGGACTTCCCACCGCCGTGACGCTCGCCTGCCGGGACGCGGCTCTCGCGGAGGATCTGGCGACCGCCCTCTCCGGCCCGACGCTGCGCGTCTATCACCGGGGCGACGTGCGCGGCGTCGAGATCGGCGGCGCGGCCAAGAACGTGCTGGCCATCGCGTGCGGCGCCGTGGCCGGCAAGGGCCTCGGCGAGAGCGCCAAGGCGGCGCTCATCGCCCGGGGCTTCGCCGAACTCCTGCGCTTCGCCCGCGCCTATGGCGGGGAGCCCGAGACCCTGATGGGGCTCTCGGGACTGGGCGATCTGGTGCTCACCTGCTCGTCGGCCCATTCCCGCAACTTCGCCTTCGGCCAGCGCCTCGGCCAGGGGATGAGCGTTGAAGAGGCCGCCGGCGGCAAGCTGGTGGAAGGCGCGGCGACTGCCGGCGCCCTCGTGGCGCTGGCACGCGTGAAGTCCATCGACATGCCGATCGCGGAAGCCGTCGACCGGGTCCTGTCCGGCGCATGGACCCTCGATCAGGCGGTCGACGGGCTGATGAACCGTCCGATCAAGTCCGAACACTGAACACCAAGAGTAAGCGTCAATGGCTCACTGGCTCTACAAGTCCGAACCCTCCGTCTGGTCCTGGGACCAGCAGGTCGCGGAAGGCGCGAAGGGCACCCACTGGAACGGGGTGCGCAACCATGTCGCCAAGCAGAACCTGATGGCCATGAAAAGGGGCGAGCAGGGTTTCTTCTACCATTCCAACGAGGGAAAGGCCGTCGTCGGCATCGTCGAGGTGATCAAGGAATACTACCCCGACCACACGGACGAGACCGGCAAGTTCGGCATGGTCGACATCAAGGCGGTGAAGCCCTTCAAGCGCCCGGTCACCCTCGACGAGATCAAGAGAGAGCCCGGCCTCGAAAAGATGATCCTCATCAACAATTCCCGCCTGTCGGTGCAGCCGGTGACCGACGAGGAATGGGCGATCGTGTGCCGGATGGGCGGATTGTAAGACCTCCGCGTCGTTCCCGGAGGGACGCGCAGCGGAGGGGAAGGAATCCACTCACACGTTCTGCGCTCTGGATCCCTTGCCCGGTCTTGCGGCCGCCCGGGAGGACACCCACCCCTCATGGCCGGGCTTGTCCCGACCATCCCGATCGGACGAGCACGGAGCCACACTCAACCGGCGTCACCGGCACCGATCCCCGGAAGAAGTCCGGGGAGGTGATGACCGGGCCCGCCCTGCTTCCATCCGATGATCAGGAAGTTGTGCACGCCGAGCGCCTTGACCGTTGATTTTTCACGAAACGATCGAGTTGCGTAGCCTCACCTTCTAGAACACCGGACCATATGGATTTCTTGGAAGACCCATGGTGGAACAGGGGGGTGGCCGAGTTTGTTTCTGGGCTTCGAAGCAGTCCAAGGAACAACAGCATGAAACTCGTCTTTGCGCCTCTCGTCATCGTAGGCTTCTCGACAGCCGCCGTGGCACAATCGGGGCCGACAACGCTCAGTATGAGCTGCGATCAGGCGCGGAGCGTCGTGGCCTCTCGAGGAGCCGTGGTGCTGCGCACGGGTTCAACGACCTACGACCGTTACGTACGCGATGAGAGCTTCTGCATCCGCGGACAGATGGTACGGCCTGCTGACGTCGCCCAATGCCCTGTGGGAGGCGTTTGCCGCTCCGTCGATATCGACAACGGGCAATGAACGCGGCAAAGCTTGGCGTGATACGACGCTTCAGCGTCCTGGGCCGTTCTCGCCCTGTTGCTTGGCGCGGCTGTGTATTGGGTCAGTCAATGCACTTCAAGAGTCCGTGCAGGTGACGAACGAGGAATGGGCCGTCGTGTGCGGGATGGCTAGGCTGTAGGAAAACTTGAATCACACGCTTCTCTGGGAGGGCTTGCGGATCCCTGATATCGGCACCTTCGCCGCAGCCGGGCCAGATTCACGGCACTTACGATCAGCAGCGGAACTCGCAGCGGGCGGGCGGTCCTCACTTGCGCCTCGTCATCCTGACGCTGCTCTCCGTTTCCAGCACGTCGGGGAGGCTTCGGATCCTCAGCAGGACCGTATCGAGTTCGCTCATGGTACGGATGCGGATGTCCGCGATGAGATCGAAGCGCCCACTGAGTGTATAAACCGAGGTTACGGCTTCGATTCGCTTGATCGCATCGATGGTTGGCGCGCTGTCCTTTGCCGTCAGTCGTACGAGCACAAAAGCTTCGATCAGCCTTTCCGCCTCCTCGGTGCCCAGTTCCACCGTGAAGCGGCGAATGATGCCGAGATCGACAAGCCGTGCGATCCGACTCTGGACCGTCGCCCGGGAGATCCGAAGACTTCGCGCGAGATCGGCCGCCGGTCGGCGGGCATTCTCTGAAAGCAGAAGGAGCAGCTCTTGGTCGGTGCGGTCCAGCATGGGCGCATTTCGTCAGAATGTATGTGCAAATCGCTTCATATATGCACCTCTCGCAAGGAGGGAGGCACTTTCTGTTGAAGGCAAGCAGTGCCAAGCTTGCCTTCAGTGGGGAAAGAAAGGGGCTGAGACGCCATGAGAGTGACTGTCTGTCAGATCGACTGTCGCCCGGATCGCCTGGACGAGGCACTGGAAGGCCTTGCCGCGCACGTAGCCAAGGAGGCGTCGGATTTCCTGCTGGTGCCGGAGATGTGCTTCGGCGAGTGGCTGGCGGCCGATCCCGTGCCGGATGCCGGCCGATGGCAGGAGGCGGTGGCTTCGCATGAAGAGCGCATCGCGCGCATGTCGGCGTTGAACGCCAAAGCCGTGATGGGCACGCGGCCCATCGTCTTGCCCCACGGCAGCCGGCGCAACGAGGCCTATCTCTGGACGGAGGAGACGGGCGCCGTGCCCGTGCATCAGAAATACTATCTTCCCGACGAGGAGGGCTACCACGAGCATACCTGGTACGAGCGCGGTCCGGGCACCTTCGACATCGCCCGGGCGCTGGGCATGCGCATCGGCGTGCAGATCTGCACCGAGATGTGGTTCTTCGAATGGGCGCGCCATTACGCGGCGAGCCGCGCCGATCTCCTGTGCGTGCCGCGGGCGACGCCGCATGGGTCCACCCGCAAGTGGCTGGCCGGTGGCCAAGCGGCGGCGGTCTGTTCGGGCGCCTATTGCCTGTCGTCCAACCTCTGGGCGCCGCAGGGCCACAAGGCCAATTGCGGCGGGCTCGGCTGGGCGGTGGACCCGGAGGGCAACGTGCTGGCCGAGACAACCCCGGAGGCGCCCTACGCCACCGTGGAGATCGACCTGGCCTTTGCGCGGGCCAGCAAGGCGACCTACCCGCGCTATGTGCCGGAATAGGGGACCGGACCGCCTGGTCCCGGATCGCCTGCAGCATCCGGGATGATATTCCCTCCCCTGCTCCGAAAGGAGCAAAGACCAAAGTCCGATCCCGGCCCCGCTTGCCCGACCCCTCTCTCTTTCCGTAAA
>JAESFT010000829.1_pt1 | contig 11787 bp, 9 predicted proteins | sample 9269451 | NCBI WGS metagenome assembly JAESFT01 (sample SAMN14502557, study PRJNA617106) | algae metagenome | isolation source: Scytonema hyalinum WJT4-NPBG1 and co-occurring heterotrophs from well... | place: USA: Mojave Desert, Joshua Tree National Park, California | collected 2006-05-25
TCCAGGGTGAACATCTCGGCGATCATCGGATTGCGGAGAGGCTCGTCGGAATGGTCCGGCAGGAGGTTCTGCTCGGACACGTAGGCGATGTACTCGGTTTCCGCGTTCTCGGCGAAGAGATGGTAGAAGGGCTGGTCCTTGCGGGGCCGAACCTCCTCGGGGATCGACAGCCACCATTCCTCGGTGTTGTCGAATTCCGGGTCGACGTCGAAGATGAGCCCCCTGAAATCGAAGACCCGGTGCCGAACCACTTGGCCGATCGCGAATTTTGCTGAACTCGCTTTCATGGTCTTAACTCCTTGATCTCCATATAGAGATCCCGGCCGGATTCTCCAAATCGGGCCCCGTCACAATCGAGAGAGCGAAACCGCCCGGGGCGGAGCCTTGCATTTGCGGAGGGTGGGCCTTCCGAAAGGCGGGATTGTCGCAAGGTTGGAACCTTGCCAGAAGGAACGCTCGCGTCACGCCTGCCTTCGCTTTCACCTGCCTTCCCTTCGGAGCCGCCGATGTCCGACCTGATCGGGCTGTTCAATCTCCTTGCCCCGTTCTTCGGCCTCATCGGCCTCGGCTTCTTCTGCGGCAGGGTGGTGAAGCAGCCGGAGGCCGGGCTTGCCTGGATGCAGTTCTTCCTCATCTACGTGGCGCTGCCCTGCCTGTTCTACCGGCTCATCGCCGACAAGCCCCTGGACGAGCTGGCCAACTGGCCGTTCATCGCCGCCACCACGGTCTCGACCGCCTGCGCTTTCGCGCTCTCCTTTGCGACCGGCTGGCGCTACACCCGAGACCTGCCGCAATCGGTCATGCAGGGCGTCGCCGGGTCGTACTCCAACATCGGCTATATGGGCCCGCCGCTCATCCTCGCGGCGATCGGCGCCTCGGCCAGCGCCCCCGTGGTCCTGATCTTCGTCTTCGACAACCTGTTCCTGTTCTCGGTTGTCCCGCTGCTGATGTCGATGGCAGGGCATGAGAAGCTCAGCCTGCCGGCGACGGTCCGACGGATCGTCTGGCGCGTGGCGACCCATCCGTTCAACGTCGCGACGGCGGTCGGGATCGCGGCGAGCTACCTGCATCTCCAGCTGCCGGGCCCGGCCGAGCAGATCGTCACCTGGCTCTCGGGAGCGGCCGCGCCCTGCGCCCTGTTCATCCTCGGCGTCACCGTGGCCCTGCGGCCCATGCGCAAGATGCCCGGCGAGGTGCCGGCGCTCGTGTTCATCAAGCTCATCCTGCACCCGCTCCTGGTCTGGGTGGTGCTCTCGGCCGTCGGCGATTTCGGCCCAGCCTGGACCTACGCGGCCATGATCATGGCGGCCCTGCCGCCGGCGCTGAACATCTTCGTCATCTCGACCCAGTACAACGTGGGCGTGGAGCGCGCCTCCGCCTGCGTCCTCGTCGGCACGCTGGTGTCGATGATCACCCTGACGGGGCTCCTCTATCTCACCACGAAGACGGGGGCCTTGCCGTACGATCTGTTTCCCTAAACCGACGACGCTCCCTGCATCAGCCGCGGCGCACCGATCCGCGGGAGCACGCCCTCGCGCATGACGATCCGGCGCAGGGGGCCGATGCTGCTCAGGGCCAGGAGCCCGGCGCCGCGCAGGAAATCGGTCGGGATCATGCCGGTCAGCAGCGTCCGGTTGAGTCCGTCCACGGCGGCGGTGCGCAGGCGGACGTCGAGATCCCGGCCGCGCTGGTAGCGGGTCAGGGTTTCGTCCGATCCGGGTGGATGGCCCTCGTTATGGCCGTCGACGACGGCGTCTCGGAGCGACGCGACATCACGGAAGCCGAGATTGAGGCCCTGGGCGCCGATGGGCGGGAACACATGCGCGGCCTCCCCAACGAGGGCGAGGTTTCGCGACCAATAGCGGTTCACCGACAGGCCGCTCATGGGCACGAGCCCGCGCGGCCCGTCGACCCGCATGGCTCCGAGATGTGACTGCGCCTGCCGCTCGACGGCCAGCGCCAGGGCCGCGTCGTCGAGGCCGGAAAGCCGCTCCGCCTCTGCCTTGCTCGTGACCCAGACGAGGCTCGAGCGGCGGCCGGGCAGGGGCACTAGGGTGAAGGGTCCGTGTCGGGTATGGAACTCGGTCGAGGTGTCCCGGTGTTCCCGGTCGTGAGCCAGGATCACCGTCACGGCCGATTGGGGATAGGACCAGGTCTGCGTGCCGATCCCGGCGATCTGGCGCAGCTTCGAATTCCGTCCGTCGGCCGCGACCACGAGGCCGGCCCGGATCGTGGTGCCGTCCGCAAGGGCGAGGGCGGCTCCGGCCTCGTCGGTCGCGAAGCCGGTGGCGAATTCCGGCACGAGGGTCAGGCTCTCATGGGTCTTGGTAGCCTCGGCGAGCTTTTCGACGAGAGCCACGTTCTCGATGTTCCACCCGAAGGCGTCCAGGCCGATTTCGCCCGCCCGGAAGGAGGCCGGCGGCGGGCGGAACAGGCTGCCCGTGTCGTCGACGATGCGCATGGTCTCGAGCGGCGCCGCAACGGACGCAACCGCGGGCCACACGCCGAGCGCTTCCAGAAACCGGACCGAGCCGTTGAGCAGGGCGACCGTGCGGCCGTCGCGGCGCACGTCGAGGCCGCCGACGAGAACGGTCCTGTAGCCGTCCCGGGCGAAGGCGAGCGCGGCGCTCAGGCCGACGGCTCCAGCGCCGACCACGGCGATGTCATGGGTGTTCTCGGTCACGGGACTCTCTCACAACCAGGCTGTCGGCAGTTTGCGGACTCACAATAAACCAAGGATTCGGCATTGCCGACCGACGCGCCGCTTCCCTATGATCGTTCTATCACTGAACTGGCACCCGTCCGGCCCTTGCCAAGAGCCGCACGGGCCGTCATCCATGTGCAAATTCCTATCCGGCTGCAACCCTTGAATTCAGAGTCGCTGTGTGAAGCCAGACGTATCATCCTCGGGGCCGCCCCTCGTCGAACTTCAAGGGATCAGCAAGCGTTACGGCGATCTTCTGGCCAATGACGGGATCGATCTTTCCATTGAACCGGGCGAGATCCACGCGCTTCTCGGCGAGAACGGCGCGGGCAAGTCGACCCTGGTCAAGATCCTCTACGGGGTCATCGAGCCGAGCGCGGGCGAGATCCGGTGGGAGGGCCGTCCCGTTTCCATCGGCTCCCCGGTCGAGGCGCGCAATCTCGGCCTCGGCATGGTGTTCCAGCACTTCTCCCTGTTCGACGAGCTGACGGTCGCCGAGAACATCGCCGTCGCCCTGTCGCACGAGTGGAGCCTGTCGACGGTCCGCAGCCGCTTGGGCGAGATCAGCCGGACCTACGGCCTGGCGCTCGATGCGGACCGGGCGGTCTGGACTCTGTCGGCCGGCGAGCGGCAGCGCATCGAGATCGTGCGCTGCCTGCTGCAGAATCCGCGGCTGCTCATCCTCGACGAGCCGACGTCGGTTCTCACGCCGCAGGAGGCCGAGCACCTCTTCACCACCCTGGACCGGCTCTCGGCGGAGGGCTGCTCCATTCTCTACATTTCCCACAAGCTGGAGGAGGTGCGCCGCCTCTGCCGCCGAGCCACGATCCTGCGGGCCGGGCGCGTGGTCGCCACCATCGATCCGCGGGCGAAGAGCGCCCGCGAGATCGCCGCTCTCATGGTCGGCAACGAGGTGGGCGAAGTCCGGACCGACGCGCCGCATCAGGTCCAGGGCGAGGTGCTCAGGGTCTCGCAGCTGTCCATGCCGCCGGCGGGTCTCCACGGGCAGGCTCTCCGCGACATCGATCTGGTCGCCAGGGCCGGCGAGGTGGTGGGCATCGCCGGCGTCGCCGGCAACGGGCAGAGCGAGTTGTTCGCCGCGCTTTCGGGCGAGCGTCTCGCCGAACGGGCGGATGCCATCGTCATCGCCGGGAAACCGTCGGGAACGCTCGGCATCGACGCGCGACGCCGCCTGGGTGCGGCCTTCGTGCCGGAGGAGCGCCTGGGCCATGCAGCCGCGCCGAGCCATCGCCTGAGCGAGAACACCCTCATCTCCCATGCGGCCGCGGAAGTGAGCCGCTCGGGTTTCATCCTGGTCGACGCCGCCAAGCGGCTGGCCCGCTCGATTGTCCAGAGCTTCGACGTGCGCACCCCCGAGGGCGATCCACAAGCCCGCAAGCTCTCCGGCGGCAACCTTCAGAAATTCGTCATCGGCCGCGAGATCATCCGCAAGCCCAAGCTCATCGTGGTCGACCAGCCGACCTGGGGCGTCGACGCGGGTGCGGCGCGGCTGATCCGTCAGGCGCTGGTCGATCTCGCCCGGGCGGGAAGCGCCGTTGTGGTCGTCAGCCAGGACCTCGACGAGCTGTTCGAGGTGGCGGACCGGATGGCCGTGATCCATCAGGGCCAGTTGAGCCCGCTGAAACCGGTCGGCGAATGGACCCGGGAGGCGATCGGTCTCGAAATGCTCGGTGTTGCCCAAGCCCAAGGGGGAGCTCATGCGGTTTGAGCTGACGCCCCGTCCCACCGTGTCGCCGGTGATGCGGGCGCTCGCCCCGGTCGCGGCCTTCATCACGGCCTTCCTGATCGCCGGCTTCGTGATCTGGCTCATGGGGCGCTCGCCCATCGCGGCCTTCGACGTCTACGTGCTCCAGCCCCTGAGCGATCCGTGGTCGCTGCAGGAGCTTCTCGTCAAGGCGACGCCGCTGGCACTGATCGCCATCGGGTTGTCCTATTGCTTCCGCGCCAACCTCTGGAACATCGGCGCCGAGGGCCAATACGTGATCGGCGCCGTCCTGGGGAGCTGGCTCGCACTTCGGGCCCACGGCACGGAGGCCGGAGCCTGGGTGCTGCCGCTCATGCTGCTGCTGGGCATCGTCGGCGGTGCGCTCTACGGGCTGCTTCCGGCCTTCCTGAAGACCCGGTTCGGCGTCAACGAGATCCTGACCAGCCTCATGCTGGTCTATGTCGCTCAGCTCACCCTCGACTACCTGGTGCGTGGCCCGTGGCGCGACCCGCAGGGCTTCAACTTCCCGCAATCGGTGACCTTCGACCCATCGGCGACGCTCCACCCGATCCTGGAGGGCGGACGCGTCCATTACGGAGCCGTGTTCGCCCTCGTGGCCGTCCTCGTCACGGCCGTGATCCTCGGGCGGACGCTGTTCGGCTACCGACTCAAGCTGACCGGCGACGCGCCGCGCGCCGCACGGTTTGCGGGCTTCAGCGCCAAGGCGACCACGATGGCCGTCTTCGCCATCTCGGGCGGATTGGCGGGGCTTGCGGGCATCTCCGAGGTCTCGGGCCAGATCGGGCAGCTCCAGCCCTCGATTTCGCCCGGCTACGGCTTCACGGCCATCACGGTGGCCTTCTTGGGGCGCCTCAACCCCATCGGCATCCTGATCGCGGCCCTCGTCGTCGCGCTCACCTTCATCGGCGGCGAGAGCGCGCAGATCATGCTGAAGCTGCCGCTCGACCTCACGCAGGCCTTCCAGGGCATCCTGCTGCTCTGCGTTCTGGCGGCCGACGCCCTGGTGAGCTACCGCATTCGTTTCGTGAACCGGGGAGGGGGCAAGTGACCATTTTCGAGGCCATTCTGCTCACCATCGTGACGGCTTCCACGCCGCTCCTGATCGCGGCGCTCGGCGAACTGGTGACGGAGCGCTCCGGCGTGCTCAATCTCGGGGTCGAGGGCATGATGGCGATGGGTGCGGCCTGCAGCTTCGCCGCCGCCGTCACCTTCGACTCGACGCTGCTCGGCGTCGCGGCCGGCATGCTGGCCGGCGCCCTCATGGCCGCCCTGTTCGCCCTCGTGGTGCTGGGCTTTGCCGCGAACCAGGTCGGCTCGGGGCTGGCGCTGACGATCTTCGGCCTCGGCCTGTCCGGTCTGGTCGGCGCGCCCTTCGTGGGCGCGCGGCGCGATCCCGTCGCGCCGATCGACATTCCGGTCCTCAGCGACATTCCGGTGATCGGCCGCCTGTTGTTTGAGCAGGACCTCTTCGTCTACGTGTCGATCGCCCTCACGGCCCTGGTGGCGCTCTATCTCGCACGCACCCGCACCGGCCTGACCCTGCGCTCCATCGGCGAGAACCATACCTCGGCCAACGGGCTGGGCCTGCCGGTCCGACGGGTGCGCTTCTGGGCCATCCTGTTCGGCGGCGCCTGCGCCGGGTTGGCGGGGGCCTATCTGGCCCTCGTCTATACCCGGTTCTGGTCGCCCGGCATGACGGCGGGGCGCGGCTGGATCGCCCTGGCGCTCGTGGTCTTCGCCGCCTGGCGGCCGGGCTGGGTGCTGGTCGGCGCCTACATCTTCGGCGCTGCTACCGTGCTGCAGCTCCACGCTCAGGCGGCCCAGTTCGGCGTGCCGTCCCAGCTGCTCTCGGCGGTGCCGTATCTCGCGACGATCATCGCCCTGTTGCTCCTGTCCCTGCGTCATGGCCGGGCCATCGGGGCTCCCGGGTCGCTCGGCACCCCGTTCGTGCCTGACCGGTGAGCATTCTGGTGTTAATGTGACCAAAGTGCAGGCAGGGGAATTCTTGCCAGAAGCCTTCAGACCTGCGACGGAATGTGAGAGTCCAAAACTCGAGGGAACGAGCATGTTTTCAGGTAAAGTCTTCGGAACCCTGGCGGGTGCCGCGGTCGTAGCCTCCTTGGCTGCAACCGGCGCCGTCGCCCAGCCGAAGGACAAGATCAAAGTCGGCTTCATCTATGTGGGCCCGGTCGGCGACCACGGCTGGAGCTACCAGCACGACCAGGGCCGCCAGGCCATCGAGAAGGCCTTCCCGGGCAAGGTGACGACCACCTTCGTCGAGAGCGTGCCGGAGGCCGATTCCGAGCGCGCCATCGAGCAGCTCGCCCGCACCGGCCACGACCTGATCTTCACCACCTCCTTCGGCTTCATGGAGCCGACCCTGAAGGTCGCCAAGAAGTACCCGAACATCAAGTTCGAGCACGCCACCGGCTTCAAGCGCGCCCCGAACCTGTCGACCTATGCGGCGAAGTTCCACGAGGGCCGCTACATCATCGGCCAGATCGCCGGAAAGATGACCAAGTCGAACACCATCGGCTATGTGGGCGCCTTCCCGATCCCGGAGGTGATCGCGGGCATCAACGCCTTCTATCTCGGCGCGCAATCGGTGAACCCGAGCGTGAAGATCAAGATCGTGTTCGCCAATACCTGGTACGACCCGGCCAAGGAAGGCGATGCCGCCAAGGCGCTGCTCGACCAGGGCGTCGACATGCTGGCCCAACACACGGACAGTCCGGCTCCGATCCAGGCCGCCGAAGCGCGCGGCAAGTTCGGCTTCGGCCAGGCCTCCGACATGGAGCGCTTCGCCCCGAAGGCGCAGCTCACCGCCATCATCGACAACTGGTCCGACTACTACGTGGCCCGCACCAAGGCGGTTCTCGACGGCACCTGGAAGTCGGAGGACACCTGGGGCGGGCTGGCATCCAACATGGTTGTGATGTCGCCCTACAAGAACATGCCCGACGACGTGAAGAAGCTCGCTCAGGACACCGAGGCCGCCATCAGGTCAGGCCAGCTCAACCCCTTCAAGTGTCCGGTCGTCGGCCAGGACGGCAAGGAGATCGAGTGCAAGGGCAACGGCGCTCTCTCGGACGCGCAGGTTCTCGGCATGAATTTCTACGTGAAGGGCATCGAGGACCGGATCCCCAAGTAAGCCGACCTGGGCGTGGAACACAACGGGGCAGCCGGGCAACCGGCTGCCCTTTTCGTTGGGATCCCTATATTCATCGTCGGAATGGCGGAGGACGAGGAATGGCCGAGCGAACGACCATCGAGCCGGGTGACGGCGACGTTCTGATCGTCGTGGACGTGCAAGTCGACTTCCTTCCGGGCGGCGCGCTCGCGGTGCCGGACGGCGATGCGGTGATCGCGCCCATCAACCGCCTCGCCAAGGCGTTCCGCCATGTGGTACTGACCCAGGACTGGCACCCGGAAGGCCATGCTTCCTTCGCCTCCAGCCATCCCGCCAAGCAGCCCTTCGAGACGACCGAGCTGCATTACGGCCAGCAGGTGCTCTGGCCGGACCATTGCGTGCAGGGCACCCCCGGCGCCGAGATCGCGCGGGACCTCCACATCCCGCACGCCCAACTCGTGATCCGCAAAGGCTACAATGCCGGGATCGACAGCTATTCGGGCTTCAAGGAGGCGGACCGGCGGACCTCCACCGGGCTGGCCGGCTACCTGAAGGAGCGCGGATTCCGCCGGGTCTTCTGCGCCGGGCTCGCCTTGGACTTCTGCGTCGCCTGGACGGCCCTCGATGCGGCCGAGGCCGGGTTCGAGACCTGGCTGATCGAGGATGCATCGCGGGCTATCGACACGAACGGATCCCTGGAGAAGGCCAAGCGAGACCTGAAGGCGGCCGGCGTTCGGACGATTACGAGTGAATGGATCGAGATCTAGACACCCATCATGGAACTCACGTCATGGCCGGGCCTGTCCTGGCCATCTCGGCTGGAAGAGCGCCGCGCCTCTCGCATCGGGATCACCGGCACAGGGCCGGTGATGACGGGGAGGATAGTCGGGGGCTTCGAGCCTCAAACCGCTGTGCCGTGCAGGTCGTACTCGTCCGAGCTCTCGATCTTGACGTCGACGATCTCGCCCGGCTTGAGCGCCTGGCGCGGGGCCACGTAGACGACTCCGTCGATTTCAGGGGCATCGTACTTGGTGCGGCCGGTCGCGACGGTGGCGCCCTGCTCGTCGATGATGACCGGTAGGGTCTTGCCGACCTTCGATTTCAGGATCTTGGCGCTGACCTTCTGCTGGGTCTGCATGAAGCGGTGCCAGCGCTCCTCCTTGACCTCCGGGGGCACGGCCCCTTCGATATCGTTGGCGGGCGCGCCCTGGACAGGCTCGTACTGGAAGCAGCCGGCCCGGTCGATCTTGGCGTCCTTGAGCCACTGCATCAGGAAGTCCACGTCCTCCTCCGTCTCGCCGGGGAAGCCGACGATGAAGGTCGAGCGGATCGCCAGGTCCGGGCAGATCTCGCGCCACTTGCGGATGCGCTCCAGGGTCTTCTCCTGGTTGCCCGGACGGCGCATGGATTTCAGGACCCGCGGCGAGGCGTGCTGGAAGGGGATGTCGAGATAGGGAAGGATCTTGCCCTCGGCCATCAGCGGGATGACCTCGTCCACATGCGGGTAGGGATAGACGTAGTGCATGCGCACCCACATGCCGAGCTCGCCGAGCTCCTTGGCCAATTCGAAGAAGCGGGTACGGACCTCCCGGTCCTTCCACAGGCTCGGCTGGTACCTGATGTCGAGGCCGTAGGCGCTGGTGTCCTGCGAGATCACCAGCAGTTCCTTGACGCCGGCCCGGGCGAGCTTTTCGGCCTCGCGCAGCACGTCGGCGATGGGACGGCTGACGAGATCCCCGCGCAGCTTCGGAATGATGCAGAAGGAGCAGCGATTGTTGCAGCCCTCGGAGATCTTCAGATACGCGTAGTGGCGCGGGGTCAGTTTCACGCCTTGGGGCGGGACGAGATCGATGAAGGGGTCATGGGCCGGCGGCACGGCCTGATGCACCGCCGAGACCACGGATTCGTAGGCCTGCGGGCCGGTGATCGCCAGGACGTTCGGGAACTGGTCGCGGATCTGCTCCGGCTCGGCGCCCATGCAGCCGGTCACGATGACCTTGCCGTTCTCGGCCATGGCCTCGCCGATGGCCTCCAGGGACTCCGCCTTGGCGCTGTCGAGGAAGCCGCAGGTATTGACGATCACCACGTCAGCCCCGTCGTGCTCCTTGGTCAGCTGGTAACCCTGGGCGCGGAGCTGGGTGATGATACGCTCGGAATCGACCAGGGCCTTCGGGCAGCCCAGGGACACGAACGAGACTTTCGGCGCGGGAGCATTCATCCGCCACATCCACCTATCAAATCGAAACTGACATCCGCGAGGCGTCCGCCCACGACCGCATGGATGCGATTCATGGCGGAGAAATCTGTCGATCGTGGGCAGGAACACTCGGTAGATCCGGCGGCACCGCGCTCGAACCTGCTCAAATCTCGTCGCCTGGATCGATCCAGCGCCTCGCGCAGGCGCTCCAGGCGAAAGGAACGCGCGACTTAAGACGCGCGTGTGCCTTTACAGCACCGGGTCTGCCTTTACAACATCCGGCGTTGACGCGGGCTCGTTTACGGGTGCGCGGCCCGTTCGAGTTCCTGCTTGGCGATCTCCCGGACCACCCTATCGGCAAAGAGCTGAAGCTCGGCCTTGTCTCCGCGCGAGAAGGTGCGGGGCTTGGTGTCGAGTAGGCAGAGGGCCCCGAGCCGGATCTCCTTCAGGAAGATCAGGGGAGCGCCGGCATAGGACCGGATGTGGGGAGCGCCGGTCACGAAAGGATTGTTCCTGAACCGCTCATCGGCCAGAGCGTCCTCGACCACAAACACCTCGTCGCTCAGGATCGTGTAGTTGCAGAAGGCCACGTCCCGCGACGTTTCCCCGGTCTCCAGTCCCTCGGCTGCCCTGATGAGCTGCCGGGCCCGGTCGAGCAGAGTGATGGTGCACATCGGCACGTCGAAATACGCGCGGACCTCCTCGCAGATCTTGTCCAGGGCAGGATCGGGCTTGGATTCGAGGGCGCCGGTTTCCAGGAGAGCCTGCAGGCGCTCTTCCTCACGAGGACCGGTCGGGAACGACATGACTCACCTTTCCATCCAAACAGCCGACGTCGGCCTTGCTCTGCAACGTTTCACCCTGCGGAGCACGCACTCAATGGCAATCCTGCATGGTCCGGGTTCGCCGTGGAGGTAAGCCCTCGACCACGCAATAACATGTTTGGGTTAATGGGATGGCTCGGTTCCGAGATCCGGCTGCGATGGTCCGGCGACCTGATTGGCGCCGAGTAGGGCTTTCCTGACCGCGTGCCAGGCGGGCTTTCTCCGAAGGCCTCGGTCCAGGAGAAGCGGCCTCTGCGGAGCGCCGTCGGCCCGGGGCCTGAAGGAGTTGAGCCAGGTGGAGCCGTCGGTCAGACCCCAGGTGCTCACCGCCAGAACGCTGCTCTCGTCCAGCACGAGGTCGAGATGGGCCCGGTAAGTGTCGGCCACGACGGCGTCGCGACGTCTCTGGTCCCGGGGACAAAGATGGTCCGACACGTCCATTTCCGTGATCATCACGGTCAAGCCCATCCGCCTGATCTCGCGCAGGAAGGCACGCAATCGGGGATGCTCGCGGGGCTGCTCCAGAGCCGTCAGGTGGGACTGGATCCCGAGGCAGGCAATGGGCGTGCCTCGGGCGAGCTCCCGCTCCAGAAGGGACAGCATCATGCGCCGCTTCGTCTCGGCCTCCGGCAGATCGTATTCCAGACCCATCTCGTTGAGGACCAGGACTGCAGTCGGATCCAGAACGGCCGCCCGGCTGAATGCCGTCGCAATGTAATCGGGACCCAGGGCGTCGAGAAACCGGGAGCGGCGCAGGCCGTCCTCGCGCCCGTGGGCGGGTTCGAGGGGCTCGTTGATCACGTCCCAGGAGGTCAACCCGCCCGCATAGCGGGTGACGGTCGCCTCCAGATGCTGCAGGGCCGCCTCGGCGAAATCGGCGTCCGAGCTCTCGCGATAGACCTCCGGAACGGCTTCGTGCCACCAGAGAGTATGGCCGTGGAAGGCGAGGGCGTTATCCGTCGCGAAGGCGACAAGCTTGTCCGCAGCCGAATAGTCGTGGATATGAGGATGGCTCCGGACTGCATCCCACTTCATCTCGTATTCGGCCGTGACGAGGTTGCAATCTCGGAGAATTGCACGGTGAACTGGTTGCAAGGACAGGTCAGAGGTGCAAAGAGCGGTGCCGCAAAGCAGGCCGCACCGTACGGCAACGCTCGACAAGCCGTCCTCGTCAAGTCCATGCTG
>JAESFT010000830.1_pt1 | contig 11742 bp, 7 predicted proteins | sample 9269451 | NCBI WGS metagenome assembly JAESFT01 (sample SAMN14502557, study PRJNA617106) | algae metagenome | isolation source: Scytonema hyalinum WJT4-NPBG1 and co-occurring heterotrophs from well... | place: USA: Mojave Desert, Joshua Tree National Park, California | collected 2006-05-25
TGGGCACGAATGTCGGCACCGTAAAAAGCCGCGTAAACAGAGCGCACAGCCGCCTTGCTGAACTCCTCCACATCGAGAGCAAGGACGATCTCGGGTCAGACCGGCTCCTGAGAGCCGCCCTGGACAGCCGACGCGGAGGCGCTCGCGAGGCTGCGTAAGGTCTAAAGGTCACTCCCAAAAGCCAAGCTTTGGTCTGGCGTTGAGGCGAAATCGATAAGTGCCCTAGTCAGCCAATGGTCTGGACTCCCCTGGTCACATACTGAGGCCATCAGCACTAGGCCGAATGGTCCAGTTGAGCCGACTACGTGAACAAGTTATTTCACGTTGCTAGGCGTGAATACCTGCTGCCTGCCAGCGGTGGTGTCGCGCCTGGGTGAGTAAGGGGCTTAGCAATGGTTTCAGCGGCAACGAGCATAGCAGCCGCTGGTATGGTGGAGTTGCCAGCAACACCTCACGACCTGCCAGTAACCAGTAGGTCGCGCGCCGCCACCACGCTTTACCTGAACCTGCTGGCTGGCCTAATCACCCTCGGCATCCTCGCGTTCTTCGGCTATACAGTGTGGGCCGATCGTCTCCAAACCTTGGAGGCATCCGAGCGTGCTTCGCGCAACATCCTGACCGCCATCACCCGTGACCTCACCCACGACTTTCACCTGATCGACCTGTCGCTCAAAGGCGTTGCCGAGGGCCTCCGACACCCCGAGCTTCATCGGCTACCTCCCGATCTCCAGCAGCGCGTGCTGTTCGATCGCTCAGTCTCAGCGTCCATGCTGTCATCGCTGCTTGCCCTTGATGAGGCGGGCAACACCGTGGCCGACTCAAGCTCTCCGGTCGCGCCGTCGCAGACCAACTACGCAGACCGTGACTACTTCCAGGTCCACAGGGACAATCCTCAGACCGGGCTCTACATCAGCCGCCCCTACCAGAGCCGACGCCGGGCAGGGGAGTTCAGCATCGCAGCCAGTCGCCGGCTCTCCCACCATGATGGACAGTTTGCAGGGGCCGTCGTCAGCGGCATCTCTCTCTCCAACGTCCAGGCGCTGTTCAGGGACCTGGACCTTGGCAAGCAGGGGGTGCTCAATCTCTATCGGGATGACGGCATCCTCCTGACGCGTCAGCCCTTTGATGCCAAGCTGATCGGCTCGGATCAGAGCCGGAACCCGAACATCCAGCGCTTGCTCCGGGAGCGCTCCGGGACCATCGATGTTGTATCACAGATCGACGGCGTTCGGCGGCTCGTCACGTTTGAACGCCTGACGGAGTTCCCCCTCCTGTTGACAGTCGCGGTCTCTGTCGATGAGGCTCTTGCTCCGTGGAGAACACGAGCCGTCATGCTCGGCCTCGTCACGTTGGCGCTCTGTTCTGCCATCCTCGCTCTCGTGGCCCTGTTCCAGGGGCAGCTTCGTCTCCGAGCAGAGACTGAGGCTGAGCTTTCCCGATTGGCAGCCACTGATGCTCTGACGCAACTGCCGAACCGTCGTGCCTTCGACGACGCTTTTGGACGGGAGTGGCGGCAGGCCATGCGCTCTGGCCTGCCATTGTCGGTTCTCTACATTGACGCCGATCACTTCAAGAGCTTCAACGACCTTTACGGCCACGGCAGAGGGGACGAACTGCTGGTGCTCCTGGGGCGCACTATCATGGCGAGGGCTAAGCGGCCCCGCGACCTCGCGGCCCGATATGGCGGCGAGGAGTTCGTGGTGCTCCTGCCCGAGACCGATCTCGTGGGGGCGACGCAGGTCGCTGAGACCCTCAGCAAAGCGGTCCAAGACCTCCAGGTTCCCCACCAGGGGAGCCCCTATGGTGTCGCTACAGTGAGCATCGGGGTGGCGTCTCGGCAGCCTACGAACGGCGAGCAAAAGGATGCGCTCGTCAAAGCAGCCGATCAGGCCCTCTACGAGGCCAAGGCTTCAGGACGTAATTGCGTTTACAATGGATCGTCCGAGCATCGTTGACCGGCAGACCTCCCGATTTCTACCGGATGCAACGACCCGTGCCCTTGTGCTGAGTCTCGGAACACGGTCTATGGCCGCACTCCCCGCTACCTTCCGAGGGCGCAGTCTCTTCTGAAGAGGTCGGCGCACCTTCGACCCAAGCTCGGAACTGCCCCTCCTTCCCCTCCTTATTGCTCTTGCCATAAGATGCCCCACCTCAATCCCGTCTTAGGTCAGGGGCCAGCACATCTATGAGAGTGATTGTGTGCGGTGCCGGACAGGTGGGCTCGGCCATCGCGCGCCATCTCGCCACCGAGGGGATCGATGTCACCGTCATCGATGCGTCCCCCGAGCAGGCCCGGAGGGTAGACGAGAGCTACGACGTGCGCGGCATGGTCGGGCATGCCTCCCATCCCGAGGTCCTGGAGCGTGCAGGCGCTCAGGACGCTGACATGCTCATAGCGGTCACCCGTTCCGACGAGGTCAACATGGTGGCCTGCCAAGTTGCCTACTCGCTCTTCAACGTCCGCCGCCGCATCGCCCGGCTTCGCCACACAGGCTACCTGGAACATGCCTGTCAGGGGCTCTACGCCCACGATCAACTTCCCATCGACGTGATCATCTCGCCTGAGGCCGAGGTCGCCAAGGGTATCGAGCGCCGGTTGCGAACGCCCGGAGCCTTCGACACCGTTCCCTTGGCTGAGGGCAGGGTCCAACTCCTGGGCATTCACTGCAACACAGGCTCCTGCTCGCTCCTTGGGCATCGGCTGAGCGAGTTACCGAAGCTTCTCCCTGACGCCGGTCTTGTTGTGCTTGCCATCATCCGTAACGGACAGGCTATGGTCCCCACCGGGAGAGACCACATCGAGCGTGGCGACGATGTATATCTCGTCGCGGAGACCGGAAGCGTAGACCGCATCATGCGCTACTTCGGCCATGAGGAGGAGGTGGCCCGGCGAGTGATCATCGTAGGGGGCGGCAACGTCGGGCTCAGCCTTGCCAAGCGGATCATTCAGTCCTCACCCGCCACAGCGCTGCGCGTGATCGAGCACTCCAGGGAACGGGCCGAGTTCGTCTCCCAGGAACTCAGAGAAGCGGCCATCGTGTTGCACGGCGATGCCCTCGACAAGGAAACCCTGATCGAGGCAAATGTCAGCGCGGCAGAGACCATCATTGCCGTCACAAACGACGACGAGACCAACATTTTTGCCTCGGTGCTCGCCAAGCGTGAGGGTTGTACCCGTGCCATCACGCTGGTGAACAAGTCGTCCTACGAACCTCTCCTGCCCTCCCTCGGCATCGATACCGTCGTGACGCCAAATGCGATCACCATCTCCAGCATTCTGCGCCATGTTCGCCACCGCTCAGTGTCGGCCCTCTACACGCTCCGCGAGGACTTCGGGGAGGTCATCGAAGCGACCGCGCAGGAGGGCTCCAGGCTGATTGGGGGAGCGCTCGGGCGTGTCGGACTACCCTCCGGCATGCTGATCGGGGCCGTGGTGCGCGACGATGAGGTCATCATCCCGACCTCCGAGACTGTCGTGCATCCCGGCGATCGCGTGATTGCCCTGGTGACCTATCGTGACCTGCGCAAGGGAGAGGCCCTGCTGGCTGGTCCGGCACGGGATGACGTATGAGGGTCAGCACACCACGCGGTCGCCTCACCCTCGGCTCTTGGTCGCTGCCTCATCTGCGTCCCATCCTCTACATCATCGCACAGATGCTCCTGGCACTGGCGACGGCCATGCTGCTGCCCGCGCTGCTCGATCTCGCAGGCGGCGATTCCAGTTGGACGGCGTTTCTGTTCGGAAGCGGGGTCACCTTCGCGTGTGGAGCAGGTTTGGCGTTTGCCACGAGGTGCCGCCTCTCGGGCGGTCTGACCCTGCGCCAGTCCTTCCTCCTGACGCCGATGGCTTATGTGACCCTCGTGCTGTTCGCAGCCCTCCCACTCTACATCTCCGATTATGCGCAATTGGAGAACAACTTCACCAACGCCTTCTTTGAGGCCATGTCTGGCCTCACCACAACTGGCGCAACAGTGATCGTAGGGCTCGACAAGGCTCCTCAGGGCCTCCTTCTCTGGCGAGCCCTCCTCCAATGGCTCGGCGGGATCGGTATCATCGGTGTAGCCATTGCCATCCTCCCGGCGCTTGGCGTCGGCGGCATGCAACTTTTCCGTACGGAGTCGTCGGATCGCTCCGAGAAGGTGATGCCGCGCGTGCGGGAGATTGCGACGGCGATCTCCCTGATCTACGTGGGGCTCACCGTCCTCTGTGGTGGTCTGTACTGGCTCGCCGGGATGACACCCTTTGAGGCTCTGGCCCACGCGCTGACCACAGTGTCCACGGCAGGCTTTTCCACCTCCGACAATTCCATGGGGAACTTCAGCCCAGCGGCACAGTGGATTGGCACTGCTTTCATGGCGGCTGGCGGTATCCCCTTCGTGCTATACGTGCGGCTTCTGCGACGTGAACGAGACGGCCTGCGCGACAATCAGGTGCGGACCTTCCTCTCGCTTCTGCTTATCGTCACCATCGGCATGACGGCATGGCTTGTGCTGTCAGGGCGCTATGGCTTTGAGGACGCCCTGCGCCATGCAGCCTTCAACGTTGTCTCTGTTGTGACCACCACCGGCTTTGCGACGAGTGACTATGGACTGTGGGGGAATGTTGCAGTTGGCGTGTTCTTCGGGCTGATGTTCATTGGGGGCTGTACGGGCTCCACGGCAGGCGGGATCAAAATCTTCCGCTACGAGGTCATGGCGAGGGTGCTTCGCAGTCATCTTCGGCACCTGATCTATCCGCGAGGCGTGTTCCAGCGCATGTATGCCGGGCGTCTCCTGCCGGACGACGTGATCTCATCCGTGGTGGTGTTCTTCGCGTTCTTCTTTCTTTGCTACAGCGGACTGACCATTCTCCTGATGGCCATGGACCTCGACTTTCTGACGAGCACCAGTGCGGCTGTCAGCGCTTTGGCGAATGTTGGACCGGGCCTGGGACCGACCATTGGACCAGCGGGGAACTTCTCGACCATACCCGATCCTGCGAAGTGGCTCCTCGCCCTTGGGATGCTGCTCGGGCGGCTGGAGCTATTCACCGTGCTCGTGCTGTTCTTCCCTCAGTTCTGGCGGGGGTAAGTGTCGTTGGTTGGGGGAAGTGGCTTGGTCGCTCGATGAGCCTGAGCCTCGCACCACACAAGCGCCGCTCGGTAAAGAAGCTATCTCTCTCAACGCTCCTGCTGGATGACGTTCTGCCCGTCGAAGTACGCCTGGATGATCTTCCCATCCCCCTCGCGCGAGGAGACACCCAGGGACGTAGAGGCTCCTGAAGCGATAATCCTGTCGCCTTCGAGAGACACGCGCCCGGCGCTGACAACAGCAGCCGGGATGGCCTGAGCCACGTGGGAGTGCTGGAAGAACTCGGGGAAGACCAGGGGCAGTAGCTCGCCCCCACCAAGCTTCAGCATCACGTACTTCATTGGCATGGGATGCCTCCAAGTGTCAGATAAGCCTTTATGGTCACGTCACCTCGACTGTGATGCCGTTCGGGTCCTGTATGAAGCCCTGACGCGTGCGTCCGTCCGGCAGGGCTTTCGAGCCTTAGCAGCGAGCGCGCATGCTATCGGGCCGATTGCCAGCATTGGCTCGATGGCGCACCGTAGACCAACGGCGGGCGGGTCTGTTGACGGTGATCAAGGTTCGCCGGCAGCCTTGGATTAACATGGATCAACCTGCCTTGACTGACGTAACGTCGTCCGAGGCATCCAGGGCCACTGTCTAAACGATGGCACGATGTGCGGCAGCATCGCAGAAAAGATGAGTGCTATGATCTGCGCGTCTTACTGCAAAGGTTCTGCATATGGATGAGCGGGTAGCTGGGCGTACCCACGCCTTCCTTTCAGGAGGCGGGGAAACGAGTGCGCTGATCCAGGCTCACGACTGGTCCTCCACCTCACTCGGCTCGCCAGACACGTGGCCTCTGTCCTTCCGCATGGCTCTCGGCATCGTGCTCAACTCCAAGCATCCAATGCTCCTGGCTTGGGGACCGGACCTGATCTGCTTCTACAACGACGCATACCGGCCCATCCTGGGTGCGCGGCACCCGGAGGCCCTCGGGCAGCCCGTCGCCTCGGTATTTGCCGACATCTGGCCTGCGATCCACCCTCTCGCTGAACAGGCCCTCTCGGGTGAGGGGGCATGGTCAGAAGACCTGCCGCTCGTCACCGTCCGCAATGGCGCTGAGGCTATCGCCACCTTCACCTGTTCCTTCAGCCCGGTTCGCGATGAGAGCGGCGCTGTTGCAGGTCTACTCTGCGCCTGCATGGAGACAACGGCTAAGGTCGCTGCTGAAGAGGCACTCCGGCAGCGCGAGCAGCGGCTCTGCTGCGTGCTGGAGGGCACAATGGACAACGTGCTCGCGGTGGATCGAAACTGGCAGATCACCTACCTCAACCAGCACGCTCGCGACGAGTTCGCGGGTGATCGCAATCTACTCGGACAAAATCTTTGGGACACATTCCCGCAAGAGGTCGGGGGCTCGCTCTTCACCCTCTGCCAGAGGGTCATGGTCGAGCGGCAGCCAGAAACGATGGAAGGCTACTTCGAGCCGCTCCGCTCCTGGTACGAGATTCATGTCGCGCCGTCCGATGACGGTCTCATGGTCTTCTCGCGCGACATCACGAGGGTGAAGCAAAAGGCCACTCAGATTGCCCTTCAGGCCAGCCTGCTCGATGCGGTCGAGCAGGCTGTGATGGCGACCGACCTTGATGGAAAGGTCATCTTCTACAACAGGTTTGCCGAGACGCTTTATGGCTGGACGGCAGAAGAGGCCATGGGCCGACACGTGGTCGAACTCACCTCGCGGAGTGACCCTGCCAAAGCATCGCAGATCATGGCCTTCTTGACCCAGGGTGGTAGCTGGTCGGGCGAGTTCGTGGCTGCGCGCCGCGACGGCTCCACCTTTCCGGCTTACGTGACGGACTCTCCCATCTTTGACACGACAGGCCGTCAGATCGGGATCGTGGGCATCTCTCGTGACATCAGCCAGGAGAAGGCAGCGGAAAGGGAGCTAAAGGAGAAGACGGCGCTTCTCGAAACGACCCTGGAGAACATGGACCAGGGTCTCATGGTCATGGGCGCTGACGGACGCATCTCGCAGTTCAACAGGCGCGCGCTTGATCTGCTCGAACTGCCGCTGGAACTCATGGAACACCATCCTCACATCGAGGAAGTAAGTCAGTTTCAGGCGACGGCAGGTGACTTTGCGCTTCCAGACAACGGGGTTCTTAACCTCAGTCAAAGCCGTGGCTTCCTGTCGGAGCCACGTGTCTACGAGCGCACCCGGCGCAGCGGGACCGTTCTGGAGGTGAGAACCGTGCCGCTGCCGGATGGGGCGGCTGTTCGCACCTACACGGACATCACGGCGCGGCGACGCGCGGAAGCGGAACTGCGCACAAGCGAAGGGCGCTACCGTGCCCTGGTAGACGCTAGTGCGACCATCGTCTGGCGGGCGACACGCGATGGCCATATGACTGATGGCTGGGGATGGCAGGAGTTCACCGGTCAAGCACCGGATGCCTACCAAGGCTACGGCTGGTCAGAAACCATCCACTTCGAAGACAGCGAGCGCATCAACTCTCTATGGACTGAGGCCGTCAGGACAGGTCAACCCTGCGCGATGGAGTTCCGCATCCTACACGTGGACGGGGAGTATCGTTGGGTGTTGGCCCGAGGGGTGCCGCTGCACGATGCGAATGGCGCAGTTCAGGAGTGGGTCGGAACGCTCACCGACATCCATGAGCAAAAGGAAAGCGAAGCTAGGCTGATCCTGCGTGACCGGTCACTAGCTGCCATCTCACAGAGCGTCGTGATCACGGATGCGCGGCAACCTGACAGTCCGATCATCTACGTCAACCCCGCCTTTGAGCGGCACACGGGCTACGCTGCCGACGAGGCAATCGGACGAAACTGCCGCTTCCTGCAAGGACCGGGTACGGACCGCAAGGCTGTGGCCCGGATCAGGTCGGCACTGGCTGCCGGAAGCGACTTTGCCGGAACGCTGCTGAACTACCGCAAGGACGGGACATCCTTCGTCAACGAACTGACGATCTCGCCCGTGCGGGATCAGGACGGCAGCATCAGCCACTTCGTTGGCGTCCAGTCCGATGTCACAGATCGGCAGCGGCTAGAGGAGCAGCTTCGTCAGTCTCAGAAGATGGAGGCTGTGGGCCAACTCACAGGCGGGCTCGCTCACGACTTCAACAATCTTCTCACGGTGATCCTCGGCAATGCCGAGGTGCTGAACGAGGAGCCTGCCGATGCAGCTAAAGTGGAGAGCCTGTCCAAGATCATCATCGAGACGGCGGAGCGAGGAGCCGAGTTAACCAAGCACCTCCTCGCCTTTGGGCGGCGGCAGGCGCTCAAGCCATCACACCTTCGCCTCGGTGAGGTCGTACATGGCATCATCCCCCTGCTCCAGCGCACGCTTGGAGAGCACGTCGAACTCAGAACCGAGTTCGTGCAGAGTGCTATGGTTGCACTGGTGGATCGCACGCTGTTGGAGAGCGCAATCCTAAACCTCGCCGTGAATGCCAGGGACGCCATGCCGAAGGGCGGAACGCTCACCATCAGAACGGGTCTGAGGGGCGCAGGACCCAACGAAGGGCTCCTGGCAGGCGGTCAGGATACAGTCTTCATCACAGTGTCGGATACCGGCACGGGCATCGCCCCGGAAGTGCTGAACCGGGTGTTCGAGCCGTTCTTCACCACCAAGGAGGTTGGCAAGGGCTCGGGTCTCGGGCTCTCCATGGTCTATGGGTTTGCGCAGCAATCAGGCGGGCACGTCTCGATCAAGAGCAAGGAGGGTGAGGGCACCGCCGTCACCATCGTCCTGCCCGCTGTCGTCAGCCAGCAGCCCGAGGCTGCTGCGACGCCCGTCACCCTCGTGGCCTCCCCAGGCAAGGAGCGGGTGCTGGTGGTCGAGGATGCCCCTCAAGTGCTCCAGTTCGTCTCGGCTCAGCTTCTCAGCCTTGGCTACGAGGTCACTGCCGTCGCGGACGGGCCGGACGCAGTTGCCCTCTTGCGGAAGGACAACGCCTTCGATGTTCTCTTCACCGACATCGTGCTGCCACGTGGCATGTCAGGGGTGGAGCTTGCCCGTGCCGCACGAGCCATCAACCCTGATCTGAAGATCGTCTACACCTCTGGCTACGCCGAGGAGGTCTTCCAGCAGCATGGCCGGATCGACCCCGACATTCCTCTCCTGCGCAAGCCCTATAGGCGCAAGGAACTCGCCGACGTGCTCCGGTCCGTTCTGGACCGCACCTCCCAGCCGCAAGCACATCGCTGAAGTCCGAGGAGTACCCCCATGAACAAGACACAGACGGGCATTCCTGGGCTCGATGAGATCACAAACGGAGGCTTGCCGAAGGGGCGCATCACCCTGGTGACCGGAGACACCGGGGCCGGGAAGACCATCCTCGCTCTGCAAACCCTCGTTGCAGGTGCGCAGCACTTCGCTGAGCCGGGCATCCTCGTCTCCTTTGAGGAGCATGCGGATGAGATCGGCGCGAACGCTGCTTCCTTCGGCTGGAGCGTCGTTCCCTGGAGCCGCTCAGGTCCAAGCGCGCCCGCGACGGGTGCTGTTCCGGTCATCGATGCCAATCTCTCGCCTGACACGGTTCAAGCGGGAGAGTTCGATCTAACGGGTCTGCTGGCAGCCCTGAGCACAGCCGTGCAGCGCACAGGTGCCAAGCGCGTTGTGTTCGACGGGATTGATGTGCTCCTCGACCTGCTTGACGATGCGAGATTGCGTCGGCGTGAGATCGTGCGGATCGCAGATTGGACCCGCACCAGCGGGGTCACGACCATCATCACAGCAAAGCAGGCAGATGATGGATCAAGCCCGGACGGGTATGGCTTTCTCAAGTACCTCGTCAGTTGCGTGATCGCGCTCCATAAGAACCCTCGTTCGGGCAGCATCGAACGCACCGCACGCGTTCTCAAGATGCGGGGGTCCGCCCACTCATCGAGCGAGCACCCCCTGATCATCCGCGATACCGGCATGATCATTGGTGATGTGGGGGCTAACCGGCTCGCCTATGAGGCTCCCAACGAGCATGTCTCGTCCGGGGTCGAGCGCCTCGATGCGATGCTCGGCGGCGGCTACTACCGCGCCTCCAGCATGCTGATCTCGGGCTCTCCCGGTACGGCCAAGTCAACGCTTGCGGGAGCCTTCATCGATGCGGCATGCAGAAGAGGGGAGCGGGGGCTTCTAATCTCGTTCGACGAAGCCTTTGCGCAGATCGAGCGCAACCTTGCTTCCGTGAACATCCACCTCGGGCGGCACGTGGACAGCGGGTTACTCGCGACGGCAGGTTTTCGTACGGGGCGACTAAGTGCTGAAGAGCACTTCTACCAGATTATGGAGATGGTCGAAGCGCACCGGCCCACAGCCATGGTGATCGATCCGATCTCCGCCCTCGACAAGGTTGTTGGGCAAGAGCTTGCAGGTGATCTGGCTGAGCGCCTGATCGATGAGGCTAAGGTGCGCGGCATCACGATCCTGATGACCTCGCTCCTGGAGAGCGCTAACGGCACTGAGGAGCGAACAAGGGTTCAGATATCGAGCATCGCAGACACGTGGATACAACTGTCCTTCACGGTGCAAAGCGGTGAGCGCAACCGGGCACTGACGATCATCAAGTCACGCGGGAACGCCCACTCCAATCAGGTGCGGGAACTTGTGCTGTCTGACCAGGGCCTCGCTCTCGCTGATGTCTATGCCCAAGGCGGGGCGGTGCTGATGGGCACGGCTCGGCTGGAGAAGGAGCAGGCGGACCGGGCTGACGAAGAGCAGCGCCGACGCGAGGCGGCATTGGCGCAGCAGGAGATCGAAGAAGCCGAGGCTCGGCTGAAGGCAAAGCAGGACGAGCTTGAGGCCGAACTGAAGGCGCTGGAGCGGCGTCGGTTGGCCATGACTGGAGCGGAAGCAGCGCGGCAGGAGGCTCGTGATGCTGCCCACCAGCAACTCATGACCCGGCGTCACGCGGATCAGGTGACGACGATCAACGATGATGCTGGTCTTTGAGGCAGAGGCGATGAGCGAACGTCCTACTGCCTCCCCACTCGTGCTTCGCCTGTACATTGCAGGTGAGACACCAAACTCGATGCTTGCTGTCACCAACCTGCGTACGGCACTTGGCAACCGAGCCTATGACCTGGAGGTCGTCGATGTGCTCACAGCCCCGGAGCGGGCACTCGACGACGATGTGTTCGTGACCCCTACGCTGGTGCGCGTGAGCCCAGAGCCTCGACGAACCATCATTGGCTCGCTCAGCCAGAGCACGGAAGTTATTGCTCGTCTCTGGTCGTGACCAGCGGCGCAAGCCGCCAAACGAAAGCAGGAGGAGCATGCCGCACCAGAAAAGAGCGTCCCGTCCGGCTCGGAGCCGGCCAGCCGCGCGGATTTAGGCGAGAGCGATGCACTCGATTTCGATGTCGAACTCCATGGGCCAAGAAGCCACGGGCACGAAGGTGCGGGAGGGTGGGTTCTCAGGGAAGAAGCGGGCATAGACGCGGTTGATGGCCCCGTAGAACCCCGCATTGGCGGCGTAGACCCGCACCATCACAACCTTGTCGAGGGATGATCCTGCGCTTTCCAGGCAGTGCTGGACACCCCTGAGGCAGGCTTCCGTCTGCACCTCGATGTCGCCCCGCACGAGCTTGCCCGTGGTAAGGTCAAAGGGCGGCGTGCCCGAGACGAACACGAAGCCGTTCGCCTTGGTGACCATCGAGAGAGGTACGCCTACC
>JAESFT010000831.1_pt1 | contig 11738 bp, 5 predicted proteins | sample 9269451 | NCBI WGS metagenome assembly JAESFT01 (sample SAMN14502557, study PRJNA617106) | algae metagenome | isolation source: Scytonema hyalinum WJT4-NPBG1 and co-occurring heterotrophs from well... | place: USA: Mojave Desert, Joshua Tree National Park, California | collected 2006-05-25
TCACGGAACCTGCAGTAGTCATGGCCTATGCGTCGGAGAACTACAATCCCGGTGCCGAAGCGGATTTTCGCCGCCAGGACATGAGCTTCATGGCAAAGCGCCATCACGGTCGCCACCCTATGGCCTGGGCCGAGCCTGTCGTGGCGCGAGAGCGGGCTGGTCTTGCCACGAAGAGGCTCAAGACGCTTCTGGCGCGCGGCGTCCGGTCCGATCGGCCCCTCATCGATGAACTCGTCGGCGGCAACGCCACTTGCTTTTGGGGGCGTTGATGAACCAATTCCATCGGCGGCTGCTCGGCCTCTTTGCAATCCTGACATCGCTTTCGCCTCTTCCGGCATCGGCTCAAGGAGCAACGGAGATTGAGCTGCGCGATCGCTTTCGCAGCATCATGGAGAGCGTCGGGCAGCTGAAGCGGCGTAGCGATCCGGCTGCTCTCGTGGAACGAGCTCAACTGCTTCAAGATGGCTTGCCGGTGAGCGAAACGAATCCGCTCAAAGTTCCGCGGATCGACGAGGCGATTCGGCTCTACGATCAAGCTCTGGCGGTGCCGGGAGCACATTGGCCGTCGGCTGCGCTGCGGCGTGCCAAGCTGATGCTGGCGCGGGAGCAGGATCTAGCCTCTGCAGAGCAAGCCGCTCAATTGTTGCGCCGTGCCGCCGCCCTCCAGAACCGCGAGGCGGCCTTTGTCCTCGCTGGCCTGATGGAGAGTGGGATCGGTGGTAAGCAGGATCTGGAAGGCGCCAGGAATCTTTATCAGATTGCCCTTCGATCCGAGCACGGTCCCGCCGGCCTCGCGCTCGCTCGCCTTGAGAGTGATCCGGCGAAGGCGGGCATCTTCGCGACGCAAGGGCTGCGGCTTCTGTTGCAGGAGGCGCAGCAGGGATCGGCCGAGGCGGCTCGGACGCTGGCGGATCACTACCGGTCAACAGCGAACGGACCGGAAAGGATCAGTGCCGCCATCGAGTGGTACCAGCGGGCTACTGACTTGGGCGACGCAGAGGCTGCACTGCGCTTGGGGCGCATGCGCGCTGATCCGAAATCGGAATTGCGACAGCTGCAGGAGGCGAGGATTGCTTTCGAGAAGGCTGCTCAGCGGGGCTCCACCGAGGCGGCCATGATCCTTGCGGAGGATCCATACAATGGTGCAGCCCTCAACGTCGAGGTCAGTGTCGCCGATCTCTGGCTCAACCGAGCCATCGAGACGAAGGCTCCGCGCGCTCTGGTTCTGGCGGCAGAGATCCGCAGCCAGTATGGCGCCGATGGCCGGGAGGCCGCAAAGCTATTGCTGGCTGAGGCCGTGCAGCGCGTGGACAGCGATGCGACGGCTCTCCTTGCCCTTGGCCGTCATCTTCGCGACGGCGTTCTGATCGACCGCAACGTGCCACTGGCACTCAAGCTGTTCGACAGGGCCGCAGCCAACGACAACTCAGCGGCGTTCTACGAGTTTGCCCGCACGGCGCTCACCTATCAGGATGCTGCAACGGAGAGCATGCGCAAAACGGCCATTGAGCGTCTTCGGACAGCGGCCGAGCGGGGCCATGTGAAGGCTGCGGTGAGCATGGGCGACGCTCTGCTTCGCGGCAATGGAGTGCCGGAATCGCAGGCCGAGGCCATGCGCTGGTACCGCAGAGCGGCCGAGAGCGGCTCGCAGGCCGCTCACATTCGTCTTGGCGACCTTTATGCGAGCCGGTCCACCGGCATGGAAGCGCCGCGGGCATTGGAATGGTATCGCAAGGCTGCCGAGGCCAACAGTGCGGTTGCCATGACGCGCCTCGGCAAGATGTTCAATGAGGGCAGGGGGGTGCCGCAGGACCAAGCTCTGGCCGCCACCTGGTTCAGCCGCGCCGCGGCAGCCGGAAGCGGTGCCGCCATGGTGGAACTGAGCGCGCTTTATTCTCGCGCTGGAGGTCCGGGCCACTTCAATTTGGCACGCGAGTCTCTCGAAAAAGCGATAAAGGCCGGTGACGCCCGGGCGCCAATCGCCCTGGCCAAGCTATATCTGGCGCGGGGCGAGCGCATGCTGGCCGAAGCAACACTCAGAAGGGCTGCCGAGAGTGGAAGCCCTGAAGCGGCTTTGCAGCTCGCTGAAGTTTATCTTTCAAGTCACTCGAACGCAGAGCAGCAGAGCGCTGCTCGCCGGTGGCTTGCCATGGCCGAGAAAGCGATGGCTGACGATGATCGCCAGAACGGCAAGATCGCCCTGTTGTACCTCAGCCTTCCGGATGCTGGCTCGGTTGAGCATGGCGCATCTGTTCTGGAAGCACTGGTTCGAAAGAACAACCCGGAGGCCATGACGATCTTGGCAACCGCTCTCCTGCAGGGAACAGGAGTGAGGATGGACCCAGTGCGCGCAGAATCTCTTCTCCTCCGCGCGATTCAACTTGGTCATGATGGAGCGCGCTTTGTCCTCGCCAAGGCGTATCGTGACGGCGACGGCATCCCTCGGGACCTAGCCAAGGCTATGGCGCTCTATCGGGAGATCTACAATGAGGAGCCTGGCGACACAAAAGTGCAACTCGCGCTGGGAGAGGCCTACGATCGTGGCGTAGGTGTCCCGCAGGACCGCAAGGTGGCAGCAGACTTCTATGCCCAGGCTGCGCGCCAAGGCGATCCTGACGGCCAGATCCGCCTGGGCCTTGCATATCTTTACGGAGGCGGCGTCGATCGTGACGGCCGGAAATCCGAGCAATGGCTGACACAGGCCGGTGAGGCCGGACAGATCGAAGCGAAAGTTCAACTCGGTAGCATCAAGCTCTCCGGCTTGAGCACGACGGTCGATAGCGAGGGAGCGTTCGCCTCCTACCTGCGCGCGGCAGAAGGCGGATCAGCGATCGCGATGATCGAGGTGGCGCGCTCTTTGATGAACGGAGCGGGCACGCAGCTTGATCCGGGACTCGCAAAAACTTGGCTCGAGAGGGCCGCAAGTCTCAACTCGGCCGATGCCATGTTCGAGCTCTACCGCCTGAACGATATCGGAGCAAAGCCGAACGTCCGGGAAGCCGAACGGTGGCTCAAGCAAGCGGCCGAGAATGGACATTCCGGTGCGATGTACAGGCTGGCACTTCGCTATCAGCAGGCATCGTCCGACAGGGATCGCGGGATGGCTCGGGACTGGCTCGAGAGGGCGGTGCGCGCCGGTCACTCGCAGGCTGCCAAAACCTTGTCGAAGCTGATTAACGCGACGCCCGGGTGAAAGATCGAAAAATGACCGGTACAGGACGGCGAAATGCCCGAAGCCTCGAGAACGGATGGAGAGCGGCAATGGTGATCTTCCATCGATTTTCATGGCGCTCACCAGCAGTAAAAGTCTGTCGTGCCGGCAGCGCTTCCGTCGCGGGTTTTGCCATGTGGATGGCGCTCGCTGCACCCGGCGTTGCCCAGCCCGCTTTACCACGCTCACTCGCACCGAGTGCGGATTTCAGCAAGATCTGCCAACCGACTGCCAAGCTACAGCTCACACGCGATTGGAGCAAGTGGGACAAGGCGCAACCTGTCGGCAATCCCGAGGAGATGTACGAGGCTGCAATCGCCTATGCAGAGGGCCGTGCCAATATCAACCGGTCGCCGCTGACGGCACGTAGGCTTCTCGAAGATCTCGCGGATCGGCCTTGGGCCGGGAGAAGCCGGGCTCATTTCCGCCTCGGAAAGCTCTTCCTCGATCCGATTGCAGGCCCTGTCGCCCTCGAGCGAGCGGCTGCTCATCTCGAGACTGCCTCGTCCATGCTGAACATGGACGCTTCTGTCCTGCTTGGTCAATTGCACGCACAGGGCCGGATCAGCAAGGCCGATATCCGAGAAGCAGAGCGACTGCTCCGTGCGGCCTCGATGGCGGGCAACGTAGATGGCATGATCGGCCTGGCGCAGCTGCAGCGCAGTGGGAAGATCGGCGCTGTGCCACAAACTGTGACAGACGATCTTATCAAGCTCGCGCTGCAGACCCTCTATGGCGACCTTGGGAAAGGAAAGTGTGGCGCTCTCTTCAAGATCGGGGCGATCCTGAGCGACGATACCCTCGTGCCTGGCGGATTGACCGAAGCGGTCAAGTGGTTGGAAGCCGCGGCCCGCCAAGGCGACGCCAAAGCGGATTTGGCTCTTGCGGAAATCTACATGCAGGGCCGCGTCAATGCGGCTCCAGATCGGTTCCTATCGCATCTCACCCGAGCGGCCGAGGCCGGAGAACCTCGAGCGATGACCTTGCTGGGTGAGCGTCTCATGCTTGGGGATCGCACATCCAAGGATGTGCCGAAAGCGATTACCTGGCTGGAGCGGGCCGGGCAGAACGCCGACATCGAGGCTTACAAACTCCTCGCCCGGTACTACCGTGGTGAATTCGGGACAGCGCCTGAATTGTCGAAGGCGGCAGAGGTTTTGGCAAAAGCAAGTGCCTTGCCTGGACATACCACCGGGGTTCTCGCGAGCCTTGCGCGGCTTCATGCCCTCGGCGTGAACGGTAAGCCTGACATCGATGCAGCCCTGAGCCTCTATAGCCGCGCAGCGGCCAGCGGGGATGTCGAATCCCTCACGGAGATGGCGAGGCTTCTGCTGAACCACCCGGAGACCGGACGCTCGGACGAGGCGCTCCGGCTCCTGAAGGAGGCTGCTGCGCGGGGCAATTCCGATGCCATGGGCGCTTTGGCGGAACTTTATGCCTGCAGCACAGCTGTTGCGCCTGATCGGGTGCAGGCCAAAGCTTGGCTGGAGCGTGCCGCAGAGGCTGGACATGTACGAAGCATTTCGGCCATCGCTTCCCAGACACTCAACGATCCGAGCGCAGCACAACGGAATGCGAAGGCTCTTCTCCACGCGGCTGAAAGGGGTGATCGTGAAGGCATGATCCTCCTCTCCCTCGCCTATCGTTCAGGCTTGGGTGTCAAGGCGGATGAAGCGGCCTCGGTCCGATGGCGCGACGCCGCTCTCGCGCCGGGAGAGGGGCGGCCCCGCGCCATGCTCCTCCTGGCGCGCAGAATGTTGGCGGGTGAAAACGGAAGCCGCGACGAGGCCGGTGCTCGGGCGCTCCTCAATCTTGCCGCCCAGGAGGGCGATCCAGGCGCGCAGCTTGAGCTCGGGCGTCTAATGATTGCCCAGCGTGGTCAGAGCAGTGACATGCTGAACGGCTTGCAGCTCCTGCAGAAAGCTGCCTCCGCCGGCAATGCTGCGGCGATGTTGACGCTTGCCGAGCTCCCCGATCCGCAGCTTCAGGCAACGGGCAAGACGGCTTCGGAATGGAGACAGGCGGCGGCAGCGGCCGGCAACGTCAGGGCGGCTATTATGTTGGCATCGACTGCAAAGAACGGATCTGATGCTCTCCGCTGGATCGCTAAGGTGGAATCGCTGCCGGTTTGCTCGACGAGGGACATGGTGGAGCTCGCGCAGGTCTATCAAAAGATTTCCGGTCCCGATCACAACCATCGCGCCCGTCTTTGGATCAAAAGAGCGCTCGACGAGGTTCAGAGCGGCACTCAGGACCCGGCGATCCTGCTCCTCATCGGACGGGCCCTGATTGAGAACGTCGGTGGCCCAGCCAGCAAGGAAGACGCCCTCAAGTACATCAGGCTCTCAGCAGAGGCAGGCCGGGTCGAGGCGATGCGCTATCTTGGGCGTGGCTATGTCTCGGGCCAGATTGGTGAGCGCAACACACCGGCAGCGGTCGAATGGCTGTCCAAGGCATTGCAGAAAGGCGATGCCGCTGTAGCGGCTGATCTTTCAAGGCTGGCCGCTACGCCGGCGGGGGAGGCCGCTGGGGCGGTGGCGTCTCTCAAAGCGAGCGCTGAGAGCGGCTTTGCTCCAGGCATGCGGGAATATGGGCGCAGCCTGCAGCTTGGATTTGGCATCCCTGCCGATCCGCAGGCCGGCGCGGCTTGGCTGCGGAAGGCTGCGGACGTCGGCGACATGATTGCCATGAAGGAACTGTCGCGCGCCTATGCATCGGGATATGGCGTCGAACTCTCGGCCAATGCCAGCACGGAATGGCTGCAGCGTGCAGCACATGCCGGCGACCCCGAGGCCATGTATGGACTCAGCCTTGCCATGACCCTCGGCTTCGGAACGGACGTGAATGCAAGTGCCGCGCAAGATTGGCTTAAGACGGCAGAAGGAGCCGGCAGGAAGTGAGATCAGAGTGGCAATATCGCATCTCAAGGTCCAGGGCAGGCGCTCATAATCGTCGTGCGGGAGTGGCAACATGATCAAGACAACTCAAATCGTTTTCCTGAGCTGCCTCTTCGCGAGCGCTTCTTCGGCTGTGACGGCAGCCTCTCCACCAGAGGCAAAGGCTCCCGCATCTTCAATAACACAGCCAGCACCTCCCACTCAGGTGCAACTTCGCGCCATGTCCACATTACGGCTTCTCAGGCTGGGCCAAAAGGCTCTGGATGCGGAGATGGATACTCAGGATTTCGCAACAGGATTGGATGCGGCCAAGATCGCATCGTCTCGTGGAGATCGGGAAGCAACACGCCTCATGGCGAAGATCATGGCGCGTCACGAGGTGGCCTTGCAGGGGATTGATCGTGCCAGGCTCGAGCGGCGTCTGCGGTTTGAAGCTCTCCGAGGGGCATCGAGTTCGGTGCTCGCCGTGGCAGGTATGTACGATCGCGGCGAGGGCGTTCCTGTCGACACGAAAAAGGCTGCAGAATGGTATCTGTGGGCTGCCCGTGTCGGGCATGAGCGGGCCATGGCCTATGCAGCCTATGCCTATGGCACAGGCCGAGGCCTGGAGCGAAACGGGGCCGCTGCCTTGAAATGGCTTGACGGGGTAAATGAGGGCCGAAAGCGCAGCACTCTCCTTGAGATCGGCTGGGCACTCGCTCTGGGAACGGAGGGAACGACGGATATGGGCTCCGCCCTCAAGTTCTTTGAGCAGGCGGCTCAGCTCAAGCCGAGCATCGCTTATCAGGTCGCTACTGAACTTGAGCGAGGGACCCGGGGGGTTCAGAACCGTGAGGCCGCGGAGCAACTGATCAAGATCGCGGCCGAGCGCGGCGATTCCGGTGCTGCCATGCACCTGGCCAATGCGCTTTCGAGTAGCAACACGATCGAAGACCAGCAACAGGCCGTGCGGTGGTACAGTCTTGCTGCCCTTGACAGGAATAATCTCGCTGCCGGGCAGATGCTCTCACGGCTTCTCACCTTGCGCCCGGCCGATGAGCTGATTTCCCCCATCATCGCAGGCCTCGACAAGGCAGCGGCAGCCGGAAACCCAGAAGCGCTTATCGGCTTGGCCCATGCTTATGCTGATGGTATCGGTGTCGGTGCATCGCCGGAGAAGGCCGCAAGCCTGCTGCAGGTGGCGGCCGATTCGGGCAGTTCCGAAGCCAAGTATCGGCTCGGTCTCATGTACAAGTCCGGCCTGGGCGTCAATGCGGATCTCAATAAAGCAATTGAGCTCATGAGCAGCGCCCGAGAAAGCGGCTTTCCCCTCGCAGCAGTCGCTTTGAGCACCATGACGGGTTCTGCCGAGGATGCCGGGAAGGCTTCACCCGTGGCGCCTAGTGCCGTTGCTCAGTAGCGGGGCATGGGTGACACGCATTGGCAAGGTGGGGCACGCCTTTTCGAAGCATCTGCGCGATATTTGCCAAATAATAGGCATTTCGACTTGGCAGTGCAGGGTTGATAAGGCATTGCCTAGCTCTGACTGCGCCTCCTTTGCGAAGTGATGCTGACGTGCTTCTTCATGGATAGCAGAGCCATCCTTCATGCCTGTTGGTGATCACACTTTTGTGAATCCACAAAAGCGCCTGCTGCAGAAGCGTCCTCCGCGGACAGCAAGACATGACGAACAACATGATGATCGAGCGCAGCGTCTGATCGCCACTAAGGCGTATATTCATCTTCGTGTGGATTGGCGTAACTTGCCTCAACGCCGGTGCCGGGCGCATTCGAATGAGAGAGCTTGTGCAATACAGTAGCGCAATGGCGCGCTCTATTGTCTAGGTGCTCTTTGCTGGTGAATTATGCTCAAGATGAGATGATTTTGGTAATGCATTTATTTCTACCTCCTAAGCATAATTCGATACCTCTTTATTAAGGATGGCTAACAAACCGTTAATTTGTACAATTCGGGGTAATCTCTGCGGAAAGGCCCCTCGCATGTCACACCTTCTCCCAGTCACCACGATTTTAAGCTGCAAGAATTCAATGCTGCGCGAGGGCTTGAGGCATATTCTCTCAAGTACACGCTACCGATTGCACTCGGAAAACTTGGTGCGCGGACAGGCCGCTCTGGCCGAGATCACTCAAGAAGGCCAACTCCTCTTCATCCTCGACGCCAGTCTATATCCGTCGGGATTGGCCGAGGGCATCGGGTCCCTGAAGTTGCAATATGCTCAAGCTCGCATTGTCGTACTGTCTGACAGCTTCAATCTTGAGGGCATGAAGTCCGCCTTCCAATCAGGAGCGGATGGATATTGTCTCGCGACAACAGGATGCGAGGCTCTGATCAAGTACCTTGACCTCGTGATGCTGGGTGAAGTCGTCTTCCCGTCCGCAGCTTTCCTGACGGCCATCTCTGCACATGCGGAGGAGCTTGATCTCTCGAAGGAAACGCCTGTGATCAAGGTATCCTCCTTGCAGGCCGCTTCGACTTCGGATGGGCAAGATTCTCCCATACGGACCCTGTCGAGCAGAGAGGCGGAAATTCTGCAATGCTTGATGCAGGGCGCTCCGAACAAGGTTATTGCACGTAAGCTCGATGTGGCTGAAGCAACTGTGAAAGTTCACATCAAGGCCATTCTGCGCAAGATCCGTGTCGCAAACCGGACGCAGGCTGCCATGTGGGCGGTCAATCATCTGTCATCAGGTTCGGCGGATGCATCTTGGATGCAGTCCGGTGAGAGGCTGGCTGCGAACAGTCTTCGCTGACGGGATTGGTACTGCTGCCGGGAAAGCAACGTCCCGCCGATCATGGATCGGAGTGGCTGTTGCTGCAATGTCCGTCATCAGCAACCCTGGGGTCCGAAGCCCTGCCCCGGACAGCGCATCACTTGGAGTGGGAGCCAGGCTGTTTTTGCGCTAGACGCGATTGAGGTGGCAGAGTTTATACGGACCTCTGCATGTTGCCCGGGGCCGGTATTAAACCGGTTCGGAAAATTCCCGCCCCGGTGGTATAGAGTACCGCTTCCCGGCGCGGGAACTCTACCGAGAGATGTTCAGGCAAAATGTTCGCTGCTCAGGCGGATCTCATTTCGATACTTATAGAGCAGCCATTCGATAATACATTATATCATATAATTACTTTCGATTAAAGATTATTAAAAGGAATTGAATGGGTAATGATTGTCTCCAATGAGATTATAAGCTAAACATCTTTAGGGGAAATTTCCATTTGCCTGGCCGAATCAAGACCAGAAAGGCATCTGCGATGCGGAACACCTACGATCTTGATAGTCTCCCACATCCAGGAGCCTCGTCTGCCAAGGATGTCGCATATTCAAGATACATGGAGTTGGCCCGTTCGGTTGAGCCATCCTTGGCAGAACATGTCGCTGCTCGCTCCATGAAGACGCTTCTCATCGAGCCGAATGCGCTGTTGAGAGAAGGTCTGCGTAGAATTCTCGCCGAGACAGAATATTCTCCTTCCGCGGCAGCATCGAGCCTTGATGAGATAGGCTCGCTGGCGGGCTTCGATAGCAGCACGATCGTCCTGATCATAGACGCTAGCCGGGACCATGACGAAACCTGCCGACAGGCCAGGGCGCTGAAGGAAAGCAATCCCAGCGCGAAGGTCGTGATGCTGATCGAGCAGTATGACCTCAAGCAAGTAGTCGCGGCCTTCCAGGCTGGCGCGGATGCCTACCTCAAAAAGTCGATCTCGCACGAGGTACTCGTGAAGTCGCTCGACCTTGTGATGCTGGGGGAGGCGATCTTCCCTGGCGCGATCCTCGATCTGCTGCGGGAGAGGGAGACTCAGGCCCGTCATGAGAATGAGGTGTCGGCGGCCGAAGATCATCATGAGATATGCGCTCCCGCGAAAGGTCTCTCTGTTCGCGAGACGGTTATTCTGCGCTGCCTGATGGACGGTGACTCAAATAAGATTATCGCTCGAAAGTTCGACATCACGGAAGCGACCGTGAAGGTCCATGTCAAAGCAATCCTGCGCAAGATCCAGGCAAAGAATCGGACCCAGGCTGCAATATGGGCTGCAAGTCATCTTCCTGGGACCCGAGGCACTCCGGCGAGCTGAGCCTTCCCCTTGGCGTCTTTTCAATGGGAGCCGGTGGCTCCCATTGGCCGTTCTAGATTATTTTCCGTGACATTCTGGGCTGGTTAAGCCGAACGTTGGGCCAGCGAAGCGTTGTGCAACTGGTCTTCCAGGATCATCGCAGCTCCCTTCTCGGCGATCATCAAGGTTGGCGAGTTCGTATTCCCGCTCGTGATGGTCGGCATGACGGAGGCGTCGACGACGCGCAGGCCCTCGGTCCCACGGACGCGCAAACGCTCGTCCGTGACCGCCATCGGGTCGCTGTCGGTCCCCATCTTGGCGGTCCCGACCGGATGGAAGATCGTGGTGCCGATATCCCGTGCACCATTCAGAAGCTCTTCCTCCGTCGTTAGTTCGGCCCCCGGCTTGTACTCCTCGGGGCGATATTTCTGGAGGGCAGGCATCGAAACGATGCGCCGAACCAGGCGCAGCGCATCCACAGCGACCCTCTGGTCCTCCGACGTTGATAGATAGTTGGGACGGATAGCGGGTGCGTCACCCGGGCTGCCGCTGCGGATCTTGACGCTTCCTCGGCTGGTCGGCCGCAGGTTGCAGACGCTCGCCGTGAAGGCAGGGAAGGGGTGCGGGCCGTCCCCAAACTTGTCCAGAGACAGGGGCTGGATGTGGAATTGGAGGTTCGGCGTCGCATATTCCGGAGATGAGCGCGTGAAGGCTCCCAGCTGCGACGGCGCCATCGTGAGCGGCCCTTTTCGAAAGAGAGCATATTCGATCGCCATCTGCCCCTTCTTGAACAGGGACCGGTAGTCCTCGTTGAGCGTTCGCACCCCATGCACTTTGTAGATCGGGCGCAGCTGCAGGTGATCCTGCAGATTCTCGCCGACACCCGGCAGGTGGTGGATCACGTCGATCCCGTGCTGCTGGAGGAACGCGCCGTCGCCTATTCCAGACAGTTGAAGGAGCTGCGGAGAGGCAATGGCGCCCGCCGAGAGCACGACCTCCTTCCGCGCCAGAAAACGCCTCAGGGTGCCGTTCTGGAGAACCTCGACCCCGATCGCGCGCCGTCCTTCGAATAGGATGCGCGTGGCATGAGCATTCGTTTCAACCTTTAGATTGGAGCGGGACAAAGCCGGCTTGAGGAAGCCGCGCGCCGCCGACCATCGCCTGCCGCTCTTCTGGTTGACATGGAAATAGGAGATGCCCTCGTTGCTGCCCGTGTTGAAGTCGCTGGTCCGGGGAATCCCGGCTTCAACGGCCGCCTCGATGAACGTGTCGAGCAGGTCCCAGCGCATGCGGGGTGCCTCGACGCGCCACTCGCCGCCGGCGCCATGGTGCTCTCCTGCTCCGAGATAATGGTCCAGATGCTGGCGGAAGATCGGCCTCACATCCTCCCACCCCCAGCCGGTCAGACCCATCTGGCGCCAATTGTCGTAGTCCTCACGCTGACCGCGCATGTAGATCATGGCGTTGATGGCCGAGCAGCCGCCCAAGACCTTGCCGCGGGGATAGTTCAGGATACGCCCATTCAGGCCAGGCTCCACTTCGGTCTTGAACATCCAGTCGGCGCGAGGATTGCCGATGG
>JAESFT010000832.1_pt1 | contig 11729 bp, 12 predicted proteins | sample 9269451 | NCBI WGS metagenome assembly JAESFT01 (sample SAMN14502557, study PRJNA617106) | algae metagenome | isolation source: Scytonema hyalinum WJT4-NPBG1 and co-occurring heterotrophs from well... | place: USA: Mojave Desert, Joshua Tree National Park, California | collected 2006-05-25
CCAGCGACCGGGCAAGGTCGTTGTGAGCAGCCGTCTGAAGAGCTTGCCTGTCCCGTGCTTTGCTCATGGCCAACACCACCGAGATGAGATGGGAACACAATGGCAAAGCTAGCGCAAAGTTCCTATCTTCGGACGCGTGTGCCACCGCACTCCTGCACTCGGCGACACGGCGCGTCGTCCCTCTTCGACACTGAGCGTGCTGCCCTTCACGGAAGGCCGTCGGGGGCGCGGCTAACTTCCTCTAGAGCTGCGTCGTTCCTCTCTGGAACTGCCCGCTCGGCCAAACGGACCCGCCCGGCTCACGCCGAGGCGGACTATTTCGGGTTGCCTACCCTGTTGATCTGAGCTTTGTTCCTCCGGTCGGTCGGCTGGTGGTTCGGACGGCAGACACAAGAGCCCGCCCGGAGAGCCTCAGTTGATGCGCTGCTTCGTCTCCACATCGAACAGGTGAGCGCTGCCTGGATTGGGTTGCACGAGCAGGGTTTCGCCTGGGCGGGCGGCGATGCGCTCGCGGAACACGGCCGTCACGGGCTGGCCGCCCGCAGAGGCCACGATCTGCGTCTCGGAGCCGGTGGGTTCGAGCACCTCGACGGTGACGGGCACGCCCGCTTCGCTCAAGATGAAGTGCTCGGGCCTGATCCCATAGACCGCCGGCCGGCCCTCCTGGCCCGTTGGAGCCGACGCGAAGGGAAGCGTGAGCCCGCCCTTCGTGACGAAGCCTTGGCCCGTGATGGTGCCCTCCAGCAGGTTCATGGCGGGCGATCCGATGAACCCGGCCACGAAGAGGTTGGCGGGCCGGTCGTAGAGGTCGAGCGGCGCGCCGATCTGCTCAACCCGGCCGTCATGCATCACGACGATGCGGTCGGCCATGGTCATGGCCTCGATCTGGTCGTGGGTGACGTAGACGGTGGTGGTCTTCAGGCGCTGGTGCAGGGCCTTGATCTCCGTGCGCATGGCGACCCTGAGCTTGGCATCGAGGTTCGAGAGCGGCTCGTCGAACAGGAACACCTGCGGGTCGCGCACGATCGCCCGACCCATGGCAACGCGCTGGCGCTGACCTCCCGAGAGCTGGCGCGGGTAGCGGTCGAGGAGCTTGGTGAGGCCGAGGATCTCGGCCGCCCGGGCCACCTTGGCGCTGATCTCCTGCTTCGTTGCGCCCTTGAGCTTGAGGGAGAACGCCATGTTCTCGGCGACCGTCATATGCGGGTAGAGCGCATAGTTCTGGAACACCATGGCGATGTCTCGCTCTTTGGGCGGCACATGGTTCACCACCTTGGGCCCGATCCGGATCTCCCCGCCCGAGACCGTCTCGAGCCCGGCGACCATCCGCAGGAGCGTCGACTTCCCGCAACCCGAGGGGCCAACAAGGATCACGAACTCGCCGTCCTGGATCTCAAAGGAGACCCCGTGGAGAACCTGAGCTGCCCCATACGCTTTACGTGCATTGACGATGCTGACCGATGCCATTTCTGACCTCATCATGTCGCGGGATTGATCGCGAAGCTCACTTCACCGCTCCAGCGACACCTTGAACGAAATAGCGTTGGAACATCAGGTATAGAACCAGGACCGGGATGATCGTGATGCACTGAGCTGCCGCGAGCAAATCGTAGGCCGTGCTGATCTCTGTCGTGAACTGCACCACTCCGAGGGCTAACGTTCGCTTCTCAGACGAGCGGAGAAAGATCTGAGCCAGGATGAACTCGTTCCAAGTAGCAACGCCGTCGAGGATCGCCAAAGCCACCAGCGCAGGTCGGGCAAGCGGCAAAATCACTCGCCAGAAGACAGTAGCCCAAGACGCGCCGTCGATAACGGCTGCCTCTACGAGTTCATACGGCAGCGTCAACATGAAACCGCGTAAAACCAAAATGTGGAACGGCAGGCCGAAGCCCACGTAAAGAAGAATGAGCCCGGCATGGCTGTCTACAAGATCAAGCTCAGTCATGGCTAGGTTCAGAGGAACCAGCGTCAGTTGAACAGGAATAATCAAGCCGAGAATGAAGAGGCGGAAGATCGTTTCACGGCCAGCAAAGCGCATGGTGCTGAGGGCAAAGGCAGCAAGAGATGCGATCAGCAACCCGATCGGCACCTTGAGGGCCGTTATGAGCAGTGAGTTTACGAGGTACTGGCTGACTCCTAAGGACCACGCTTCGCTGAAATTGGAAAATTCAAACGAGCGAGGAAGAGCGAAGGTCCCATTAGCCGCAATATCAGCAGCGCTCCTGATGGCAGTCAGAACTACGATTGCGACAGGCGTGAGCCAGATGACACCTGAAAGGGTCAAGAACAACAGAAAGGCGAGATGCCTCGAAGCAGCCTGATTGTCCCCCTCCCGCGCCCACGCACCTATCATGGTTTGCGGCTCATGTAGCGGACATAGGGCGCTGCAAAGATGGCGGTGAAAGCCAAGAGCAGAACGGCGATCGCGGTGCCGCTACCAACCTTGTTGAAATTGAACGTCTGAAAGTACATCCACGTGCTGAGTACCTGCGTTTGGTTTGCCGGTCCGCCATAGGTCATCACGTAGATGATGTCATAAACTTTGAGCGAGTTGATCATCATGATCGCGAACACCACTAGGTGCGTTTCCCTCAGCAGTGGCAGTGTCATGTATCGAAACACTTGCATCCGTGATGCACCGTCAAGACGTGCTGCTTCGATGGCGTCGTTCGGAATTGTCTGTAGCCCCGCGAGATAAAGGACCATCGGCAGGCCCGTGTTATGCCACGCAGCAGCGATCATCATCGGGTAGAGCGCGATACCAGGCTCTGCGAGCCACGCGCGAGTCCAGCTTTCCAAGCCGATGCCGGTTAACAGTTGATTGAGGAGCCCTAGCGTCGGATGATAGATCCAGCTCCAAACAAGGCCGGTGAGGCTAAGCGAAAGTATTGCGGGCAGGTAGAATACGGCCCGAAATGCCTTTGAGCCACGAAATGATCGGTTGAGAAAGAGAGCGAGCAGTAGTCCGAGGGTCATCGGAATTGCCACGCCACCAGCAGCCCAAATTGCCGTGTTCTTGAACGCAATCCAGAAAACACGATCATACGTGAACAGGTCGACGAAGTTCTGCCATCCGACGTAGCGCATGCGAGGCGAGATGCCGTCCCAGGCATGGAGGCTGAGCCAAATGGTATAGATCGTTGGATAAATGATGACGAAGGAATAGACGGTGATAGCTGGTGCCAAGAACAGCCAAGGCACTATGACCGGCGACATAGGTGAGCGGATCGGGCGGAGAAGACCGATCCACTTGCTTTGCTTTGGCGCAGCTGACGACAGTGGGATGCTGACGTCCACCTCAGCACCCGCTCAGCGCTGGGCTTTGTAGCGTTTCACGGCGCTTTCCATCTGTGCCGCGGCCTGTTGCGGTGTCAGACTGCCGAGAATGACTGCATCGTTCGTTTCGAAATACGCGCCGACGAGCTCCTGGGGAAGTCCTTGGTCCGCTGGTAGGAAGAACTGCAGGCCTCCCTCCAGATTGTTCACCCAATTGCGCGACAATGAAAGGTCCTCTCCGTACTTCGCTCCAAGGACTGCGCTGGGCCCGCCGAGGGACGGCAGGAACTTCGTTGCATTATCTGCACTTGCAAGGTGCTGCAGGAACGAAATAGCGGCATCACGCTGCTCGCGCGGTGCGTTCGCAGACACCTGTAGCTGCGTGATGTAGCCCATCGAGCGGGTGGGCTGATGGTCCGTGGGCGGCACAAATGTGCCCCAACGACTACGGTCGACGTTGTCTCGGAGAAGGCGAGCTGCCTCAATACCTGGCCCCTCCATCACCATGGCGGCCTGCCCGCCATACAGCATGGTCACTGCTGTCGAAGGATCGACTGTGATGAAACCTTTGTTGAAGTAACCTTTGTCAGTCCATTCCTTGAGTTTCGTATAGGCCTGAACGACCTCGGGGGAGTCCCACGAAGCTTCGAGCGCTTTGAGTGCGTCATGCTTTTGCGGGCCGGCAACGTGCTCGATAAGATAGTCCATGTAGCGCATGGTCATCCAACCGAATTTGCCGCCCGTCGCGAAGGGTGTAACGTTCTTCTTGGCAAGCGCGTCCGCTGCTGCCTCTAGATCCTTGAAGCTCTTTGGCTCTGCAATGCCGTTCTGCTCCAGAATGTCTTTGCGGTAGAAGATCCCCGTCGGGATGAGCCTGTAGGGAAACCCTCGAATTTTTCCCTCGTCTGTGGCAAGCCGGATCGCTGTAGGGTTGAGCCTGTCGGTGAGGTTGGCCTGCTTGAGCAGGTCAGTCATATCGAGCGAAAGATCCGCTTGATTGTAGGGTGCCGCAAGGCTCCCACCCCAATTGTACCACATTGTTGGCATGCGGCGGGACGAGGCACCGACGCGAAGAGCCTGCTTCAAGTCGTCAACGCCGTACTTTGTCCATTTGACCGTGATATGAGGGTATTTCGCTTGGAAATCGTCAATGACCGGCTGCCATCCGCCGCTCGCGATGCCGTAGAACTCAATTGTGACTGGCTTGGCGGGTTGTGCTTGCGCAAGCAACGGCGATGCAACGAGAGAACTGCCGAGCAAGACAAGTGTGCCTATGATTGACTGTCTTGCATTGTGGATTGCTGACATCGTCTTCCTCCCTCACCCCTCTGGGTTCGTGGGGCGGCAGCCCATCTCTTGGGCCGGTACCCGCCCGCGGTTGAGCTCTAGACGCCCAACTCTGCTATGGTGATCATACCAGTTTGTTTGGCGCTCCAGTCAAGATGTCGTTTAAGAGCGATTCCTTGCGGGGACCAGGCGGCGCCTATATTGCACACAGCCGGCTGCGGAGCTTGCCCCGGCAGCAACTCATCGCAGCTAAGCCGCCTCTCCAAGAATGAGCACGTCCGTATTGACGCCAGATTGCTCGATGGTGGATGGGCTCCCGGGCTTGATCGTCGGGCGTATGACCTGACGAGTAGATAGATCAATGGCTATTAGATCATAGCTCGCGAGATTGAGGTCGAGTACGAGATCAGCAGAGCTTGGACTATAGACTGCGAAACGGGTCCGGTCCGCACTCGCTACAGCACGGGCTTCAGGCATGCCCGTGCGCAGAATGTCCGCTGGATCGAGCGCAAACAGCTTCTTGGTCTCGAAAAGCCAGCGTGCATAACCGACGTCGGTCGCGGCGGGGAGGTGCATCGCGTCTTCCCAGTCAAAGGGCTCCAGTGAGCGGGCCTTGGCGAGGAAATCGAACTCGCGACGATGGAAGCTCCACACGCCATGGCCGCCGTAAGCGATACCCATTTTGGCGCCCGAGAAGAGACTCTGCCATGACGCCTTTCGTACCTCTTCACGGGACCACCGAGTTCCGTCCGGAACTAGGCGGCCATGGCCCTCGTAGCAGGGCTCGGAGTTCAGAACCGGCCTTTTAGGCCAGTAGGCACTGAACTTCTCCGCAAGCAGATACGAGCGGTTCTCGTGGAGAATGTGGTGACCTGACTGAAAGCAGTAGAAGTCAACGCGATCAGCGAAACTCTGCGGCAAGTCGCCTTCTGGATGCAGGTGCATCGAGGTGATTGCTTCTGGCCAGGCCGCTTTAACAGCGTCGAACGCTGCGCTGTAATACGGAGCTTCAGCATCGGACTCAAAGCGCGTATCACCACTGATGACCATCACCGGATTGAAGCGCCGAAAGCGATTCGTGACGTAAGTGGCGAAGGGCGCAACGTGCGCCAGGTCCATGGCGGACGCGATCGGGCTGCCGCGCGAACATCGGGTGTCCGGCACATAGCTGCACCACAGAACCGTCAGCACAGGGAGGAAGCCCTCACTCACCGCCATTTCGACCATCGCTTCAGCGTTGTCGAAGTAAGCAGCATTTGGCCGAGTAAAGTCCCAGCTTCCGTCGGGTCTCAATTCGAAAGGCGGGGTTTCTGAAGGCGGAACGCTCCGGTCGTGCGTAATCGGCAAGATGCTGATCTGGAGGGCATTGAAGTTCTGTGCCCTGCGCATTTTCAAGTACCGAGCCCACTCCAGCAAAGTAACGTTCGAGAACGTCGCCCAGATCGTGTCCGCTAAGTAGAAGAATGGCTTGCCGTCACGCATGAAATAATCGCCCGAAGGGGCAAGCTGAAGTTCGATCACGCGTTCCTCGCAATCCGAAGTGGCTCTTCGGAACTGGTATAATGACTATATATCCTCAGCGTCAATGGCCGCGCTCAGGCGCTGTGGCGCTCCTTGATATTCAGCTATGTCATGAAGACGACGCACTTTCCCCCAGGCGCCCGCCTCAAGGTGGACGACCTCACCAAGCGCTACCGAACGAGCGCGATGCCGGTCCGGCAAGCGCTCATCAAATTGCAAAGCTAAGGGCTGGTCAGTGTTCCCGCCAACCTCGGCGCCAGCGTCCGATCATCGTGTCCGAGGAATAACGAGAGCTGATTGAAAATGCGACGCCACTCATAAAGGGTCTTGGGCGCAGGCTTAGTTTCGGCGGCCCAGCCGACCACCAGCTCCTCGAACGGTAGCTTTACTTTGATAACCATCCCGGGGGGCGGCCAGCGTGTCTGATGCCAACGCTGGCCTGTTATCGACCCAACCCTCCGCGCAACTCTGCAGGGTAAGACAAGCCTGTTGAATTGCTGCAGCGACGGCTTTCTCGAGGCGTGTCCGGCTGCGGACGTCAGCTAGTAGCCCTTGCCGACCCAAGAGTTCCTCAGCCGTACCGAGATCATCCCTGCAGGCGTGGGGCCAAAATCGCTAGATTCGTTGTGGGTGAGTTAAGCTTGACGGTAGCCCGAGTGTCTTCCGCAATGCGGTTCTGAACTCGTTTCGAACTCATTCCGGAAGTGGAAGTCGAGCGTTCAAGAAATACCTTCAATTTTCCAGAGCCTTAACGGCGCTCGGGACGCCTAGGATATTACTGGGGATCTGATAGGCCCGCGTTGCGTTGAGGACGACGTTGGTGGCTCGGCCACCGGGAAATTTGGCCTGTCAGAATGCGACGGAACAACGCAGCACCGGAGCCCCTCAGCTTGAGTTGGCTTTTCCTGTTCTAGCCCAGCCACTTACGAAACGCTCGTCTCGGTCCCGCGATCTGCACATCAGCTAATGTTTTCCGCTCCTCCGTCTTCACTACGAAGGCTTCCAACGCAGGAGCGGCACATGCCGAATGGAGCAATCGACATATCAATGAACTCGTGCGCCAGCAGTGACTCGACTGGAGCCTCTGCTCGTAACACAATCGCCGCACGTCACACGTCGAAGGATGATGACGGGTTCATTCGGCGTATCTGCACCTACATCGAAGGACAGAGTGGCCACCCTTGGCCGCACTTGGCGCTTACCCGGACGGAGGACGAGTTGGTCCCGTTTATGCCCGGGAGAGGAGGTAACCCTTTTTTGGCCGCCGCGGCTAAGCCGCCGGCGATGTCGGCCTTGTCGCCAGCACCAAGCTGCTGTCGGCGCGTTCGTATCGGACCAGAGGTGCCTAAGCTCTACAACGCCATCGCGTTTGCAATGCGCCACTACGGGCTCGTCATGAACTGTCACGCGACACTGGCTTGGTCCGTGATGGGCGTGGAGGACCACCGGCAATCTGCGCGGTTGCTCACGAGCTTCAACCATGAAGCGCGCAAATGGTTAGCTGTCGGCGGCTTCGACGAGGAGACCCGAAGATGTTCAGCCCGTGCGCTGCTCGGTGGATCGCGCCATGTCTATGCCTACGTGCACGAATACGCTCGCGAGCAAGGATTCCACACTCATCAGCTCATGGTTGTTCCTCCTGAGAAGGCGGAACGATTTGGATCGTGGGCTAACGCTTGCTTGCGACGGTTGAGCGGCCGGTCGCTCGATGAGCGGGCTACGTGCTTCAAGTTCCACAAACCGAAGAACGAAGCTGATGCCGTCGCGAGGTGCTGGAGTTGGTTTCGTTACGCTACAAAAGGGCTCAGCGAGACGCTCGAGATCGCTGATGATGAGGGTGGGTGGCGCTCCGCTCGAGACATCTTCAAACCTTACCCGGCGGTCAACGGCGATCCCGTTTCGTGTCACCAAATTGCCGGGGGCGCGCACGCTATTTGGACGAAAGCGCAACGCATCGCCGGTTTCCGTTCACGCTTCGACACGGGTGATTGGGAGAGGCTGTACGACGGGCATGAGCTCGAGGAGCGCAGGCAGGCGATCAAGGAGGAGGCTCGGCGGCAGCAAACCGAGGCGCTGCTGAGGACTCTGAACCTCTAGCGAAAGGGGCAGCCCCTTCTTTCTCTTGGGGCTGCCTTCATCTGTTCTCTCGAACATTGGTGAGGGGCTTGAGGTTCTGCTCTTGCCGAAGGCAAGGCTTCGCCTAGCGGCGGCGAAGCCTTGTTCCTCATCACGCTCGAACATCGGAGCCGGGGAATCGGAACTGCTGGTTCGGAACGCAACCTCAATGGGAAAGCCGGGGTCAGGCGGTCGGCTTTTGCGCGCTGCTTCGTTTCTGACGCGAACGATTTCCGAGCTGCACGAACCTCAGCAACTCGGACGTTTGTGGGACGGTGCTTGAACCCGGAGCCCACGGCGGTCGCAGCGAATGCACGTACTGCAGCCTTTCGCAGTACGGTGTTCGGGTTGCAGCTAAGCTCGCCGAGGCAAGGTGCGACAACTCTGTTATCGACCCGAAACGCGGAGCGATATAACACATGCGTGCAAACAAAGCGATTCGAGGGCATGAAACAAATGGCGAGCAAGAGCCGGTTGCTGGCGGCGACGGTGGAGCAGCAATCAAAGCAGTCGCAGAGTCCATCAAGGAGCAACTCGCGACAGCAGCAGAGCGCGGCTTGGTTCCCGCACAGGTTCTCGCATTGGCCTTGGTCGAGCGTTTTGGGGAGGAGTTCCTGCAGGACGACACTCGCCGCAGGGCATGTGGCTCGGCTGTTGCGGCAGTTCTCAGACCGATGGGGTACCGCCCCTTTGCCCGAGGCAAGCGCATTCAGGGCCCTCTCCGTGTCGGAACCACGTTCGCGAAGATACCTGAAACCGCTGACGCTTCAGCCTCTCACGACCTGCTCGAGCGCCTCCTCAGATCGCTGACCAAGACCGAGCAACGTCGCGCGATCAAACTCCTGAGAACAATGCTTCACGAAGAGTAGCGCCCCCTTCTCACAGTCGAGCGCCGAACTGGAGGATACGCCCGGATGCCCGCGCGTAAAGAATAAGGCGCGTCACCAATTCGGACTTCACGATGAACATGGACAGCGACCCGTCTCCTTTGACAGCAGACGAGCAATACCGAGCGATCCTCACTCCAAAAGAGATGCTGGACGCCTAGACCCGCGCACCGCAGTTGATGGGACAAAGAGAAACTACGCCCGTCGGACTACTGCGAGAGAGACTAGCAAGACATGTGGAATACTTCGGAGAGTAAGTGATGAATGTTGAGAAGAGAGAAAACGATATTGTCGGCGAGCTGCAGAATCAAAAGACTGAACAACCGATGGATACCGGGCCAGAGACTACGACGACATGCGTCGCCCAAGCGGATTTGGAAACGTCGCGTGAGTACCAAACGTCCTCAACCGGCACGACAACCGCCGTGCCGAACCCGGGACATTCTATCCCAAGAGAGTTCGACGCTGGCCAGCACCAAACGTTGAGCGAGAACGTTTCCTTGACGGCGCTAAACACTGTAATCGAGGACACCGGCAGCAAGACGCTGGCCTCGCTCGGGGGCTTGTTCGCGTGCCTAGAGGAGGAAGTCAACAAAGGGCACACGTGGAGCCTGGTCTGGACGAACAATCCGACAGCAGCCCGCAATCAACGCCATATCCGCGCCAGGAAATCAGTCCAGCCGTTCGCGGTCAGTTAGAGAAGATTGAGAATCGGATCAAAGGTGCCGAGCGAACTTTAAGGAAGACGAGTTGCCGGAGCGAACGGACGAAAGCGATTCGAAAATTGTGTAAGGATCTCGCCGAGGGCAACCGCTCCCCGATGTTGATGGACGTTGCCACGCCAATCGGACCGGAACCTCGCACATTGTGGTTTACCGAACAACTCAAACAAGTCGGGGCGACGCTTGATAGCAATCCGCTCGCAGCACTTGGTCATCTTCGGGATGGGTTTCGGCAAACTGCCGGACATAAAGGCAGCGTAGAGACCGAGCTGGTCGCTCGCTGCAGCTACGTTCTTCTTGCCTTCATCGACTACCCAGGACGGTGAGATCTTCGTCCCGCCGGTCTTTGACCGGTGTACGCAACCAAGCACCTACCTCGAAGGGCAGGCGATCGGTCACGTCCCTCGCAGGGGAGTGCCGGTATCGAGATATGTCGGCAAGAAACTTACGATTAGCTGAAAGGAGCAATGATGGAACGGTACCGAGAGGAATTCGACGTCATTAAGATGGTACTCGAGATCGAGGACCTTTCCGAACGATTAAGGACGGCCCGCATCTATGGCCTTGATCCAGAGCGAGATCTTGGAATGATGAACTTTCACGAACCCCCAGATGAGGCCGACCACGACGCCAGCCTATCAGTGAAATAGCTTCCGCCAAGAGCACCAGCATAACGCACGCAGAGTGACGGCTATCTTTTCCGATTGAACTAATCGCCGCCGACGGCTCGACGTCGGCGGTAGTCGGAGGCAGTCCAGTTTCGTGATGTACTTATTCGTCCCCGCCGCCAATGAGCTGCACGAACACGGGCCATCAGTTTCGGCATTGGCGATAGTGCTTATCGCACCCTCAAGGTGAACTAGTGCGTCAGCGGCGGTCAGCCTTGCAACACTCGTCAATCGGCAAGCTCGTCCAGAGAACAGCCTCCGATTTCCGCGCCGACGGCCTTTTTATAACTGACGACATCGGAAGGTTCGACGAGCGCGGCTATTTCCACATTGTCGGCCGGGGCGAAGGACCTTGTGATCACCGGCGGTTTCAATGTCTATCATAAAGAGATGGAGGACGAGATCGACGCCATCCCAGAAGTGTTCGAAAGCGCGGTAATCGAGTGCCTCATTCGGACTTCGGGAGAGGGAGTCACGGCCGTTATGGTTCGCTCTGATGTACCTTCGCTCGATGATAGATCGATTTTGACAGCGCTCGAGAGGCGGTTGGCGAAATTTAAGTTGCCGAAGCGAGTTGTTTTCGGTGACGAGCTACCGCGGAACCTGATGGGCAACCTTCAAAAAGCTTTGCGCGAACGTTTCGCAGAACTTTCCGGCCAGACAGCGCGCGCCTCCTAACAGGTACAATCGACGGCTACTCAGCCCACCACTCAGGCTTGACGACCAAGATGCTACATGGGGTGGTAGCACGATGTCAGTGAGGGTATCGAATGCTGTGACGATGACCCGGCGCTGGTCTTGGGCGTCAGACTCGTGACTGGCGCCTACTGCGGCGAGTAGGGATTGAGGTTTATCTGCACCGGCGTTGATCGGTGTGATGCTGGCCGCCTACAAATAACTAGCTTCAAATAGGCGGTCCGCCATTTTGGTAATCCTCTCCCGCCAGGCGAGGCGCTCGAGCCACTCCGGCGGTAGGCCCGACAGCCCGTAAATGGCCCCCGCAAGCTGTCCGGCCACAGCAGCGGTGGTGTCGGCGTCCTCGCCCAGGTTCGCGGCCAGCAGCACCGCCGAGCGGTAGCTTGTGGTGCGGGCCACCGCCCAGAGGGCCGCTTGCAGCGTATGAACAACATAGCCCGAGCCGCGGATCGCATCCCGGTGCAGGCCCCGCCAGCCCCCCTCGATCCGCTCAGCTGCCGGGCTGGCCAGAAGCTCGGGCAGAGGCATCCCCGCGATGGCGTTGGCCAGAAGCTCGG
>JAESFT010000833.1_pt1 | contig 11690 bp, 11 predicted proteins | sample 9269451 | NCBI WGS metagenome assembly JAESFT01 (sample SAMN14502557, study PRJNA617106) | algae metagenome | isolation source: Scytonema hyalinum WJT4-NPBG1 and co-occurring heterotrophs from well... | place: USA: Mojave Desert, Joshua Tree National Park, California | collected 2006-05-25
GCGGACCATCGAACGCTCCACTAACGCGAACTTCGTCGAGCAGCGGTATGGTTCAGCCGTGTTGCCGGGGGATTGCGCCAGAGGATGCGGGATGTTGCATCCCCGCTGCGCTCAAGACGTGGTTATCACATCGTAAACAGGAGCGAAGGATGCTGCGCTCCTTGCTCCACGATTAGGATCTTGTCCTACTCGATGAGGAGCCGCACCCGGCCAGTTCTGCTCGCCCCGTCCCTGCCGCACGGTCAACGAATGTGAGGTCCTCTTAGTACGATAGGCCGCGCTCCAGCCTACCCAGTGGTCAGCGTTTCTTCCGTTTTCGGTCGCCCACACGATGTAGGAAATCCCAGTTTCGGCAAATAGCGCTTGGGGGTGGGGCAGCAGACCGGAATGGTGCGCGAAACGGGCCGAGGTTCTGCGAAAGCCGCTCTTCCGAGCGGCTTTCTTCTTGGGGCTCGGCTGGGTTAGTCGGGTCCTCGTCAGAACCTCACCATCCTCGATAGTAACGCCGTCCATACAAAGGCACGCCACCATAGACCACCGTCCAGTACGGCGGAGCGTAGTAGGTTGGGGCATAGTAGACTGGATATGACTCATAGTAGCCATACCCGCGCCCACCCGTAGCGCCATAGTAACCAGCTTCTGGGGAGTAGCCGCCTCCAGGAATGTAGCCACCGTTTGGGTAGTAGCCTCCGTAATAGCCACCATAGTACCCGCCGTAGTAGGGGCGCGACGCGCTTGCAGCGATTGCCCCAAGGGCAAGTCCGCCGATCAGGCCAGCGGCAACTGCCGCGCCTCCCCCGGACCGGTGCCGTCTCCACTGAGCGTCCGCATTCGTCGTCCCGAACGAGCTAAAGGCCAACAGGGCTGCGGTGGTCAGAATTGCAATCCGCTTCATCAAGCAATCCTCCACGCACGTGATGGTCCAATGGCACCCCGGCTACCGAGCGTGCGGTCCCGGCTCTGGGTCAAACCAAGCTTGTGTACTCACCACGAGAGCAATGGACTTCGGGATAGTTGATCCCGTTGTCACCCAGTCTCATCAGCCATCATCATAACTGAGAATTGCCCAGGCGTCCCTCACAAGCGCCTTCGTGCCGGACGAGCGCAGAGGGCACCATTACCGGACCCGGCGACTTGTGGTTGCCAGGAGCGAACACTCCTTAGGCCGCCCAGGTGCCGTTCGACGGCGGTGCAAGCTCCACCGTGACCGGCAGCAGTCCCGCACCACACATCAGGTCATTCCCGGCAGGACCGGTCGCTTTCCAGATTTCCCGAAGATCAGGGTTTCACCCATCTTCGCGCGCTCGGGGTGAGGCTCACAAGCACAAGAAAAAGAGCGGCCTGAGACCGCTCCAGAGTGGGAGAACAGAGGAGACGAGCAGAGACTACGCCTCTGCCCCTGCGTAAGCTGTCACTCAGAAGATACAGTAGCACCCGTTATTGGCCAAGCTTGTGGTGACTGGAGGCGTCCGCGTGGAGCCGTACAGGGCAGTATGCCTTTGGCCGCTGAGCCCAGGAATCAGGGTCGGGTGTCCGTGCCGTGATGATGCCCGAGACATAAAGGCGGACCTGCGATAACCTCAGCCGCAGCGCTTCGGCGCAATTTGACCGCCTGCTCATCCTGACCTGATGGACCTCCTATGTCTCGGACCTTTGCTGCCCTTCTTGTCCTGACCCTGGGTGTGCCCACGCTCGCCTTCATTGCGGCGGCTCTGGCAGCAGGAGCTAACCTTGCTCTGATTGGCAACGGGCTGACCTTCTTCATCGTGCTCACGGCTGTCGTCGCCATGCTGTTCGAGATCAAGCGCCTCGCCGATCAAGACGAAGGCGCACACTGATCCTCGTGGAGGGGATCTGCCGATCCTCTCGGGCTTGAGATCTCAGTTTCGGAGCCCTCCGCCTGCGGCTGTCTGCGCCAGACGCTGACCTTGCCCGCCCGTCACCTGCTATGATCAGAGTAGAAGCGGGGGTTGGGGCGTGACCAAGGGACCAGATCTGGTGGAACGGCGGCTGGCGGCAATCTTCGCCGCTGACGTAGCGTCATACTCCCGGCTCATGAGCCAGGATGAGGTCGGGACCCTCCGCACCCTCACGGCTCATCGGGAGGTCATGGACCGGCTCATCGCGGAGCATGGGGGACGCATCGCCAATACGGCAGGCGATAGCGTTCTGGCCGAGTTTCCCTCTGCCGTTCACGGAGTCCAGTGCGCAGTCGAGGTCCAGAGAGCCCTTTCAGACCTGAACGCAGGTGTTGACCCGGACCGCGCCCTACGCTTCCGCATCGGCATCCATGTTGGGGATGTCATGGTTCGGGGTGGCGACCTTCTGGGCGATGGCGTCAACATCGCGGCTCGACTGGAGGGGATTGCTGAGCCTGGAGGCGTGTGCATCTCCGGGGACGCTCATCGGCAGGTCAGGAAGGCTCTTTCTCTGAGCTTCCGTGATCTTGGACCACAACAGGTCAAGAGCATCGAGGAGGCAATCGCAGTCTACGCCATTGGCCTGGTGCACGAGGAGGCGGCCTCGCGGGCCGATCACGCTCGGACAGTCAAGCCGCCGCAGCCCACAGATAAGCCCGCAATCGCCGTTCTTCCCCTGGTAAACCTCAGTGAGCAGGCGGAGCACGACTACTTCGCTGACGGCCTCACCGAAGACATCATCGCGGCTCTATCCTACTGGCGCTGGTTTCCAATCATCGCGCGCAATTCCGTGTTCGCTTACAAGGGTAAATCGAAGACGGCCACCGAGATTGGTCAGGAGCTTGGTGCGTCCTATTTGGTTGAAGGAAGCGTTCGACGGGCCGGAGAGCGGGTACGTATCTCGATCAAACTCGTGGAGGCGAGCACCGGACACCAACTCTGGGCCGAGCGCTACGACAGAGAAATCCTCGACATCTTTGCCCTTCAAGACGAGATCACAGAATGTGTGGTCGCCAGCTTGGAGCCGGAACTCCATCGGGCTGAGCAAAACCGCATCGCCCGCAAGCCCCCGGAGAGCCTGGACGCCTGGGACTTGGCGCTTCGGGCGCTGTCGCTGCAACACCGCATGAGCCGCCAGGGGCACGCCGAGGCCCGTGAGCTTCTCAACAAGGCTCTGGAGATTGATCCCCGGTTCTACCCCGCGTGGTCTCGTCTTGCGCTGTGCTGCTATCACGAAGCGATCCTTGGCTGGGGTGAGGACCGGGATGCATCATTCGTAGCAAGTCTTGAGGCGGCAGATCGCGCGGTGGAGCTTGAAGACCGCGATTGGCTCGCCCACGGCCTGCGCGGAATGGCCTATCTCTGGACGCGGCGCGACTTTGATGCGGCACTGTCGTCGGAAGAGTATGCGGTCTCTTTGAACCCCAGCGCGCCACTCGCCCGGCACTTCCTAGCCTGTATACTGGAGTTCGTGGGCCGACCCGCAGAGGCCATCCCCCACCTTCAGGTGATCCACCGGTTGGACCCGCGCTACCAATTCTCCTCACTCGCTGTTGCTGATGAAGCTTTGTGTTGTTTGCTCATGGGCAATCTCGATGCGGCAGTCACGCTTGCTGAGAAAGCCGTTCGCATGCTCCCGGCGAATGTACGGGCGCGGCAGCGCTTATGCGCAGCCCTTGTTCTACTCGGGCGTGAGGAGGACGCACGTGCGGCCATGGCGGACTTGCTGCGGGCGCAGCCGGGTCTGAGCCTCGCCTATGTTGACGCTACCTACCCGTTCAAGAACCCCGACGACCGACAGCGGTTCACGGGTGCGCTTCTCCAGGTGGGCCTTCCCGAATGACCACCCGCCGCCTCGCCGCAATTCTTGCCGCCGACGTGGTGGGCTTCTCGTCCCTGATGGAGAAGGACGAGGAGGGGACGTTGGTCCAGATCAAGACGCTCCAGACCGAGATCGTTAGGCCAGCCGTCGAAAGGCATCAAGGGCGGATGGTGAAGACGACAGGCGACGGGTTCTTGGTCGAATTCGCGAGCCCTGTAGAAGCGGTCCGATGCGCCATCAGTATTCAGGAGACTGTTGCCGCCGGTCCCCTGCGTCTCCGGATCGGCATCAACCTTGGGGACATCATTATTGAGGATGACGGCGACGTTTACGGCGACGGCGTCAATGTAGCGGCTCGGCTGGAAGCTCTCTGCGACCCTTGTGGGATCCTCCTCTCGGGTAAGGTCTTCGACGAGGTCGAAGGCAAAATCGACGCGAGATTTGAAAACCGGGGCGAGCAGCAGATCAAGAACATCGCCCGTCCGGTCAGGGTCTATGCCTTAGGTGGTGCAAGGCACGTGCAAGCCTCAGGTCATCCCACGTCGCTACCGCTTCCCGATAGGCCCGCTGTGGCGGTCTTGCCCTTCACGAATGCGAGCGCTGACCCGGCTCAAGGATACTTCGCGGAAGGGGTGACTGAGGACATCATCACGGAACTGTCCCGCTTCAAGGAACTGGCTGTAGCTGCTCGCAGTGCCTCCTTCGCCTTTCGTGGCCCATGCCTGAACCTTCAACACATCCGCCGTGAGTTGAACGTCCGGTACGTCCTTGAAGGCAGTGTTCGTAAACTTGGAAGTCGCTTACGTCTCACAGCCCAGCTTTCCGACACGACGAGCGGGACCCAGGTTTGGGCAGAGCGCTACGACGAGGAGATGGAGCGGATCCTTAACGTTCAGGACGAGATCGTCGCCACGATTGTCTCGACGTTGTCAGGGCGCATCAAGAGCGATGCGACGGAGCGCGCCAAAAGAAAATCACCACCGAACTGGGAGGCATTCGATTGTTTCCTGCTGGGCATGGAAGCGCTCTCCTCACCGCGCACCAAAGAAAACCTACTTCGCGCCATTGAGTTCTTCCGAAAGGCCATCGAGATCGATCCGAAATATGCCCGCGCCCATGGGAAATTAGCTGCGAGTCATACGCTTCTCGCTAGGGAAACACGAGGCGATCACGAAGCCCGTAGTCGGGCACTGGCGACAGCCCAAGACTGGGCTCAGAAAGGGGTGTCACTCGACAAGGATGACATAAGCTCGCTGGTCGCACTGGCATTTGCCTTGTTCTATCAGCGTCGCTTTGCCGAGGGCGAACATTACATCGACCGTGCTGTTGCCCTGAACCCTCACGATGATCAGACGGCCATCAATCATGTGTCGGCCCTGACGTACCTGGGAAGAGCAGAGCAGGCCGTCGAAAAGGTGGAGCGGGTACTCCGGCGCAACCCTCGCTGGGCCGTGGCCCTATTTGATTTGGGTATTGCTCGCTTCTTCGCACGAAATCACAAAACAGCAGTCGTGCTGTTCGATCAGGTTCCTGTCCATGAGGATCGCAGAGCCGTTGTCGCAGCATACGCGCACGCGGGCAGGGTTGAGCAAGCAACTCGCCATGCCGAACGGTATGTTGAGGAACTGCGAACGAGTTGGATCGGTACCCCCACTGCTGATGTGGGCGATCTCGTAAAGTGGGATTTGACATACAACTGCGCATACAAGCGGCCAGAGGACATATCTCATGTCGCTGAGGGCTTGCGCTTAGCAGGTCTCCCCGAATGACCACCCGTCGTCTTGCTGCCATCTTCGCCGACGTGGTGGGCTTTAGCCCCATGATGAGCCTGGATGAGGAGGGCACCCACATCGGCATCATAACACTCCAGACGAAGACCGTCAGGCCACAGCCGTTCAGAGGTGATAGGTCGAGGCACGCTCGCACGCCGACGGTTTGGAAAACCCGGTTCCCGGCCTTGCGTAGAGGACGGCCGAACTGGCGTGGTCACGTCCGTGACAGCTACGTCTGGTCACTTCCTGGCGTCCTGCTCCTACACCAGCGGTGAACGAATGTGCGGTACGGCGGCCGGGAAGCGCCGCTCCCCAGCGCCCGCGATGGTCAGCGTTCCTTCCATTTTCGCCCGCCCGCGCGTTCCGAAAAATCTCCGTTTTGGACAACTGCACTTGAGGTCGGGACGAAAGGGCTGGCGAGCGCCTCGCCACTGCATTTCGGCAGCGGACTCGACCGCCTTTACGCTCGGTTAACCATAACTCGCCACATCCTAGAGGCTCAGCACCCCTTGTGCTCTTGGAGCCCGTAGCATGCCCGCGACCATGGAAAAGGAGGCCGCGCACTCTCACCCTGCCTCACAGCGTGAAATGATGAAGGTCCTGAGCGAGCGGCTGCGGGAGATCGCGAGCCAAGTGCAGCCGCCTCGGCCAGCATCCCAGCCCAGTTCACTCGATCCAGCCGATCTGACGCGGGTGCTGTCCCTCGTCAGGCACGCCTCCGAGAGCCTCCGGCAGAGCGATGAACGGCGCAGGGATGCGGAGGAGCGGCTTGCGCTCGTCAGCGAACAGGCCGCTATCGAACTGCGGGAGGTGGATGACCGGCTTCGGCTCGTCGAGGCCCGACTGACCGATGCCGAGGCCCGAGCACTGGCGGCGGAGGAGCGGGTGCGAGAGGCGGAAGCCCGCGCCGATTTGGCGGAGCAGGAGGCTGCTCAGGCCAAGGCATGGCTGACCCGTCTGCGAGAGGCCATCACCGACGCATTCGCATCCGACACCACCTCCATCAGGTAGGCCGTAGGCGTCTGGCTCGGTGGATGGGGGCAGTCACAGTCCGACGTGAATACGTCCAAGCGCCCCGCTCCCGCCCGAGCGGTCAATGAATTCGGGGCACGGCGACTGGTGAAGCTCGCTGTCCAGCCGCCTCACCGGTCAGCGCTTCTCCCATCTTCGCCGCCCGCACGATGGGGGAAATCTCAGTTTCGGCGGTGAGGTAACGGCTTGCGGTAGGCCGGGAATGGTGAGCCACTCAACACTCCCGCTGACAACCCACCGCATCGTCGAAACGAGTAGCATGATTGCTTGACCGCCCTTTTGCGGCTTTCAAGGTCCGGAATTGGCTCCGTTCATCGACAGATGACAATAGTCAGAGCGTAGTTGCCAAGTACCGCAGCACCTTGTCCAGAATTTCGTCCGCATAGGAGCGGAGGGCACCCCGAATGACCTCCATGTCATCCATGCTGCCGTCGAACAGGTCACGACGCATGAAGGCATATTTCGAGGCCCACTCCAGAAGCTCCTCATCCGAGCCATCTACGCTCTGCCGCGCTTCTTTGCGCCAGTCCCTCTTGATTGTAAGGAGGTTGTCGCCGCGCTGACCGACAAGACCAAAGTGCTCCATGACAACGCCGAGAGCCCGACGATCTGCCGCCATCTGAGAAGGAATGGAATTGAAAAAGGCGGAGTGTACATCAAAGCATGCATGACAGTGTTGAGCCAGATCCGAGCTATCCGTCTGTAACTTTGACAGTCCCAAAGAGAACCATGCAGACCAGATTTTGTCGGCTTCGATCTCGATAAGCTCCCAGTATTCATCGAACCCGAACATAAATCCATGTATTGTTGTTTCGCATCCGGAAGCGTCATCTACGTTTAAAATCATTTCATTCCTCAGTGTAAGAGCACCTGCGACTTGCAGGATGCTTGATGATCATCATTAAACATCATCAACGGATGGTTTGTCGAAATTAAAAGGCAGCGACGCGGCATGGCGCGGCCAGAGGCGCTCTCGCTCTCTTCCAGGCGCTCGCCGCCTCTGTCAGTCAGCCCACGTCGCGATTGGCGCGGTGCTGGAGCGGTATTGGCCAACTGCGCGGATGAAACCTTGATGATCTCGTAGTGGCAGCCAAAGAGAACGGTGCTGTCGGCCAGCGATTCTCCTGCTTTCGCCCGCCCGCACGATCCGGAAAATCTCGGTTTCGAGGAGAGCGTCATCGGGGGTCGGAAGGGGAGTTACGACCTCGGAGCAGTCAGCCTGTGCGTGAACCCAGTGCGGCCCGTACATGCTCCAGGAAACGGGTCTAAACCCCGACCTCGATATGAACGGCCGAACTGCGTTCCGGGTGGAGGGTACGGGCCAGACGTACAAGGACTATCAGGAGGCCCAGATCCGGCAGGTCGCCGATGCCTCATAGGACCGCGACGGATGATGGAGGGGCTGGCCTTGCTCTTGGTGAAGGTCTCTACTGGCTCGCCGAGAGTACATGTGGGGGTACGAGGATGTTCAGAGGAACGCTGAGGAAGCCCTGAAGCTTTACTGGTAGGCTGCGAACCTTGGTTGGTCTGATGCGTACATCAGGATCGGCGAGTACTTCGAGCACGGACGGGGCGGGACGCCTGATCCCGAAGCGGCTCTGAGGAACTACGAGCAAGCCGCCGAGGCGGGAAACTACCTTGCGCTTGCTTTTCTAGCGAAACTTCTCTCACGAACAAGCCATAGGGACAAAGCTCAAGCGCTCTGGGACCGGTTCTTTCGGGTCGTGAGAAGCAGCGTGAGAAGCAGCCCGAAACCGGAATTAGCGGCAGAGACACTCGGCGGGCTGATCCATGCCTAAATCGAGGTGGAACTTGGTTTCGGCCGCGAGCCCAAGCACCTCGATGTCATCCAGCGGCACCGCGAGGCCATCATTGCTCGGCACCAGCACATACTGGAGCACCCGATGTCCCCGGAACGTTTGGACCGGCTAGAGGCTGTGGGTGAATGGGTGTCTCGGCACCTGAGACGCTTATAGGGCAAGGCAACGTTGTCCCACTTCCACTGCTCCGGCGCGCCGCAGGTCGCGAAAACCCGGTTTCCGGCCGCAGTATGGGGCCTTTGACACCGTGACCCGCTCAACATTAGGTTAATCGGTAACGGCAACCCAGCGCTCCTGCGGGTACGGCTGATGCCGTGTCCTATCTTGCCTGCCCCGGCTGGAAATCTCGGTTTCGGAGAACGGAGCCCTTCCGTTCTGGCCGATGGACCCGTGGTCACCCCGGCTGTACTCCGGCGCACGCCTACCGCATGGAAGCGAGGTAACACTCCCCCAATCGATGCGGCCTCCTATACCGGCGTCGCTGAACTTGGTTTTCTGGAGATGGGCTATTTCCCATGATCGTCATGCTCAGTGGACCAGCAGGCTTGACCGTCTGAAAGCCCTGCGGGCGCGTTTCACACTCGGTTTACAGCGGCCTCGCTGATCAGGTCTGAGAGGTCAAGGCTGCCGAATACCGGATCCTCGCTGCTGGCCATCAGCGCATCGAGTTTTTGCTCCTCCTCTTCGATGGTGTCTGCTGTGATCGTGTGGACGTAGATCCGGTTGATCAGAGTGTCCCACTTCCTGATCCTGGCATGAGCTTGTTGGCCGCTTCGGCTGTACTTTTGGGCCGCCTCTCGTCCAATGGATTTCACCGCGTCGGTGCATCCGCCATCCTGCCGTACTGAGGTGATAGCCTCCCAGCATGTCCGAAAGTATTTGAAATCTGCCTCGTCCTCAAAGCACAAAGCAAGCTCACTGACGTGAGATCTCCATCGCCCGCGTCCTCGGCCCAGCAGCGCTAACGCCGCCTGTCGCATATTGAAGAATGGGCTGATGTTGTTTAGTGAACGTAAATTGTAGTCTTGGTGGTAAATGTAGGGCTTCATTTCTAGAGAATGTTCGTTGGGCGTCTATTCTAACACCACTACATGGGCTGACTGCAATGAATAATTGAATTTTTGGGAACGGGTCTTGGCATGGCTGCTTCAAAGCAGAGTTTTTGCCGACTTTGCCTTCCCTGGACTGCCCGGCCGTCGGTACGTTCCAGCCGCAATTTTCTCTGCTCGTTGCTCGCCGCGCCGCTTTTTTTGCGAGAGGCGATTGGCTTCTCGCCTCTGTTCAGGCGTGCGCCGCGCCGAGTTCCGTGTTCCGGCCGCTGAACTGGGTTTCGCGTCAGGTCGCTCGTAGTCGAGAATGCCCGCTTCCTTGACAGCTTCGACACTCACATGCGGGCTCACGTTGGCTCGTAGATACTCAGCAACAGCTTCGGCTTGATCGAGGCTATAGAGGTAGACATCGTAGCCGCAACCGTAGTCGGGCCGCCTGATTGCGCCTCTCATCACAAACTGTATGATGTCTTCGATCTCGCGGGCACGACGGATTTCTTCCTTGTTGAGCCCAAACACGTCCAGGATGGCCTCGTCTGCGTCCTGCGGCTTGTTCGAGTAAACTATCGCACAACTTGTGTGCTGGATCAGAGAGTTCGTCCCCGCCTGCTTCGGCGGAACCATCTCACCAGGAAACCAGTGTCTGAGGTATTTGCGGACAACCTCATTGCCGGACCAATAACCCACGCCGCCAATCGCTATGAGATAGCGGCAGATCTGGTTGAGGCACCAGGACCCCTCCGGCTCATCCCAGAACTGGGTTGTGCCCGTGTGCTTCCGGGTAAAATGCCAGAGCCGGACCGTCGGATGTGCTCGGGGCACCCCCGTGCTGACTGGCCGCTTCTCAATGGTGACCTGATCCGAGAACCACTGCTGGAGCACGAGGTTGCAAAGGCTATGATCGAAGTTGGCTCCTGCGATTGTCACAGACGCGAAGTGTTTCAGCACAAGCGGCGTCCACAGGCTCCACCACCGGATCTTTCGGCCATCTCGTGCGTCCTCCCACCGACCGATGTTGACGAAAACGTCCTGGCCGCCGTTCACGGCTTTGTAGAACTCGGCGAGCGACTTGATCGTGCTGTCCCGCCTGATCTCCTGCGGGCTTGGTGCGCCGGGCTTTCGCAGGACGCGCCACCACTCCGCGTCCCCGACTGGCTCCAGGTCAAAGGCGTCCGCGAACTGGCGGAAGGTGGCCGACGCCGAGAAGGAATTGGATTTCGGGCCGTCTGGCACCTCGTCGATGCAGCCATGCCACCCGGCAAAGGGCTGGAGGTCCGCGAGCTTGAGCCCTTCATGGGTCACGTACAGGATCGCGTGCTTGACGTTTTTGAGTTCGGCGGCGCAATCCGAGATTTGCCGCCGAACATCGCCAAGGGAGCGGTTCCCCCCATGGGCGACGCGGATCGTAGGCAATTTCACCCCGAGTTCGAGAGCCTTAGCGGACAGAAACCGGGTCTGCTCCTGGATCAGTTCGATGCGAGGCGCAGCGATCAGGTAGCGATCCGGGTTTTGGAGCGCGTTGAGCAGCATTGTTGTGGTTTTCATGGCTCCGGGTGGGCCGTCTGGTACTTGTATTTTCATTGTTCTTCTAAATTTTTGGAAGTTGATTATATGAAATGTGTCACTCGCATGTCTATATAAACAGTAGCGATGACGTATTTATCTTCTCTTCTTCACGAGGCCTCATTGAGGAACCGACGAGGTGGGCCGGTAGACCGAGGACACGAGGGCGACCGCAGGGAGATCGAGGCCCGCAGGGCGTGAGGCGGCCCGCCTCGTCACGACGGGACGGGTGCGCAGCGCCTGTCCCTCGCATAGGTCATCGACACCGGGGCAACCGAGATCTTGAGCAGGTCGCGAGAGGGAGATGTCGCCGCTCACGTCCTCGCGCTGAGCGCTGCGGCGTGATCACCGAGCCGCTTCGTGGCCACTTCGAGCCCCGCGCTGGCGCGCGTGTTCTCGGAGGCCACTTGCGGCAGTTCCCGCAGGTCGATGTGATACGAGACCTCTCCATCCCGTGAGCCAGTCGGGATTTCATTTCCTCGGCGACTGCACCTTCGAGGAAACGCACCGCAGGTGCGGCCAGACATGCACGTGACTACTTTTGTGATCTCCTGATGCAGACTGGCCCGAGATCATCTTTGGCGCGTCTAGGGCCTGTTATCGCTTGAACGGATTGGGATGGCTTGCGTTTTGCTCCTTCTGGTGAGGAGGAGCGATGCTCAGCGACGCACAATGGGCTCTGCTGGAGCCCCTGATCGAGATCTGCCGCCCGA
>JAESFT010000834.1_pt1 | contig 11672 bp, 13 predicted proteins | sample 9269451 | NCBI WGS metagenome assembly JAESFT01 (sample SAMN14502557, study PRJNA617106) | algae metagenome | isolation source: Scytonema hyalinum WJT4-NPBG1 and co-occurring heterotrophs from well... | place: USA: Mojave Desert, Joshua Tree National Park, California | collected 2006-05-25
ACCCGCGACCAGATCATCAAGGCGGCAGATCTGCTGTTCTATCACCAGGGATACGAGCACACCTCGTTCGCGGACATTGCCGGAGCCGTCCAAATCTCGCGCGGCAACTTCTACTATCACTTCAAGAGCAAGGATGAGATTCTCGATGCTGTGATCGCGCTGCGTATCGCCAACACCCAAAGGATGCTGGACCACTGGGAGACCGAGGGGCAGCACCCCGCCGACCGGATCCGCAGCTTCATCAACATCCTCATCGCCAACCGTGTGAAGATCATGCGGTACGGCTGTCCTGTCGGGACGCTCTGCGCTGAGTTGGCCAAGCTCGATCATGTTGCTCAAACCGACGCCAACAGGATCTTCACGCTGTTTCGGGACTGGCTGTGCCGCCAGTTCGTGTCGCTTGGCCTGGAGGCGGAGGCCGACGCGCTGGCAATGCACATTCTCGCCCGGAGCCAAGGCGTCGCCACCCTCGCCAATGCCTTCCACGACGAGGCCTTCCTCCGCAAGGAGGTTGATCAAATGAGCAACTGGCTGGAGACCTGCATCCAGAGAGCCAACGTACCGCAATCCTGAACTTGATTTGCCAACCCAAAAAGGAGCCATAACCAGTGTTTGTTGTCTTACTCAGGTTTTCGACCAACAAGGCCCAAGCCTCGCAATTCATGGAGGGCCACAAGGCCTGGATCCAGCGCGGCATGGAAGACGGTGTCTTCCTGGTCGTTGGCAGCCTTCAACCCAATGCGGGTGGGGCCATCCTGGCCCATGGCATCTCGCTCGCGGAGCTTCAGGCGCGGGTCAACGAGGATCCCTTCGTTGAGGAAAACGTCGTCAGCGCGGAAATCTTGGAAATGACGCCAACTCGCGCCGGCGAGCGGCTGGGCTTTCTCATGAACTGATTGCACCGCCATTCATCAGCAGGGAAGGATTGAAAGATGAGCAAAACGGTCGCCTGTTCGAAAAGTTCTGCCTCGAGAGCTTTCAGTTTGGGCTGAGCTGGCGCACCATTCTAGACAAGCGCAAGAATTTCCGTGCGGCGTTCCACAACTTCGATTTCAACTGGATCGCGGGGTTCACGGAACGGGACGTCGGGCGACTGCTCCAGGACGAGGAGATCGTTCGCCACCGCGGCAAGATCGAGGCAGTCATCAACAACGCCAAATGGGCGCAGGAACTCGTCCCGCAGGAGGGCTCTCTGGCTGCCTATGTGTGGCGCTTTGAGCCGAGCGTCGGTGAAGTGGGCGAGCCGCAGACAACCTCGACCTCGGCGGCGTCGATTGCGCTTTCCAAGGATCTCAAGAAACAGGGCTGGAAATTCGTTGGGCCCACGACCGTCTACGCCTTCATGCAAGCCATGGGACTCATCAATGACCATACCGAGGAGTGCTCAATCCGGCTCAAAGCATCACGTGCGCGCGCAGCTTTCACGCGGCCAGAGAAGGTACCGAAGGTAGCATCTCGCTAGTGCTTGCTCACCAATAGGACCTGACGAAGGTCTCATTCTGGCACACGCTTGTCGTTTGCCTTGTGGCTGCTTGAGCCTCAAGTCCAGACCTTGCCCCGTAACAGCCGTCGGCTCTGAGGCGGCTTGATGGCGGGCCGCCTCAGGCGGTCAGATTTCAATCTGTTCCGCAATCAGAAGGGCATCGTCGACATCAATCCCAAGATACCGAACTGTGCTCTCAATCTTGGTGCGGCCCAGCAGGAGCTGGACGGCCCGGATATTGCCTGTTCGCCGGTAGATCATAGCGGCTTTGGTTTGCCGTATGGAGTGTGTGCCGTAGGCGAGGGGATCAAGGCCGATCGCGCGAAGCCAGGATACCAAAAGGCGGGCGTACTGGTGCATCGTCATAGGCCTCGCTCGATTGATCCGGCTCGGGAAAAGGGGCTCGCCCTTGTGCAAGTCCTTCTTTTCCAGCCAGCGCGCCACAGCCTCTCGAGTTTGCTCTGTGATCTCGAACTGAACAGGCTGACCCGTCTTCCGCTGCATGACAGTAGCTCGGGACCGCACCCGCCCATTGAGGGCCACATCATCGACGCGCAGCGCAACGAGGTCACAGGCTCACAGCTTGCTGTCGAGGGCTAGATTGAAAGGGCAAGATCCCGGATGCGGTGAGCCACCTGGAGCCTGACCCGAATGGACCAGATCTCCTTCGCCTTGAAAGGCGGCTTGGGTCCAATCAGCTTGCCCCGGTTCCAAGGGGTGGTAGTTCGGCCAGTATGGTCAGAGATGCTGTCTTGCATTGCAGTGCTCCTGAAACGAAGCCCCCCGCAATGAACCTTGGCCGGTTGCGCTCATGGGAAACCCACGCTGGGCGTCCCTTCCAAACCCTTTGTCAGCTTACTGAGGTAAGCTGGACGTTCTTGGCCTAGCGTCGATCTCCTCCTCGTGACCCACAACAGACAAAGCGCTCGTGCCTCGACCACGTTGGCTGACGTAGTGCTCAGTCATCACTCTTCGTTCGCTCGATAGTCCTGCGGGATTATGAAGATCTCATCAGCGCGCCCATAGCCTCCATCCTTCACTTCTTCAATGAGCACCATCGTGTGAGGCCGTGCCGCCTCGGAGAAATACTCGACCAGCATATTCGTCGTCCGATGCATGATCTCCTCCTTCTGGGTCCTGCTCAGGGCGCCTTCAGGGGTCTTGATGTTCACAAACGGCATTGCGTTGTCCTTTCATGGTTGAGTTGTGTTGATGCAGAAGAGATCCAGCCAGTGAACTCCTAGAAGGGGAAAGAGCTTCAGGTCACAGTGTCCTCTTCATGGCACCTCGTCAGATCACGCCGCCATTGGCACGTATCGTCTGCCCGTTGATCCAGCCGCCCTCGTGGCTCACTAGGAAGGCCACGACGGATGCGACGTCCTCCGGCTGACCGAGCCGCCGCATGGGATTCATCCCGACAATGGCCTTCACCTGCTCGTCCGACTTGCCTTTCAAGAACAGGTCGGTTTCCACTGGGCCCGGAGCGACTGCATTGACCGTGATCCTGCGCGGCCCAAGCTCCTTGGCAAAGACGTGGGTTAGCGCCTCGACGGCAGCCTTCGTGGCCGCGTAGACACCATAAGTCGGCTGGTAGAGCCCGACGACGCTCGACGAGAATCTGACGATACGCCCACCATCCCTTAGACGTCGTCCCGCTTCCCGCAGGCCGCGGAAGACGCCACCGAGATTGGTGTCGACCTGCACCTGGAAGCTCTCATCGTCGACCTCGATGAGCGGCGAGAGCGTCATCACGGCCGCGTTGTTGACGAGGATGTCGACGCCGCCAAAGGCGCCTTCTGCCGCATCGAATAGGTTGGTCATTCCCTTCGGGCTGCGAATATCGGCCTGGACGGCCAAGGCCGTGCCTCCCTCGGCGGAAATGGCCGATACGACCTCGTCCGCAGCCTCTGGGTTCGTTGCGTAATTGACGATGATGGCTATGCAGTCACGAGCCAGCCGTCGAGCGATGGCAGCTCCGATGCCCCTCGAGGCTCCTGTGATGATGGCGACCCGCTGGGCCTGGGTGGTCATGACATGCTCCTACCTTTTGATGGAATAGGTGTAGAACCACGGTCTGGCCCAAACAATCATGCGAGAATTGACATCACAATTCGAGTATGCTGAACAATGCCATGGATCGCCTTGACCGCATGCAGCTCTTCGTTCGCGTGGTGGAACGCCGCAGCTTCGCGGCTGCCGCCGCCGACCTGACACTTGCCCGCTCGACAGCGACCGAGGCGATCAAACAGCTCGAGAAGGATCTCGACGTACGGCTTCTTGAGCGAACCACACGCCACGTAACACCGACGCTCGACGGCAAGGCTTTCTATGAGAGATGCCTTGCGGTCCTGGCAGAGGTTGACGAAGCCGAGAATGTGTTTCGCGATGCCCAGCCCCGCGGGCTGCTGCGCGTCGATGCTCATGGCCTGTTGACACGGACCTTCCTTCTGCCGCGACTGCAGGAGTTCCTCGACCGCTATCCCATGCTCGATTTACAACTCGGGCAGGGGGACAGATTGGTCGATCTCGTGCGCGAGGGTGTGGACTGCGTGATCCGCGCGGGGGAGGCGCATGACAGTGGCCTGATCATGCGCCGCCTTGGCACGATCAGAGAGATCACGTGCGCCAGCCCGGCCTATTTGGAACGACACGGCATCCCTCGATCGCTGAACGACCTTGATGGGCACACGGCTGTCGGGTTCGTGTCGTCTCGGACCGGGCAAGTCATGCCATTGGAATTCATGGCTGACAGCAGGGTCCGGTACATCAGCCTGCCGTGCAGGATTACGGTCAATAATTCCGACACGATGGCCGAACTCGCCCGAATGGGGTTCGGCCTGATCCAAGCTCCACGATACCGTCTGAAACAAGATCTGGACAACGGGACCCTGGTGGAGGTGTTGTCGGACTGTCCGCCGACACCGACGCCGCTATCTGCCCTTTATCCGCAGAACCGCCATACGGCCCCGAGATTGCGCGTGTTTCTCGACTGGATCGGCGGGATATTCGCAGAGGCAGATCTTTAGACGAGCTCTGATCGCTCGCCTTGAGCCACTCCTGCGGTGAAAACAAGATCCAGGAGGCGACCGCCAAGCGTGCGGCACTGAGCGATCTCGCCGTTGGCTGGAGCACCATCGGACATCTCTCAGCCGACAAGGTCAAATACCTGACCCGTTTTGCCTCGGAGTTCCATGCCCTGGACAACCTCTGACGCGCCGATTTGCTCAATAGGCGGCTCGAGCGAGAGGATCGCTTTCTCGACGTCTATGTCCAAGTCAACACCTCGAGCGAGCACAGCAAGTTCGGGCTCGACCCTGACAAGTTAATACCTTTTGTCGATACTCTCGAACAGTTCCCGCGGCTGAAGCCCCCAGGGTGATGACGCTCGCGCTGTTCCGCTCTGACACGACGAGGGTGCGATGCTGCTTTGCGCTGCTGCGCACCTTGCGCGATGCAGCCGTCAGACGGCACCCCAGCCTGACGGGGCTGTCGATGGGCATGACCTGCGATTTCGAAGAGGCGATCGAGGAAGGCGCCACCATTGTCCGGGTGGACCAGGCCATTTTCGGTAAACGTCCGACGCCCGACCGCCATTACTAGCCCGTAGCCGGGCGCAACTGACGATGCGCGTGACCTCTACAAAGTCAGGCCGTCTACAGCCAAGTTGACGGCGAGGCCCTGAAGGTCTCTTAATGGCTCGGGGCTGACCTTAGCCGTACTTCCGCAATGGAGCTGCGAAACGACCTTCACGTAAGCTCGATTAAGGGCTCAGATTGACCCAACTCGGACCTTGACGATGAGCCATCAAATAGACCGATGGCAATCAGGCAGATGTGTTGCGCGGCCTGATTGGTAACTCGGCTGTGGTTGGACGCCGGTTAACGCAATGCCTGTATACGTTCTGTTTACGCAAGTTGGTCCTGTGCGGAATATTGCTAGGAACGTGGTGCAGCGGCTCTTCGCTTTGCCTTCGGTGCCGTTTTGCCAAGCTTGGCCTAAGCGACATCAGTTTAGATGAGCTTACGTGAGGCTGAATTTTGATCTTCTCGTGCCTTGAGCATCGCCGGGTTTAACGTTGGGGCAAGCAAACGGGAGGACTTCATGAACTTGGCGACAATGTTGAAGGCGCGTGCCGAAGAGGGCCGCCCGATCCGGGTGGGACTGATTGGGGCGGGTAAGTTCGGCGCCATGTTCCTTGCTCAGGCGCGCCTCACCCCAGGCATGCACATCCTCGGGATCTCCGACCTGAACCCGGAACGGGCACGGGAAACCTGCCGACGCGTCGGCTGGAGCGAGGAGCAGTACGGCGCGGGCAGCTTCGACGAGGCGCGGCGGACCGGCGCAACTTTCATCACGGACTCGAACGATGCCTTGATCAAGGCTGATGGCCTCGACGTGCTGATCGAGGCGACCGGAAACCCTGAAGTGGGCATTCGCCACTGCCTCGACGCGATCGAGAGCGGCCGTCACGTGATTATGGTGAACGTGGAGGCGGACGTCGTCGCCGGACCGTTACTGGCCCACAAGGCACGCCAAGCTGGCCTCGTCTACAGCTTGGCCTATGGCGATCAGCCCGCCATCATCTGCGAGCATATCGACTGGGCGCGCGCCTGCGGCTTCACCGTGGTTAGTGCCGGAAAAGGCACGCGCTATCACCCGAGCTTCCACGCTTCAACGCCGGACACCGTCTGGCAAAACTTTGGTCTCTCGCCTGAGCTCGCTGCTCGCGCTGGCAACAATCCGAAGATGTTTAACTCCTTCATCGACGGCACGAAGTCCAGCATCGAGATGACGGCAGTTTGCAATGCCTCAGGACTGACGCCCCAGCCGAATGGCCTCGGCTTCCCGCCGGCCTCATGTTATGACTTGGCAGAGATTTGTAAGCCGAAGGCGGACGGCGGAACCCTCAGCCACGAGGGAACCACGGAAGTGGTCTCGTCGCTGAACCGCGACATGACGCCGGTCGAGCATCACCTGCAGATCGGCACTTACGTAGTCATCAAGGCGGAGGACGAGTACGTCCGACACTGCATTGAGGAATATCGCTTCTATCCCGACAGAAGCTTCAAGTACTCGGCCATGTACCGTCCCGCCCATCTGATCGGCCTCGAGCTGGGCATCTCTGTTGCCTCAATTGGCCTCAGGGGCGAGCCGACGGGGTCGCCGACTGGCTTCCGCTCGGACGTTGTAGCCACCGCGAAGCGCGACCTTAACCCCGGAGAGGTTCTCGACGGGGAAGGTGGTTACTGCGTCTGGGGCAAGCAGATGCCCGCAACCGAGTCCCTTCGGATCGGCGGACTGCCTCTCGGATTGGCGCAGAACGTGAAGCTCAAGTCAGCCAAGCGCGTTGGTGAGCCCGTGTGCTGGTCGGACGTGGAGATTGACCACGACAATGCCGCGGTCCGCATCAGGAGAGAGATGGAAGCCATGTTCTCCTCGAAAATAAAGAGCCAAGCTGTATAGGTCGACCCTAGGCAGGCACCAATCCGCGACGCCAAGCGGGTTTGGCCTGAAAACAAGCCGCATCGATGAAGGAGCCTTGCCAATGAGCTCCTACCATAGGAGGAAACCCATGAAGGATCTGACGAAGTTGTTTTCCGCTGGCCTCGCAATGGCCTTCCTGGCAGGTGTTGCCGAGGCTCGCACCCTGCGGGTCGGCCACGGCACCACAGAAACGAACCCACGGCATGTCGCGGCACAGTTCTTTGCCAAGCGCGTCGACGAGCTTTCCAAAGGCAAGCTGAAGATCGCGGTCGGCGGCAATGCACAGTTCGGCGACGACGTCGAGATGCTCACAGCCCTGCGGCTCGGCACCCTCGACATGTCCCTCAACGCGCAGGGGCCAATGGCCAACATCGTGCCTGAAGTTGGGGCGCTGTCGCTGCCATTCTTATTCAAGAATCCGTCAACCGCCTGGAAGGTTCTCGATGGTGCCGTGGGCAATGAACTGGCGGCCAAGGCCGAGGCCAAGCAACTCGTCGTGCTGGCGTACTGGGACAACGGAATCCGCCATATTACCAACAACGTGCGCCCGATCACGACACCCGCCGACCTGAAGGGGCTGAAGATCCGGGTGCCGTCCGATCCGGTCGCCATCGAGTCTTTTACGGCACTCGGTGCTAGCCCAACCCCGATGGCCTTCTCGGAACTTTACCTAGCGCTCCAGCAGGGTGTCGTCGACGGGCAGGAAAACCCATTGATGAACATCTTTCATTCGAAGTTCCAGGAAGTCCAAAAGTACTTGTCAGTCACGTCCCACAAGTACGAAATGACACCCTTCCTCATGAGCAAGGCTACTTGGAGCTCCCTATCGGCCGACGACAAGAACGTGATCAAGCAGGCGGCCATCGAGGCCAGGGACCATCAGCGCGAGCTCGCCACCCAGGCCGACCGTGAACTGCGCCAGAAGCTTGAGGCGGCCGGGATGAAGATCAACGAGGTCGACATCGAGCCTTTCCGCGCTGCCACGAAGTCTGTCTATGATAAATGGCAGAGCGGTCCGAACGCAGAACTGGTGAAACAATTGACGGCCGCTGCCGGAGGAGCCTCGCAGTGAGCCTGCGAGGCGCGGCTCCCGACGCTCCGGTGTCGGGTGTCAGCCGCGTCGTCTACTGGATTGATGAGGCGATCCGGTGGGCGGCGACCGTCGTGCTGGTGGTCACGACGGTCGTTCTCTTCCTAGCAATCGGATCCGAAGTCCTGATCCGCTACGGAACCCAGCAAAGCTCACTCTGGCTGACTGAGCTGCCCGCGATCCTGTTCCCGTGGATGACGGCTGCGGGCTTCGTTCTGGCCGCGCAGTACGGCCAGCACTTCCTCGTCGAGTTCGGGATCAATCTCATGGGGCGGCGGACGGCCCGGGCCGTGTTCACGATCACCCAGCTCCTGAATGCCGCGACATTCTTCTACCTGAGCTGGACAGGGCTTGAGATCCTCGAGGTGACCGGCAGCGAGATCATGCCGATGACAGGCATTCCTAGCTCTTGGTCCTATCTCGGGGTCGTGATCGGCTTCGTGCTTCTCGGCGTCACGTCCCTGACCACGCTGTACGAAGCTGTGTCGACCTCGCGCAACCCGCTCAAGATCCGCACGGCTCCGTCTGAGATCATTGAAGGAAGTGCCGCATGACACTCGTGATGACGCTGGTCTTTACCCTTCTGCTCATTCTGGCCGTTCCGGTCGGCTATGCTCTGATCATCAGCTCGACAGCGGCCATCATCGCCGTCGGTGAGGTGCCCGCTACGGTCGCCCTGCTGAAGCTGTTCCAGCAGACGCAGAGCTTTCCGCTGATTGCGATCCCATTCTTCATCCTCGCCGGCGCGCTGATGATGACGGGGCAGATGGGCGAGCATCTCATCGAGTTCGCAAACCGGCTGGTAGCAAGGTATCGAGGTGGGCTCGGGCAGGCGACCGTCATCGGTGCGACGGTGTTTGGGGGCGTGTCCGGATCGGCGGTCGCAAGCGCCTCCGCGCTGGGATCGATCATGATCCCTTGGCAGCGCCGTGCCGGCTATCCCGCGCCCTTTTGCGCCGCACTGAACTCGAGCGCGCCGATCATCGACCTTCTGATCCCACCGTCGATCCCGATGATCCTGTATGCGCTGGTATCGAACGTTTCGATCGGAGCGCTGTTCCTCGCTGGTGTCCTGCCCGGCCTCCTCCTGGCCGTTGCGTTCCTGGCGGTCTGTAACATCGTCGCCCGTGTTCGCGGCTTTCCCTATTCGCCTCCAGCGCAGCTCGACCGCGGAGCCCTGCTGAGAGGAGTTCTGTGGGCGCTGCCGTCGCTCTTAATGCCGGTCTTCATCGTGATCACCCTGAGGTTCGGGATCGCGACGCCGACCGAGGTGAGCATCATCGCCTGCGCCTACGCGCTTATTGTATCAGGGTTAATTTATCGCGACCTCAACCTGAAGCGGATCTACGTCAGCATCTTGTCAACTGGTGTCATCACCGGCGTGATCATGCTCGTGATCATGGGATCGGCCCCAATGGGCTGGATCATGACCTTCGACGACATCCCTTCCGTGTTCGCCGAATGGGCGCGTGAGACGCTTCAGTCGAAGTGGCTCATCATCCTCGCTATGAACGTGATCATGCTCGTCATTGGCACGTTCCTGGATCTGCCTCCAGCGATCCTGCTGCTGGGTCCGATCTTTGTGCCGTTGGCAGAGGAGATAGGCCTCGACCTCGTGCAGCTCGGCCTCATCATGGTGCTGAACTGTGCCATAGGTCTGTACACGCCGCCGGTGGGCACGACGTTGTTCGTCTCATGCTCAATCGCGGGCGTCACGATGGGCAGCACCCTGAAGGATCTCGCTCCGTTCCTGATCGCGTCCCTTTTGGTTCTGCTCGCGATTTCGTACATCCCTGCGCTCACGCTGCACTTCTAGTGAGACGCAATCCCTTCGAACTTGAAGCCGTGGGTCACGACTCACAAAACATTTTCGTGGAGAGATCTTATGTTTGTCGTCGTTGCAGCATTCGAGGTGAATCCGGCTGATCAGGAGCGCTTCCTGGCAGTTGCGCATGAGGATGCGAGCAGGTCCGCGGAGCGTGAGCCCGCATGCCGGCAGTTCGACGTTTGCGTCGATCCAGCACGGGAAGGATCGATCCTGTTCTACGAGGTCTACGACGACGCGGCGGCGTTCGAGGAGCACAAGCGCACCGATCACTTCAAGAATTTCGATGAGGGGAGCCGGCCGCTAATCGTGCGCAGCGACGTCCGTTTTCTTGATAGAATCTGCCCGGGATGAGCAGTAACGCAGGTAGTCACATGAGATTGTTGCTTTAGACAGTCTGGAGCATGGTCTCGGTGTAGATCTTCTCCCGAGGGATTTCACCACGCATCTCCGGATACTGGAACAGCCACTCGCGAAACAATTTGACTGCACTGCGCTGAAGGTTTTCGAACGGGCAGGTCAACCAGAGCATCTGCCGCACAAAGGCCTGCCGTCCTCGGAACGGTATGATCAGCCGCCCCTCTCGGAAGTCGATATCAGCGAAGATCTCGCTGTCCAAAGCGATCCCGAGGCCGTCGATGGCAGCTTGAATTGCCATAAACGACCGGTCGAATCTCGGCCCGCGGAGGGCAATCGATGAAGGAAGATGGTTGGCGGAGAGCCACATCTCCCATGTGACCGGGCACTTGACGGAGTGAATCAGGCAGACGCCTCGGACAAGGTCGGACGGACTTTGCAGTTCCAGATTCTGTATCAGCTTGGGGCTGGCCAGCGGCACGATATTGTCACGGTGGAGAGGTTCCACGTGCAAGCCCTTCCAGTCTCCTGTCCCGACCCGAAACTCGAGATCGACCGCCTCGCGGGCAAAGTCGGTTTTCTCGTTGGTAGCATCCACCCGTACATCAAGGTTTGGGCATTGGGCGATGAAATCCGGCAGTCGAGGTAGCAGCCATTTCACGGCAAAGCTCGGACTGGAGCGGATCATCAGGATCTCAGGGTTGAGATGGCTATGGACCCGTTCGGTCGCCTCAGCCATGGCCTCAAAGGCCAAGGCGATTGAAGCGTAGTAGAGTTCTCCCGCTTCCGTGAGCAGGATACGACGGTTCAGGCGTTTGAACAGTGTGAGTGCAAGAGACTCCTCGAGAATCTTGATCTGCTGACTGACCGCCGAAGGGGTTACGTTCAGCTCGGCGGCAGCCGCTTGGAAGCTGAGATTCCGTGCTGCCGCCTCGAATGTGGCAAGGGCCCTCAGTGGAGGCATTCGCGTAATCATCCGTTCGGCCAAGAGGTTTCTCCTTCGCCAATAAGCAGGGCTTCCCAGAGGCGGAACCAGCTCAGGGAGTGCATCATGAGGCGAAGTGATACCGTTGTCACTCGTGGGAGGCAGGCCACTTTGAGACCGCCGTTCAACGCCGACTGGGCTGAACCATCAGCGGATGAACTGATCGATGTAGTCGGCACCGAGGCCGTTTTGGGCATAATAGGCGCGGCATTTGTCGATCCGGGTGAACACGTCGTCGTACCCAGTGGTCCGGCCGTCCGGGTCGACATAGATCATCGCTCCGTTCACCTGAAACAGGGTGATCATCTCCTCCACATGCGGGTCGACGACAAGCGTGTGGGTTTCCCCTGGCGCCTCGTAGGCATAGGAGCCCTCCGTCGCGACCCAGTCGTGCTCCAGGTAACGCCATTCACCCTTCAGCACGAAGGCATGCACCGGCTGCGGGTGG
>JAESFT010000835.1_pt1 | contig 11672 bp, 11 predicted proteins | sample 9269451 | NCBI WGS metagenome assembly JAESFT01 (sample SAMN14502557, study PRJNA617106) | algae metagenome | isolation source: Scytonema hyalinum WJT4-NPBG1 and co-occurring heterotrophs from well... | place: USA: Mojave Desert, Joshua Tree National Park, California | collected 2006-05-25
GATGTCAGCCTTACGATCGACAAAGGCGAATTCGTTTCGCTTCTCGGCCCGTCGGGCTGCGGGAAGACAACGACCCTGCAGATGATTGCCGGTCTCGTCGAACCCACTGAGGGCCGGATCTCCCTCGACGGGCGCGATATCACGGGCGAGAAGCCCAACCACCGCGGCCTCGGCGTCGTCTTTCAGAGCTATGCCCTCTTCCCTCACATGACGGTGGCGCAGAACGTCGCGTTCGGGCTCGAGATGCGACGCGTTCCGCGGGCCGAACGGACCGATCGCGTGCGGGAGGCGCTCATGCTGGTGCAGCTTTCCTCCTTCGCCGACCGTTATCCTCGCCAACTCTCCGGTGGTCAGAGGCAGCGTGTGGCTATCGCTCGCGCCCTCGTCATTGCGCCACCCGTCCTCCTGCTGGACGAGCCTCTCTCCAATCTGGACGCCAAGCTGCGCGAGGAAATGCAGTTCGAGTTGCGGCGGATCCAACGCAAGGTCGGCACGACCACCATCATGGTCACCCACGATCAGGCCGAAGCGCTCTCCATCAGCGATCGAGTGGTCGTGATGGAAGGCGGGCGGATGACTCAGGTGGATGCGCCGTACCGGCTCTACGAGCAGCCCTCGAACGCCTTCATCTCGTCCTTCGTCGGCAAGACCAATCTTCTGGCCGGCACCTGGCGCCGCAACGGCACGACCAGCGCCGCGGACATCGGCGGCGTCCTGCTGGAGGCCTCCGCGCCGGAGATTGCCGCAGGAGCACCGGTCACGCTGTCGATCCGCCCCGAGAAGATCCTTGTGCGCGATGCTGGCGCAGGCCGCCTGGTGGGACGTGTCGCCAGCCGCTTCTTCTTGGGCAGCCAGTGGCTCTTCACCGTCGAGACTCCGATCGGGATCATGACGGTCTCCACGCCCAACCTGGGCGTCGAGCCAGCCGCGGAAGGCTCCCCGGTCGGGCTCGACTGGTCGCCGGACAACATGCGCATCATCGCGGGTACCGCCGCAGCGGTTTGAGGGAGGGAACAATGATGACCTCGCGCCCCCCAATCCCTTCAGCCCCATGGCTGCTTGCCGGACCCGGAGCCCTGTTCTTTTTCGGGCTCGTGTTCCTGCCCCTGGCTCTCACTGCCATCCTGTCGTTTCAGGCCTACGATCATTCCACCGGCATCCAGAACACCTTCACGCTGTCGCACTACATCACCGTCGTCACAGACGGATACTATCTCGAGATCTTCTGGAGGACGCTGCGGATCGCGGCGCTGACAACACTCATATGTGCCGCCATTGGTGTTCCGGAGGCCTACATCCTGTCGCGCATGCGAGATCCGTGGCGCTCGGTTTTCCTTCTCGTCATCATCGGCCCCCTGCTCGTCTCCGTCGTCGTCCGCACCTTTGGCTGGAGCATGCTGCTCGGCTCGCAGGGCCTCGTGAACCAAGCACTCCAGCTCGTCGGGTTCGCACCGGCCAGGATCCTCTACACCGAGACCGCTATCGTCATTGCTCTCGTCCACGTCATGCTGCCGTTCATGGTCATTCCGGTGTGGACGGCCCTGCAGAAGCTCGATCCTATGGTCGAGGCGGCAGCCTGGACCCTCGGCGCCTCCCACTTCACGGCTGTTCGCCGGGTGGTCATGCCGCAGGTGACGCTCGGCATGCTCTCCGGCAGCCTCATCGTCTTCGGGCTGTCGGCTAGTGCCTTCGCCGTTCCAGCCCTCCTGGGTGGCCGTCGCCTGAAGATGGCGGCGACCTTGGTCTACGACGAGTACCTCCAGGAGCTGAACTGGCCTCTCGGTGCCACCATCGCGATAATCGTTCTTGTCGCAAACCTCTGCATCATGCTGGCCTACAACCGCATGGTCGAGGCCCGCGCACGCCGGACTCTTGGATGACACCATGCAGAAGAATGGCATCATCGCACTCACCTTTCACGTCCTTGTTCTAGCGTTCGTCCTGGCACCGCTCGTCATCATCTGCCTCGTCGCGTTCACGCCTGAGAACACGCTAAGCCTGCCGACGACCGGCCTGTCGCTGCGCTGGTTCAAGGCGGTGTTCGCGCATCCTGATTTCGTGGCGTCCTTCTGGAACAGTATCTGGCTGGCGGCGCTCTCTGCGACATTGGCGGTTGCATTCGCCGTCCCTGCCGGGCTTGCCATCAGCCGCTACTCGTTTCCAGGCCGAGACTTCCTGAATGCCCTATTCCTGTCGCCGCTGATCATTCCTCATCTAGTTCTCGGGGTGGCCTTTCTGCGGCTGTTCGCGCTCCTTGGCGCCACGGGCAGCTTTGCCTGGCTCGTCGCGACGCACGTAATCATCGTAACGCCCTATGTGCTCCGTCTCGTGCTCGCTGCCTTGTCCGGGCTAGACCGCAGCGCCGAGCAGGCCGCGCGGACGCTTGGCGCCGGGGAATGGACCGCGTTTCGCCGCATCACAGCTCCCATGATCCTTCCAGGCATCACGGGCGGCTGGCTGCTGGCCTTCATCAACAGCTTCGACGAGCTGACGATGTCGATCTTCGTCACCTCGCCAGCAACCGTCACGCTGCCGGTCCGCATGTACATGTATGCTACGGAGTCCATCGACCCGATGATGGCAGCCGTTTCGGCCCTGATGATCGCCATCACGGCGGCCGCTATGCTGGTGTTGGACCGCGCGTTCGGGCTCGACCGCATTCTCGTCGGGCAGCGCTGAGGACATGGATATGGCTCTTCTTAAGCGCCTTGCTCGGCACGAGCTTCCCGTCGTTTCCTTCACGCTGAACGGCGAGGCCTGCTTCGGCCGTGCTGGCGATACGGTTTTGACCGCTATTCTCACCCAGTCCGATCGGCTGCGTCCCAGCGACTTCTCAGGAGCACCCAGAGCCGGCTTCTGCCAGATGGGCGCATGCCAGGACTGCTGGGTTCTCACAGGCGACGGCGGGCGCATCCGGGCCTGCAGCACGGCTCTGGAACCGGCGATGGATCTTCTAACTATGATGGAGCCGAGATCGTGAGCGACGCCACGCGACCGCTGATCGTCGGCGCCGGCCCTGCCGGCATCCGTGCCGCCCAGATCCTCGTGAGCTCGGGCATCAGGCCAGCTGTCATCGATGAAGCGCCATCGGGAGGCGGACAGATCTATCGCCAGAGGCTCGTGCCCGATGAGCGCTCCGCGAAAGATCTCTACGGATCAGAGGCCGCGAAGGCCACGGCCTTGCACGGCACCTTCGCCGGGATCCGCGACAGGATCGATTACTACCCGGAAACCCTGGTGTGGAACCTCCGTGACAAGGCTGCGGATGCGGTGATGGGCCATCGTACGCGCCGCATCCCATTCAGCCATCTTATCCTGGCTACCGGCGCAACCGACCGCGTCCTCCCCTTCCCAGGCTGGACCCTTCCGGGCGTCTTCACTCTCGGCGGCTCCCAGATTGCCTTGAAGTCGCAGGGCTGCGCCATCGGCGAGGAGGTTGTGTTTCTCGGCTCCGGACCGCTACTCTATCTCGTTGCATGGCAATACGCGAAAGCCGGCGCCAACGTTGCGGCCGTTCTCGACACATCACCGTTCTCGGCCAAGCTTCACCTCCTTCGAGGATTGTTCGCTCAGCCGTCCGTCGTGCTGCGCGGTTTCCGTTATGCTGCCGAACTCATGGCGCGCGGCGTTACCGTTCGCTTTGGGGTTCAGCCAATTCGCATCGACGGCGCAGCGAGAGTCGAGGGAATTGTCTGGCGCGAGCGCGGCGAGGAGCATCGCCTCGCCTGCGACGCGGTGGGTTATGGATTCTCCCTGCGGTCCGAAACGCAGCTTGCCGATCTTGCGGGATGCCGCTTTGTCTTCGATACGCGGGACCGGGCATGGCGGCCTGAAAGCGACGGCTCGGGACGCACCAGCATCCCGGGCGTCTATGTCGCCGGTGACGGCGCCGGCATTGCCGGCGCGGATGCTGCCGAATTGGCTGGTGAGCGGGCAGGCCTAGCGCTCCTTGAGGATGCGGGCCTGTCGGTCGATCATGCGCGTATCGGCGTGCTGGAGCGCAAGCTCGCCAATATCAGTAAGTTTCGTGACGTTCTAGAATCCGCGTTCCCGTTTCCTCAGGCCTGGGCCAACGGCATTGCCGACGACGTGACCCTGTGCCGATGCGAGGAGATTGCCATCGGCGACGTGCGCGCTGCCGTGCGCGATAAGGGTGTTTTCGAACTCAACCGTCTCAAGGCCTTGACCCGTGTGGGGATGGGCCGGTGCCAAGGGCGGATGTGTGGAAACGCGGCGGTGGAAGTGCTGGCCGCTGCCTGCGGTCGATCGCCGGACGCAGTCGGACGGTTGCGCGCGCAGCCGCCTATCAAGCCCATTCCGTTGGGGGTTGTGGCCGAGGAGGAAACCACATGAGCCACGCCCTTCACAAGGATGTCGCCATCATCGGCGGCGGGCTCGTCGGAAGCTCCGCGGCTCTTGCCCTACGGCGCATGAGCTTCTCCGTCGTCCTTCTCGACAAGGGCTTCTGCGGCGCGCAGGCCAGTGGCGTGAACTACGGTGGCGTGCGCCGTCAGGGCCGTCCGCCGGAGCAGATTGCTTTGTCTCAGCGGGCTCATGCCATTTGGCCGCGCCTGAATGACTTCATCGGGGTCGATGGTGAATTCGTGCGCTCAGGCCACCTGAAGCTCGCGCGAACCGAGGCCGAGATGGCATCGCTCGAAGCCTATGCGGCCCGCGTCGCGAATCTGGGGCTCGAGCTAGAGCTGATCGGCGGAAGCCAGCTGCGGGAGCGTTTTCCCTGGATCGCCGGAGGCGTCATGGGAGCGTCCCTGTGCGCAGGTGATGGGCACGCTAATCCGCGCCTTGTCTCTGCGGCCTTCGCCCATGCGGCGCGGCAAGCTGGCGTGGATGTTCTCGAACAGACCCGGGTGTCCCATGTCGAGAAGGCGCTCGACGGTTTTTATCTGGCAGCAGGCTCGAACACCGAGATCAAGGCGCGCTTCGTGATCAACAGCGCCGGCGCCTGGGCAGGTCCCTTCGCAGAAGCGTTCGGCGAGCCCGTGCCGCTCCATGCGATCTATCCGAGTATGATCGTCACCGAGCCACTCGACGTCTTCATGAACGTGAACATCGGGGCTGAAGGCGGCGGCATCTATGCGCGCCAGGTTGAGCGCGGCAACTGCATCGTTGGCGGCATGCGCGGCGAGCCGCTTGCGGAGCCCGACTTCTCCCGTCCAACGGGCTCTGGCGCCGTGACCATCATGAACCGCGCCGCGGCTCTGTTCCCGGCTCTGCGCCATGCCTACGCCATCCGTTCCTGGAGCGGTACGGAAGGCGAGATGGCAGACCGGAACCCGGTGATCGGCTTCAGCCGGACCACACCAAACCTTATTCACGCCTTCGGCTTCTCGGGAGCCGGATTCCAGATCGCGCCGGGAGTTGGCGAAGTCCTGGCCGAACTCGTCCGTGACGGTGAAAGCCGCACGCCGATCCAAGCTTTCGCCATCGATCGATTTGCCCGCACGATCCAAGGCTCCCGGGCGGATAATGGACCTGAACCAAAAAAGAGGGAAACAGCGCAATGAAAACCACCATGCTTTTGCAAGCCACGGCCCTTGCCGCGCTCACCATCGCCGCCTCCGGCGCAGCCCAGGCGCAGACGAAGACGCTCTATGTCGGCATGAACGGCGGCAACTTCGAGAAAACCTTCACGCAGCATGTCTTCCCGGATTTTGAGAAGGCGAACGACGTGAAGGTTGTCGTTGTGCCGGGCACCTCGTCCGACATTCTGGCCAAGGCCACCGCGGCCAAGTCCAATCCCCAGATGCATGTGATGTTTCTCGACGACGGCGTTATGATCCGCGCCATCGGCGCAGGCCTGTGCGAGAAGGTCAAAGATGCACCGGTTCTGGCCGATCTTGCTCCTGGCGTTCGGCTGAAGGATGACATGGCAATTGGCATCGATCTCGGCATGACGGGCCTCGCCTACAACAAGAAAATGTTCGAGGAGAAGGGCTGGGCTCCCCCAACATCGTGGATGGATCTCGCCGATCCCAAGTACAAGGGGAAGGTCGTGTTCCAATCCGCCGCCGCCTCGTCCTTCGGACTGCACGCCTTCCTGATGTTCAACCGCATCCAGGGCGGTAATGAGAAGAACGTTGAGCCGGGTTTTACCAAGTTCAAGGAAACCATCGGCCCGAACGTTCTCGAATACATCCCGAGTTCTGCCAAGATCTCCGAAATGGTGCAGACCGGCGAAGCTGCAATCTTCCCGTTGACTCCTACTGCCGTGGCGGCTCATCAGGAAAAGAACATTCCGGTGGAATACGCACAACCTAAGGAAGGCTCCGTTGTCCTGATGGTGACCGAATGCGTCATCGCTAATAACAGTGAGCCCGAACTGGCTCAGAAGCTTGCCACCTATCTCCTCTCACCAGAGGCTCAGACTAAGGCGCTTCAATACGGCAACATCGTTCCATCGAATGTGAACGCCAAGGCCCCCACGCTCGAAGCAGAAGCTAAGCTCAAGAAGTTCCACGAGTACATGAAGACTGCCGTCACGCTTGACTGGGATACGATCAACGAGAAACGGCCGGAATGGAACAGCCGCTGGAACAAGACGGTCGAGCGCTGAAAAATTCAAGAAACAAGGCGGATGCTCGGTGCATCTGCCTTGTCCAAATCCTACACTGCCTAAACCTCGGCGGACACTGCGGCCAGCGCTTCTGCCCGTCGCCGATCCGAGCGACTCACTTGGACTATCTCTAGGCTGAAGGATTCTGCACTCGCCCGGATAGTCCACTTGAGGTCAGAATAGGAATGCCGCACACCAAATGAAGGTCCGCTCGCACCGCTAAAGCGGAAATCCAGATAATGTCAGCGCCGTGCCAGCAGCGGTCGTTCGCCTTAGTTCGCCAGTGGAGCGTTGACTGAGCACACGACGCCTGTCTCAGAAAACTCGATTTGCACCTCGCCCGCGAGTTCTTGAGCCAGACTGCGTTCGATGAGCCGCGTGCCGAAGCCCCGGCGAACCGGCTTCTCGACAGGCGGTCCCTCCGTCTCTTCCCACCGCAGGTGCAGGCGCGGGGGAGCACTCGTGCCATAAATGCTCCAATGTACCCTGATCTGTCCCGTTCCGTTGGACAGTGCCCCATATTTCACGGCATTCGTCACCAGCTCCTGGAGCGCCATCGCAAGCGGCAGCGCCATGCGCGGCGGGACCTGTACGCCCGGGCCCTGGACGTGGATGCGGTTCTCCCCGCGGCTGCGGTACGGCTCAACAGCCTGTGCAACGATGTCGTGAGGAGCGACATGCGCCCAGCTCCGGTCGGTCAGCACATTGTGGACCTGCGACAGCGCGATGAGACGGCTCTCGATGGCGTTCGACGCGTGGTCAAGCGAGGGTGCGTTCCGCAGTGTCTGCGAGGCAATAGACTGCACCGTCGTCAGCGTGTTCTTCACCCGGTGATTGAGCTCGCCGATCAGAAGGTCCTTCTCCCGCACGGCCGCTCGCAGCTCGTCCACGACCCGCAGGCGCTCGATGGCAGCGCCAAGCAGATTAGCGTAGCTGCGAAGGAACTCGACGTCAGATTGCGTGAAGTCCCGGGGTTCGCGGCTATCCACCTGAAGGACACCAAAGGGTGGACGCCCCTTGCTGCTCAGCACGAGCACATTCACGAACGCCTTGACCCCATGCTCCTTCATGAAGTCGTGGTACTCGAGATGACCGCCCCATCCTTGAGGGTCAGCCCTTCCGGTGAAATTACGGCCGCCGTGACGGTGACCTCTCCGATGATCCCTGGTCTCCACCCGACACCCGCACGGACCGCGAAGGTCCGGCCGTCCGGCAGCAGTTCCATGAGCTTGGCCAGGTCGGTTTCAAGCGCCCGGCTTATGAGCTCGCAGGCCCTGCAGGATGTCATCGATGGCCTCGGTCTTGAGCGCGAAGTCCCCGAACTCTGCCAAGGCCCTCTGTTGCTCCAGCAACTCCTCTTGGTCGGTGTCATTTTGGTTAGGCATCTAATCGAGCTTCGCCGTGGTTAGAGGGTGTTTAATTCTCCAAAAGTTCCAGGGTTCCGGATGCCTAATGTGTCTCATGGAGGCATTACATCGCCGTCACCGACAGGAAGGCTCCTGGTACCGCGGACAATTCTCCGCGAATTCCGTTTATGGAACCCGACACGCTTGATGGGGTGACTTGGTCGTCCATAGCGGCACTCTATGCGGCGGGAGGATCAGGAAAATTCCAGTCGTAGAAGATGATGCCTTCGTCCGCGAGGTCGCCATGGCGGGGCTGGAAGAGAATGGGTATGAGGTCACAGCAGCGGCTAGCGCAGGGCAGGCCCCCAGGTTCCTGCAAGCTGGGATTGCTGTCGATGCCCTGCGGACCGACGTTCGCATGCCGGAGGCCAATAGTGGGAGGTGGCGAGGGCTTACCGCGAGCGTTGGCCTGCCTGTCACATATCTGACAGGCCCTGCGGAGCTGATGCAGCCTCCCCTGGAGGAATCACTCTCTCGAAACCCTCCAAGCTGTCTCAGGTGATTGGCTTCCTGAACGCGTTATTGGCTAAGGGTGAGTGCCAGCGGAAGGCGGAGTCGGTGTAACGATGCCAAGTTTCGTGTCTCGTCAGTCGGTTCAGAGAAGCATGCCAGCGGTTCGTGTTAAGCCTTCCGGTCCAGTTTCTTAGCCAGCATCGCCAAATGAGAAGTTATCTGGGTCCTGATCCAGAATGACCTCTACCTGCCTGATCTGACTAAGCCAGTGTGCGGTGTTTGCCAGCGTGTTTGTCCTTGGGCTACCCTCCATCATGCTACAGAAGGGTAGGCCCATTTGCGACGCCTCGTTGTCATCTCCAATCGCGTGGCTGTCCCGGACGCAACGGGAAAAGCTGCTGCAGGAGGCTTGGCGGTGGCCCTGCACGAGGCCTTTCAGGCTTACCAGGGCTTGTGGTTCGGCTGGAGCGGCAAGGTTTCAGCCCATCCGGCCATCCAGCCTAAGATCATCGATAAGGGACAGGTGCAGTACGCCCTTATGGACCTGACCTCACTCGACCGGCAGGAGTACTATAACGGCTTCGCCAACCGGGCGCTCTGGCCCATCATGCACTATCGGATCGGTCTGTCGGAGTTCTCGCGGGCTGATTACGCAGGGTACTTGCGGGTCAATCGGAGCTTCGCCAGTGCGTTGGCCCATCTGATCCAGCCTGACGATCTCATCTGGGTTCACGATTATCATCTCATTCCCCTCGCGAGCGAACTGCGGGCTGTCGGGATCGCCAACCCAATCGGGTACTTTCATCACATTCCTTGGCCCGCTCCTGAAGTATTTGGAGCTCTTCCAGGCAGCGCAGAGCTCCTGCGCGTCATTCCGGACTATGATCTTGTCGGTGTACAGACCGAGCGGGATGCCGATAACCTCAGGCGCAGTCTCGTCCAGGAAATTGGTGCCATCCACCGCAGAGCAGATCTTCTCGACGTCGGAAGCCGCCGTGTCCGCATCAAAAGCGCCCCAATCGGCATTGACGTCAATGGGTTTCAGCAAGCAGCCCGACGCTCTGGTTCAAGCCGGCTCCTCAAGCAGACGATTGCTGGTCTGGGGTCGCGCAAGCTGATTATCGGGGTTGATCGGCTGGATTACTCAAAGGGCATCCCTGAGCGCATGGAGGCTTTCGAGCGCTTTCTGGTCAGCCACCCGGATCAGCGGGGACGGGTGACCTATCTGCAGATTGCCCCAACAAGCCGCAGCGAAGTGCCCGAGTACGCGACCCTCAGCCGAGTTGTGAATGAGACGCTGGGGCGGATCAACGGCTCCTTGGGTGAGCCCGGCTGGGTGCCGATCCACTATGTAACCAGCACCTATTCTCGTGCAGTCCTCGCTGGCCTTTATCGGCTGTCTCGGGTTGGCCTGGTGACCCCCATGCGGGATGGGATGAATCTGGTGGCTAAGGAATACGTGGCAGCTCAGGACCCGCAGGATCCCGGCGTTCTCATTCTGTCAAAATTTGCCGGGGCTGCTGAGGAGCTCACAGATGCAATTATCGTCAACCCGAACGACAAGGTCGAAGTTGCCGAGGCTATTCAGCAGGCACTGCACATGAGCCGAGAGGAGCGAGTCGCTCGCTGGCAGGCCATGTCGGAAACTCTGTGGGACTCCGATGTGGCACGGTGGGCGGCAGCTTTCATCAAGGATCTGGCCAGTCACAAGACAAGCAGAGCCCGCAGCAAAATTGCGCTAGACAAGAAAGAGAATAACCATCGCTAGGAGCTGCATAAGGAGCACCGTGGGATTTGTCGCAACTCTGTCTTTCCCAGCCGGAGCTACGGCCGGCGCATGCGGATCCATTGTTGAATGTGCTGTGATAGTCGATGCCCCCAGCGGCCTCACATGAAAGTGTTTGAGTCAACTGTTCATGCCTAGTCTTCCCGACGAACTCTTCTGCAGTTTCGGTAGAAACCTGATCATGTCCTTGGATCCGGGGCTCAAGCCCATTTGCATCGCGTGGCCCCGTGGCCGCATCGCCTCACCGCTCGATACGGCTGCACCACAATCCCTCCTGCACGAGGGTACTGGGGTTCGGAAAAGTGGAACCATTCTTGGAATAGCGGCATGTTTCAGCCCTGGGCATTGGCGGTCTGCTCGCCCCGGATCCCACGAGGCTGATTGGTCAAGGGAGAGAGATGGCGCAACGGTCACTAAGACGGGATCAGGACATCCAGCTTTGCGACAGGTGCCGTAAGCACGTCGTTCTGAATTGGACCTGATCTGCGAACTCCATCCGGATCCGCGGCAAAGTATTGATCCTGGCCCGTCGAAATGGTCGATGCGCAGGGCGACTTTCTTGAGGATTTGGATCCTCCCTGGGGAGGATCAGTGCCAAGAAGATCGCCTTTGCGCAGCGTCGCTCGGATTGGCTTTACCGTCGATCCCGTCCGCCGAAGAACAGACGTTCAAGCTCGGCTTGCCCTTTCTCGCGGGCTTTAGACTCGGACGGGTGCGGCCGGTCGGATCGTTGGATCAGCCTGCCACGCTCTCGAATACTCCACTGAAAGTGTCCTGCCGGTTTCTCGCAGGGCATGACCTCTAGTGAATAAGGGTACATGGGTTCGGTGTTCATGGAGAGCTTATGGCACGCGCAGGCTTCCCTGGCCAGTGCAGTGACAGCTCGATGATCATCTGGCCATAGAGGACGTATCGTACGCTGAGACGTCGAGCGGATCTAGTACGTTGTTTTGCCTCTTACTTCGCACGTCGGTCGGTTCCATCGCGAGTTTGAAGTACCGGCGAATATGCCGGGAGATCCGGGATGCGTAGCATTTACCCAACGAGTGGACCCTTTAGTGGGTTTAGGGGAGCGCATCGCTGGCCGCGGAAATCTGGGTCTAACTTTTCCGCACGATGCGCTAGATCTCTCTTCGAATTGCATCGGCTGCTAACGGGATCCGCCCAAACTCAAAGTAAAAACAGCCAACACTTGCAATTCTCATAGAAAAGACCTATATGGATTTTATCGGATTTTGGCCGGACAATCGGGTCGTTTCGCCTTTGGTTTTTCCAGGCGCACGTTCGGACTTTCTTACCATTACATCGACGAACCGGGTTGAGTGCGCGCTTTTGCGTGCCTTCTCTCACGTGCATCTGCATCAATCGCGAAAGGCTGCCTCCATGATTATGGGCACTGTAAAATTCTACAACGACATGAAGGGCTTCGGCTTCATCCAGCCCGACAACGGCG
>JAESFT010000836.1_pt1 | contig 11662 bp, 9 predicted proteins | sample 9269451 | NCBI WGS metagenome assembly JAESFT01 (sample SAMN14502557, study PRJNA617106) | algae metagenome | isolation source: Scytonema hyalinum WJT4-NPBG1 and co-occurring heterotrophs from well... | place: USA: Mojave Desert, Joshua Tree National Park, California | collected 2006-05-25
CACCGCGGTCGTGCGTGCGCTCCATGGGATTGACAAGTGATCCGGTGACGGCAGGGCTATCTCTCGCCGTGACTCTCTGACGAAAGGGATCGGTCGTCACAGGAGGCTCATACGGGCCAATCCGGACCGGGACGGCGGGAGGGCCGACGGAGCTCATTGAACGCCGTTTTCCGGCCTGCGCGGATGGCTCGTGCCGGGACCGAGACGTTGAAACCGATCCCTGGAATTGTCTGAAGCTGGCGGTATTTAGGTCGTATGATCTCATCGCGACGCTACACGATTCGCCAGTGCCTGATGGCGTTCGGCGGCGCCCTTGTGCTGCCCGGCCTCGTCTTCGCGGCCATCCTGCTGTGGCGCTATGCGAGTGCCGAGCGTCATCACTACGAGGAGGAGGCGCTCGGCACTGCGCAGCGCATCATGGCGGCGGTCGACCGCGAGCTCGTCGGCATCCAGTCGGCCGCGCAGGCCCTGGCGACCTCCTCGTCCCTGCTGGAGGGCAATTTCGAGGCTTTCCAGCGTCAGGCCGAGATGACCCTGCGGTCCTGGTCGCGGCAGCGGACGGAAGACTACGCCGTCGTGGTCCGGGACGTCGCGGGCCAGCAGGTGGCGAACACCCGCTTGCCATGGGGTTCGCCGCTGCCGAAGGGTGCCAACCTGCCGGTCGACCAGCAGGTGATCGCCACCAAGAAGCCTGTGATCCAGGACCTCTTCACCGGGGCCACCGCAGGACGCCCGATCATCAGCATCCGGGTTCCCGTCCTCAAGGATGACACCGTCACGCACGTGCTGTCGATTGCCATCGAGCCGAGGCGCATTGCCGAGATCCTTCTGGCGCAGAACCTGCCTGCCTCATGGATTGCGACCGTGATCGACCGGAGCGACCGCGTCGTGGCCCGTTCCCGTCAGCATGAGGCGTTCGTCAGCAGGCCCGCTCCGGACGAGTTCCTGAGAGCGGCCCGCGAGGCCGATGGCATTTGGGAAGGTTTCAATCTGGAGGGAACGGCGGTGCTTGGGGCCTATGCCCGCTCCGGCGTGTCCGGCTGGACCGCGTTCGTCGGTGTGCCGGCCGAAATCGTCCGGGCCCCCCTGCATCGATCCCTCTGGACCCTGTTCGGGTTCGGCGCGGCTCTGATCCTGCTGTCCCTGCTTCTCGCCCGTAGCTTCGGACAGCGCATTGCCATTCCGGTCCAGGGATTGGTGGATCAGGCCCAGCGGCTTGGCCGGGGCGCGTCCGTGGCGCCTCCTCCCACAGGACTGGTCGAGGTTGACCAGGTCGGAGGCGCCCTGGCCTCCGCCTCGCAGGACCTCCGGGAGCGGGAGGCCGCCTTGAGGGGGAGCGAGGCGCGCCTGTGGGCAACCCAGAACAATGCTGCAGTGGGCATCGCCGAGGTCGACCGCGACGGGCGCTTCGTCTCTGTGAACGAGGCTCGCTGCAAGCTCACGGGCCACACTCGGGAGGAGCTGATCGGCCAGCACTTCGGCCACGTGACGGATGCCGAGATCCTCAACCAGGACCTCAAATTGTTCGCGCGGCAGGTTGCGGGCGAGCTGGACGCCTACACGACCGACAGCAAGTTCCGGCGCAAGGATGGGAGCAGCGGTTGGGCGCGCGTGACCAGCACCGCCGTGCGGGACGCAGATGGCACGTTCCTTTATGCCGTCAGGGTGGTGGAGGACATCACCGAGCGCCGGCAGGCGGACCGCCGTCAGAAGCTGCTGATCGACGAGCTGAACCACCGGGTGAAGAATACGCTGGCGACCGTCCAGTCCCTGTCCTGGCAGGCCAGTCGTTCGGGCGCACCGCCGCAGGTGGCGCAGGAACGTTTCCAGGAGCGCCTGCTGGCCCTCTCGCGCACGCACAACCTGCTCAACGAGACGCACTGGGAAGGCGCCGCGCTCAGGGCGATCCTGGAGACCGAGCTCCTGCCCTATGCAACGGACGCCCTGCGCATCCGTCTCAGTGGACCCGAGCTGCGGCTGCCGCCCAAGCCGGCGGTGGTGCTCGGCATGGCGTTCCACGAGCTTGCCACCAATGCGGTCAAGTACGGCGCCCTCTCAATTCCATCAGGCTGGGTGCAGGTCGATTGGGCCGTCCAGGAGCGGGGGAGTGAGATCGTACTGACACTCGATTGGGGTGAGTTCGAAGGGCCTGCGATCGAGATGCAGCCGCGTCCTGGCTTCGGCTCGCGTCTCCTGCGGCAGACGATCACCCGGGAACTCGCCGGTCAGCTCGATATCCGCTTCGAGCACGAGGGGGTGCGTTGCACCATGATCGTTCCGATCGGGCCGGCGGAGCGACAGGCGGCCTGAGGCTGAACTGGCCTCGAAGCGATCCGTCAGCTTACCTTAGCAGGCCTCGCTATCCCTTTGTCTTCGGTCGTCGCATTCGCCACCGATCCAAGTCCATATGCTGCTCGGGAACGGCCCGTCGTCATGAGAGCCAGAACCTGATCACGAGACTGACCGCTGCGGTCGTGCCCACGCCCGCGGCCCAAAGGCCCACGAACCACAGCCATCGGCGCAGGGCGGAGTTTGGCTCGGTCATGGTGCGCATCAATGATAGCCCTCGTGTCCGGTCTTGCCGCGAAACACCCAGTACGAATACCCCGTATAGGCGAGAATGATCGGGATCAGCACGCTCGCGCCCACAAGCATGAATTGAAGGCTCGCCTGCGGCGCGGCGGCTTCGTGGATGGTGACGGCGTTCGGCACCACGTGCGGGAACATGCTCACGCCCAACCCAAGCAGGCAGAGGGCGAACAGTCCCAGGGTCAGCAGGAACGGCCAATACTCCCAGCGGCGCACCAGACTCACCAGCAGCGTGCCGGAGCAGAGGCAGACCAGCAGCGGCACCTGGGCGGTGAACAGCACCTGCGGCCAGGCGAACCAGCGCTCGTAATAGGCACCGCTGAGGAACGGCGTTGCCGCACTGACCAGGCCGATGCAGCCGATGAGTGCGACGGCGAGTTTGCCGGCAAGGCGGTAGCTGTGGTTCTGGACGGCACCTTCGGTTTTCATCACCAGCCAGGTCGCCCCGAGCAGCGCATAACCAACCACGAGGCTGACGCCGACCAGCGTGCTGAACGGCGTGAGCCAGTCCCACCATCCGCCGGCATAGGAGCGTCCTTCCACAGCGATGCCCTGAAGCAGGGCGCCGAGCGTGATGCCCTGCGCGAGCGTCGCGACGATGGATCCCGTCGTAAACGCGACGTCCCAGTAACGGCGATGGCCCGGATCTCGCCAACGGAACTCGAAGGCGACGCCGCGAAAGATCAACGCCAGCACCATGGCGATGATGGGCGCGTAGAGAGCCGGCAGGATGATCGCGTAGGCGAGCGGAAAAGCCGCCATGAGGCCCCCGCCGCCGAGCACCAGCCAGGTCTCGTTGCCGTCCCAGACGGGGGCAACCGAGTTCATGGCGCTGTCGCGCTCCGGTCCCGGAGCGAAGAACGGGAACAGGATGCCGATGCCGAGATCGAAGCCGTCCATCACCACGTACGCAAAGACCGCGAACGCAATGACGAAGGCCCAGAGGGTCGGGAGATCGAAAACAGGGATCATGGTTCAAGCCTCTGCGCCGAGGGTGCGGCCCGGATCGACCGAGGGAGCCGGGGTGATGCCGGCGGTGCGGATGGGACGGTCGGGACCCACCTCGGGCCCGGTCTCGCCCGGATGCGGAGCCTTGCCCATGAGCTTGAGGATGTACCCGGTGCCGGCCCCGAACACGATGAAGTAGACCACGATGAAGGTCAGCAGCGATGCGGCTACGGCGGGGGCCTCAAGCGGGGAGGCCGATGCCGCTGTCCTGAGCAGGCCGTAGACCGTGAAGGGCTGCCGGCCGACCTCGGTGGTGACCCAGCCGGCGATCACGGCCACAAAGCCCGCAGGACCCATCGCGAGTGCGAGCCAGTGCAGCGGGCGCCATTCGTAGAGCCGGCCGCGGAATCGTGCCCAGAGGCTGAGCAGTCCGAGGCCCAGCATGAGGAAGCCGAGGCCCACCATGATGCGAAACGACCAGAACACCACCGGCACGTAGGGCCAGTTGGCGCGATCGACCGTGTCGAGCCCGGCCATGGGCGCGTTCAGGTCATGCTTGAGGATGAGCGAGGACGCCTTCGGGATTGCGATGGCATTGCGCACCGTGCCGGCCTCCTGGTCGGGAAGGCCGAACAGGATCAGGGGAGCGCCCTCGGGATGGCTCTTGAAGTGGCCTTCCATGGCCATCACCTTGGCGGGCTGGTGCTCCAGGGTGTTGAGGCCATGCATGTCGCCGGCGAAGATCTGGAGCGGGGCGACGACCGATATCATGCCCATGGCCATCGAGAACATCACCCGGGCGCCCTTGTTGGCGCGCTCGCGCAGCAGGTGCCAGGCGCCGACGCCGCCGACCACCAAGGCTGTGGTCAGATAGGCGGCCAGGACCGTGTGGACGAGGCGGTACGGGAAGGACGGGTTGAAGATGATCGCCCACCAGTCCCGCGGCACGAATTGTCCGGCCTCGTTGATGCCGTAGCCGACGGGGGTCTGCATCCACGAGTTCGCGGACAGGATCCAGAAGGCCGAGATGAAGGTGCCGACGGCGACCGCAAGCGTGGCGGTGAAATGCAGCCTCGGGCCGACCCGGCCCATGCCAAACAGCATGATGCCGAGGAACCCCGCCTCCAGGAAGAAGGCGGTCATGACCTCGTAGGCCATCAGCGGCCCGATAACCGGCCCGGCCCTGTCGGAGAACACGGCCCAGTTGGTACCGAACTGGTAGGACATGACGATGCCCGAGACCACGCCCATGGCAAACGCCAGGGCGAAGATCTTGAGCCAGTACTTGAACAGGTTGAGGTAGACCTCGCGCCCGGTCCACAGCCACAGCCCCTCCAGCACGGCGAGATAGCTCGCTAGCCCAATGGAGAACGACGGGAAGATGAAATGGAACGAGACCGTGAACGCGAACTGGAAACGCGCCAGGAGCAGGGCGTCGAACTGGTCGAACATGTCACTTGTCCTTCACATCGTCGCGGCGGCTCTTCTTCGATCCCGGCACGACGAACAGGCGGTCCTTTATCTCCAGGATCTTCTGCACCTTCGATCCCAGGGTCAGGAGCTGGACTAGGCGCTCGGTATCGAGCCGCTGCACGTCGGCGTACCAGCCCGTTAGCAGTTCGAAGAGATCGTGCATTGCGCGCATGCGCTCTTGGGCGTGGCGCTCCTCGGCGCTTGCGGGCTCCTGCATGAGCACCTCACGCAGGAGCGTCATGGTTGGGTCGATCTCCCGCTTCTTGCGCTCCTCGACAAGCGTGCGGACGATCTGCCAGATGTCGTCGGGGGTCGCAAAGTAGTCGCGCCGGTCGCCCGGCTTGTGCTGGAGCCGGACAAGGTTCCAAGCCTGGAGTTCCTTGAGCCCCATGCTGACGTTGGAGCGGGACACACCGAGCCGCTCGACGATGTCCTCGGCGTTCAGCGGCTCCTTGGAGAGGTAGAGCAAGGCGTAGATCTGGCCGACGGTGCGGTTGATGCCCCAGCGGGAGCCCATCTCGCCGAAGTGGAGCACGAAGGTCTGGACGAGGGGCGGGAGGTTCACGGCATCTCCTGAAATTTCAGAATTTACTGAAATATCGGATACCGATTGATCCAAGTCAAGTCGGCGGAACCGGCTCCGGCGGAGGATCGGATAAAGTGTCCAAGGCAGGCGTCGAGTGACGGACCCATTGGTCCTGACGCGTTCTGGTGGTGAGGATTGAACTTGCTCGCCAGCTTGAAGCCAGCGCTGGGGGTGAGCCCCGGCGGATGAGCAGACGGCGGGCTTGAACCGCGAATAGATGCACTTCGCTAGGGTGTGAGGCTGCCCGCAGTCCGATGACAATGCGTGGCCTTGGTCCCATCACTGCTGCGGCCGTGCGGCCGCCAAACCACCCCGGCGACCTCGGCAGGAGGCAGCCGGAGTGCGAAACATGGTCGTTGCTCGATCAGTTCATGGCGATGGAAGCCTTCCCGATGATTTCGGCCCACCGAGCGGATTCGGACTTCATCATGGCGGCGAATTCCTCAGGGCTGTTGCCGATCGGCTCTGCACCCTCGTTCTCGAGCCTCTCACGCACGATGCCGTTCTTGATCGTCTCGACCGTTGCTTTCCTGATCTTGTCGGCAATGTCCTTCGGCGTGCCTTTTGGGACGGCAAAGCCGTACCAAGCGGTAGCTTCGTAATTCGGCCACCCGCTTTCCGCAACGGACGGCACGTCAGGGAATTTCTTGGCGCGGGACTTGGATGTCACCGCAAGAACGCGGGCGTCCGCGCTTTCGATCAGCCCGAGGACGGATGGAACCGTCGTGACCATGAAGTCCATACGGCCGCCGAGGAAGTCGTTCAGCGCAGGGCCGGCTCCTTTATAAGGAACGTGAACCGCCTCGAACTTGGCCTCTTGCGCGAGGAGGACCGTCGCCAAGTGGCTCGCCGAGCCGTTGCCTGCAGAACCGTATGTCAGCTTGCCGGGGTTCTTCTGAGCGTAATCGATCAACTCCTTGACCGTCTTGTACGGTGAGTTTTTGGGTACGATCACCACAAGCGGAGCCGCCGTAATCAAGGTGAGCGGGTCGAAGGCTGTCAGGGGATCGATCTTGACGTTCTTGAACAAGTGGGGATTGACCACCATCGGACCTTGGTTCGCCATCAGGACCGTGTAGCCATCCGGTGCGGCGTTTGCTGCCTGCTGGGTGGCAATGTTTCCGCCGGCCGAACCGTTGTTTTCGACGATGAAGCTTTGCCCCAGCTTTTCGCCGACGCCCTGCGCGACAAGGCGGGCGATGGCATCCGTCCCGCCGCCGGCAGCATAGGGGACGACGAGCTTCATCGGACGTGACGGGAACGTGTCCTGCGCGGTCGCACCGCTATGGGGTAGCGTAATCGTGGTCAATGCGGCCAGGGCGGCGCAGCAAAGCAGTCGGCGTGTCATGGTCATGAGCGTTTTCTCCTCTTTGTTGTATTCCTTCCAGGGGCGCGCAGACAGCGCTTGCCGGGACGATGATCTTGCCCTCGAAGATCCTGCGGGCGGTGCGGACAAGGCTTGCCCGCGAGATGTGCCCTGAAGTGTCGATGCTCAGGTCGATCTCGGTCCGGCCGCTCGGGTGCTCGAGGTGCACCAATGACGAGAGTTCAGGGCCGGCGAGGTCATGGGCGATGCTTCCCGGCAGCCGGCATGCCGCGGCGATGCACAGGGCTCCCGTGACCGCATGGCCCTTGTGGCATCGCTTGGAATTCATGAAGTAACGCGAGGTGATCGTTCCGCCGTGGCGCGCAGGGGACAGGATTGCGACTTTGGGAACGACGCTGCCGGACACATCACCGAGGCCCATGCGCAGCCCAGCCTCCAGGCGGATGGCTTCCAGACGGGCCAAGAGATCGGCATTGGCCTCAAGTTCGTCCGGCGTTTCCTCTCCGGCCAGGCCGAGGTCGCTTGCACGCAGGAGAACCATCGGCGTCGCATAATCGACGAGAGACACAGGCGTGTTGTCGATGAACTCTCGGACATGCCCAGTCGGCAGGAGCGCCCCGGTCTTCGAGCCTAGTGCATCGAGGAATGTCAGCTTGACGGGTGCCGCCGTGCCTGGAACGCCGTCGATGGCTGTCTCACCCTCGTAATCCACCAATCCGCAAGGGGTTTGAACCACAGCCTCAACGGTGGTCGCTGTATTGCGGTTGAAAATCCGGACAGTGGTTTCGCCAATCTGGGCCGGCACCAGTCCGGCCTCGATGGCAAAGGGACCGACGGCGGACAGCATGTTGCCGCAGTTCGGGCTGAAATCCACATAGGCGCGATCAGTCGCAACCTGCGCGAACAGGTAGTCGACATCCGCTCCTGGTCGGGATGAGGGGGCGACGATCGCGACCTTGCTGGTCATCGGATTGCCGCCGCCGATGCCGTTCACCTGGAGCACGTGGGGGGAGCCCATGGCCGCGAGCAGGAGGCGGTCTCGCTCCTTCGGATCGTCGGGAAGATCGGCCTCAAGAAAGAACGGGCCCCGCGACGTCCCACCCCGCATGAGCACGCAGGGAATCTGAAGGGCATTCTTTTTCGATGTGGCGTGCGAGACTGACACAGCGGCAGGTCCGGGTGAAATTTCTTTGTCGCTCATCAATCTCAGATCCGGAAAACGCTGTGAAATGCAAAGATCGATGCTATTGATGCAGTATGAGCATCAATTTCGAAGCCCTGGACCTGCGGGCCTTCGTTGCCGTCGTGGACCTCGAAGGGTTCCACCGGGCAGCCGAGGCACTGAACCTGTCTCAGCCCGCCCTGAGCCGCCGGATCCAGCGGCTTGAGGCAGCCGTTGGGGCCGCGCTCCTAGAGCGGACGACCCGGCGTGTCGCCCTGACAACCGTCGGGCGTGAATTCCTGCCGCTTGTGCGGCGCATGCTCGACGAGTTCGATTCATCCCTGTTTGCGATGAGGGAGCTTGGGCACCAGCGCGGAGGGCAGATCACGCTCGCCTGCGTACCGACGGCGGCATTCTACTTTCTCCCCTCGGTCATCGCCCGCTTCAAGGAGCAGTATCCGAACATCCGCTTCAGAATCCTCGATCTCTCGGCGAACGAGGGTCTGGAGAGCGTCGCCCGTGGCGAGGTCGAGTTCGGGATCAATCTTTTGGGCGGCTCGGATCCCGAACTGTCGTTTGAACCATTGCTGGAGGATCCTTTCGTTCTGGCCTGCCGACGCGATCACCCGCTGGCGGCGCGGCGCTTGCTCACCTGGTCCGATCTCGAAGGAGAACCGCTTGTCGCCGTCAGCCGGAGCAGCGGCAACCGCATCATGCTGGACGCCGCCCTGGTGCGGGCCGGCGTGCGGCTGAGCTGGTCGTATGAAGTCACCCACCTCTCGACGTCGCTGGGTCTCGTCGAGGCCGGTCTTGGCATCTCGGTGCTGCCGCAGCTCGCCACCCCCCAGGCCGAGCATCCGATCATCGTGACGCGCCCAATCGGGGATCCCGAGGTGTCGCGGACCATCGGCGTCGTCAGGCGGCGCGGCGGCCGCCTCGCGCCCGCTGCCGAACGCTTCCTTGAGATGCTCCTCGGGACATGGAAGAGTTCAAGGTAGGGCTGGAGTGGCGTGCATCACCGCCATGGGCGGCAAGCGGGAGGGGGTCAGCGATCCTTCGTCGAGACATTTTCCTCGGAAGGCCAGAATGCAGTGCTGCCCGAGGCAGTGCAGAATCGGCTCAAGCCGGATGGACAAGAAGATGTTGCCGGACGTATCCGCCACATCGAGCCGAAATGATCTCGTCACCGTTCACCAGATGAAAGTAGCAGCGCATCGACCGCCCATGATTTCGACTGGCGCAAGGCCACCCGCCAAGCTCTGATCCCCACACCATCGGGGATTGAGATCCCATCTAGAGAATCTAGCTCCGGCTTCGCCTGATCCCATTGAACGACATGGTGAGAGACCCAACGGGAATAAACCTGACGGTCCTCCGTTATCCATCGTTCCGGTAATGGTGAGATCAGGGAGGTCCTATGGGCGAGCAGGATCTTTACATCATCTGCCCGTCTGGAGATGGCTGGGCCGTACGTCTCGCCAACGAAACTCTCGGCCGGTTCGATGAACGGCCAAAAGCCATTGAGGCGGCTGTCGTGGTGGCTGAGGCTTCAGCTCGTCTCGGGAAGATCTCAGGGGTCGTGCTGGAAGAGGGTGAGGAACGAACCGTCGTCTGGGAGGCCGGTCGGGACGCGTATTCACGGCTGCTGTGAGAGACGCTATCCTACGCCTGCGACTCGGTGCGGCCGAGCTCGTGTGGCGGAGGCGTCTGAGTCCAGACCTCGGCCGCGAGAGCCAGCATCATTTCGACAGCCTCTCGCACAGCTGTGTCGCTTGCACTGACACGGGCACTCTCGAGGATAAGGCCCAGACGTCGCCTGCTTGGCCACGGCAATGCGGCCAGAGTGGTCTCAAGATCCAGCCGTGCGACCGCAGACACACCGGCGCGCTGCGCGATCTCGTCGACTTTAGAGGCAAGGGCACTCAGGTGATCGGCCACATGACTGGAGGAAGGTTCTGATGCGAGTACTGGCATTGGAGTGAAATGGAATTCAAAGGACCTGCTCCCCAGCCGTCCGTGAGTTTGTCCAACCGTTCTGCGCTGCCGGCGTTCCCCTAAGAGCCTGTGGATTAAGGGCAGGCACCGAGGGCCAGAAGCGCCCAGGGGCTCTCACGGATTGGATTGCTGTCCCTGGTCTCAAGGCAGCCTACAGGCGTCGAAGCTCGGCTCCCTCGGGGCTCAATGGAGTTTCGTCGAATTCAAGGCGAATTGGTTGCGCCAGATGCATATCAGCTTGGCGATTTGTGAGGTGACAGGCGCGGGCAAGTCTCCCTACCTCAGTTGGGACGCGATCATTCCTCCCGCTCGCGTCGTTCCCTCTGGAAGGACCTTGGTCCCACCTCAGGCCGCTGGCTCCAGCGGCCTTTTTCTTTAGCTGTCGGTGGGGCTTCCTCGTTCCGGAGAACAAGGCCGTCTTACTGGAGCGTACCCGCACCAGGATCGACGACCAAGAGATTCAACTTGTTTGCCGACGTCTCTCACAAACGCGCCGTCGATTACTGACAATCAAAGATCAGCCACGAAGTCGATAACTGCTTTGAACAATCGGAATTGAACGTATGGCAGTGGCGAAGACGGGAGTCTCCTCGCCGGTATTAGAAATCCATTGCAGCGCGATATGTTATGTCGGGTTGGGCGGGCGTGTTTACCTTCAACGCAAGCACGCTGCAGGGCGGGCTGGCCGCAAAACTGGAGGCGAGCTGCACCCTTACGCCGCATCGATCCAGCCAGTCGGCCCTTCGAACGCGGGTGTTTCGCAGGCGGTTCTCATACGAAACGAAGTGGTCACCGCCCCGTCTCAACGCGTGACGGTGACCTTATCGTCAGGATCATTCGGCCGGGCGCAGGCTGGGATCAGCAAAGGTGCGCAGGCGGGAGCCGGAAAGGGTCCTTTGCCCGAGAAGCACAGTCGTGAACGCTAGGACGGCTGCTACCACCGAGACCCAGAAGCCGTTGGTTGGTCCATAGGTGTCGACCACCCAGCCCGACACGAAGGATCCCAGCGCCATCCCGATACCAATGCCTGTCATCACCCATGTGATGCCCTCCGTGAGCATAGCGGCGGGAACCCGCTGCTCGATGAGACCAAAGGCAGTGATAAACGTCGGCGAGATGGCGATCCCGCTGAGGAAGACAGCCAGGGCCAGCATGGGTACCGTGCCGACAAATGGCAGCGGCCAGGAGGTTGCCGCCAGAACAGCGAGCGCGATGGCGAGTTGACGCTGCAGGGGCATCTTCAGGTTCAGCGCGCCGACGATCAGGCCCACGATGAACGAGCCAACCGCATACACGCCGATCACGAAGCTGGCGGCGCCAGGCTGGCCGAGATGTTGAGTGATGGCGACTGCGCTCACTTCGGCCGTCGCGAAAGTCGCCCCAACGAACACCAAAGCAAGGGTAACAATCTGAACCGGCCGCTGCCAAATGGCGGAGCCGCCCGAGGCTTCACTGTCTGACCGCACCCGGGGTTCAGTCGCGCGTTGGACGACGAAGGCCGTGGCACCCAGGGCCAGAAATAGCGTGCTGACCAGCAGCCCGGCCTCTGGGAACAGAGCAACGCTGAGGCCGACCGAGAGCG
>JAESFT010000837.1_pt1 | contig 11652 bp, 9 predicted proteins | sample 9269451 | NCBI WGS metagenome assembly JAESFT01 (sample SAMN14502557, study PRJNA617106) | algae metagenome | isolation source: Scytonema hyalinum WJT4-NPBG1 and co-occurring heterotrophs from well... | place: USA: Mojave Desert, Joshua Tree National Park, California | collected 2006-05-25
CAGCCCATATCGCCTTGCGTGAAAGCGAGATTGCGATCGAAGACGGAATGCTGATACTCGTGATATGGGACACGCTGAAGGGCCGATGCCGCTGCCAGGCTCGCTGCCATGAAGATGCCGACGCTGATGGAGGCATGCGGAATGGTATTGACGTGGAAGGTCTGCGCCATGCGGCCGATCTGGATGAACTCGGTGATGCCGGTATGGCCGATCTCGGGCTGGATGACGCCCATGCAGCGCGACTCCAGCCTCGGGCGATACTCGTAGACGGTCCGCCACTCCTCCCCGAGCGCCAAGGGCACGCCGATGCTCCGGGCGACGCGGGCTTGACCTTCGAGGTCTTCCGGCTGGCAAGGCGCTTCGGCGAAGTAAAGATTCGACGCTTCCAGACGACGGATGAGGCGCACGGCTTCCGAAGCCTCGAATTTCCAGTGAAGATCGACCATCAGGTCGATATCGGGGCCGACGGCTTCACGCAGGGCGATCATCTCCTGCACGATTCCTTCGTCGGAGACCGCCGCCGCAAACTTGATGCCGCGATAACCCTTCCCCACCCATTCGACAGCGAGGTCGCAGCGCTCCTGCAAGATGGCCCGCGGCAGTCCAGAGACATAGGCCGGGATCGTGGAATGCCGTCGCCCGCCAAGCAGCGTGGAGACGGAAACGCCGAGGTTCTTGCCGGCCAGGTCCCAGAGCGCGATGTCGACGCCGGCAAGCGCATCCACGTAGTATCCGCCGAAGAATCCTCGCACCCGCATGAGGTCGTAGAGATCCTCGTGGATCACGACGGCATCGCCCGGATCGCGCCCCATGATGACGGGTCCAAGGACATCGTCGACGATGGCCTTTGTCGCCTCAGGAGCCACGATTCCGTAGCATTCGCCCCATCCGACGCGTCCGCTCTCGCCGGTCACCTTGATGAGAAGGGTCATGTCCGTGGACGGGTAGATCGTGCGATTGCCCTTGCGCACAAGGTAGCCGCGCTCGTTGATGTGCTCCCCCTCCTTCAAGGGACCGAGATAGGGCACCTCGCGGGGAATGGAGATGATGAAGGTCTCGACCTTGACGATGGCGTCGACGACGTTGCTCATGTTCGATCAGACCGGGCGATGGTGCTTGTAGGGGAGCACCGCTTCCTGGAGGAGGAGAGAGAGTTCCGCACGATCGCCATCGTCGAATTTTGGCCCCTTGGCGCGGACAGACGTGTTCCGAATGACTCCACGCCGGCGCAGGACTTCCTTAGTCATGTGCATGCGGAAGATGGCCTGGAAGTTCAAGAGAGGCAGGGAGGCGGAATAGAGCTTCCGTGCCGTGGCGATATCACCCTCCCGCCAGGCCTTCATCATCATGGCGTGAATGTCGGCGAGCTCGCAGGCCGGCATGGTGCCGGCGGCGCCACGCGCCATCTCGTCCATCACATAGCGACCGCCGGCTCCACCGAAGATCGCATCCACGGAATCATTCGCTGCATTCTTGATGCGCGTCAGGTGCTGCCCGCAAGGCGGCGTTTCTTCCTTGATGTAGCGGATCATATCAACCGCGGAGGCGATAGCCGCCACCTCCTCCGGCGTCAGTCCGGCACCGATGGGCTTGGGTTGGTTCTGCAGCATGATCGGCACCCCGGCCTTGTCGGCAACCTGCTGGAAATACTCGATTTGCGCCTCAACCGAATTGCCCAGATGCCCGGGGGCCATCACCATCGCGGCGGCAGCGCCGATTTCAGCCGCATGGGCGACGTGACGGGCGGCGACGGCAGGATCGGGAGCGCTCGCCCCGATGATGATCGGGATCCGGTTGCCGATCTCGCGCGCCAGGAGATCGACCTGGCGCCGTCGCTCATCCTCGCCTAAGGTATCTACCTCGCTGGCCACGCCGGGATAGACGACGCCGTCCACCTCGCATTCAAGCGCAAATCCGATGATCGATATGAAATCCGTTTCATCGATGAGACCATTGGATCGGAAAGGGGTCGGAAGGACCGGAAAGGCACCGAAAAGCGGGGTCTTCATTTAACAGCTCCTGCGGTCACGCCTTGAATGAAATATCGCTGGAGGAAAAGGAATGCGGCCACGATGGGCGCAGATGCCAGAAGGGAAGCCGCCATGGCCCCTCCCCAATCGGAATTGACCTCGTTCAGATAGGTGAGCAGCAGGCCGGGTCCAATGGTGCGCTTGTCGTCGGATACGATGAGCGTCATCGAATAGAGAAGGTCGTTCCACGACCACATGAACGAGTAGAGGAAAACCGTGATGATCGGCGGGATCGAAATCGGGATGACGATGGTGTGGAAGATGCGCAGGTCGCTCGCCCCATCAGCCCGCGCCGCCTCGATCAACTCATCCGGCACCTGCGAGAAATAGCTGTAGAGCATGTAGGTCGAGACCGGCAGTGCGAAGACGATATAGCTGAGAATCAGTCCGGGGCGAGTGTCCAGCAGGCCGATTTCGCTCATGAGCGGATAGATGCTGATCAGGAGCAGGCCGAATGGGAACATCTGAGCGGAGAGCATGAAGAGCATCACCGGCTGACGGCCCGCAAAGCGGTACTTGGCGAAGCTGTAGCCGGCATAGAGCGCCAGAAGCGTATTAAGGGCTGCACTGGCTCCCGAGGCAACGAGGCTGTTAAGCAAGTACATCGGCAGCTTGCCCGTCGTCAGCGCGGTCACGAAATGGGTCAGTGTCGGGGCGAGCGGAAAGGGCGTCGGCACGATGCTATAAAGCTCGGCATTCGACTTGACCGAGGAGATCACGAGCCAATAGAGCGGGAAGAACAGGAAGAGCCCGATCAGCGTCAGAAGCAGCCCGAAAACAACTTTGGAAACGGTGCTGGAGAGATCGAACATGTCAGGCGCCTTTCACCAGCATGCGCAGGTACAGGAAGGCCGGCGGCAGCAGGGTCGCCACCCAGAGCACGCCGATGGCGGAGGCGAAACCGACGTCCCATTGCTCGAAGGCACGGCGATAGACCTCCACCGAAAGAACAGCAGTCGCACGGACCGGGCCGCCACCTGTCAGGGCGTAGATCGTATCGAATTGCTGCAGATTGCCGATGACGCCGAGCACCACGACGACGATCAGAACCGGGCGGAGATGCGGGAGCACGTGATCGCGCAGGACCGCCCAGTTGTTGGCTCCATCGACCCGGGCCGCATCGACCTGCTCCCGATCCATGTTCTGCAGCCCGGCAAGGAAGAACGCCATAAAGAGCGGGATCGACAGCCAAATCTTGGTAACGATCACCGCAACCATGGCCCCCGTGGAAGTGGAGAGCCAGGCCTGCGGCATGTCGATGACGCCGAGTTCCATAAGGAACGCGTTCAGCACCCCGTAGCGACTGTTGAAGATCCAGCCCCAGATGAAGGCGCTCACCGTGCTCGGTAAAACCCAGGGAAGGAGCGACATGGAACGCAGCAGTCCGCGGCCGCGGAAGGGCTGGTTCAAAATCAGGGCCCAGCCGAGCCCCAGGATGAGCGTCCCTGTCGTGGTGAAGAACACATAGATGACAGTTGTAGCGAAAGCCTGCCAGACGTCGGGCGTTGCCGCGATCTTGGCGAAGTTCCCCAGGCCGTAGAACCGGGGGGCGGGCGTCTCGAGGGTATATTCGAACAGGGACAGCGCCAGCGCCTGCAGGAACGGGTAGAGAATGACGAGGCCGAAGGCTATGGCCGCCGGAGCCAGGAGCAGCATGCCGATGCGCCGCTGACCGGCTTTCAGTCCGCCGCGGACCGCATGCGGCGAAACTTCAGCCGGGGCAGGAGCTGATGTGATCTCGGCGGCAAGACTCATGGGATCATCACACGCAAAGGGAAGAGGGAGAGTCCGGCTGGCCCTACGGAGATCCGGGGCCAGCCATGAGGATCAATTCTGCTTGTTGACGTTCGCCATGGAAGTCTCGAGGCGTTTCTGCATCGCCTGGATGGCATCGTCGGTGCTCTTCTGGCCGAGCAATGCACCCTGCACCTCCTCGCCGATGATCTGCGTCAGCTCGGCGGCGTTCGGCCAGATGCCGACCTCGTTTCGGCGGGGATTGCCCGCGGCCTTGGCCCAAGCGGTCAGGTAGGCATCCCCCGTCACCTTCGGGTTGGCGCGCGCGGACTTCGTCACTGGTAGGGCGCTCTGCTCAAGCGGGAACTTCGACTGCGCCTCATCCGAGGTCAGATAGGTGATGAACTGGCTCGCCGGCGCGTCGGCCTTGGCCTTGCCATCGGACGAGAACTGAACGAGCAGATGACCCCATTGGATGGAAGCCGGCTCCCTGCCGGCAACGGCGACCGGCGTTGCCAGGGGCAGAACATTCGCGTCGAAGGCCGGGCCCTGGCCGGAGAAGCTGCGCAGATGCGTCCTGGCCTGCGGCGCGTCGAAGAAGAAGGCCGATGCATTCTGAGCCACGAGGCGACGAGCATCGGGCCGGTCGATCTCGGGCGCCGCAAGGCGATCCTTCATCAGGCCCACCATGAACCCAAGCGCCTGTTTGCCGGCGTCTCCGTTGCCGATCTTCACCTTGCCCTGCTCGTCGATGAGCTCGCCCCCGAAGGTCCAAGTCCAGATCATGAAGTCGAGAAGGATCGAGCCGTTGTTCTTCGTCGCCATGGTGTAGGGCACCGAGTTCGGAACCTTGTCACGGACGGCGACCAGAGCGCTCCGGAATTCCTCGATCGTCGTCGGCGTCTTCGTGATGCCGGCCTTGTCGAGCACCGCCTTGTTGGCGATGAGGCCGATTGAGCCGGAGATGAGCGGCAGAGCGTACTGCTTGGAGCCGATCTGTCCCATGGCGAGCGCGTCGGGCGCAAACATAGCGGCGAGCTTATCCTTGCCGTAGACCTCGTTCAGGTCGACGAGACCTGGAACATTGGCGAAGCTCGGAAGCCAGCGCTCGGAGAGCTGGGCCACGCTCGGCAGCGTCTTGGAGCGAGCCCTCAGGAAGATGTTTTTCTGCATGTCGCCCCAGGCATAGCCCAGTGGCTCGACCGTGAGCTTGGTCTGCGCCTCGAATCCTTTGAGCAATGCCTCAACCGACGGCTTGGCCGCCTCCTCAGCATAGCTGAAGCTCATGAAGCTGACATCGGCGGCTTTCACGCCTGGACCTGATAGAAGGCCTGCTGCCACCAGCGCTGTTGATGCGATCGACTTGAACTTTTTCATCGTTCTTCCTCCCGATACGGAGCATGGCCCCATATTCCTGCGCACATTGTTTCCTTGAGGTCGGCCGTGCGCTAGACCACCCCTCCGTCGACGATGAATGTCTGCGCAGTCACGAGACGCGAGTCGTCGGCAGCAAGCCAGAGCGCCATCCGGGCGATATCCGGAGGCAGGAGATGCTCCTTGAGGCACTGCACCTCGAGATATTCGGCGAACTTGCCCTGGTAGATGCGCTTGGCCCGTTCCACCTGGCGCTCGGTGAGAACCCAGCCGGGAGCGATGGAATTGACGCGGATGTTGCGCCCGCCGACCTCCCGGGCCAGCGATTTGGTCAGGCCCATGACGGCAGCTTTCGCCGTCGTGTAGAAGATCAGCCCGGCAGCCCCGCGCATCCAGGAGATCGACCCCATATTGATGATGGATCCACCCCCGGATCGGGCCATCTCGCCGATCACCGCTTGGGCGGCAAAGAACTGGTGTCGAAGGTTCGTCTCAAAGCGCTCGTCCCAGTATTCGGGCGTCACGCCCTCAAGAGGCATGCGGTCGTCGTTTCCGGCATTGTTGACCAGAACCCGGACGGGACCGATTCGCTCCGAGAGCGAGCTGATCGCCGAGCGAAGCGCCCCGATGTCGCGCAGGTCCACAGCCTGAAAGTGCGGCCGGTTGCCGGTCTCAGCCTCGATGCGCCGTGCCGTGTCGCTTGCATAACCCGCGTTCAGCTCGATGAAGCCTACGTGAGAACCCTGCGCGCAGAAATGTTCGACCAGGGATGCGCCGATTCCGGACCCGCCGCCGGTGACCAGAACGCCCTTCCCTTTCAGGCTGGGATAGACGGCGCCGGCCACCGTCGTCCGCGGGACGAGTTCGGGATGAATGCTCATGCCGCGTTCCTCGCCATGGGCTTTGCGGAAACCAGGGTGCGACCGTCCGTCGAGAACACGTGCACTGCATCCGGATTGACCGTGACGCCCACGTGCTCGCCCTGACGGATCGGACGCTCGCCGTCGAGGCGCACGACGATCATCTCGTCCGTGCCTTCAAGCGCCACATAGGCATAGGTGTCGCTGCCGAGATGCTCGGTCATGCCGATCTTGCCGTCCAGGGCGTTGCCGGTGCCCGGTGCGCAGAGTTCCAGATGTTCGGGGCGAACGCCGATCTCGCTGGGCGCTTCCAGCGGCAACGTGTTCAGCGACACGATCCCCCCATGCACCCTCACCCGGCCACTCTCAAGACGCGGCTCCTGCACGGACAGGAAGTTCATCCGCGGACTTCCGATGAAGCCTGCGACGAAGCGGTTGACCGGGGCATTGTAGAGTTCGAGCGGCGAGCCGATCTGCTCGACTTTGCCTGCATTGAGCACGACGATCCTGTCGGCAAGAGTCATAGCTTCGATTTGATCATGCGTGACATAGATCATCGTGGTGCCGAGCCGCTCCTTCATGCGGGCGATCTCGATGCGCATTTCGACCCTGAGCGCCGCATCCAGATTGGAGAGAGGCTCGTCGAACAGGAAAATCTTCGGCTCGCGCACGATGGCACGTCCGATGGCAACGCGCTGACGTTGCCCGCCTGACAATTGTCGCGGCTTTCGATCCACGTAGTCGGAGATCCGCAGCACCCTCGCGGCGGCTTCGACCCGGCGGCGAATTTCCTCGCGTGGCGTTCCGGCCAACTTCAGGGCATAACCCATATTGTCGGCAACGGACATGTGCGGGTACAGCGCATAGGACTGGAACACCATGGCAATCCCACGCTTCGCCGGGGGCACATCGTTCACCACCTGGCCGTCGATGATCATCTGGCCCGACGTGATTTCGTCGAGTCCGCAGATCAAGCGCAGAAGCGTGGATTTTCCGCATCCCGACGGACCTACGAAAGCTGTGAACTCACCGTCCTCGACCGTCAGGTCGATCCCCTTCAGCACGTCGACTTGGCCAAACGACTTGCGGATCTGATGGAGCTCTAGTCTAGCCATGTCGATTGCGCACCTTCACGATATCTGTCATCCGCCGAAGACGCTCTCGGGCAGTCCCTTGATGCCGGTCTCGATGGCAAAGATGCTGCCCGACAGGGGAGCATCCGCAATCTGCGCGGCGGACAGGCGGATTCGGGCTGAAGTCACGAAGAGGGTCTGCATGTCCGCGCCACCGAACACGCAGCTTGTCGGGCGCGGCACAGGCAGATTGATGACGCGTTCCACGCCCCCATCCGGGTCATAGCGCGTTACGCACCAGCCGTCCCAGTGCGCGCTCCAGACGAAGCCCTCCGCGTCGATCGTCAGGCCGTCCGGCTTTCCCTCGCTCTCCGGCACGGTTACGAACACGCGCCGGTTCTCGATGGCGCCCGTCTGGCTGTCGAAGTCATAGACGTAAATCGTCTGCTTGGCGGTGTCCGTAAAATAGAAGAGACGGTCGTCGGGGCTCCAGCCCAGACCGTTCGAGACGTGGAAGCCCCCGTCCATCGCATGGACCCGCCCGTCCGGATCGAGCCGCCAGAGCGAGCCTTGGCCCGGTGTCGTGTCGATGGCGAGCGTACCGGCCCAAAGGCGTCCCTGGCGGTCGCATTTCCCATCATTGAACCGGTTGCCGGGGCGGTTGGTTTCGGGCCGAGCAAGTACCAGACTCTCGTTCTTGGACGGATCGATGGCCCGCACCTCGCTTTGCATTCCGGCAATGAAGCCGCCTCCTTTCCGCGGGATCAGGAAGCTTGTGAGCTCCGGCATCGCCCAGGAGCGGTAGGATCCCTTGATCGGGTCGCCGACGCAGATGGATGGCGCAAGGATGTCGACAAAGTAGAGCTGCTGATCCTGAACTGACCAGTGGGGCCCCTCCCCAAGGAAGAGGCTGGCGGGAATGGCACAGCGCACGTCGTCCCGATCGGCACCAAGAGGCCGCGGGTTAATATTCAGCGACATCGCCACCTCGCCGATATTGCCGGAGATCCGCCGGGCTGCCTCGATGACGTCGCGCCCGAGTGCGTGAAGACGCTCGGGGGGCAGCCTGAAGGACGGACCAATGACGCCGATGGCGCCAAGCGGTTTGGCCTCATGATCCAAGATGGGGGCAGCCACGGAGCTGATGCCGACGTTCTGCTCATCGACCGATACCGCGTAACCGCGGGCTTTGGTGAGATCGAGCTGGCTGATCAGCTCGTTGAAATCCGCAATGGTATGAGGTGTCAGCCGCTGCAGTTCTGTCTCGCCCAGGAGCCGACGCCGCATCTCCAGTGAAAGATGTGCCAGGATCGCCTTGCCAAGACCACTGGCATAAGGTTTCGCTCGGCTACCAACCCCGTTGCTCAGACGCACTGGCTGCGGCGCCTCGCGCTGATCGATATAGAGGATCCCGTCCCCATCAAGGATTCCGAGGCGAACCGTCTCGCCCGTGAGATCGCGCAGCCGCTCCAGTTCAGGCTCCGCCGCCCCGCGCAGGTCGAAATCGTCCCAGACCCGGTGCGCCCATTGGAACAGCCGCGAGCCGAGCCGGTAGGTCTGATCCCGGCCGTCCAACTTCAGGAGCCGCTCTTCGACCAGCGCCTGGAGGATGCGATGCAGCGTGCCTTTGGGCATGCCGGAGCGCTCAAGGAGTTCCGTGAATCGGGGCGGTGACGCAGCTGAGGCGACGAGGTCGAGAAGCTGCACGCCTCGGGTGAGGGCCTGCACACCGGGAACAGGCCCGGAGGCGCCTGTCTCGGCCTCGTCGTCGATTTTCAGCTCTGCTTGCATGCCTCTCGTCAAAGCTCCGTCCAAAGGATTAGGTGCCCACCCGATTGACCCTTCAGGCCCGCTACGATTATCTTGGAACTCAGTTCCAAGTCAACACACCTTTCGTTGAACAGGCCTCAGCGATGAAGATTACCGCCATCCATCATACCCTTGTGAGGGTGCCGTTCACGGAAGACATCCTGTGGGGTTCGGGCCGAAGGATCGGGACGACACGGCTCATCTGCCGGATCGAAACGGATGCGGGGATTGTCGGTTGGGGAGAGACAATCTCACTGATTGCGACCGTGCCGGCGGTATTTTCCGATATCGTTGCCAAGGTGGGGCTAGGCTATCCCGTGGCTGACGTGGAGCGGCTGCACCGGCACGTCCTAGGTGCAGGCTATTACCATCACAAACGGGCGGCCGTGATGGCGATCACGGCGCTTGAGATGGCTATGTGGGACGCATTGGGGAAGCAGGCCCGGCTCCCTCTGTCCTATCTCTGGGGCGGACGCTGGCGCAAGGATGTGGAAGCCGCCGCCTATCTCTTCACCAAGGACACCAACCAATTGAAGGAGCGGATTGGTCGTTTCCTCGACGCCGGCTATGAAACCTTTAAGGTCAAGATCGGCTTCGACGAGCCGAGTGATATCCGATTGGCGGAAGCGTCCCGCGAGGCCATCGGAGCGCGGGCCCTGCGGCTCGACGTGAACGGCGCCTGGACGCCTGGAACCGCAAAGCGGCAACTGGAGAAGCTGCGCGCATTCGATCCAGCCTATGTTGAACAACCCCTAGAACTCGACGATCTAGCAGGTCACGCTCTCCTGCGCCAGTCCACATCCATCCCCATCGCTCTCGACGAGAGCGCCTATACCCTATCCGACATCGGCAACATCGTGCGTGCCAATGCCGCGGATGTGGTGCTGCTCGATCCGCACGAGGAAGGCGGGTTGTGGCAGACGATCAAGGCCGCCGCCATCTGCGAGGCCGTCGGGATCCCAGTGACGCTGCACTCAGGCGCCGAACTGGCCCTGTCCCAGGCCGCCTATATCCACCTCGCTGCCTCAATCCCTAACATGAGCCTCGCCATCGATACGGAGCGGGCATACCTCGGCGGCGACGTCTCTCCAGCGCCCCCTGCCATGCTGTCCGGGCGGTTCCAAGTTCCGGACGGACCGGGCCTCGGCGTCGAGATCGACGAGGATGCGGTTGGGCGCTATGCCGTCGATAATATCGTCGGTGCCTATCTCGACGGCGAGCGGCAGGACTGGTTTCCCGTCAAACCGGCTTACTGAAGGGGCCTCGCGTGTTCGTTGCCATAGAATGGACTTCGACCGACTTCCAGGCCTTTCTCCTGGCTGAGAGTGGGCCGATCCTGGCTCAGCGGCAGGAGGCGAGAGGTGTCAATCACATCTCTAATGGTGACTTCGAAACCCCATTGCGTGAAATCATCGGAGATTGGGCGGCAGAAGCACATCGTATTTACTTGTCTGGCATGATCACCAGCCGCAACGGATGGATCGAGACACCCTATGCTCCGGTGCCCGCTTCTCTCACCGACATCGCAGCAGGGGCAGTCGTCAAACGCATCGAAGGCTTGCCGCCTCTCTTCTTTCTTCCAGGCGCTTCCGTGCGCACACCCCTTCCTGACATGATGCGAGGTGAAGAGCTCAAGATCTTTGGAGCCATGGGATCAAGCAGCGGCCTTGTCGCTCTTCCCGGAGCCCACACCAAATGGGCTTTCGTCAACCATGGCCAAATCGAACTCTTCACCACGTATATGTCGGGTGAAATCACTGCATTGCTCAGGTCGAATTCCATCGTCAGCAAGCTGATTCCTGCGCAATCGGCCGAAAACCCGGAAGCTTTCCTGCGCGGCATTAGGCTTGCCCGGGATCGTAGCATTGGGGGCCACATCCTGCGCCGCATCTTCTCGGCGCGCAGCCTCGTCCTGTTCGAGGAGCTTCCGCCTGAGGACATCAGCGACTACCTTTCGGGCCTGATGATCGGTGCAGAAATCAACGAAGCGATCGGTGAATTCGGATTGCCCCATCGCCAGGTCACTTTGATAGGTCCTCCTGCCCTGTGCCAGCGCTACAGCCTAGCTCTGAGAGAGACGGGAATCGCATCAGCCACGGCCGATAATGCTAGCGTCAGGACCTTCCGAGCACTATGCCTGGGTCGCTCCTAAATCAAGCAATATATCAGATACGGCATCGGGCACATGAGCGCCTTCTGCAGTAAAGGATCATGGCTCAGCCGTGCCGCGAGAAGCAGCTCACATGCTGGCAAGTTGCGCCGAGATTACCCTGGAAGAACATCTCTTGCCCTGGCGCGTTGGTCGGGAACGTGAGGGTGAACGGAGGCAACACAATGCTGCTCGAGGAGGGGCCCTTCGGCCGACATCGCCAAGCTTGTTCCAACAGGATGCTCCTCAAGCAGGAGGAACCAGGTAGCAGTCCAGAGCTAGGATCTCCCTTGCTAGGGACTGCTGCCCTCCTAACCCGCTCAATCCCAGGCGTCGGCTCGCTGAAGTGTCTGAACATCGTCACCCCACCGACCGACCGTCACCGCCTGAAGGTGAGCCCCAGATTGTCCCATGACCATTGAGCGGATGAGACATGACTGAGACGATCACTGCGGTCGAACTTCATCCTCGCCCGCAGTTGCGCCGGGAGCGCTGGATAGACCTGTGCGGCCGCTGGCGTTTCGCCTTCGACGATGCGGATGAGGGTCTTGCCGAACGCTGGTTCGAACAGGAAGAGCCGTTCAACCGCGAGATCCTGGTACCCTTCGCTCCTGAGAGCAAAT
>JAESFT010000838.1_pt1 | contig 11625 bp, 12 predicted proteins | sample 9269451 | NCBI WGS metagenome assembly JAESFT01 (sample SAMN14502557, study PRJNA617106) | algae metagenome | isolation source: Scytonema hyalinum WJT4-NPBG1 and co-occurring heterotrophs from well... | place: USA: Mojave Desert, Joshua Tree National Park, California | collected 2006-05-25
TCTCAATCATTTGACATTACCACATAGTGGTTTTTTTCCTGAACCGTGGCCCACATTTACTCCACAACTCAATGTTTCCCAAATCACCCTCTCTAGTGCCTAATTTTTAAACACCTACCCTTGAAAGATGAGGGGGCATAGGTGTCAACTTAAGGTGAAAACCAGTATGGAACAAGCTTTAAGAGATTGCCTCGTTCCTAGCTTCAGGCTGGGAATGCAGCCTTAGGAGGCTCTGCCTCCCTTAAGAGCGGCAGAGCCGCTTCAATTGCCTTTCCAGGTGAAACCTGGAAACGAGATTTTAGAAGGGTTTTAGCTTAAGTTGACACCAATGATGAGGGGTGCACCTAGATAAATAATTACTTTATTCAAACGAGAAGCGATCTCTTACCTTATGTTTTTTTACTTGATACTGCGTAATTAGCGAAAGATACTTAGCAATATAAAAACAATATTTTACGTTGCTTTTCACTCATAATACTATATTTTATATAAAAGTATTCAAATAAAATTTCCATAAATCTGCAATATATTTTTTTGGCAATCTTTGACTTAAATTTATCACAAAAGCATAAAACAATAATATAGACTGACTTTTCCCACCTTTCTTACTTTTGAAATCACAAGAATGATATACAAAAACTACTTTTCCTACTTTTCCTACTTTTCCTACTTTTCGTAATCTCACTAAAATTATGATAAATAACTGATGGTTTTGCTTGGCAAGTTGGTGTTAAGTCCGTAATGTTCACCTCCTAGCTAAAATACCTCTTTTGGTATAGTTAGTTTTTGCCAAACTCCTTTGTGACTTAGGTTAGCATCGTCAGTAAGCTCAAATTTGATGTCCTCAAATGTTATCGCAAGCAATTCCACATTCAAGCAAGCTATGTTGACTATATTAATTTTTTAAGACGAGAAATAATCTCTTATTCAACGCCACTATGACAACAGCATAAAATACAAGTAATGTTGTTTATTTTTTTTGGTTAATACCTGTCCACTTTAGAAGTTTCATTAAAAAAACATAAAAAAAAACAGAACATAAATTTTCCATATTTTTAGGGTTAGTTCATCAAATAGAAGTTTTGTTCAATGCATATAATAGTGTTAAGTTGCCATAAGCGCTTGTAAAACTTTTTATACAGGCGTTAGCAAAATTACGTGTGTTCCTAAAGACAGATTTTTTCACATCAAAGAGTTAGATTTTACAGATATGTCACACTACCAAGAGAAATTTGATACCAATAACTCGAAAATTCCTCATGGTAAGTTTTTGACATTGTTTCAACGCAAACTTCTGCAAAAAAATTTACATGAGGATTTACCTGAGTCATACCGCCAGCGTATCCAAATTATGTTGCTGGCAGATGAGGGGAAATCGCAAACCGAAATTTGTCGAACCTTGGGGTGCTCACCAGCCACAGCACGACATTGGATGCACATAGCCCGTACTGGGATGGCGCACCAATGGCAGGATTGTCCCATTGGTCGTCCAATGGCTGTGAATGAGGAATATTTAGAGCGTTTGCAGCAACTCGTGACGCATAATCCGCGTGATTATGGCTATTCTTTTGGACGTTGGACTGCAAACTGGCTGAGGAAACACTTGGCAAAAGAATTTGGAGTTGAGATCAGCGATCGCCATATCCATCGCTTGCTCAAACAGATGGGGTTATCTACCAAACCAAAATCCAAAAACGCCGATCAAGACACGAATAAGAATGACTTGGCTAGGAGTTCAAAAATCTTAATTCGTGACCTCAATTCGGCAAATCCGCCGGATAGCACTGAATTACTGCCTATTAATCTCGCCAAGTTAGGGACTGATTCAGACATCTATGGCGCACAATCCACAAATCGCGCAGTTGCTTTCTTTACAACAGTTGAACAATGCTTTAGGGCATTCTCTTTCTGAGGATGAATTTCAGCGTTGCCTTAAACACGCTAAAATCCTCAATCCAAAAGTAGGAAAGTTCTGGCAAGGAACTAACGTTGAACCTGGCATCTACATTGTTGTTGCTGGGAAGGTGAGGCTATTGAATGACGCGGAGGAGTTGATTGCCTCCCTAGAGGCAGGTGCGTCGTTTGGTGAATTCACCTTATTTCCTGATGCTAAATTTCCGCCTTACAAAGCTAGGGCTGCATTGAATTTACAAGTGTGCTTCATCTCAAGTGAGGTGTTATTGCCACTGATGGCTAAACATCGGCTGATTCGCGAACACTTGTGGAACGAAGCACAAAAGCGCAATTCCTTACTTTTGGGGGCTTATGACTCTCAAATTACACTTGTCAATGATTTAAAGACCTATCCTAAGACAGATGTTTCGCCAACATCTGCGGTAAAACTAGAGCAAGGGAAAAAGATAAACAAAGCTTACTTCCCCAATCCTCAGCAGCGCGTTGGGCATTTCTGGCAACGGATGATTCGGCGCTATCCGTTTTTTGCCCAACAAAGTGCATCAGACTGTGGTGCGGCTTGTTTGGTGATGGTATCTCGCTATTGGGGGAAACGCTTTAGTATCAATCGCTTGCGCGATATTGCCAACGTTGACCGCAGTGGCGCATCGTTGCGGGGATTATCGGCGGCTGCGGAAACTATTGGCTTTAGCACCAGACCTGTAAAAGCCAGTCTTGACCAGTTGGCGAAGCAGAAATTACCTGCTATTGTCCACTGGGAAGGGAAGCACTACATCGTTCTCTATGAAATCAACAAGAGAAATGTCATAGTAGCAGACCCCGCGATTGGTCAACGCACCCTTACCCACGCGGAATTTAAAGCAAAATGGACTGGCTACACGCTGCTGGTGCAACCCACGGTCCTATTGAAGAATGCCAAAGAAACCACAACTCCCTTTTGGCAATTCTTTGAGTTGATCAAGCCCCACTCTGTTGTCATGCTAGAAGTGGTTGTCGCTTCTATATTTATCCAGATATTTGGACTCGTCACCCCCTTATTCACCCAGTTAATTTTAGACCGAGTGGTGGTGCAGCGTTCGGAACTCACCTTAACAGCGGTGGGGTTGGGGTTGCTGATCTTTAGCCTGTTTCGTGTGGCGATCGTCGGTTTGCGGCAATATCTGCTATTTCACACAGCAAATAAGTTGGATTTGGCATTAATTGTGGGGTTTATTCGCCACACCTTGCGACTTCCCATGAGTTTCTTTGAGTCCCGCTATGTTGGGGATATTATCTCTCGCGTGCAGGAAAACCGCAAAATCCAACGCTTCCTCTCTGGTGATGCTTTATCTATCCTGCTGGATGTACTTACAGTTTTTATCTATCTAGGATTGATGTTTTGGTACAGCTGGAAAATGGCGTTGCTGGCGCTGGTAATTGTACCGCCTTTTTTCTTGCTGGCGTTGATTGCGACACCTTTTTTACAAAGAGTTTCCAGGGAAATATTTCATGCTGTTGCTAATGAAAGTAGTTACCTGATTGAAGCCCTAACTGGTGTGCGGACAGTAAAATCCACGGCGGTAGAACAAACAGTTCGTTGGCATTGGGAGGAGTTATTACAAAAGGAGGTAAAAACTAACTTTTCTGCCCAAGTTATCAGCAATGGTTTGCAAATATTTAGCAACACCATTCAAGCAGTGGCTAGTACCGCTTTGCTGTGGTTTGGAGCATCTTTGGTGATTCAAAACGAATTAACAATTGGGCAATTGGTTGCCTTTAATATGCTGGTGGGAAATATTATTTCGCCCTTTCAACGATTAACGGTGTTGTGGAATCAATTGCAGGAAGTGGTGATTGCGACCGAACGTATTAATGATGTGTTGGATGCGGAACCTGAAGAGGATTTGCAGCATCAAGTGCGGCAATTATTACCAGAACTTCAGGGACACATTCGCTTTGAGAAAGTGACATTTCGGTATCACAAAGAAAGCGATGTCAATATTCTAGAAAATCTCAGTTTTGAAATACAACCAGGACAAATGGTGGCGTTGGTGGGACGCAGTGGTTCAGGAAAAACGACGATTTCCAAGTTGGTTTTAGGGTTGTACCCTCCAACAGATGGTAACCTGTTCATTGATGGACTGGATATTACCAGTATTTCCTTGCGTTCCTTACGTCAGCAAGTTGGAGTCGTTGACCAAGACACCTTTTTGTTTGGTAGCACGATTCGAGAAAATATCAGTTTAGGACATCCAGGGGCAACTTTGGAAGAGGTTATGGAGGCGGCGCAGTTAGCGGGTGCTGATGAGTTTATTAAAAAGTTACCGATGGGTTATGAAACTCAGATTGGTGAAGGTGGGGGTTTGTTGTCTGGTGGACAACGCCAAAGGATTGCGATCGCCAGAGCATTATTAGGGAATCCCCGGTTATTAATTTTTGACGAAGCGACTTCTCATTTGGATACAGAGTCAGAACGGATTATTCAAAGGAATTTGAACACAATCCTTAAGGGACGAACCGCCTTGGTTATTGCTCATCGCCTCTCAACTGTGCGGAATGCAGATTTGATTTTGGTTTTAGACAAAGGCGTGTTGATTGAGAGTGGAACTCACGAAGCGTTAATGGCAAAGCGGGGGCATTATTTTTATCTCAATCAACAGCAGCAGTTGAATATGGCGGCGTAAACAGGACAAGGGAGAGCAGGGGAGGCAGGGGCAATACGGTTCGGTTAAACTCTCCCCCACCCCCTCTCCTAAAAGGAAAGGGGAGAAATACTCCCCCCTTCCCTTGTAGGGAAGGGGGGTTGGGGGGGGTTAGGTTTGCCTTATCTGAACCGTATTGGGAGTAGGGGGAGAATATAGTTTCTGCACTTCCCCTCCTCCCCACTTCCTGCTGCGAAAATCCAAAATTTTGTAAGGAGAAATCATGACGAATACGTTGAATGGAAAGGTTCACACTCAAATTCAAGAAAATGAAAAATCTCCCCAAATTTTAAACTCTCAAATCTCATTTCCAGTTCAGCCAACAGATGATTGGTCTGAAGTCACTCAGGATTTAGTTGATAGCTTACCTGAAGTTTGGACGAGGGGATTACTCTATTTTCTCTTGGCTTTTACGTCTATCGCTTTACCTTGGGCAATGCTGTTTAAAGTCGATGAAACAGGCAGTGCCAGGGGAAGACTTGAGCCTAAAGGTAAGACAGTTAAGTTAGATACTCTTGTCGCCGGAACTGTTGCCAAAATTCCGGTCAAAGAAGGTGACTCAGTCAAACCAGGAGAGCCTGTGTTGATACTCGATTCGGAACTAGTTCATAGCGAATTGCGTGAAGGAAAGGATAAATTAGAAGGGCAATTAAATCGAGTGTCGCAGTTGAATGTCTTGAAAAAACAGTTAGTCATAGGTTTGACAACTCAGCAACAACAAAAACAAGCACAAGAGTTAGAAAAACAGGCTCAAGTTGAGCAGGCGCAGCAGAATCTAACTGCTCTTAAGAATTCCTATGAACTACAAAAAGAAGAAAAAATTACCCAAGTCAATCAGGCAAAGCAAACTCTTCAGTATAGTCAAACTGCCACTAATTTCGTAAAGAGTAGTTTAACGAGTGCCCAGCAGGAAGTTGAGCGCTATCGCGAGTTAAGCCAGGAAGGGATTGTTGCACTACACCGTAGCCTCATAGGGAAGGGGTTGGGGGAGAGGTTCTTCTGTGGATGACTGAATTGGTGTTCTAAGGGGTTGCTTCTATTCAAAAATCGGCTGCAAATCTAAAACAAATCCTGGTAAAACATCTTCACCTTGAAGAGTGCGAGGAGATTGTAAAATTTCAACTTCTTGGTTAGGGCGATAAATTTCTACTTGCTTATCTTTAGGATTAATCAACCAGCCCAAACGCAACCCATTGGCAATATACTCCTGCATTTTTTCCTGAACATCTTCTAGCTCATCGCTTTCTGAAACGAGTTCTACCGCAAAGTCGGGACATAAAGGCAAGAATTTCTTTTTTTGCGCCGCAGTGAGAGCATCCCACCGTTCCATCTTTACCCAAGAAGCATCAGGGGAACGAGTTGCACCGTTAGGTAACCGAAAACCTGTAGAGGAATCAAAAGCTTTTCCCAATAGATTTTGACGGTTCCAAATGCCCAAATCAATGTAAACTTCAAAATTACGGTTTCCTGTCTCTCCGCCAGTGGGTGGCATGATAATTAGTTCTCCTTTGGCAGTAACTTCGAGTTGCAAATCTCGGTTAGCAGCGGCGAGTTGTTCAAATTGCTCATCAGTGAGTTTAAGAACTGGGGGTAATTGTAGGGTTACATTCATAATTCATTCCTTTTGCGATCGCGTTCGCGTAGCGTGTCCGGAGGACTCAGCGGGCACTCCGTGCCATCGCCTTTATGCGGGGCTTTGCCCATCGCACATCCTGAAATTCTGGTAATGGGGCATTATCGGCATAGTGGCGAATATTGCAGTTGATATAGGAATCATGGCATCACTAAACCTTATCTATCCTCTATCGCGTTCCCAATCACCAATGACTTTTTGCAAATACCATTCCTCTGACATTCCTGGATAGTCGTACTTCGCCTGATCAATCAATCTTTGGGCTATTTCCCAATATCCTCCAACCAGTCTCAGCAGGCGCTGTCGTAGTAACTTATACCTGGCGTTTCCTGAGTTAGAGCTAGGGGAGTTGATTTTGTTTAGGCTATCTAAGACTTCTTGGTAATTTCCCCAGTCTTCTTTTTCACAAAAGATACTTGCAGCACGCTGATAATCTTCAACAGCGCGTTCCATTTCTTCTAGGCAAGTGTAGGCAATGCCACGATTGTAGTAAGCTGTTGCATCATCGGGATTTATTTGCAGTGCTTGGGTATAGTCGTTAATTGCACCAAGATAATTCCCCATGACTCGATAGGCATTCCCTCTAGCAACATACAGCATTGCATCTTGGGGTTGCATCTGGAGTGCAGAGTTGAAATCAGCGATCGCCCCTTGATGATCCCCTATTTGAGAACGCGCTTTTCCTCGGTTGCGGTAAACTATCGCATCATCAAAATTCAGTCGCAGCGCTTGGTTAAAGTCTGAGATAGCCTCCCGATAATTTCCCTGTTTGCAACGCACCACCCCTCGACAGCAGTACGCTTGTGCATCTTGTGGATCAACCCGCAATGCCCAGTTTAAATCCTCCATCGCCTCGCGGGTGTCTCCCTTTTCTGCTTTTTCCAGTAACTGCGCGAAATATTCTTTCTCAGATTTGATTGGCGCAATTGTGGGACTTGCTTGCACAATTGCCGCAGGCTGTTCCTTTGGTTGGATCTGTTTAATCTTTTCTAGACACTGGCGACAGTTCTCTGTGTCCTTTTGCTGTAAATATAATTCTGCTGCTTTTTTAAAGTTGGCGATCGCATCTTGAATATACCCTTGTTTACGGCACACCGTCCCCCGTAAATTATAAGCAGCGGCATAATTTACATTGAGACGAATCACCTGTTCCACATCTACAAGCGCCCCTGGCAGATTTTTCAGCGCTACTCGTGCCAAGGCGCGACAGTAATAAGCTTCCACACTTTGGGGATCTAGCTTCAGCGCTTCTGTGAAGTCAGAAACAGCACTGAGTATTTCTCCTAAATCATAATATGCTAAACCCCGTTGATAGTAAGCTTCAGCAAAGTAAGGTGCTCGCTGCAAAGCACGGGTAAATTCCTCAATCGCTCCAGCATAGTCTTTTTGCTTAGCTCTTTCCAATCCTTTATTGTAAAATTCATTATTCATGGCATTTGTTTGCAGGAGCAAGTCAGGATAAAGGTTGAAGGGGGAAATACTTCATACTTTACACTTCATACTTCAGCCTTGAGTTGACTCATTTCAAATTGTTCATAAAAATGACTAAATGACTAATGACTACCTTTACCGCTACCCAACCCTGTATCCTGGCGTGCTGCTAAGACGCTACAAGCGATTTTTTGCCGATGTTGAACTTGCTTCTGGGGAAATTGTAACAGCGCACTGCCCCAACACAGGACCAATGACAGGACTTTGTACTCCTGGTAGTGCAGTGCAGCTGTCTTATAGTGATAATCCTAACCGCAAACTTCTCTATACCTGGGAAATGATCCAGGTACATGATAATGAGCCATGTTGGGTAGGTATAAATACTAATCTACCCAATAGGATCATCAAATTAGCTTTAGAAAAATATCTTTTTCCAGAATTGGAATATAGCCAAATTCGCACTGAGGTACCCTACGGGGAAAATAAATCAAGTCGGGTGGACTTCTTCTTATTTCCTCATACAAACTTCAACATTCCATCTAGCGATTTGTTCCTCAAAAGTGGTAAATTGATTTTGGCTGAAAATAGTCGTCATATATATCTCGAAGTAAAAAATACAACTTGGGTGCAGGGTAAGTTAGCACTATTTCCAGACACAGAAACAACACGAGGACAAAAGCATTTGCGAGAGTTGACAGCACTCTTACCCCAAAGTCGTGCGGTCATGCTTTACTTTATAAATCGAGGTGATTGCACTGAGTTTGCTCCTGGCGATAGTGCTGACCCTGCGTATGGTAGACTGTTAAGGTCTGGCATCGACCTTGGTTTAGAAGTTTTACCTTGCCGTTTTGAAGTTAACCCAGAAGGTGTGCGTTATTTAGGTTTGGCAGAATGCAAGTTTTGAGCCTTAGGCTTTGCGTCTGGCGACACACATCAGAGATAATGCCGCTTCTGGTGAATTAGGATTGATGCCAGACAACCATTGACTGACACGATACTTTATCTCTGACTGACCATAAATGCCTTGTAATACTTCCGCTCCAAGTGTGTGGTTGTGAGGATATACTTTCACTGTAAAGCCAAGAGGCTCCAAAGTTTGGTAATAAAGTTCTGGCGTAACACCAGCACCGGGTTTGTGGTGGGTTTCGCTTGCAATCATGGCATCATGTTCTTTTTGTGACATAAATTTACCATCACTCATTAACCGATATATCGGTACCCGTATCTTATACAAAAGCATACCCAAACCTTTCCAATTCCAAGCAGTCTGTTGTGGATCATGATCGGTAATCAACAGTCCACCAGGACGAACCAAACGCGCTGCTTCTGCCAAAACCTGAGTCATATTGTCACAATGGTGTAGACTTGCATTGAGTGCAACGATATCTGCAAACCCATCGATAAATGGTAAGTTGTGGGCATCTGCAAGGATGGGTGTGTAGCCAATTGTTCGCGCCATTTCAAGAGACGTGCGAGAAATATCTACACCAATGAGTAGTTTTGGTGAACCACCCAACGACGCATATAAATTGCCAGGACCGCACCCTATATCAACGACAATTTTGTCGTTCCAACTACCCATTGCAGCGCGCCAGCATCCTTTGAATGCTTCGTCTCGGTGACACGCTTCAAAATAGCCTTTAGCCCATTGAGGATTGTCATAGTAATAACGATTTGCTTCCATTGCTGTAGTGAAATTGGCAATAAAGCTGGTAGAAATGTGTCCTGTTTGCCAAATTACATACGCATCTTGAGCAATATATTGCTCAAGAACATCAGCCAGGGATTTTTGCATATCTTATTCCTTCGCACAAATGCGTTTTTGGGTTTATTTGTGGTATTGCAATCCCTGTCTTCCCCAATATCAAGTAATTTTAGCTACTCAATCTATACAGCTAAAATACAGCTATAGGCTACTTAATCAAAGTGTAAAATCTCGTTTAACAAATAAAAGCAGTGAATTTACTTAGAAAGCTTGAAGAAAGCTTGAAGAAATGAAAATTGCAAAAAAATAGGCAAAATATTTTATAAAAGTATAAAAATTATGCATTTCGTCAAGTCATGTTCTAGCTGACTTTTCCCGTTAAGTCTCTCTAGCAAGCTGCCAACCTTCACTCTTGTCGTGCAATTTTAACCAGCCGCGCCACAAGACCTGGATGCCAATTGGTGTTTTGCTTCGATGTTCTAGATAGCCGCCAAGACGAGCGACAGCTTCCACGGCCCAACTAACTGTTAGCACCTTGGGGAGTTTGGGAGTGGGAGATTTAGCTTTTAAAATCCGAAGCTGAAGGGGATTAAGAATCTCAATGGCGGGGGCTGAAGGCAGGGTGCGGTGTAGATAAGTTAACTGCACTCATCTCAACAGCAATCACGCTCAAGAAACCAATTAAGGTCTTCATACCATCAGCAGCAAGTCTGTATCTTTCTACCTGACACCCCGAAAGTGAAAATTTTATGATACTCTTCTACTCGCCAACGGTAAGAATACCAACGTAAAATTCTAGAAGCCATCTGGATATCTGCGACAACTTCCGTGGTTAGCAACATCCACATCTCAAGGGGTTTCACCTTCTGGACAATCAACTTCCGTGGCATAAACAGCATATACGAGTATAGGGTCACGGTTGTCAAAACGATAGGGGGTACGGAGATTTACAGGACAAAATCGTACAGCAAGCTTTACTTTGCGGGCAGAACGCTTGCTCGTCTGGGGTAATTCGATTTCCTGTTCCAAACTGATAGGTTGTCCTTCCAGTTTTGACCAGAGACGCTGGCTATCAGAATCTAAACTGCGGTTATGAGCCGCGCGAACGAGAACTCCTGTGTGCTGAAGTTGACGAACTTTATGGAAAACTTCTGTGATATCACCTTCTCGGTCGAAAGCATGAACCACTCGTGTGTGCTTACTCACAAGCTTTTCTACAGTGGTGAGTGCTTCTACCCATCGGTAAGATTCTTTCTGTTCAAAAAGGCGGTTTCGTGCCGCTTTTCGGGCTGCTGCTTGTCGTTTTTTCTTCTGTGTCGGGGTTTCATCTTTTGGCGGCTTCTGTTTTGGCCAAGGGTTCCAAAGTTTTTGCCACAACAAACCTATCGATTGACCTTTTTCAGGTTCTATAGAAGACAGCGCTGTGTAATATTAAACCGTTACCTCCCTTACCAATCGGGCCGTAACCTTCTTTTTTACCCACAATGCTGCCATAATCAAGAAAAGTAATGTCTCCTACACACAGCACTACATCGTATTCTGCAACCGTTTCCGCCGTCATAAGACAGTGCGGCTCTATTATTTTGGCAAATTCCACCTTTGGGTTGGCAAAAACTCGTAAGCTCTCTTGAGTACAGTTGCTCCACTGAAGATTTCTGATAGCGCTTTCCCGAATCCTTGACTTAGAGCATAGCCAATTGACATTGCACGCTCATTCAATCGGCGATCCCCCAACTCACAGGGCGCAAAATTTTTCTCCCACCACTCCAGCATTGCTTCTCACTTCTAGCACCCGATTTCAATTACTGTACCGTATATGCTGTGTTTTATCCCGAGTCCTTTGTGAGTAAGCTTTTTGAGACTTAACGGGAAAAGTCAGATGTTCTAGACCCTACAGGTACTACCAAACCTGATGGTTCGTTTAATTGCTTATACTTATCTGCCGCAAAAGCCATCCGTCAATATTTATGCCAAAGGCTTACCAGCACTACCTGCCGCTATTTTTTAGTTTCGTCGAACTCACGTTACTTTATGGAAGGATGGGAAATTTAGCGGAATTCAGTTAAAAATCCGGTTGTCTGTTTGTCTGTCAAAAAGCTAACCATACAAATAAAGCCCCTGTGAATTTAATCAGAGAGGCTTTATTTTAAAAATAGTCCTGGCACCGAGCTATTGTCACAGGCAGCTACCCGCCAACTATCGTCGCCACAGCAGCGTTTCACAACTGAGTTCGGGATGGGGTCAGAGTGGTTCCACCGCGC
>JAESFT010000839.1_pt1 | contig 11606 bp, 7 predicted proteins | sample 9269451 | NCBI WGS metagenome assembly JAESFT01 (sample SAMN14502557, study PRJNA617106) | algae metagenome | isolation source: Scytonema hyalinum WJT4-NPBG1 and co-occurring heterotrophs from well... | place: USA: Mojave Desert, Joshua Tree National Park, California | collected 2006-05-25
GGATATCCATCTCGCCATCGATGCGCAGGGCACGCGGATCGTCCTGCGGGTGATGGACAACGGCATCGGCATGGCGCCGGAGTTGCAGCCTCGTGTATTCGATCTGTTTACCCAGGCCGACCGTAGCGCCGACCGGGCGCAGGGTGGCCTGGGTGTCGGACTTGCGCTGGTAAAAAGCCTGGTGGAATTGCATGGCGGAGAGGTGCGGTGCAGCAGCGACGGCATCGGCAAGGGAAGCGAATTCGTCGTGACGCTGCCGCGGCTGCCGGAAGGGCAGGCGATCGGCGGACAGCGGCCCCTTCGTCAACTCGGAAAGACGGAAAAACCATTGCGGATTCTGGTGGTCGACGACAATGCCGATGCTGCGACGATGCTTGCGTTGTACCTGAACGCAGTGGGTCATGAGGTCATGGTGGAACACACGTCCGGCAATGCGCTGGCGCGGGCTGCGGCCACACCGCTGGATGTCTGCATACTGGACATCGGCCTGCCCGAGATGGATGGCTACGAGCTGGCCTTGCGGTTGAGAGCGCAGGAGTGCACTTCGCATATCAAGTTATTCGCCGTCACCGGTTACGGGCAGGAGCAGGACAGGCAGAAAGGGAAAGAAGCAGGCTTCGATCATCATTTCGTCAAGCCTGTCGATACCGCGAAACTTGCGTCCCTGCTGGCGGAAATAGCGCCCGGCGCGTCGGCGTAGCGGCTTGCGACAAGCAAGGTTTGTCGCAAGCCTGCGTTCCACGGCATAGGGAAGTCGGACGTCGTCCGCCCCTGGTTCCGGAAGCGTCGCCCGTATGCCCCGGCGTGCTTACTCGATTGTTACGCCCGCCTGCTTGACCACATCCTTCATGCTGCGGTGATCATTCTGAAGCAGTGTTGAAAACCTCTCCGGCGTCATCGCCTGAGGTTCCGCGCCTTGAGCGTAAATCGCCTTCTTCATTTCCGGATTGTCGAGCAGCTTGTTCACCTCCGCATTGACCCGTGCGACCACATCCTTCGGCGCGCCGGCGGGCATGAAAAAGCCATACCAGGTGCTGACGTCGAAACCCTTGTATCCCGCTTCCGCCACGGTGGGCACGTCCGGCAGCGATGTGCTGCGCTTGGCCGAGGTGACGGCAAGAGCGCGCAATTTGCCGGCCTTGATCTGGCTCAAGGCCGACGGAACCGAAGACAATGCCAGGTCCACGGTGCCGCTCATCACATCGACGAGGGCGGGGCTCGACCCTTTGTATGGAACATGCACGAGCTTGATGCCGGCGGCGGTGTTGAGCGCTTCCCCGGCGAGATGAATGGTCGTGCCGTTGCCCGGCGAACCGTACGGTATCGTCCCGGGCGCGGCGCGCGCGGCGCTCACGACGTCGGCGAGCGTCCTGTATTTGGAATTGACGGCGGTGACGATCACCACCGGCGTGTATGCCACGTGTGCCACGGCGGTGAAGTCCTTGAGCGGATCGTAGGAAAGGTTCTTGTACAGCCATGGCGCAACGGCCATGTTGTCCTTCTGCCCCATCAGCATGGTATAGCCGGTGGGCGCCGCCTTTGCTGCTTCGCCGACGCCGATGGTGCCGCCGGCGCCGCCGCGGTTTTCCGCGACGATGGTCCACTTGTTCGCCTCGGCAAGCCTGGTGGCGACCAGGCGGGACAGGATGTCGGTGCCGCCGCCCGGCGGGAACGGGATGATGAGCCTCACCGGATCCGAGGGCCAGGTCTGCGAATGACCCGCAACGGCCGTGCAGGCAAGCGCGACGGAGACGAATACCTTCTTCATCAGGATGCGTCGTGGAGAATTCTTCGGGTAAGCAATGTTCGGGACGGTGGTATGCATGGGATAGTCGGAATTAAAAAACGATGCGGGTAGGATGCGGCCCACGGAAAATGAAAGCCCGCAGGCAGCCGTCCGTTGGAAAAAGAACCATTTTAATGGCAGCCATCGACATCCACACCGGAGCCCTTATGTGCCGATCCTGCCGATTTATTGCACTTTCGGTAAAGCATGCATTGTCATAAGCGCACGCTGCATGCCGATCCTGTCAAAACGTTGCACTTCTTTTCTTGCCGGTTTTGCGTTCGAAAAATATACTGTTCACACATACAGCATTTCCGTCAGCCAATGTCTGAACTCATTCGTCTCGGCGAGCTTCCCACGCTCGTACCTGTTATCTGGCCCATCAAGCCGACCGCCAAACCGGCAGACAACGCCCATTTCCTCGCAAAACGCCCGGCCGGCCTTCCGTCGCACGCCGCCGATTACGTCGAATCGGGACTGGATCTGAATGAGTACCTGGTAAAGCACCGTGTATCGACCTTCATATTCGACGTGTGCGGCGAATCGATGCGCCATGCCGGCATCTTCGACGGCGACAAGGTCGTCGTGGATCGCTCGGCGCAAGCGGAACACGGCGCCATCGTCGTCGTGGTGCTCAACGGTGAATACAGCATCAAGCGCTTGCACGCGCTCGGCGATGGCGTGGAACTGCGCGCGGCGAATCCCGGCTATCCGCCGATTTTCGTCAGGGAGGGTGAAGAGCTCGTGATCTTTGGTGTCGTGGTCGGCGTCGTCAGGAAGTTACAGACTTGACTGGTCTGTCGCACTTGTAAGCTAAGAGCAATAAGGAAGCGCGATTGTCTGTGCAGCAATCCGGGTGGATTTTGAACGCTCCGGCAATGCAAGGCTATTGCTTGCGAAGGAGCCGGGCTAAAGAAAGGTTGATTCCTGCCGTTACCTTTCAATTGATTCCACTTACTCCCCAAGGCTTACCATGTTCCAGAACTTATCCATCAAAGCACGCCTCATCGGCGTGCTTTGTTTTTTGTCGCTGCAACTGATCGTCGGCGCGTTGATCGGGTTGGGAAATCTCAGCGTTGCGAACGATTCCATGAGGTCGATGTACGACGACCGGCTGGTGCCCCTGGGACAGCTGGACCAGATCGTGCGCCTGCTGGACCGGAATGGAATGCTGATTGCCAAGGCCGTTACGAAAGAGCCGACGGAAGCGGCAAAGTTGATGGATGAGGTGGAGGACAATGCCCGCAAGGTATCGGGCATCTGGGATGCGTACATGGCGACCTACCTGACGCCGGAAGAGAAAAATATTGCAAAGCGCTTTGCCGAAGCCCGCACCAGGTTTGTCGCCTCCGGGCTGATGCCTACCGTGGCGGCCGTGCGGGCGCAGGATGCCAGGCTGGCGACCGAAATCCTGCACGGACCAATGGAGAAACTGTTTGAACCGGTCCGCAAGGGGATCGACGACCTGATCCGAATCCAGCTGGATACTGCCAGGACCGAGTTTGAACGTAGCCGAAGCACCTATGTGCTGGTCCGTAACACCTGCATTACCGCGCTGATCCTGGGTTTGTTCCTTGCCGCCGCGGTCGGGTACTGGCTGCTGCGCGCTATCGCGCGTCCCTTGCACCAGGCTATCGCACTCGCCGACGGCATTGCGGCGGGCGACCTGACGCAGTCGTTTCCCCGTCCGTCGAGAAATGAAATGGGCCACTTGCTGTCATCCCTGAAGAACATGAACGACAGCCTGGTAAAGATCGTCACGCAGGTGCGTTCCGGTACCGACACGATTGCCACGGCATCGGGCCAGATCGCCGCCGGCAACCATGATCTGTCTTCCCGCACGGAGCAGCAGGCCAGTTCACTGGAAGAGACGGCATCGTCCATGGAAGAGCTGACTTCCACAGTCAGGCAGAACGCGGACAATGCATACCAGGCCAATACGCTGGCCGTCTCCGCATCTGATGTGGCGGGCAAGGGCGGCGCCGTCGTGTCGGAAGTGGTCCATACGATGGAAGCCATCAACGACGCATCCCGCAAGATCGTCGACATCATCGGCGTCATCGATGGTATCGCGTTCCAGACCAACATCCTTGCATTGAACGCGGCGGTGGAAGCGGCGCGTGCCGGCGAACAGGGACGGGGATTTGCGGTGGTCGCATCGGAAGTGCGCGTTCTTGCGCAGCGCTCCGCCAACGCGGCAAAGGAAATCAAGGCGCTCATCAACGACTCCGTCGACCAGATTGCCACCGGTGCGAAGCTTGTCGACCAGGCAGGCAGCACGATGCAGGAAATCGTCGACAGCGTCAGGCGCGTGAGCGACATCGTAAGCGAGATCACGGCGGCATCGAAAGAGCAGACCGCCGGCATCGAGCAGATCAATCAGGCGATTTCACAAATGGACCAGGTGACGCAGCAAAACGCTTCGCTGGTGGAAGAGGCGGCCGCCGCATCGGAATCGATGCAGAATGAAGCGAAAAGACTGGCGGAGACCGTCGCGGTGTTCAAGGTCCATCACAGCGAGCAAAACCGGGCAGTGCCGGTGGCCAGGGCGGTACCGGCCCCTGCTGCGAAGTCAGCCGTGAGGGCCATCCCGAAACCTGTTGCAGCCAGGAGTTCGCACCACTCCAAGGATGAGTGGGAAGAGTTTTAAACCGGGAGGATGCCCCGCCAATGACATGGCTGCAGCGGAGGCGATGCACCGCTGCAAAACCCGGCAAGGGATGCGTGCCTTCTGCATTTTCCAGCGCCTCCCTTGCTTCATCTTCCAGGTGGACGATCGTTATGTATGGTTCCCGACAGAAGGGGCCGCTGTGGTGAAAGCAGGTCCATGCATCTTTCTCGTTTCATTGCCGGCGCTTGTTCCTGATGACGATGAACGCGTAGTGAATTAGAGACAAGCGCATTCAAAAGTCCGATCAATCCTGCTAATGCCTCCCGATTGTCCATCCATTACTTGCATTGATGAAATGCGGGCTTAAGATTGCATACAAGAAATAGAACAGGCGTTCCCGAAACCGTCTGCCGACACCCGAAGAGGGCAAGCCGCCACGTACATGCCGGAATGCCGCAGCACGTTTGACATCCGATCGATCTATAAGACAAAAACATCAATGAGCAATGTAAAGCATGGCCGTTCCGAGGCGGCAATCGCGCTGAACCTGAAATCGATCAAGGTGGTGGCGGTAAGCTGGGTGGCAGACGCGCTTCTTCTGGCTCTGCTTGCCTGGCTGGCGGGAACGCCGCCCGGCGTGCCGCTCATTTACCTGGCCATCGGCCTGGGCTATAGCGCGGTGACCTACATTATGATCAGGTCGCGCTATGCCGAGCGCTTCGCCGATCCCACGCTCTCCTTTCCCAGCCTGATCATCGGCGTGTCAAACCAGTGCCTCGGGCTGTGGCTGGCGCCGGAAATCGGTTTCTTCTTCCTGTTCAACATCTTCCAGGTATTCGCCTATGGCCTGTTCACGCTGAACGTGCGCCAGTTCGGCGGACTCCTGCTCATCACGCTTGCATGGATCGTCGCACCGATCCTGCAAACCGGACATGTCATCTCCTTTCCGATCGATTCGACCGCCGGCAAGGTGCTGTTCCTCATCTCGTTTTTCGTCTGCCTCGGACGTTTTGTCTGGGTCGGGGTCTACGTTGGCGGACTGAGGGACCGGATCACCGCGAAAAATGCCGCGCTCGCCGACAAGAACGCCGCATTGAGCGAGAGCGAAGCAAGGTTCCGGGCGCTGACCGAATTGTCGTCGGACTGGTATTGGGAACAGGACGAGAATTACGCCTTCACCCGCATGGAATCCGGCACGGAAAGCACGGCCTTGCCGCCCGAATCGATATTGGGCAGACGGCTGTGGGAGTGCGGCTACCGGGTGGAATTTCCCGGCGGCTGGGAAGCGTTCATCGAGCTGACCTCAAAACATCAGAGTTACCGCGATGTCGTCATCAGTTATGTCGCCCAGGACGGACAGGAATATTTCGTCAGCCTGAGCGGCGGCCCGAAAACGAACAAGGCAGGGGCCTTCGCCGGCTACCGCGGCGTGGCGCGGGAGATCACCGAAAAGCGCCGGGCGGACAACCGCATCCAGTATCTCGCCACCCATGACGGATTGACCGGCCTGCCGAACCGCACGATGTTTACGCAGCTCGTCGCCAGCGCGCTGGAGACATCGCGACGCTATAGCCGCACCTTCGCGGTTCTGTTCATCGACCTCGACCGCTTCAAGCTGATCAACGATACGCTTGGACACGAGGCGGGCGACGATCTGCTGAAGGAAATAGCCTCCCGGTTCAAGCAGGAACTGCGCGCCAGCGATATCGTCGCGCGGCTCGGCGGCGATGAATTCGTCGTGCTGCTGCATGAGATTCCGGACCGCCAGCATGCCGAGGCCGTGGCCGGGAAGCTGCTGGCGGCTGCGGCCAGGCCGGTGCCGCTGGCGGGGCAGGAATGCCGCGTATCGGCCAGCATCGGCATTGCCCTGTTCCCGACCGATGCCGACGATGTCCAAACCCTGCTCAAGAACGCCGACGGCGCGATGTACCTGGCCAAGGAGGAAGGAAAGAACAATTTCCAGTTCTACTCGTCCGACATGCGCTCGCAGGCGGTGGAGCGCCTGAGCCTGGAAAACGAATTGCGGCATGCGCTCGCGCGCGGCGAGTTCGACGTCCACTATCAGGCCAAGCGCGACCTGCGCACCAATGCGATTTCCGGTGTCGAAGCACTGCTGCGCTGGAACAATCCGAACCTCGGTTCGGTTCCGCCGGTGCAGTTCATTCATGTGGCGGAAGACACCGGGCTGATCATCCCGATCGGGAAATGGGTACTGCGGACGGCATGCGAGCAGAACATGAAATGGCAGCAGGCCGGATTGCCGCCCATCTGTATGTCCGTGAATTTGTCGGTCCGTCAGTTCGCCGACGACAGGCTGATCGACGATATTTCCGCGATCCTCGTTGAAACCGGCATGGCGCCATCACTGCTGGAACTGGAAATCACCGAGGGCATGGTCATTCACAATCCGACCCGCGTACTTCATACCCTGCAGGCGATCAAACATCTGGGCGTACGCATCGCCATTGACGATTTCGGCACCGGCTATCTGCATTTGAGCAAGCTGCAGGACCTGCCGATCGATACGCTCAAGGTCGACCGGTCCTTCATCCGGGACCTCGGCACCAAGCCGGAGGGGAGGGCGATCACCGAAGCGATCATCTCCATGTCGCGGTCCTTTCACATGGATGTCATCGCCGAGGGCGTGGAGACGGAAGAGCAGGAGATTTTCCTGCGCCAGAACGGATGTGACCATGTGCAAGGCTTTTATATAAGCAAGCCTGTGCCGCAGGAACAGTTCGCGTCCTTCCTGCTCAAGCAGAATGCGCTGCTGGCGCAGGAGTCCTGAGCGGGCCCTGTCACGGACCGCCGCCTGTTCCCTGCAGGTGGCATCCCGGTTGATGTCACACCGCTTCGCGAGAAGCGGCAACCGCGGATGTCGATGTGCGGGAAGCATCGAGCTTGAACACATTTACCACCCGCGCCAGCTGGGTCGCCTGATCCTGCATCGATGCCGACGCCGCGGTCGCCTGCTCCACCAGCGCCGCATTCTGCTGTGTCACCTGGTCCATCTGCGCGATGGCGATGTTCACCTGTTGGATGCCGGAAGTCTGCTCCCGGCTGGCCGACGTGATCTCGGCAATGATGTCGGTAACACGCTTGACGCATTCCACGATGTTCGTCATGGTTGTGCCCGCCTGATCGACCAGCCTGCTGCCGTTTTCCACTTTTTCCACCGACGCATCGATCAATGCCTTGATCTCTTTGGCCGCCGCGGCGCTGCGTTGCGCAAGGTTGCGGACTTCGGAAGCCACGACGGCAAATCCCCGGCCCTGTTCGCCCGCGCGGGCCGCTTCCACCGCCGCATTGAGCGCCAGGATATTGGTCTGGAAAGCGATGCCGTCGATCACGGCAATGATGTCGACCACTTTCTTCGACGATTCGTTGATCGCACCCATGGTATCGACGACCTGGGCGATGACCTGTCCGCCTTCGCTTGCCACATCCGCCGCGGATACCGCGAGCGTATTTGCCTGCTGCGCGTTGGCGGCGTTCTGCTTGACGGTGGAGGTCAGCTGTTCCATCGATGTGGCGGTTTCGCCCAGTGAGCTGGCCTGCTGCTCGGTACGGGAAGAGAGGTCCTGGTTGCCGGCGGCGATCTGCGTCGAACCGGTGGCGATCTGGTCGGTGCCGGAGCGAACCTCGGTCACAATACGGGCAAGGTTCTCGTTCATTTCCTTCAATGCCTGCATCAGCTGGCCAGTTTCATCCTGGGACGTTATTTCGATATGCCCGGTCAGGTCGCCGGTCGTCACGCGCCTGGCGAATTTGACGGCTTCGCCGAGTGGCTTGGTGATGCTGCGTGCCAGCAGGATGGAGAGCGCCACGCCGACGGCCAGGGCAATGGCGGAAACGGCAATCAGCAGGTTACGCGAGGTGTTGATGATCCCATGTACGGCCAGAGTGGCATCATCCATTTCCTTCTCGGCATGGCGGATCACGACATCCATATCCTGCACGATCTGACGCCGCAGCGGACTGCATTCATTGACGAGAAAATCTCCGAACTCCGCCACTTGCATTGCTTCGCGAAATTTTCGCGGGCGATTCAACTCTTCCGCCATCCGGGTCAAGCCTTGGCTGACCTTGGCGAAGTCGGCGTCTCCGGCGTAATGCGGTGCCAGGGTCTTCAACGCATCCATGAAGATGGCTTTTTGCTGGTCGACGATATCGAGCTCCCGCTTCGCCTCGTCCATGCTGGTAAAAATATAGGCATTGCGTGCCGCGATACCGCTCTGCGCCAGCGCTTCCCGCGCGACATACAACGGCTGCAGGCGTTCCGCGATCACCTGATCTTCATGCACCACCTTGGCATCGATGCCGAGCATGCGGAAAATCGAAAACGCCGATAGCGCCAATATCATCGTCAATAATATGCTGAAGCCCAGGGCGAGGCGTGCGCCGATCGTGATGTCTTGTAGTTTCATTATTTCTATTGGGAGTAAGTGATGTCAGGCGGAGGGCCGTGCTGTGCCGATGCGATATGCGGACATCGTTAACACCAGATGAAGGTTTTTGTCATTGATTAGCATGCGGCAGCAGGAAAGTTGGTGCACGCCAACAATACTAGCGACACCATCATGCTCGATCTATGGAAAATTCTGGATTGATAGAATAAGTTGCTCAAGTGCAACGGTTTACGAGGATCGATGCTTCGGCAGGTTGGGAGAATTTCCATTTTTTCCCATGAATATGGGAATGCTGATTTCGCCGGCGGGATGGCTGGGACTTTGCAAAATCGCTGTTGCATCGTCTTTTCAACGAAGTGACAGGGGCGACGCTTTTCTGCTTGCGTAGCCGGAGCGCAGTCCATCATATATGCGCAAGTTCAAAATCCGGGACCGCTACATCAATACACTACAGTCTGTATTACCACCTGCCTTGTTTCCATTTATCCATACGCCGATGCCTGGTGCCGGCGTGAATTTCAGGAGAAGCGTTTCATGTCATCCCTTTCCATCAATTCCACTCTCGGTGATCTGCTCGACAACGAAGCAAGCAAGGCCATTCTCGAAAAACATCTTCCCGGCATCTCGACTCATCCCCAGATTTCCATGGGAAGGGGTTTTCCGTTGAAGACGGTTGCCGGTTTCTCCGGCGGCCTCATCACCAACGATGCGCTCGAGAAGGTCGATGCCGATCTCAAGACCCTGGGTTGATCGATTGACTTTCTCACCTGGCCCGATGTGGTATCGGATCGGGTCAGGCTCGCGCGGATGCAATATTCGCAGGCCGATTTCACGCCTGGAAAATCCTCCAGGCAAACAGGGGATCTTTCGTAAGCGCTGTTCCGACGATGAATCCGAAGACGGTCAGTGCCAGAAGCAGGCATAGGAATCGAACCGGCTTCTGTTTTCCGTACTTCAACGCGACCGATCCAAGAACGATGTAGCCGACGAGCGCGCCTACCTTGGCGGTCAGCCATGGTTGAACAAACGGATACTGTCCGCTCCAGAATACAAGCGTCAATGCGCTGAGCAGCAATATCGAATCGATCAGATGAGGAAGGGTTTTCACCCATCGCCTGGAGAGTAAAGGCGACTCCGTGACCATCCAGATGCCGCGTAAAAGAAAGAAGCCGCCGCTCAGGGCGGCGCACGTTATATGCAAGTGTTTGATCAGTAGATAGTTCATCGTTTGTTTCGGCGCATTGTGCTGTGCTGCTGGATTCACGGGAAAATCAATCCGGGCGTTACCTGCGGCCCTGTCGTTGCAAACAGCATCAGCCTGCGGAACGAGCGACCGGCGTCCAACATTTATCACAATCCGATGCGTCACGCACTTTCGCGCGGAAAGTGCGGACCTTCCCGAAGCACATAAGAATAAAGCGAATGCAAAACAATCCGTCGACTCCTTCAGGAAGCATCCACGTGATCAGCGCGCTTATCCTGGCAATAGGGCTGGGCGCATTCTTCGTCCACGTGTTCGCATTCCGGGACTATACGATGGACGATTCCTTCATCACCTTTCGTTATGCCCGAAACTTTATCGATGGCTTCGGGCTCGTATTCAATCCGCAGGATGCCGGCGAGCCGACCGAAGGACTGACCAGTCCGCTGTACGCCATACTTCTGGCGCTCATGAGCCTGTCCGGGGTGTCGTTCACGCTGATTGCCAAGGCGCTCGGCGCGGCGGCGTGTCTCCTTGCCGCCGTGCTGATCGGCAGGATCGTCTTCGGCGTTCATCGACACCTGGCGGATACGAACCATGGCGTTTCGCATCTCGCGGCCGCCGGTGCGGCGGCCTATTTTCTGGCGGACCAGTATGTCGCGGTCAACGCCGTGTCCGGCATGGAGACCGCGTGCTCGGCGCTTGCATTCGCTTACTTCCTTTATCTTGTCTGGCAAACCCGGTCCGGCCAGGCAACCGCGGGCCGGTCCATCGGGATCGGCGTCATCGCGACGATCGTGCCGATGCTCCGGCCGGAGATGGCGGCGGTGGTGATCGTCTTCTTCGCCTGCCTTGCAAGCCTGAACCCGCCGTCGCGCCGATCCATCCTCACGGCGGCGCTCACCTTTCTCATTCTCGGTACGCTTTACTTCGCCGCGCGCTACCTGTATTACGGGTTGCCGTTTCCATTGCCTTTTTATGTCAAGCAGGGCGATCACGGCCTGATGGGCATGATCGAGATCGAGCGATTCGCAAAGCATATGCCGCTCATGCTGATCGGCTCGGTCGCACTGTTTGCATGCCTGATTGTCAGGCGGCGCAGCGAGCGCAGCTTTGCGGCGGATTTTCTGATCGCGCTGTTTGCCGCCGTTGCACTTCAGATCGGCTATTACGCAACGATCAAGCACATCATGGGCCTTGGCCTTCGATATTTTCAGCCCATCATCATCGGTCTGATCATCCTGGGATTTTCATCCCTTGCCTGCATTAAAGGGAGACGTTCGCCTTCCGCCATTGCGTGGACGCTGCGCGCAGTCGCGGCCGGCATCCTTGTCGTCGCATCGGTCCAGGCGGTGCGCATCAAGGATGCGCATGACTGGTTGATCAAGGGATATGAGCCGGTCGGGCGGCGCGTGGTGGATATCGGCATAACCATGAAGGCCGTGGCCGATGGTGAAGCATTCACGATGGCTGTCTTCGATTGCGGTGCGATTCCTTACCATGCCGAATTCCAGACAATCGATCTGGCCGGCTTGAACAACAAGGCCATCGCCCTCGGCGGGGTCGGGGAGGCATCCATTCGGGAATTGAGGAACAAAC
>JAESFT010000840.1_pt1 | contig 11602 bp, 7 predicted proteins | sample 9269451 | NCBI WGS metagenome assembly JAESFT01 (sample SAMN14502557, study PRJNA617106) | algae metagenome | isolation source: Scytonema hyalinum WJT4-NPBG1 and co-occurring heterotrophs from well... | place: USA: Mojave Desert, Joshua Tree National Park, California | collected 2006-05-25
CTCTTCATTGGAACTAACTCTGAGTGACGGTTGCGCTCTGCGCAACCGCTAAATTGGCATTGGCGATCGCATTAATCTCAGACTGCGAAGCGCTCGAACTCAGATAACCCGCAACTTGGGTTATTAGCTGGCCCTATAGCACCAAGGTTTTGCTAGGACCAGCGTCTCTATCGGTACAGACAGGTGATGTACACCAAAAGCGACGCAAACTGCTATCGCAAGCCTTTCAACCTAGGGCGCTGGCAGGGTATGTCTCCTCAATGGCGGACATCACCCGCAGCTATTTGCACAAATGGGAGCGCCTAGAGACGTTGAAGTGGTATCCAGAACTGAGAAAATATACCTTTGATGTTGCCTGCAAGTTACTTGTAGGAACGGATGCCGCTGCCGATAGCCATTTTGCAGAGTTGTTTGAGGAGTGGTGTGAGGGTCTATTTACCATTCCTGTACCGTTACCTTGGACGAAATTCGGTCGAGCGCTGCGTTGTCGCCAGCAGCTTCTGAAGCGTATTGAGGAGATAGTGCTAAAGCGTCAACAGCAGCCTTCTTCCAGTCAAGATGCCTTGGAACTACTGTTGCAAGCGCGTGATGAGGATGGGAATAGCTTAAGTGTGCAAGAGCTGAAAGACCAAGTGCTACTGTTACTGTTTGCAGGTCATGAGACTTTGACATCAGCACTTGCCTCTTTATGTCTGCTGTTAGCGCAGCATCCGGAAGTTCTAGCAAATGCCCGTGCAGAACAACAGCAACTGGGGTTTGAAGAACCGTTGACGCTGGAACACTTGAAGCAAATGACCTATTTGGAGCAAGTCCTTAAGGAAGTCTTGCGAGTTATTCCCCCGGTTGGTGGTGGCTTTCGGGAAGTCCTGAAGCCGTGTGAGTTTAATGGTTACTTAATTCCCCAAGGTTGGTCTGCCCTCTACCAAGTTGGTAGGACACATAAAGACAGCAGTGTATATACTCAGCCAGAACGCTTTGACCCCCAACGCTTTATCCCAGAACGATCTGAGGACAAAGCCAAACCCTTTAGCCACATACCCTTTGGTGGTGGCGTACGAGAATGTCTTGGTAAGGAGTTTGCCAAGCTAGAGATGAAGCTGTTTGCAGCGTTGTTGATACGGCAGTATGAGTGGGAACTATTGCCTGAACAAAACCTGGATATGATTATGATACCTACACCCCATCCTCGCGATGGTTTGCAGGTGAAGTTTCGTCGAACTGCTGCAACCACTGTTTATACCAATTCTCAAAAGTAGAACTACATATTGTTCCTAGTACGCACGCTATGTGCTTACTAAGAATACACGTCAGTGCAGTAGGGGCACAGCAATGCTGTGCCCCTACCATGTGTAGTTTATCTAAATGAAAAGCGCTGTATTATTTAGACAAACCGACCGCTAGACTCTTTGCGTCGAATCCCAATCACTGCTGAACGTGGTGGTCCCTCAGGATTGCCCTCAATATTACTGGGCCAGTTACTGCCACGCGGTACACTGCGTTGTTGAGTGAACAAGGTGCCATCCAAGTTCAACATCTCAATCTCTCGGCTGAGAGTGAGCTGAGGGGTAAATGGAACTTCTTCACCAGGGTGCTGCACAGAAATAATCAGTGTATCCCCAACAAAAGTGGGTCCGGTCAATTCGCAGCGCATTGGTCCATAAGCAAAAGGTATAACTTCCCCAGCATCAGGACCACTGGTAGGAATGAAGAAGAGGAAGTTATTTCCAAAAACTCCAATCAGGTCAGAAGTCCTGACATTGAAATTAGAATCATCGGCACTAGGTGTGTTAGCACCCACTACCCTATGATCTATCCGTAATTGTTCCGAGTTAGCACCTGTGTTAAAACCATTGTGGGCTTCAGTGGACATATCAGTGACGCCCCAAATATTACCTTGGCTATCAAATGCCAAGTTATCTACGTTAGCAAAGCCACTTCCAGGTTCTGCTGCTGCTTCTCCACCTTTAGCAAATCGCTCCCAACGGAAGGTTGTCCCTGTGCTATCTTGGCTATCTTCGATAATCTTAAAAAGTTCGCCTGAAGGTTGTGCGGCATTGACAGCAGCACTGTATTTGGAAACTACAAAGATTCGAGAATCAGGATATCCATCTCCTGATGCCGCACCGTCTGTGTAAGCGATAAAGACTTCTCTGGGATTTCTGGGGTTGATTTCAATATCTTCGGGACGAGCAGTCGGTGTTGCTCCAGCTAGATTGGCAGCTAAAAAAGCATCAACCAGCACTGCACCCTGACTAGTGTAGAAATCTGATAGCTTCTTACCTTGGTAAGCAGGCAGAGCTTCAGCCTCACCGTAAGAAGTCACAGCCCCAGTTGTTGAATTAGTCACCTGCGTTATTGTGACAGTGATTGACCCGCCTTCTGAAGTTTGTCCTGCAATACCTCTGCGTCTTGGGAAACGGGTATTACCTCCATTAGAAGCCCGACCTAATGCTGCAACTTCCACCGAGGCAAGAGTGGATGGTGGAATTGGATTGGTGGGGGTATTTAAGTTTAGGGGAATCCATTCACCCGTACCGTCAGCATTGTAACGAGCGACATACAGAGTGCCGTCTTCAAAGAGGCGGCTGTTGTTTTTATCTGTGGGAGAAGTGACTGTACCAGAACTGACGAACTTCCAGGTGTGACCCCCGCGTCGGTCATCACCCAAGTAGCCCACTAATGGTCTTCCAGATTCCGCACGCACAGCGATATTTTCGTGACGGTAGCGACCCAAAGCAGTGTGTTTGCGGGGGCGGAAACTCGGGTCAGCTGGGTCGAGTTCCACCATATAGCCGTATTTTTCCCCAACTAAACCAAACACAGCCCCTGTGGTACCTTCGATGTAGCTTGTTTGGGTACCGTTGGGGTTTACATTTTCTTGAACTCCAACGAAAGAGCTTGTACTTGCTTGGAAGTTCTCCTCAGCAGTCAAGATGGTTCCCCAAGGAGTTGTACCGCCAGAACAGTTGAATCCTGTGCCAATGATTTTGTTACCTAGTCCGTCAGAACTGAGATTGAAGACTTGGCTCGCAGCTGGTCCAGTACCAATAAGATAATTTTCGTCTCCTTTCTGGTAGCTTCTGGAACCCCAGGAGGTGACATTTTTATAATTATCACTGCGTTGGCTGTTGATTCCTAAACCGGAAAGTCCGTGGATGCGTCGGTTTTTGGGGTCACGCACAACAGCAAAGCGTCCACTGCGGTCTGGGCGGGCAATCCTTACCACAGAACCGCCTATGTTGTACATGAATTCACCCAAGAGTTCGATACTCTTTCTATCTTCAGGTAAATTTCGTCCAATAATTAGGGGGTAAGATGTGGGGAATTCTCCTAAACCACTATCAGTTGTGAAACCGGGTACAGTCGTAGAGAATGGGTAGGAAATGTATTCGTGATTGTTCCAAAGGTAGCCGTCGTTGGGGTTTCTGCCATCGACGGGAATAAAGCTTGTGTAATCGCTGTTGTAGCCAAAGTATTCTTCCTGGTTGGGGTAGACGCGATCGCCCCAACGTACAATCACATACCGTTCGTATTCTGGCGGTACCACAACGTCATCAAGGACGTTATAGCTACTTAAGCTTGCATTAGCAGAGGGTTCTAATACGCTTCCCTGCTCAATTCCTGTTGGTAAGTAGCTTTTTTGCTGTGTGTAAATTGGTAAAGGATGGGGCAGACGTACTGGGGTAAATTTCAGGGGTGTAACCGGATCAGCAGCGATCGCCCTATTGCCCCCAAAAAGCTTTTCCCCGAAAGCAGGAGCTAGCACCGTTGCACCAGCACTCGCTCCAAAGAAAGCTAGTAGCTGCCTACGTGTAAATTTGGACATTGAATTTCCTCTTAATACAAATAACTAGAACTATGACACTAAAAACCCTTTTTGCTATTCATCTCCTCAAGATGGATAGCAGCAAAGATGGCAATCTTTCGATTCTTATTAGCTAATTCATTAAATAATATTCAGAGATTAATTTGCATTAGAAACAACTATTCATTAGTCGAGTCAAGGATAGTTTATCACCTTTTTGTACTAAAAAATATCAATTTGATTTCTCAATATGTCCGTATAGCTTTTTCTTACACATCATCCAATAGATATATTTCTAAACTACTTCAAAATTCCTATTTTCTAAGCTTTACTGTTTCTTATCTATTCCTTAAAAACTTATTAATGCTTTGTTAACCTCCCCGTTATTCAACTTAAGATATATAGAAATGGAAAGGAGATTTTTTACAAAATTTCGCTATAAATACTCTTGGAAACAGCAGCATTAAAAATTTAAAGTAAAAACTAAGGAGTTACCGATGAAGAGAGTTTTTTCGACTGCTGTTACTATGTTGGTAAGTTTTACCTTACCTACTACCGCTGAAGCTGCAATTATCAATGGTGGGTTTGAAAATGGGTTAGAGAACTGGCAAATATTAGGTGAATCAAGAATAGAGACCTCAGCTTTTGGCAGCCCCTCAGTAGAAGGAAATTTTCAAGCTTTTTTATCAACAGCTTTCAATGAAGTCGTTGGCGTTGATGTAAATGGAAAAGAAATTCGAGGAGGAAATGCATCTCCTGCCACTTACATCACTGGCATTACTGAAAATTCCTTAGAAGGATTTTTGGGTGTATCTCAGTTCTTTGGAAATGACTTTCTAGCAGAAGCAATTGAGGGTTCTGCTATTAAGCAAACCTTCACAGCAAATGCAGGACAAACTCTATCATTTTCTTGGAACTTCCTCACCAATGAGTCGGTAGGCAATGATGCCAATTTAAATTTTAATGATTTTGCTTTCGCAACCTTGAGCGATAACTCTCAAAACTTGTTTTTCAGATTAGCTGATACCACCACAACATTTTTAGCTAACGGTTCCAATACCAACTTTTTTGAAGAAACGGGATTGAAAACTTTTTCCTACACCTTGCCAACTAATGGAGAATACACTTTAGGTATTGGGGTTGTGGATGTCGGTGAACCAACAGTTATTTCAGGGCTACTTATTGATGGGGTTGGAGTGCAAGCTATTCCTGAAAGAAGTTCAACAGTGGGTTTCCTGCTTTTAGGAGCTGTAGGAGCAGTTTCTGTCCTAAAGCGTAGCCGACAGAAAACTCTTAACGTATCCGTTGAGAGGGGGGTAAGTAGCAGGTAACATTTGGTCAAAGCCGAGGATAGTTCCTGGAGGCTTTCATCTGCGGCTTAAAAGGGTGGAGTTTTCAGCCATCCTTATAAACTGTCTACTCTTTAGCTTGCTCAAGCTCTCTTATCCATGCCTCATATTTAGCTGCTTCATCGGGTTTTCCTTGCTGACGCGAATCTTCTGCAGACATCCTCCATACATCTATCAACTCTCGTCTGTTTTGTGCAAAATTAATCGTGTCAATGTGCGCGATTTGATTCTGAACCTTCTCGGCTCCCGCTTGATCACCTTTTTTCACGTAGCATTCTTCAGCTTTTTTCAGGAGTTCCAACGCTTCTGACTTAGTAGGGGCGGTTTGTGCAAAGCCATAGAAAGCCTCTGGTTTATATGGAGTATTGCTACAATCTTTCTCAGTAATTCGAGAAATTCTGCGTTTATTCATGTTTTCTGAGGGATTGGCAAACGTGTTAGAGGAAATGCCAACAATCCCCACAAGTACTAGAATCGCAGCAACCATTACGTTCTTGTTCATATGTTTTTCACCTCAAATTAGGTAACTAAGTATGTACAGAAGCGGCAAAGCTACTACCTCGTGCCAAGATAATTCCAAAAACAGTCGTAGCTTATAAGATGTGCTTTTACCCATTTAGTGACTATTTTTGTATCAAAAAGTGCCTGACGAGCAACGTGGTTTAGCCGTATCCGAGACACGAATCGCAGGAAATATGTATAAATTATGACTTAAATTATGATTTGTGAACCATAATGCAAGCACAAGTTACTTCGCTCATTGTTCAAAAAACTTTTAACTAAGGGTGAATTCAGTAAATTGAAGCGGTTATGTAATATTTTGCTGATCATATAAACCGCCATAGGTATAAATCGAAGCATCAAACGGGAAAATTGTGTGGCGTCCTTCGCTGCACAAATACCCGTTATCTACCCCTTCTAACGTGCCTAAAATTTCGTGTCATAATGGTATTTGGGAATTATGGGCAATTTTTGCCACAACAATAAGGTGAACAACGCAACGTGACTTGCCAACGCACTACACTCAACGTATCACTGACGCCTGAACTCAACGAATTTATCGCCTCACTCGTACGATCAGGCAAGTACAAGTTGAAAAGCGAAGTCGTGCGCGAATGGCTGCTGCACTCCCATAAGCAAAAAGCACGACTATTCAGTGATGTGAAGGAGAAAGGGCACTAATGAAGGACGAGCATCAATCGAACCCCTTTCCTGGATCAGGTGAGATGAGGGCACGTATGCGTGCTTTCGACTGGGCAAGTACAAGAGTTGGTGGTGTGGAGGAGTGGCCGCAAAGCCTTAAAAGTAATGTCAAAACGCTTTTGGCATCACGATACCCAATGATCCTTATTTGGGGTCCCAATCTCATTCAGTTCTACAACGACGCCTATTCCAAGGTGATCGGCGACAAGCACCCCGCCGCTCTCGGCACCGATATCAGAATTACGCTAGCGGAGGCGTGGGAGACACTTGGTCCGATGATTGACGAGGTTATGGCAACCGGTGTAGCGAACTGGGTTCCGGCACAGATGCTTGTCTTGGAGCGAGCAGGATACCGTGAGGAGTCCTACTTTAGCCTCTCTCACGCTCCTGCTGAGGACGATTCGGGGCAGATTGTCGGTATGTTTTGCGTTTGCAGTGAGGTGACTCAGCAGATACTGGGCGAGCGGCGGTTACGACTACTTCGGGATCTTGCCTCAAAAGCAGGCGAGACGCGCAGTGTAGAGACAACCTGCCACGATGTCGCAGGGGCGATCGCAGAACACCCGCTTGATGTGCCGTTTGCGCTGATCTACCTGCGTGAGCCGGATGGGAAAACTCTCACACTGCGCTCTTCAGTACAGGTGCCAGAGGGAGAAATACTTAGCCCAGTTTCTGTAGATATTACAGCACCAGGAACAGATGTATGGTCGCTGGCACAAGCAGCAACAGGTGAAACTGTTCTTGTTGAGGGCGTGGAGCAGTATAGCTCGCTACTCGGCGGACCTTGGAATGAACCTACCCGTGCTGCTCTTGTGATGCCGATCGCTTCATCAAGTCAAACGGCACCCCTTGGCGTTCTGGTTGCTGGAGTCAGTCCTAACCGAGCGATCGACGAAGGCTACAGATCTTTCTACGAACTGCTTGCGGCTCAAGTATCGATTGCTGTGCGTAATGCGCAGGCATACGAAGAAGAACGGCAGCGGGCTGAAATGCTTGCCGAAATTGACCGGGCAAAAACTGTTTTCTTCTCCAACGTCAGTCACGAGTTCCGCACCCCACTCACCTTGATGGTGGGTCCCTTGGAAGACGCGCTTTACGACCCGCAACTACCATCACCTCAGCGAGAGCGCATTAGCGTTGCTCACCGCAACAGTCTGAGACTACTTAAACTTGTCAATACGCTTCTTGACTTCTCGCGTATCGAAGCGGGTCGGATGCAAGCCGTCTACGAGCCTACGGATCTGGCGGCGCTCACGACAGATCTTGCAAGTGTCTTTCGGTCAGCGATCGAGAAGGCAGGGTTACAATTGGTGGTTGATTGTCCGCCGTTGAGCGAGCCAGTTTATGTAGACCAGGACATGTGGGAAAAAATTGTCCTTAACCTACTCTCGAACGCTTTCAAATTCACGCAAAAAGGTCAGATTACGGTTCGCCAACGCATGGCTGGAGACAACATTGAGCTTCAAGTCGAAGACACAGGCACCGGTATTCCTGAGTCTGAGCTTGGCAACGTGTTTAAGCGGTTCCATCGCATTGAAGGAACGCAAGGTCGAACACATGAAGGCACCGGGATTGGTCTTGCCCTTGTGCAGGAACTCGCCAAACTCCACGGTGGTAGTTTGCGATTACAAAGCGTTTACGGTCAAGGAAGTACTTTTACTATCTCAATTCCTCGGGGCAAGCACCACCTCCCTGCCGACCGGATCGCAAGTGGACGCACATTTACCCCGACAAGCATTCGAGCCGACGCATTTGTTGAAGAAGCGCTGCGGTGGTTGCCGGAGGATCTGCATGACGTGGAATTATCGGAGATCCATGAAATAAAGGGACCGCGACCTCGGGTACTTCTGGCGGACGACAACGCAGATATGCGTCAGTATGTGCGAAAACTTCTCAATACACAATATGAAGTTGTTGCCGTGGCAGACGGCGAAGCAGCCCTAGCTGCAGTACACGAACAGGTGCCGGATCTAGTGCTGAGCGATGTCATGATGCCGAAGCTCGACGGATTCGGTCTTCTTGCCCACCTTCGCGCTGACGAGCGTACACGTTCTGTTCCAGTCCTGCTTCTTTCGGCTCGTGCGGGTGAAGAATCACGTGTCGAAGGACTTGAGGCGGGAGCCGATGACTACCTGGTGAAACCGTTTAGCGCTCGAGAACTCTTAGCTCGTGTAAAAGCAACCTTGGAAACAGCTCGGCTGCGCCAGGAAGCTGCTCGCTCCCGCATGGAAGTTGAAGCGGCTCAGGAACGGGCAACCATTCTCGAACGGGTAACTGACGCCTTCTATGGTCTTGACCTACAGTGGCGGTTTACGTATGTGAATCGGCGATGTGAGGACTACCTCGGCAAAACACGCGAAGAGTTGCTCGGAAAAGTCCTGTGGGAAGTATTCCCTATGGTAGTTGGCTCGCCGTTCGAAGAGCAGTATGATATAGCCCTGCGTGAGCAGGTAGCGGTACACTTTGAGGTGATCTCTCCTTTCTCGAATCAATGGGTGGAAGTGCATGCTTACCCCTCTGCTGACGGGCTTTCAGTGAACTTCCGAGACATTCGTGAGCGCAAGGAATTGGAGGAGCGACGTGAGGCGCTTTTGGAAAGCGAGCGAGCAGCTCGTGCAGAAGCAGAGCGAATTGCGCGTCTCAAGGATGAATTCTTAGCAACCGTTTCCCATGAGCTCAGGACACCGCTGAACGCAATCCTTGGTTGGTCTCAGGTTTTGCGTAAGAAAACAGTTGGTCCTGCGGAATTGAGGAAGGGGCTTGATACGATTGAGAGAAACTCTCGAGCGCAAGCACAGATTATCGAAGACCTTCTCGACATGAGCCGCATCATTTCGGGGAAGATTCAACTTAACGTTAAGAATGTCAATCTTCGCTCAGTGATTGAAGCGGCGATCGAATCTCTCCTTCCCACAGTGCAAGCGAAGGACATACGACTTCAAACAGTTTTTGATGTGCTTCCTAGTTCCATAACTGGTGACCCAGGGAGACTCCAACAAGTCGTGTGGAACCTCCTCTCTAATGCCATCAAATTTACCCCTAAGGGTGGAAGAGTACGGGTGTCACTCGAAAAGGTGAACTCACAGGTTGAGTTAATGGTAAGCGATACGGGTCAAGGCATAAAGTCTGAGTTTTTGCCGTACGTTTTCGACCGTTTTCGCCAAGCAGATTCTTCTACAACACGAAAGTTTGGCGGTTTGGGGTTAGGGCTTTCAATTGTTAAGCAACTCGTTGAGCTTCATGGAGGAAGCGTACAAGCAACAAGCCCTGGAGAGGGACAAGGAGCGACGTTTACAGTGATGCTTCCGCTCGCTTTAAAAGAAAGCGATAGTGATGAGCAAGCAGTTGAACACAGTTTTGATGATGAGCGCACAACAACCCAATGTGCCCAAAGGAACCTTGAATATATGAAGGTTCTTGTAGTCGATGACGAAATCGATGCTCAAGAATTGGTCAAGAGAGTCCTTGAGGAGTGCGGAGCTAACGTCCTTACTGCTTCCTCAGCAGATGAGGCGCTTGAGCTTGTACAAACCTATAAGCCTAATGTGGTAGTCAGTGACATTGGTATGCCCGGAAAAGACGGGTATGATTTTATCCGCACACTACGAGGGCTTCCATCAGATATGGGAGGAAATATTCCGGCTGCAGCAGTCACCGCCTTTGCTCGTTTTGAAGATCGAATTCGTGCTTTGCGCTGTGGCTATCAAACGCATGTTGCTAAGCCAATCGAGCCGGCAGAACTGATTGCGGTTGTTGCATCTCTGGCTGGTCGTCATGACTGATACATTTATGCGGCATAATTGCGATATAGAACCGGATAATGTAACAATCTTGCGGCGTTGCTGAATCCATGTATGAAAAAGATGTCGTGTGATTCCAAACCCTTGTAGAGACGTACCATGTGAGTCCAGCGCTGCGGGAGGGTTTCCCGACCCAGGCGACTGGCGTTGGCGCAGCCTCTCCGGAGGAGATACCCGAAGGGGTACGTCTCTACACACCCTAAGTTAGAGGTCTGGTTTTTGCAGCCATCTGGCGACCATACCCGCCAAAACTCCACCTAAAATTGGGAACACGATGAAAATCCAAAGTTCACCCAGCGCCCAACTGCGAGTGAAGATAGCGGTAGCTAACGAACGCACGGGATTGACACTTGCATTTGTTACGGGAATGAGGATAAGATGCGCTCCTGTGAGCGCTAAGCCTATGGGGATGGGTGCAAAAAGCTTAAGAGCGCGAGAAGATGTGACGCTCAAGATGACCAGGACAAAGCCAAAGGTCACGACAAATTCGGCTAATGCACAAGCCCACCAGCTATACTGACCAGGGGAGTGAATGCCAACCCCATTAGAACCAAAGTTCGCTGCTGTTGTAAACTCAGGTTTGCCCAAGCAAATCAAAAACAGGATAGTAGACCCCCAAATTGCGCCGACAACCTGACCCCCGATATATGGCAAAACGTCCCGCAAAGGAAACCGATTAGCTACCCAAAAACCAATTGTGACTGAAGGGTTGATGTGACATCCGCTGATATGACCAAAAGCATACGCAGCACTCAACAAGCTTAAGCCAAAAGCGATCGCCACCCCAGTCACTCCAACCCAAGGTACTGCACCAGAGATAACCGCAGTACCCACGCCCATTAGAACCAACCAAAGTGTACCTAGAGCTTCCACAAAACATCGTTTTGCTAACGAGTAATGATTCATCACAGACGTCCAGACCTGTTTCTACTACAGTTCACCATATCTGGCTCGACGCGATTGATAGTTGTGGACATATTAACCAGGCGTTCCAGGTTATCAAATACAAATTTACTAAGTCAAGAGTTTCCACGCCTGACGCTTAGAGTCAAGCTTTCGCCGCACCTGTGATGTATCTATTTGTGGCATATGCAACTCGACTAATTCCACTGTTTCCCGAACCAGTTCTTGAAGTGCATGAGCGGCAGAACCTGCGGGTGTATGAAACAGACTTTCAAGCCTTAAGGATAAGTTATCGGGAACAATATTCATTTTTTCGATAAATTTGCCCATTCTTTTAAACTGAAATGTGGAGTAATAACCCAAGTTGCGGGTTATCTGAGTTCGAGCGCTTCGCAGTCTGAGATTAATGCGATCACCAATGCCAATTTAGCGGTTGCGCAGAGCGCAACCGTCACTCAGAGTTAGTTCCAATGAAGAGTCTTAACTGGAGTTCAAGTATTAAATCTAACTTTTTATAAAAATGCTTGTCGGAGAGTAAAAGC
>JAESFT010000841.1_pt1 | contig 11597 bp, 8 predicted proteins | sample 9269451 | NCBI WGS metagenome assembly JAESFT01 (sample SAMN14502557, study PRJNA617106) | algae metagenome | isolation source: Scytonema hyalinum WJT4-NPBG1 and co-occurring heterotrophs from well... | place: USA: Mojave Desert, Joshua Tree National Park, California | collected 2006-05-25
CAAAGCCGGTGATGGAAGGCAAGGCGGTGCTGTTCAAGCGCTTCGCCGATGTTGACTCGATCGACATCGAACTCGCCACCGAAGACCCGGAGGCCTTCATCAATGCCGTCGCGCTGATGGAGCCGAGCTTCGGCGGCATCAATCTGGAGGACATCGCCGCACCTGCCTGCTTCATTATCGAGCAGGCGCTGAAAGAGCGGATGAAGATCCCGGTCATGCATGACGACCAGCATGGCACGGCGATCATCACCGCTGCCGGGCTGATCAACGCTTGCTATCTGACCGGCCGCGAACTGAAGGACGTGAAGGTCGTGGTGAACGGCGCAGGCGCCGCCGCCATCGCCTGCACCGAGCTGATCAAGGCGATGGGCGTGCGCCACGACAATGTGATTATGTGCGACCGCAAGGGCGTGATCTATCAGGGCCGCACCGAAGGCATGGACCAGTGGAAGTCCGCCCATGCCGCGAACACCGATCGCCGAACGCTGAACGAGGCGCTGGAAGGCGCGGATATTTTCTTGGGCCTTTCGGCAGCCGGTGCCTTGAAACCGGACATGGTGATGAAGATGGCGGCGCGCCCCATCATCTTCGCCATGGCCAATCCCGACCCGGAGATCACGCCACCGGAGGCCAAGGCCGCGCGGCCGGACGCGATCGTCGCCACCGGCCGGTCCGACTATCCGAACCAGGTCAACAATGTGCTGGGCTTCCCCTTCATCTTCCGGGGCGCGCTGGACGTGCGCGCGACCGCGATCAACGACGAGATGAAGATCGCCGCCGCCCAGGCGCTGGCCGAACTGGCGCGGCAGCAGGTGCCGGAGGAAGTCGCGGCCGCCTATGGCGGGCGGGCGCATAGCTTTGGCGCCGACTATATCATCCCGGCACCGTTCGATCCGCGGCTGATGGAGATCGTTCCAGCCGCGGTTGCAAAGGCTGCGATGGACTCGGGCGTCGCGACCAAGCCGATCCTGGACCTGGCCGCCTATCGCCAGTCGCTGAAGGCGAGGCTGAACCCGACCACTTCGGTGCTGACGCTGGCTTACGAAGCGGCGCGCGACAATCCGAAGCGGGTGCTGTTCGCGGAAGGCGAAGAGGAAGTGGTGCTGCGCGCCGCGATCCAGTTCCGCGACGGCGGCTATGGCACGCCGGTGCTGGTCGGCCGCGAGGACGTGTACGACAAGCTGAAGGCGCTCGGCGTCGACGATCCGCAAAGCTTCGAGGTGCACAACAGCCGCAACTCGCCGCTGGTGCCGAAGATGGCGGAGCGGCTCTACGAGCGGCTGCAGCGGCGCGGCTATCTGCTGCGCGAATGCGAGCGGATGGTGAACCAGGACCGCAATGTGTTCGCGGCGCTGCTGCTGGAAATGGGCGAAGCCGATGCGATGCTGACCGGCACCACCCGCACCTATGCCCAGTCTATGCGCGAGATCCGCCGCGTGCTCGATCCTGAAGAAGGCCGCACGCCGTTCGGCATTCATGTGCTGGTCGGCCAGGCCCACACCGTGTTCATGGCGGACACGACGGTCAACGAGCGGCCCACCGCCTCCGAACTCGCCGACATCGCCGAGCAGACCGCCGCCGTCGCCCGCCGTATGGGCCATGAGCCCAGGGTGGCGTTCCTCAGCTATTCGACCTTCGGGAACCCGCCCGGCGAGTTCCTTGAGAACATCCGCGGCGCCGTGGCATTGCTCGACCAGCGCGGCGTCAGCTTCGAATATGAAGGCGAGATGGCGCCGGACGTAGCCCTCAATCCGCGCGTGCTGGCAAACTACCCCTTCGCGCGGCTGTCGGGGCCGGCGAATGTGCTGATCATGCCCGGGCTGCAGTCGGCTAACATCTCCGCCAAGCTGCTGCGCGAACTGGGCGGGGATTCGGTGATCGGGCCGATGCTCGTCGGCATGGCCAAGCCGGTGCAGATCGCGACCATGGCGACCCGCGCGTCGGAGTTGGTGACGCTGGCGGTGCTCGCCGCGAGCGGAATTGCGCGGTGACAGCCCCCCCAGTGCTCCTGCGAAGGCAGGAGCCTTGTGACGCAGGGCTCCGGCCTTCGCCGGAGCACGGCTGAGACCTCAGAAATCCGGCAGCGCCTGGTCGGCGATGCCCCAACCGGCGAGCGCCTTGGCGTTCGCCCGCTCCAACAGCTTGGCGCCGTCGAGCACCGTCCAGCGCGCGGCGGTGTCGAGGTCCTTCAGTTCCTCCCAGCTGACCGGCGCCGCCACCGGCGCATTCGGCCGCGCGCGGGCGGCATAGGGCAGGATCGCAGTCGCGCCGCGCTGGTTGCGCAGATAGTCGATGAAGATGCGGCCCTTGCGCTTCGCCTTGGACATGTTGGCGAGGAAACGGTCGGGCTCGGCTTCCGATAGGGCAAGCGCAAAGCGGTGCGTGAAGTCCTTCACCTGCGGCCATTCGGCACGGGGGGTGAGCGGCGCGATTACATGAACGCCCTTGCCACCGGTCAGCATCGGGAAAGTGACGAGGCCGAGATCGCCCAGATAGCGCTTCAGGTCGAACGCCGCCTTCTTGACCTGATCGAAGCCCAGATCTTCGTCCGGGTCGAGGTCGAACACCATCCGGTCGGGCTTCTCATAGTCGCTGACGAGGCTGCCCCAGCCATGGAACTCGATCGTGCCCATCTGCACGCAGGTGAGCAGGCCTTCGGCTGAATCGACATAGAGATAGTCCTCGGTCGATCCGTTCTTCTCCTTGACCGGCACGTGCCGGACATGCTCGCCGAAGCTGCCGGCGTCGTGCTTCTGGAAGAAGCATTTTTTCGCGCGGCCCTGCGGGCAACGGACGAGACTGATCGGGCGGTTGGCGAGCCACGGCATCATGATGCCGGAGACCTGCGCGTAGTAGTTCGCCAACTGACCCTTGGTGATGCCGGAATCGGGGTAGATGACGCGTTCGGGATTGCTGATCTTGATCGACAGTTCGGGTGCGGGCGGCGCCTTCGCCGCTTTCTCTGGCTTCACTTCGCTCGGCTTCTTGTCCTCGCGCACACCGATGAAGCTGCCATGGCGGACGACATTGTCGGCGGTGAACTCAGTAAAGGCGACTTCGGCGACAAGCTCGGGCTTCACCCAGCGCGCGCCTCGTACGGCGGCGCGCGGCGCCTCGACCGGAGCCTTGTCGGTGGCGAGCTTCGCCAGCTTGGTGCTGATCTCCTCGATCAGCTTCGCATCGAAGCCGGTGCCGACCTTCCCGGCAAAGCGGAGCGTGCCGCCATCGTTCACCGCCAGGATCAGCGAGCGGAAGCCGCGGCCGCGCGCCTCGCTTGGCGTCCAGCCGACGATGACGAATTCCTGGCGCTGGATGCATTTGATCTTGAGCCAGTTCTGCGTGCGTTTGCCGAGATAGGGGGCGTCCGCGCGCTTGGAGACTACGCCTTCATAGCCTTCGCGGCACATGGTCTTGAACAGTTGCTCGCCGGCGCCGATCACATGTTCGGCATAGGCGATCGGTCCATCCTGCGGGATGACCGGGCGGAGCAATTCCTTGCGCTCGAGATTGGGCAGGCGCGTCAGGTCCTCGCCGTCCAGCGAGAGCAGGTCGAAGGCGAACATCACCAGCCCCTTGCCGCCCCGCTTGAGCGCATCCTGCAGGGCGGAGAAGCTTGGCCTACCGGACTGGTCGAGCGCTACGACTTCGCCGTCGATCAGTGCCGAGCCGACATCCAGCGCGGCGCCGGCGGCGGCGACTTCGGGAAACTTCTCGGTCCAATCGAGGCCGGAGCGGGTGAAGACCTTCGCCTCACCGCCGCCGACCGCAAGCAGCACGCGGTAGCCGTCATATTTGACCTCATGCAGCCAGGCGGAGCCGGTCGGCACGGCGTCGACCAGAGTGGCGAGCTGGGGGGATTGGAAAGCGGGAAGCTTCCTGCCCGTTCCCCGGCGAAGGCCGGGGTCCACTTTCTGCGTCTCCCCTGTGCGGCTCCTGGACCCCGGCTTTCGCCGGGGAGCAGCCTTGGAGGCCTTCGCTTCCACCCCCGCCGCGATCTCCTCCATCGTGCGGCCGGTGCTGATGCTGGTGAGGCAGCGATCGACCAGGTCGCCCGAGCCGCCGGCATATTCGTCGTCGATCTTGCGGAGCAGCCAACTCTCGGTGCGCTCCTTCGGCCGCGGCTTCAAGCGGATCAGCAGCCATTCGCCCTTCATCCGTTCGCCATGGAGGATGAAGTGGAGGTGGCCCTTCTCCAGGTCCTTGGCGCTCTTGCCCTTGATCGGCGCCCAGGTGCCGCGATCCCAGAGCATCACCGTGCCGCCGCCATACTCGCCCTTGGGGATCGTGCCTTCGAAGGTGGCGTAGGAAAGCGGATGGTCTTCGGTGCGGACGGCGAGGCGCTTGTCGTCCGGATTGAGGCTGGGCCCGCGCGTCACTGCCCAGCTTTTGAGCACGCCGTCCAGTTCGAGGCGCAGGTCCCAGTGCAGCCGCGTCGCGTCGTGCTTCTGGACCATGAAGCTGTTGCCCGCAGCCTTCGCGACCTTGCCCGCCGGCTCGGCGGTCTTGGTGAAATCCCGCTTCGCATTGTAGCGGGCGAGCGGATCGCGGGCGCTTGTCGCCATTCAGAGCCTCATCCCGCCGCGCGCTTTTTGGCGGGGGCGCGGCGGGGCGGCGGCTTGGCCGCGGGCGATTTCGCCGCAGGTTTGCGCGCAGGCTTCTTCTCTTCCGCGTCGCCGCTCTGCGCGCCTGGCTTCTCCAGCGACTTCTTGAGCGCCGCCATCAAATCGACCACGTTGGAGCCACGCTTGGGCGCCTCGTCCTCGGGTTCCGGCTTGACCTTGCCGCCCTTGGCCTTGAGCTTTTTCTGCACCAAATCCTTCAGCGCATCGACATAGCGGTCGTGGAACTGGTCCGGCTTGAAGGGCGCGGTCTTCTTGGCGATCAGCGTTTCGGCCAGGTCGAGCAACTCCTCGTCCGGCTGGGCGTCGCCGATGTCGCGAAAATAGCTCTGCGCCTTGTTCACTTCGTCGGCATAGCGCAGCGTTTCCAGCACGATGCCGCGGCCGCATGGCTTCAAGCTCACGATATATTCGCGGCCGCGCAGCGCGAGCTGGCCGAGGCCGACCTTCCTAGTGCGCTTGAGCGCTTCTCGCAGCACGATGAACGCCTCTTCGGCCAGATCATCGGCGGGCACGACATAATAGGGCTTTTCGAAATAGAGCACGTCGATCTCGTCGGCATCGACGAACTGAGTCAGTTCCAGCGTCTTCTTGGACTCGAGCTTGACCGCGTCAATCTCCTCGTCCTCGAGCAGGACGTAGGAGCCTTTTTCATATTCGAAGCCGCGCTTGATCTCGTCGGGGTCGACCGGGCCGATGCCCGGCGCGACCTTTTCATATTTGATCCTCTTGCCTGACGGCTCGTGAATCTGGTTGAACGAGATCTGGGCGCCGCTCTTCGTTGCCGAGTATATCTCAACCGGGATCGAGACGAGCGCGAGACGGATCTGTCCCTGCCAATAGGCGCGTGCGGCCATGAGTCACCTTCGTTGCGAGGCCGATTCAATGTGCCAGCACGAGAGTCGTTCCCTTGGGCGCACAGGGGCCGTAAAGCGCCCCCATGACCGACCCGTTCGACTTGTTCCGTGCCTGGTATGATGAGGCACGGAACACCGAGATCAACGACTCGAACGCGATGGCGCTGGCGACCGCCGATGCGCAGGGGCGGCCATCGGTGCGCATGGTGCTGCTGAAGGGTTTCGACCCGCGCGGCTTTGTCTTCTACACCAATCAGGAGGGGCGGAAGGCAGGCGAGCTCGCGGCGAACCCGAACGCGGCCTTGCTGTTTCACTGGAAGTCGCTGCGACGGCAGATCCGGATCGAGGGGCCGGTGACCCAAGTGTCGGACGAAGAGTCGGACGCGTATTTCGCATCCCGCAGCCGCGATTCTCAACTGGGCGCATGGGCGTCGGACCAGTCGCGACCGCTGGATGCGCGTGCGACGTTCGAGCGGCGGTTCGAGGAGATGCAGCGCCGCTTCGAAGGCCAGCCGGTGCCCCGGCCTCCGCATTGGGGCGGCTATCGCGTGGCGCCGGAGCGGATCGAATTCTGGCAGGACCGCGCGCATCGGCTGCACGAGCGGCGGTTGTTCGTGCGCGACGGGACGGGCTGGCGCGAAGGCCTGCTCTATCCGTGACCGACGAGCGGCTGCAGCAGCACGGCAAGCTGACCGCGCGCGCGGCGATCGCGAGCGTGTCGATGGCGCTCTTCCTGCTCGCGCTGAAAACCTATGCCGCCTGGTCGACGGGATCAGTGGCGATGCTCGGATCGCTCGCCGATACCGGCTTCGACGTTATGGCGTCGCTGCTGACGCTCTACGGAGTCAAGCTGGCGTCGACCCCGGCGGACCGCGATCATCGCTTCGGCCATGGCAAGGCGGAGGCGCTGGTCGCGCTGGCTCAGGTGGCGCTGATCGCGGTGTCGGCGACCGGCATCCTCTGGCGGGCGATCGACCGACTGCGGACCGGCGGCACAACGGCGGACCCGGAACTCGGCGTCGGCGTGTCGCTGGTCGCGATCGCCGCGACCTTCCTGCTGCTCGCCTATCAACGCCGGATCATCGCCCGCACCGGATCTGTCGCGATCACGGCGGATAATATCCACTACCAGTCCGACCTGCTGCTGAACGGCAGCGTCATCGTTGCGCTGGCGCTGGAAAGCTGGGGAGGCTTACGCGGCGCCGACCCGGTGCTCGGGGTCCTGATCGCATTGTGGCTCGCCCGCGGCGCCTGGCAGTCATCCTCGCACGCGATCGACCAGCTGATGGACCGCGAATGGCCGGAGGAGAAACGCCAGCGCTTCGTGCAGCTCGCCAACCGGCAGCGCGGCTTTCGGGGCATTCACGACCTGCGCACTCGGACCAGCGGCGCGCATGATTTCGCGCAATTTCACGTGTGGGTCGATCCGGACATGACCATTGCCGAAGCGCATGAGATCGTCGAAGCGGCCGAAGATAATTTGCATGCCGCCTTCCCCGGCGCGGAAGTGCTGATCCATCTCGACCCGGAAGGCCGGATCGACCGCGCCGGCCAGCACGACGAACGCTTGAGAGAGACGCCCGAGACATGAAGCTGCCCTTCGTCCAGATCGATGCCTTTGCCGACCGTCCCTTTGGCGGGAACCCGGCGGCGGTGATGCCGCTCGACGCGTGGCTGCCCGACGATGTGCTGCAAGCGATCGCGCTCGAGAACAATCTGTCGGAGACGGCCTTCACTATCCCGGCCGAAGGCGACGCGGATTACGAGCTGCGGTGGTTCACGCCCGCGTGTGAGGTCGCCCTGTGCGGCCATGCCACCTTTGCATCCGGTCATCATCTGATTGGCGACCGCGAACGGGTTCGCTTCCGCACCCGAAAAGCCGGCGTGCTGACCGTTCGCCGCGCAGGCGACGGCTATGCGATGGAGCTGCCCGCCACCTTCATGTCCCCGCAGCCGCGGCCCGAGATCGCCGCGGCCCTCGGAGTGCCGGATGCGCCGACCTGGGCGTCGGCGACGGACGCGGCCGAGGAGACGGTGATCGTGCTGCTGAAGGATGAAGCGGCGGTGCGGGCGCTGGAGCCCGACTTTCGCGCGCTCGGACGGCACCACGTCATGGTCGTGCCAACTGCTCCGGGGACGAACACCGATGTGGTCAGCCGCGTCTTCGTGCCTTCCTTCGGCATCGACGAAGACCCGGTGACCGGCTCGGCCCATGCCGCGCTCGCCCCCTTCTGGGCGGAACGGCTGGGACGCCCGAGCTTCACCGCCTTTCAGGCGAGCGCCCGCGGCGGCCGTGTCGATTGCACGCTCGCAGGCGATCGGGCGGTACTCGGCGGACGCTCCGTCACGGTGATCGAAGGCAGCTTCTTCCTTTGATCGCAGCACCGGCCGAGGAGCCGCTGAAGCGGGACATCAGCTTTTTCGGCTCCGCCTTCCTGTCGTTCAACGGCCTGGTCGGCGCCGGCATTTTCGTGCTGCCGGGCACGCTTTTCGACCGCTTCGGGGCATTCAGCCCTTTGCTCTTTCCCCTCTTCGGCGCGCTGTTCCTGGTGATCGCAGTGCCGTTCGCCCGTGTGACGGCGCACTTTCCCGCGACCGGAGGACCGGTCGCCTATGCCGCGCCGTTCGGGCGCTTCGCCTCCTTCCAGGCCGGCTGGCTCTATTATGTCGCGCGGGTCGCGGCGCTGGCAGCCAATGCGACCGTGTTCGCCACCTATTTGTCTGTCTTCTGGCCCGCCGCAGCAGGAGGCCTGGGCCGCGCCGCGGCAATCCTGGCCATGGTCGCGCTGACCACCGCCATCAACATCGTGGGGGTCAGGCGGGCCGTAAGGGCACTCGATGCACTGACCCTGCTGAAGGCAGCGCCCCTGCTGCTGCTCGCGCTCTGGGCGCTCGGGCTTCGCGCCCCCAACATATCGACGATCCTGCCTCCCGGTGACCAGCTTGGCGCAGCCGCCTTGCTGATCCTCTATGCATTCGTGGGCTTTGAAAACAGCGTGGTGGCGGCCGGCGAGACGCGCGACCCGAGGCGCACCATCCCGCGCGCGCTGATCGGCACAGTGATCGCAACGGCGCTCCTCTACACGCTGGTGCAGGCAGCCTATGTCGCTTGGATGGACAGGGGAGCAGGCGGAGACGCCCCGCTGGTCGAGCTTGCCGGCCGGGTGTTCGGGCCTGCCGGGGCGGTGCTTCTGACCGCGACGGTCATCTTCTCGCTTCTGGGAAACATCAGCGGCGGCATGACGGGGTCGACGCGCATCACCTACGCACTCGGGCGCGACGGGCTCGCCCCGGCCTGGTTCGGGCGCGTGCATGCCCGCTTCGCCACACCGGCCAACTCGATCCTGTTCATGGGTGCGCTGATCGCAGCGCTGGCACTCAGCGGCAGTTTCGTCTGGCTGGCGGTCGTTTCAACTCTCGCCCGCATGTTCGTCTATGCGCTCGCGATCGCCGCGCTTCCAAAGCTTGAGGGTGGTCGACCCTTCGTGCTGAGCCTTGTGATCGCGGGGATTGCCGTCTGCGCCTGGGCGGCGGCGCAGTCGAGCGCGGTGAGCTGGCTTACCCTTCTCGCGCTGGCTGCATCCGGCATGCCGCTGTTCGCCTTCTCGCGCCGGGGAAAGCCTGCCCAACCGGCCTGACCCAAGCCGGTCCATCCGCCTTGTTCACACATGGTTAAACAAAATTTAACCGGCTCGTGAACCGGACCCGCGAGTGCGTGTTGTGACGCTTGGGTGATCTGCCGCGAGCCGGCGGCGGAGCTCGGGTCGAAACTGCGGGAAACGTCCCGTGCAGGGAGTGTAGCTTATGAAAAAGTGGGTATTGGCCGCGGCAGCGGCTATCGGGTTGGCGGGCTCCGCAAATGCTGCGGTGATCACGCTTGAAAGCGTCACCACCAACGGTCCCAACGACTTCACCTTCAATTATCAGGGCACTCTGGGCCCGGATGAAGGCCTGCGCACCGGCGACCGGCTCGTGATCTTCGACTTTGCGGGCTATATCGCCGGTTCGGTCTTCGCACCGAGCCCCGGCGTGACGGCCTCGATCGAATTCACCAGCCCGACCGCGCTGGTGACTCCTGGTTTCACCGACGATCCCACGCTGGTGAACCTGGTTTTCACCTATACGGGACCGAATATCCGCAATACCGGCGGGCCGTTCGTGCCGCTGGACTTTAACGGGCTCGGCGCCCGGTCGACGCTTGGCGGACGCGCGCGTGACGCCTTCTTCACGCTGACCACCAAGAACAATCCGGACGGTTTCCCGGGCGGTTCCAACACCCCGGTCTATACGCTCGGTTCAGTCACGGTGCCGGCGCTGGGCAACAACCCTGACGCCATTCCGGAACCGGCGACTTGGGCGATGCTGCTCGGCGGCTTCGGCATGCTGGGTGCGGCGACCCGCCGCAGCCGTCGTACGAAGGTCACCCTGGCCTAAGCGCCGGGTGCGAGTTGGGAAGCCGCCGGTTCGGCCGGCGGCTTCCTGCTTGCGCTAACCTTGGTTTAACGCTGCCTAGCTAACCTTGCGCGCGTGAGAAAAGTCCTGAACCTGACAATCGCGCTGTCACTGACCCTGGTCTGCGACAAGGCGTTCAATGGCAGCGAACTGACCGCGAAGCTGTTCGAGAACAGCGCCGCGGCCACGCACTGGGCGGAGCGTGCGGGAGAGCGCGCGGCGCACAGCGTCAGCGGCTTCTGACCGGCCATTTCGCTTTCGTTCCTGCCCCCGAGTTCCTATATGCTCGGCATGGCAACTTCCCCCAATTCGAACAGTTACGGCGCCGATTCTATCAAGGTGCTGAAGGGCCTGGACGCGGTCCGCAAACGCCCCGGCATGTATATCGGCGACACCGATGACGGCTCCGGCCTCCATCACATGGTGTTCGAGGTCTCCGACAATGCGATCGACGAAGCGTTGGCAGGCCATTGCGACCTTATCCTGATCCAGCTGAATCCGGACGGCTCTGTTTCCGTCGAGGATAATGGCCGCGGCATCCCGACCGACATTCACCCGGAAGAAGGCGTGTCGGCCGCCGAAGTCATCATGACCCAGCTGCACGCGGGGGGTAAGTTCGAGAACACGTCGGACGACAATGCCTACAAGGTGTCGGGCGGCCTGCATGGTGTCGGCGTCTCGGTGGTGAATGCGCTCTCCGAATGGCTTGAGCTCACCGTCTGGCGCGACGGCAAGGAACATTGGATGCGCTTCCGTCATGGCGACGCCGAAGCGCCGCTGAAGGTCGTCGGCGACGCGCCCGAGGGGAAGAAGGGGACGCGCGTCACCTTCCTGCCCTCTCCCGAGACGTTCAAAATTACCGAGTTCGATTTCGACAAGCTGGAACATCGCTATCGCGAGCTCGCTTTCCTGAACTCGGGCGTGCGGCTGCGGCTGGTCGACGCGCGGCACGAGGAGAAGGTCGAGCACGACCTGTTCTACGAAGGCGGCATCGCTGCGTTCGTGAAGTATCTGGACCGCGCCAAGACTCCGCTCTTCCCGGAACCGATCGCCATTTCCGGCCAGCGCGACGCCATCGGCATCGACATCGCGCTGGAGTGGAACGACAGCTATTACGAGAACGTCCTCGCCTTCACCAACAACATCCCGCAGCGCGACGGCGGCACGCACATGGCGGCCTTCCGCGCCGCGCTGACGCGAACGCTCAACGGCTATGCCGAGCGGTCGGGGCTGCTAAAGAAAGAAAAGGTGACGCTGACCGGCGACGACATGCGCGAGGGGCTGACCGCGATCGTCTCGGTGAAACTGCCGGACCCGAAGTTCAGCTCGCAAACCAAGGACAAGCTCGTCAGCTCCGAAGTGCGTCAGCCTATGGAACAGCTGATGTCCGACAAAATGGACGAGTGGCTGGAGGAGAATCCGCAGAACGCCCGCGCGATCGTCCAGAAGATCATCGATGCCGCCGCCGCGCGCGAAGCGGCCCGCAAGGCGCGCGAGCTGACCCGGCGCAAGGGCGTCATGGACATTGCCTCCTTGCCCGGCAAGCTCGCCGACTGTCAGGAGCGTGATCCCGCCAAGTCCGAACTGTTCCTGGTCGAGGGCGACAGCGCAGGCGGCTCAGCCAAGCAGGGCCGCGACCGGCACTATCAGGCAATCCTGCCGCTCAAGG
>JAESFT010000842.1_pt1 | contig 11546 bp, 3 predicted proteins | sample 9269451 | NCBI WGS metagenome assembly JAESFT01 (sample SAMN14502557, study PRJNA617106) | algae metagenome | isolation source: Scytonema hyalinum WJT4-NPBG1 and co-occurring heterotrophs from well... | place: USA: Mojave Desert, Joshua Tree National Park, California | collected 2006-05-25
TTGCCCTTGAGGCTGATCTTGAACTCAGCCGCATCGGGTCCGGTAGTGTTGCCGCTCACGACCGTGTAGTCGCCGTCGTCGCGGGTCTCGTGGGAGATCACGAGCTGGGCCGGACCGCTGAAGGACGAGCCGTTCGCCAAGGTGAAGGCCTGCTTGCCGGCCGCGCCGCCGTTGGCATCGATCGCCGAGAGGTCGAGACGGTCGCCGGGCTGGAAGCCGAGGATCGTGTCGCCGTTGGCATCGGCCGCCGACAGGAAGCGGAAGACGTCGTTGCCTGCGCCGCCATCGATCACGTTCACTGCGTGGTTTACCGTGATCGTGTCGTTGCCCGACCCGGTCACGATGTTCTCCACGCCCCAGATCGTGTCGCTGCCGGACTGGGAGCTGAAGACGCTGCCGCTGCTGTTGGCTCCGATGTTCGCCGTGATGTTCGCGGTGATCGCGGACATGTCCAGCATGTCGGTTCCGGTTCCTCCCGCCATGTCGTCGCCGTAGTAGGCGTCGTTGCCGTCGTTGACCGAGGCCACGATGCGGTCGTCGCCCGCTCCGCCGTAGACGGTGTCGCTGCCCGCTCCGGCATCGATCATGTCGTTGCCGTTGTCGCCGAAGATGCGGTCGTTGCCCGCATCCCCGTACAGCATGTCGGCATCAGCGCCGCCGAGCATGTTGTCGTCGCCGTCACCGCCGAACATGACGTCCCGCCCGGCCTCGCCGCTCAGGAAGTCGTTGCCGTTGCCGCCGTTGACGACGTCAGCCCCGTCCCCCGCGACCACGTTGTCGTTGCCGTCGAGGGCCATGATGGTCTCGCCCTTGACGGTGCCGACCAGCACCTCGGTGGCGTTCGTCCCCGCGATGGGAGCCCCGGCCGAGGTATCGGGCTGGGTCACCGGAGGCGTGGTGCCACCTCCGTTGTTGCCCATTCCGGCACCGTCGCCCTCCTCGTCGTGGTCGCAGGAGTCGTCCTCCTCCTCGTCGTCACCCGATCCGGTGTCGTTGCTGGGAGGGATCTCCTCCTCGTCATCGCGCCCCTCGCCGGAGCCGAACTGCGGCAGGCCGTCCTCGCAGACGAAGGTCAGCTTGTGCCCGTCCCGGGACATCGTGGTCACGCCGTTCTCGTCGGTCGTGATCTCGTAGTCCCCGGCCACCCCGCCGTTCGGAAGCTCGATCACGTCCTGCGGGCGAAGGGTCCCCACGATGGTGTCGTTGCCGCCGTTGGAGCGGAAGTAGATCCGGTGGGCCGAGGCCATGCCCGAGATGTCGACGATGTCATCGCCGCTATCGCCGTTGATGGTGATGGTGTTGAAGAACAGGCTGGTCGGGCCGAAGTCGCCAGCCGTCGTGACGGTGTCGTTGCCCTGTCCGGTGTTGATCGTGATCTCCTCGATGTTGTCGAGTTCCGCGATCACGATACCGTTGCGGGTGATGACGATCTCGGACTCCGGCCTCAGGATGGCGATCCCCGCCGCCACGGCAGCCGCCCTGCTATACACCACAAAGGCTTCTGCGGTGCCGTTGCCGTTAACCACGAAACGGTCACCCGTGGCGGCGTTCGTGCCGCCGTCGACGAAGTCGCGGCCGTCGTTTGCACCGAAGGCGTTGGCGTTCCAGGTCACGGTATCGTTGCCGCCGCCGGCGAAGACGATGTCGTTGCCGAGGCCTGCATCGATCGCGTTGGCACCATCGTTGCCGACGAGGATATTGTTCCCGGTCGTGCCATTGAGGGCGGTTGTCGTAACCCGGCTGACCGACACGCTGGCGGTGTCGCCGACACTCCCGTCGGTGATGCCGTAGGTGAAGCTGCCACCCACCTGGTTCTGCTGGGTCCCGGTGTCCGTCACGCTGTACGAGCCTCCTGACCGGACCACGGTAAGGCTGCTCACTTGCGAGGGATTGCCCGTGACCGAGACCGCCGAACCTTCAGGATCGGAGTCGTTGGCCAGCAGCGCCCATTCCGGCACGAGGAAGGCGGTGTTGTTCGCGACGTTGGTGATGACGCTGTCGTTGCCCGCGATGGGCGCGTCGTTCACCGCATTCACATTCACCGTCGACATGGCCACGTTGCTGTCCATGACCCCGTCGTTCACCGTCACCTCGATGACGCGGGCCAGGCTTCCCGGGTTGTCAGTGGCGTTGCGGAACGAGATCGCCTGGATGGCCTTCTGGTAGTCTTCCGTGGAGGCCGTACCCGACAGGGTGACGGTGATCCGTCCGTCGACGATGTCGCTGACGGTTGCGGAGATCGTTCCCGGCAGGTCTCCGACCAGCAACTGGTCCCCGACATGGGCGTTCGTCAGGACGATCCGCGCCGATGCGAGTTCCCCGCTGTCCTCCTCGATTCCTGGGAGGGAGGCGATCGCGACGGCAGCTCCGTTCTCGTTGAACGTTGCCGTATGATCCTCCGTCGGATTGGCCGCCGGCACGATGAGGTTGACCGATAGGTTGTCGATGCTGACGAACTCGTTCGTGGCGCTGATGTTGGAGGCCACGAAACGGATCGCCGCGGTGGCGGAGAACGGCCCGGTCAGGTCGAAGGTCCGGGTCGTGGTGTTGCCATTGCCCGTGATCGTGTCGATCTGCTCGAAGGTCACGCCGTCCTTCGAGAACCACACCGTCACCTGCTCGCCGAAGTCGAGCTGGTCCGGGTTGGCCGTGAAGCTCAACCTTACCTCAGTTGCCGCCGACAGGTTGACGCTGCGCGTGATGGACGCTCCGTTGCCCTGATCGAACTGCAAGGTGCCGCCGGTGATGCGGATCTGACCGTTTGCCGACGTGGCGCTGCCGTCGTCACCTTCCTCGACCCAGTCCGGACCCCATGACAGGGAGCCGTTCGAGTTGGAGTTGGCGTAGCTGTTGATGGCCCCGAAGTTGTCGGCGTAGTTGCCACCCTGGTCGTAGGCGTTGAGCATCAGCTTCGGCGGGGACAGGGTGAGCTCCTGGTCCGCGAACTTCAGCACCTCGACTCCGGTCAGGCGGTCGATGCCGTCCGAGACCCGGTTCCCGCCCGTGGCCGGGTTGACCTCGTCCGAGACCGTGACGTGCTCGACGGTGAAGCTGCCATCCTCGTTCTGCGTGATGGTGTAGTTCTCCCGCACGTCCCAGAAGGACGCCACGTCCAGGTCCTCGTCCTGCCCGCCGTCGACGATCTCGCGGACGATCGAGAGCTGGCCCGGGTTGAGCGTCCGGTCGAACATGGTCTGCTGGAGGGTCTTGCCGCCGAACTGCGCCACCGCGCCCTCGACGACCTCACCGTCCACGTAGTCCGACTCGCGGTAGATCTTCCCGTCCATCCCGTCGGCGGTGTAGGTCTCGTTGCCGACCGTGATGCGGATACGGACGTTGAGCCACTTGTCGCCGTCGATGATGTCGTTGCCGCCGCCGCCCGCGATGGTGTCGCTGCCGGCACCGCCGAGCAGGATGTCGGAGGCGTCGCCCGTGCCCATCACGATGGTCTCGGTCTTGCCGTCGGCGCCCGTGACCTGCGTCCGCTCGAGGTGCGCCACGAGATCGGACAGTCCGTCGATCAGGTGGAGGTTCTTCTCCAGCAGGGCGTTGGAGTAGGACTCCAGCGTCGCGCCCGGCTCGATCTCGGTGGCGCTGCCGTCGGCGTCGTAGGCGCCCACGACCACGTCGCGTCCGGTCAGCTTGTCGTCGTGCTTCCAGCCGGAGAGGCCTTCCACCAGGTCGAACCGGTCCCGCAGGATGTTGTTCTGCTGGTTCTGGAAGATCGAGACCGTCATGTCCGAGTCGGCCGCCTGGTCGTGACCCTTGTGGATCGCCCAGTCGAAGCCGGCCATGCCGTTGTTGCGCTCGATGCCCTCGTTCTGGAACATGATGTCGTCGCCGGACTCGGCGTCGTAGTCGTTGTCGTTCCCGCGTCCGTTCAGCACGTCGTGGCCGATGATGGTCGAGTTGAAGAACAGCTCGGAGTTCTCGCCCGCCAGGGTGTCGAAGCTCTCGCCGCCCTCGATCCAGTCGTCGCCCTCGTTGCCGGCGAGCATGCTGATCCCGGTGCTGCCGCGGATAAAGTCGTTGCCGAGGCCGGCGGTGACCGTCTTCGCCTCTGTGCCGCCGTAGATGAAGTCCTGGCCGCTGCCGCCGAAGATGAGGTCGAGGCCGCTGCCCCCGTTGATGACGTCGTTGCCCGCGTCGCCGTGGATCACGTCGGCCGCGCCGATGTCGGTGCCACTGTCGGTGATGATGTCGTCGCCGGCACCGCCGTGCAGGTGGTCGACGCCGTAGCCGCCCTCGAGGCTGTCGTTGCCGCCGTCGCCCCACAGGGTGTCGTCGCCCTCGCCGCCGATCAGGGTGTCGTCCTCGTTGGTGCCACCCAGCACGGCATGGTCGAGGCCGCTGTAGCGCAGGTAGTCGGCATCCCCGTCATTGTCGACGTCCTTGCGGATCACCATCGGGCTGATCGCGTTGAGGATCGGGTCGTCATGCAGAGGATCGGCCCCGATCTGCTTGTTCGTGTCCATCTCGAGGATGACGTCCGCCGTCTGGAACGCGGCGCCGTTGATGTGCGTCGCGCCTTCTTCGCCGAGGGTGGTGTTGCGCATGATGAGCTGCGCGAACGAGTCCGCCTCGAGCTCGTTGAGCAGGTTCAGACCCTGGGCGCGGCTCAGGTAGTAGAACCGGTCGCCCGCCTGGAGCTGCTCCATCTGGAACTCGAAGACGTAGGTGAAGGTGGACCCCAGCATCGAGCCGAAGGTCATCTTCTTCTCGGCCAGGCCGCCGATCCAGAAGTCGACGTCGTTGAGGCCGCCGAGCGCGGCGTCAGTCGCCCATGCCCCCGTTGCATTCAGGAAGTCCAGCCGGTCGGCCGGAGCCCCGGTGCCGCCCATCACGAGCAGGGTCGCCGCCGCTCGCTTGGCCTCGAGCGTGGTCGCCGAGGTGATGGAGGTGTGGGTGCCGTAGGCCGCGATGAAGTTGACCAGCGAGGCCGGGTTCTTCATCGAGAGCGCGAAATCGTACCAGCTCTCGTAGGGCTTGACGCGGGTGTCCCCGGTGTCGGCGAAGAACTGCTTGCGGGCCTCGTTGAGCGAGGGCACGCCGGTCTCGCGGGCACGGGCGATGTTGACCGCGCCGAGGTCGAGCGGCAGGCCGACGAGGTTGTTGCGCAGGGCGCCCGTCAGGAACTCGTCGATCTCGTTGCCGACCTGGCGGGACATGCCGTTCAGGATCGCGCCTGCCGCCTCGTCGGGATCAATGCCAGCGTTGCCGAAGGCGATCGGGTTGAGGAAGGCCTCGATCAGGCCGATCTCACTCTCGACCGGCTTGCCGTCAGCGCCAATGTGGACCATGTCGACAGTCTCGGTCAGCATCGAGTGGCCGAAGCGGTAGACCACGTGGGCGAACTCGGCCACGATGGCGCCGTCGACGGTGGTCGTGTTGGAGAACAGGAAGGGATCCACGTCCGGCGCGGCGGCGCGGGCGAACTCCTCGAAGACGAGGTGCTGGTAGACCATCTCGGTCGAGAAGCGGCCCGCCTGGAACAGGCGCTCGCCGTCCCAGACCAGGGCATCGATCTGGGCCTGTGTGGTCGGAATCTCCGTCACGTCGACGGTCAGCCACTCGTTGAGGAACGCGAGGTCGCCCGACTCGAGGGCGATCTTCTTCGTCTCCTCGATCATCCGGTTGTGCTCGGAGTGGAAGACGTGGTGGATCGAGGTCAGGCCGATGTTCTCGTTGCCGCGTCCGTCACCGACGATCACGTGTTTGTCGAGCAGCTCGTTGTCGTAGGCGGTCTTGCGTCCGCGGTAGTCCGTGCCGATGGCGTTGCCGGCCTCCGTGTCCGTATCGGCCTCGACGGCCACGGTCACCTGGGTCATCGGGTTGCCGTCGGCATCATAGACCGTCCCGGGCACGGCATTGTGGGCGATGTCGTTCAGGAAGGCGCGTCCGGCCGAGTAGGCCTGGGTTGCAGCCACGGGTTGAGAGATGTTGCCCTCGACGAAGCCGTTGGCCGTCACGAGCTGCGGGAAGCCGTTGGCGCCGCGCACGAACTCGCCGTACACGTCGGTCAGCAGGGCGGGAACGCGCAGCACGTCGATATCGGCCAGGGTGATCCCGAGCTTTTCGGCCGCCTGCTTCTTGACGTCGGCCCAGGTTGCCGGACCGCCGTTGACGCCCTCGAGCATGCGGCCGGTGGCGACGGGCTTGCCGTCCACCATCGTGTACTCGCGCAGGAAGACCTGGTGCGACGGGTTGGACGTGTAGACCTGGTTGAGGTCGATCCACGGCGTGGTCTCGTTCCGGTGGCCGAGCAGGACGTCGTCCGTCGTGCCCATCTGCCCATCGGCGCCTGCGCCCATCACCGGGGTGGCGCGGGTCAGGACCATGAAGTTCGAGTGGCCGCCCGGCACGTAGAGCGGGTCGTCCTCGCTGAGCGGAATGTAGACGGTGCCGTTGTCGCCCTTGCTGACCATGTCGAGGCCGTGGTCGAAGAACTGGCCGAACAGGGTGAAAAAGCCGTTGAAGGGCGCGGTGTCGCCGAGGTCGGGCGCGACGTTGTCGATTTTGACGGTCTTGGGCGTCATCTCGATGTAGTCGACGCGGGCGAGCTCCAGCGTATTCGTAGTTGCCCTCAGCTCGACGACCGACTCAGGACCGATCTTCACGTTCTCGAAGGTGATCGTGCGGAGGTTCGCGGCCTGGGCACCGTCACCGGGCTGGTTCGGGGCATCGAGCGTCCACGTACCGACTTGCTTGCCGTCCACCCAGAGTTCCATGGGGATGGCACCGTCGTTCTCGTCGAGGTAGGCGATCTTGATGTCCTGGTACACGGACGCAGCTTCGCCAGACGACACGTTGGTCGATGTCGCGCCGGTCTGGTTCGCGTTGAGGCGGACGACGGTATTCCCCGAGGTCCCGGCGATCGTCTCGTCGAGGAACTGGCCGGGGTTCGTGAAATCCTCCGCCTCGATCCTGGTCGTCTCCCCGTAGACGTAGTGCGCCTTGCCCTGGGCGATGAGGGCCTGGATGGCGGGGTTGTCGAGTGATTGGTCCGAGATCAGGTTCGAGATGATGCGCGGATCGGCGTCCCAGACGTCGCCGGGATTCTGGTAATGCGTCGGCTCCTGGCTCGCGGGCGACCCCGGCCCCTGCGCCCCGGCGGGCCTGTGGTCGGCCGGGAGGTACTTCGGGTTGAGCAGGCGCGTCATGATCTGGTCCGCGGAACCGCTCCACTCATGCCCGGGGACCAGGTTGTTGTAGCTGCCGTCGACCGTGCGCAGTCCGTTGGGCAGCAGGTGATGGCTGACGAGATCGGTGAGGGGCTTCGCGGCCGCGCCGGAATGGGCCACCGAGTTGGCTTCGGCGACCTTGATCTGCTTCAGGATGAATTCGAGGTCGTGCTTGACCAGATGAACCATGATGCTACTCCCCTGCGGCCTTGCCGCATTGCTGCCCTTGTGCACCTTGCGGCAATCAGGGCTGCCCGGCCCTCAATCCGCAAGTCTGTCAACAGTGTTGGCTAGGATCGCGATGTCTGCATCGGATAGAGGTGCAACGATTTGTTAACCATCGGTCGAGGTTCCTGCCTCAACCTGGGTCTGGGCATGTCCTGGACTAAGGTCCGGGTTCCGTGAAGAGTATGCCCTTTCCTGTGAGCTCGCAGATTTCGCAACTGGTTGAGAAATCGGAATCCCGAAGCTGGACTGGGCTTGTGCCGCCAGCACATCGGAATAGGGTATGTGGCGTGCTATTCACCGGAAAATGCAGCCAGAGGCCCCATTGGGACGAATATCGGGATGGTGTTCGTCGGTAGCCAGCCGGATGCGTGTCAGTTCGGGAGGTGGAAGACCACCGAGAAAAATTCTCTCACCACAGATCGGCTAGCATCATTCTCATGGCACGGTAGTGCGCTGCAGGACTAAACTGCGCACAGGCGTCCCGACCGACGGACTGAGCTTCGGTCTCGGCATTGAGGCTCCGGCCGTAGACATCACGGCGGCTTTCTTAGGCTGTCTACGCATTTGCCACGATGCGGTAGAAGGGGGTATCGAGGTAATAAGGTTGGCGAGACCCCGTCACGCTGTCATCATCGCATATCGCCCGCAGTCGTCAGCCGTTCGATAGAGCCCCGGCAAGATGTGGGTTCGGGTGTTCGAGCTTCCGTGCTGATCTGGCCCGGCAGGCTCAGAGATCACTTTCAACGGACCAGAGCCCGAGTCTCCCGTGTCGCCCCCCCAGGCCTGCCACTCGGTCCCTTGCCATGGTCCAGCTCACATCGCCCTTTCTCCAAGGTCAGCCCACTCCCGCTTGGCGATGAGCACAGCCTCGACCCGGTTCCTGGCCCTGATCTTCCTCAGGATGTTGGTCACGTGGTACTTGACGGTCTTTTCCTGCACATCCAGCCGCTCACCGACCTCGCGGTTGCTCAGCCCGCTGGCAACGAGACGCAGCGTACGCCTCTCCTGGTCGGTGAGTGATGTCAGCGGGCTCGCCTCCGCCCGGACCTTGTTTGACAGGACGCGGAGCGCGAGGTCAGGAGACACGACGCTGCGGCCGTCCTTCAAGTTCCTCACGGCCACGATCAGGTCCGGCACCCGGATCCCCTTAGGAAGGTACCCGACTGCACCCGCCTCCAGCGCACCTGTCACATCGTCATCGTCCTCAGAGACGGTCAGCATCGCGACACGCGGCGGTTCAGCCATCCGAAGGATCTCGCGGGCAGCCTCAATCCCATTTCCAGGCATCGAGACGTCGAGCAGGATCAAATCGAGCTCCAGCTCCCTCGCAAGCTGCACCGCCTCCGCGGCCGACGCCCCTTCTCCTACGACATCGATCGCACCGTCGAGTGCGAGCGACTGGATCACCCCGGCCCGGAATAGCGCGTGGTCGTCCACCACCGCGACGCGGATTCTTTCATGCATTCTGACCTCCCCCTAGAATGGCCAGCCTCATCTCAATCCTGGTTCCCCCGTCGGAGACTTTGTCCCTGCGGAACGTACCACCCAGACTCTCCACCCGCTCCCGCAGTCCGACGAGCCCGAGGCCGGAATCAGGTCCAGCCTGACCGCCGGGACGAGTCCCCCCACTGTCCTCCACGGCAAGATACAAAACATCGTCCACGATCTTACAGGTCACAACTTGACCGTTCCCCCCAGCATAGCGGAAAGCATTGTTGAGGCCCTCCTGTATGAACCGGTACGCGCAGATCTTGACTGCGTCCGGAGCCGCTTGGGTACCGGCTTCGCAATCTACGGCAACCACAGTCCCGGTTCGCCGCTCGTGGGCTCGGGCCGCCCGACCGACCACCTCTGCCAGTGGCAAGTTCTCAATTTCCGGCAGCATCAACCCTTTCGAGAGCGCGCGGATGTCACGCTGGGCTTCCTCAAGGACGGCGTCCAGCACCTGCAACTCCTCCTCCCGCTTCGCAGCCGTTCCGGCCTGCCGGACGTGCTCGACCTTCAAGGCAGCCAACCCGATGAGCTGCGCAGGACCATCGTGCAGGTCGGCACCAAAGCCCCGCAAGTAGCGCTCGGTCAGTTCCGAGACGCGGCCGGAGGCCCGTTGGACCTGTTCCCTCAGGCTCCGGTTATGGCGCGACGTCCGCTCGATATCCGCGATACGCTCACCAAGCTGCCGCTGCTGGGTGATGATGATCTGATTGCCACGGTAAACGATCCAGAACAGGCTCGCCATGATCAGGGCGGTGGCGCAGATCCGCGCGAGCCAGCTTTCTAGACGGAGCCACAACAGCCGGTGCTCAAGCCGCTCGGTTGTTTCGTGGATCTCTACAACGGCAGCGATCCGCCCAGTGTGAAGCTCCCGGATGGGGGCGTAAATCTCAAGGTAGCGGGAGGTGAAGCCCCGGACCTTGTGCTCGTCAGCCTTCAAGTCAGTGTAGCGCGCTGATACCTCGCCCTCGAAGGCGTTGACCATGCCCTCGGGAGGATCAAATCGGCGTCCGATAAGATGGGGTGTCGTCGAGTAGGCAACTAATCCGCCGTTCTTCCAGATCTCGATATGTGGGAAACGGCTCTTGAAATCCTCCCGGCCAAGCAGCCGATCCAATTCGGCCCGCTCCTCCGCAGCCATGACATCACTGCCAGCAAGACGGTGGGCCAGCGGCGCGAGGATACTATCCATAAATAGGGCGGTCGTCGCGGCCTTCCGGTCGATCGTGTTCCGGGCGATGATTTCGGAGGTGAACAGCCCTTCCACGACCATCGCGAGCAGCATAATGGCGCCGCCTGTCACCGCGAACTGACGAGTCAAGCTCCAAGATTCCAGGGCGGCGCTCCATCGCTGTGCTCCTAGCCGTGCCGACAACCCCGACATCCATTGCCCCGAATGTGCCCCTTTGGTCTCCGGAGGATAGCTTGGACCAACCGACCCGCAATCGACGAAGGTCTGACCCAGGCCTCAACTTTGGTCTAGGTGGTTCCCTCATTCGGCCGCGAGTGGTCAGATGGCGCATCTCCGCGCGGAAGCGTACTTTCTTTACGACGTAAGCGTTTTCGCGCACCAATGAAGCCATCCGCGTGGCATCATCAGTGGGCGCGCTACCCCTCTTGGATTAGTACTTCCTACCACGGCAGCAATCCTTTGGAATTGGGGACTCCATCCCTTTCGACGGCTACGCTCCTCGAATTGGCACACTTGGGAAAACAGTGCATCCGATGCTGCACCGCCAAGCGTGGGGGAACACTTCATGAATGCGGTTTCGGTCGCCTTGGTCGATGGCCATCCGGTCACGATCGAGGGGGTAGCGCACGTGCTTGCAGCACAAGGTGCATTCACGGTGGTGGCGCGTGGCGGGTGCTCGCAGGACGCGCTCGCGATTGCCGAGCAGCATCGGCCCGACTTAATGATCCTGGATTTGGCGATGCCTGGAAATGCTACCGCCGCGATCACGGAGATATTGGCCAAGTATCCTGGCACGAGGATCATTGCCTTCACGGCAGTACTTGGCATCGAACATGCAGTAAGCGCGCTTGAGGCGGGAGTACGGGGATACGTGTCCAAATCCTGCACGACAGGTGAGCTTGTCAATGCCGCAAGAGTTGTAATCGCCGGATCCACATACGTATCGGAGAATTTCGCCAGCGGGGCGATCGCTGCTCTGAAGAACGCATCCGTCCGCAAGGTGGCTATGCAGGCGCTCAGTTTGACCGCCCGGGAGGACCAGATCGTTCGTCTCCTGATCGGAGGCAAGACCAACAAGGAGATCGCATCCAACCTGGGCCTCACCGAACGGACGGTCAAGCACTACATGACGATACTGATGCAGAAACTGAACGTGCGAAATCGCGTCGAAGTCGCAATGGTGGCGCAGAACCTCAGGAGCACCTCGCCAGTTCGGCAGGGTGTCGGATTTAGGGGTATCGGTCGGCCACCCATGGTGGATAGTAGCTTCGCCAACCGGGGGATCGGCACCAAACCGCCGCAACTCTCTAATTGATCGCGCACGTCCCCGAGGGAACGCGAGAGGTGAAGCAAGGCTGCCTTGTGCATCAATAGTTGTGATCTCCCGCTTGCAGAGGCAGGTACCCCTGTGGCCAGGACTGACTTTCTGTCACACGAGAGCATAGGGAAAGATC
>JAESFT010000843.1_pt1 | contig 11542 bp, 9 predicted proteins | sample 9269451 | NCBI WGS metagenome assembly JAESFT01 (sample SAMN14502557, study PRJNA617106) | algae metagenome | isolation source: Scytonema hyalinum WJT4-NPBG1 and co-occurring heterotrophs from well... | place: USA: Mojave Desert, Joshua Tree National Park, California | collected 2006-05-25
GAGATACAGGATCCGGTCGTCCTTGTCCTTGAAGTGATCGCCGACCACGAAGGCCTTTTTCGACAAGGTGCCTTTGGAGATCTTAAAGACGCTCCGCGAGAGATGAATGGCATCGTCCTTCGGGAGGAAGTCCTGAATGTAGTCGAGGTTCGACTTCACGTTTGGCTTCTTGTCGAACACGAAGACGTCGCTGCCGTCCCCGCCGACGAGGGTGTCGTTACCTGCGCCTCCTGTCAGTGTGTCGGCGCCGATCTCGCCGAAGAGCGTGTCGTTGCCCTCCAAGCCGGAGAGGCGATCGCCGCCCGATTCGCCCATGAGCTGGTCGTTGCCGGTCGTGCCTGACTTGATGATCGGCGTTGTCTCGGTCGCGTTGTTCCTGACGGTGATCGTCAGGGTTTTGACGAGGTCCCCACCCCAGCCGTCGGAAGCCTTGACAGTGACCATGTGTTGCGTCGCGGCCTCGTAGTTGAGGGCATTCTTGACGATGAGCTTGCCGTCGCTGATGCCGAACAGACCGCCTGGGTCCGACACCAGGCTGTAGGTCAGGGTGTCGCCATCGGGATCGGAGCCGAAGAATGTCGCCACCGTCGCCCCGATGGCGGCGCTTTCCGAAACGCTGGCGCTCGAGGGGGAGAGGCTGGTCGGGTTGCCGTTGACGAGCGCGACCGTCTGATCGGCGAATTTGGCGAACCGGATGTCCTTGAGCAGATCGGTCCCGTCCTGTCCTGTCTTGTCGGTGATGGTGACCCCGCTGGCGTCGGTCACGATGGTGTAGTTGGCCCGTGCTCCGGAGAATTGCGCCGTATCGTTGCCGCTTCCACCGTCGAGCGTATCGTTGCCGCTGCCGCCGTCGAGCGTATCGTTGCCGGCTTCGCCCTGAAGCGTATCGCTGCCTGCGGCGCCCTTCAGGATGTCGTTGCCGCTGTTGCCGTCGAGGCGATTGGCCTGCTGATCGCCCGTGAGCTGATCGCCCCCCGAGCCGCCTTCCAGGTTCTGGATGTTGATGAGCTTGTCGTTGCCGTAGCCTGTGGTCTGAGGATCCACCTTCGAGAGATCCACGATCGCTGCGGTCGAGCCCGAAAACTTTACGGTATTGCTGCCGCCACCGCCGTCTAGGGTGTCGTCGGCGGATCCGCCGTCCAGGGTATCGTCACCATCCCCACCTTTGATGCTGTTGGCGAAGAAATTGCCCGTGATCGTGTCTGCTCGATCGCTCCCAATGACGTGCTCGATATTGCTGAGCGTGTCCGAGTACCCGTTGCCGAAGGCCGAGCCGGACGTCAGATTGATGGTAAAACCGCCGGGCGGGGCCGATGTCCACGTTACGCTCGAATAATCGACTATATCGGCGCCGCCGGCGCCATTGATGGTGTCGGAGCCGTCCCCGATGAGGAAGGTGTCGTCACCTCCTCCGCCGTCGATGACGTTGCTCCCTTTTCCGCCGGAGAACATCTCGCCGCCGATGCCGCCATAGGCGATATCGTTGTCGTCTCCCAGCGCGATGAGTCCCACAACGATGCCGGACCGGCCGTCATAGAGGTCATCCCCAGCGCCCAGGTCCAGGACAGCAGCTGGATTGGCGGCCGCGGTGGTCTTGAGGGCACCCGTATTGACGATCCGGTCGCCGCCCTTCCCGCCGATCACGGCCAGACCGGTGGTCTCGATCGTCCCGGAATTGAGCAGCTCCAGCTTGGCCAGTGTCGACGTCGATTCGATCTTGATTCCCACGGCGCCCTTGATCGTCTGGAAATTCGTCACCGATCCCAGCCCGTCACCCGAAAAGCGGATGCCGATATCCGTCGTGAAGTCGCTTTGCGGGGTCGCGATCTGGCCGATCACGCCGTTATTGAGAACGCTGCTATCAGTGTCCTTGAAGTGCAGACCGTAAACGTCTCCCCTGACGGAGCCGTTGCTGCCGACCGTGACGCGCTGCTTGCCAGCCGTTTGGAAGACCGTTCCGGTGGCGGCCTCAAGGGTCATGTCGATAATCGTATTTCCGTCGTCCGTGTCCGCCAGCTGTACCAATGCTTCGGCGCCGGGAGCCGGCAGATCGTCGATCGAGTCGTAAACGTGATTGGCCATGAATGTGCCCCAGCGTTCTGAAAATTCACTGAGCTCATTATTATGTTATTACATCATGGAAGGGAAGGCTGCCTCTCCCTCTGGAATGTGGGAGAGGCAGGAATCCTCTTGGCTCTCCCTTGGCGTCACTCGGCCGGAACGGGAGCGCTGGACCCGGCGCTGCGGTATTCGGCCCAGGCCTGCCGTAGGATCTGCGTGGCCGAGGACAGGAACAGGGCGGCCATGATGCCGGCCACGATCAGGTCGGGCCAGGCGCTCGCGGTCCACCAGACCGCACCGGCCGCCGCCATGACCGCGACGTTGCCGATGGCGTCGTTGCGCGAACAGAGCCAGACCGAGCGCACGTTGGCGTCCCCGTCCTTGTAGCGCATCAGCAGCAACACGCTGGCGAGATTGGCCGCAAGCGCCAGGATCCCGACCCCGCCCATGATCTCCGCCCGCGGCAGGCCGAGGATCAGCACGTGGTAGAGGGTGGATCCCAGCACCCAGGCGCCCATGAGCGACAGGCTCGCTCCTTTGAACAGGGCGGCGGTGGCGCGGACGCGCAGGGATGCGCCGATGACCGCGAGACTCAGGCCGTAGGTGACGGTATCGCCAAGAAAATCCAGGGCATCGGCCTGCAGGGCCTGCGAGCGCGCGAGATGGCCGGCCACGATTTCCGTGACGAACAGGGCGGCGTTGATGGCGATCACGGTCCAGAGCACCCGCTTGTAGCGCGGGTCGACCCCGTCGAAGACCGGCACGCCGCCATGGCAGCCGCAGGCCGCCTCCGCGGGGCCGTGGCTCGTCGCCGGACGGCTCTCGGCCGCATGGGCGAGGTGCTCGTGCGAGGAGCAGCAGGCTCCGTGCTGATGGCCGCAGGACTCGCTCATCCGAATCTCCTTTTCTTGAGTCGGACCGGACCGTACAATCTCCAGCGACTAGAGGTTCAAGAGGAAAAATGACGGATCTGTCGATAGGAGAGTTGTCACGCCGGGTCGCCGTGAAGGTGCCGACCATCCGTTATTACGAGCAGATCGGTCTCCTCCCGGCGCCGCCGCGCACGGAAGGCCGGCAGCGCCGCTACGGCGCCGGAGACGTGTCCCGCCTCAGCTTCATCCGCCACGCGCGGGAGCTTGGCTTCGAGGTCGAGGCCATCCGCGAGCTCCTGAGCCTGAGCGCCAGGCCCGAGCAGCCCTGCGAGCCCGCCGACCGGATCGTCCTCCGGCATCTGGAGGGCGTCGAGCGCCGCATCGCCCAGCTCGCGCTTCTCCGCTCCGAGCTGCGGCACATGCTCGAGGATTGCCGGCACGGGCAGGTGGGTGAATGCCGGATCATCCAGGTGCTGGCCGATCACGACCAGTGCCGGCACGAGCACGGCCGGGTGGAATAAGCGTTTCCCTTTCGCATTGTCATGGCCGGGACAGCCCGGCCATCCCGATTGTTTGTGGCGCGGCCCATTTCATCATCGGGATCACCGGCACAAGGCCGGTGGCGACGACCGGATAGGGTTATCCTACAGCCCCTCGCCTCTCAGCAGCCTCGGCTGCCGCTCGCGCATTCCGGCCGCCTCGCGGATGAAGAAGCGCTTGAGACCCGGCATCCGGTCGACGAGGCCGAGCCCCAGGTCGCGCATCAGGCGCACGGGCAGAACGTCGTTCGAGAACAGGCGGTTGAGGCCGTCCGTCACCATGCCCATCGCCGTGATGTCGGTGCGCCGCGCCCGTTCGTATTGATCGAGCACGTCCGCCGCGCCCGGATCCATGCCGAGCCGCATAGCATCGGTGACGATCTCGGCGAGCGCCGCCGCATCGTGCAGGCCGAGATTGAGTCCCTGGCCGGCGATCGGGTGGATCACGTGGGCGGCATCGCCCAGGAGCGCCAGGCGCTCGGCCACGAAGGAGCGCGCCACGCCGAAGGACAGGGGGAAGGCCTGCGGCTTGGTCTCGAAGGCGAGCTTGCCGAGCTGCAGGCCGAAGCGGCGCTCCAGCTCGATGAGCAGGTCCTCGGGATGGGATTCGAGCAAGGCGGGCACGTTCTCGGCACGCTCGGTCCAGACGATGGAGGAGCGATGCCTGAGGCTGCCGTCCTCTTGCGGCTCCGGTTTGAGGGGCAGGATGGCAAACGGACCGGAGGGCAGGAAGTGCTCCACGGCCTTGCCCTCGTGGTCGCGCTCGTGCGCGATGGTGGCCACGATGCCGGACTGGCGGTAGGGCCACGAGATCCAGCCGATGCCCGCCTGCTCGCGCAGGCGCGAGCGCGCGCCGTCGGCCGCCACCAGCAGCGAAGCCTGCCGGCTGTCCCCGTTCGTCAGGGCAATCTCCGTATGAGCACCGCGCACGGCGAAGCCCTTCACGCCCTCAGCGCGCAGGTCGACGCCGCTCTCGCGGCAGGCTTCCAGCAGGGCGGCGGTCAGGTCGCCCGCCGTCACCATGTGCGCGAAGGGTTCGTTGCCGTCCACCTCGCCCGCGAAGGTGAGGAAGGTCGGCCGCACCGGGTCCTGCAGACGGCTGTCGGTGATCACCATGTCGAGGATGGGCTGCGCCCTCTCGGCGACCTCGGCCCAGACGCCGAGGGCCTCCAGCATCCGGCGCGCAGCCGCGGCAATCGCGTAGGAGCGCTTGTCCCCATGCGGGTCGCGCCTGAGCGCCGGATCGCACATGACCACGTCGACCCCCTCGGCGAGGGCCCTTTTCAGCGCCAGCGACAGGGACAGCCCCGCGAGCCCTCCGCCCGCGATGACGATGCGCGCTCGTTCCAGGGCCGTTGCTTCGCTCATAGCTCTCTCCCAAGGCATTTCCGGACAACGTGGATTCCGCCCGCCGCTCGAAAATGCGTGTGCCAAAGAAACTTTCAGGCTCTGAATCTGATAGGTGGGTGTCCGCCATTCATTGACCAGCGTCAAGCTTGACCTTCTCGCGCCTCTCACCGATGGATGGCTGATGCCGATCGAAGGACCTTGAAGCCCATGTCCCGCGCCGTTTCCGATCTCCTGTCCATCCTCGACCTCGAACCCCTCGAGGTGAACCTGTTCCGGGGTCAGAGCCCGAAGAGCGGCTGGCAGCGCGTGTTCGGCGGGCAGGTGATCGGACAGGCGCTGGTCGCCGCGACCCGCACGGTCGACGGGCGCTCGCCCCATTCGCTCCATTGCTACTTCATGCTGCCGGGCGATCCCAAGGTTCCGATCATCTACGAGGTGGAGCGGATCCGCGACGGCAAGAGCTTCAGCACCCGGCGCGTGCTCGCGATCCAGCACGGGCAGGCGATCTTCGCCATGTCGGCCTCGTTCCACCGCGAGGAGGACGGCTTCGAGCATCAGGCCGAGATGCCCAAGGTGCCGGGCCCGGACGAACTGCCGAGCGAGGAGGATGTCAAAGGCCGGCTCCTCCTGCAGATGCCCGAGCCCATGCGCACCTATTACGAGCGCGAGCGTCCGCTCGAGATCCGTCCCGTGGAGATCAAGCGCTACACCTCCCGCGATCCGGGCGAGCCGCGCTTCCATGTCTGGATCAAGACCACCGGCCGCCTGCCGGACGATCCGGCGATCCACCAATGCGTGCTGGCCTATGCGTCGGACATGACGCTCCTCGACACCTCCCTCTTCCCCCATGGCCGGACGGTGTTCGACCCGGCGATCCAGCCGGCGAGCCTGGACCACGCCATGTGGTTCCACCGGCCGTTCCGGGCCGACGAATGGCTGCTCTACGCGCAGGATACCCCCAGCGCCGGCGGCGCGCGCGGCTTCTCGCGCGGACTCATTTTTAAGCAGGACGGCACCCTGGTCGCGTCCGTTGCCCAGGAAGGGCTCATCCGCGAGCGCCTGTCCTGACAGGTTCTGCCTAATAATTCATCAAACAGGCTGTTTTATAGCCCAGCTTATGCTGCCTAGGAAAGAGGCAGCATCCCCTCGCCTAGAGCGGGCCTGGCTTGGCATGCTTCTTGCGTAGATCCCCCCGACACCCGTCCACGAGGCCGGGTTCACGTTGGAAACCGCTGCCCGATCGCTCGGGCAGCGTCTCAAAAAGGGGCCAAACCCATGAAAATCGTGATGGCGGTCATCAAGCCGTTCAAGCTGGAAGAGGTGCGCGACGCGCTCACCGCTCTCGGCGTCCACGGCCTCACCGTGACCGAGGTGAAGGGATACGGACGGCAGAAGGGCCATACCGAGATCTATCGCGGCGCGGAATATGCGGTGAGCTTCCTGCCGAAGCTGAAGATCGAAGTGGCCGTCGCAAGCGAGCTGGTCGGCCAGGTGATCGACGCGATCACGGCGGCTGCCCGCACGGGCCAGATCGGCGACGGCAAGATCTTCGTCACCTCGCTCGAAAAGGCGGTCCGCATCCGCACGGGCGAGACCGACGTCGACGCCCTTTGATTCCTTTCATTCGATGATTTTCCGGAGTTCGAATCCGATGAAGTTCCGTCCTCTCCTCCTGCCGGCGCTCGGTGCGCTGGGATTAAGCCTCGCGGCCCTTGAGCCTGCTCTCGCGCAAGACGCCGCTGCGGCCGCTCCCACGGTCAACAAGGGTGACACCACCTGGATGCTCGTCTCGACGATCCTCGTGATCCTCATGACGATCCCGGGCCTCGCCCTCTTCTACGGCGGCCTCGTGCGCACCAAGAACATGCTCTCGGTGCTCATGCAGGTCTTCGCCGTGTTTTCCCTCGTGTCGATCCTGTGGGCGTTCTACGGCTACTCCCTCGCCTTCACGTCCGGCGGCGAGGGCATCGGCGCCTTCATCGGCGGCTTCTCCAAGGCGTTCCTCGCCGGCGTGACCACGGATTCCACCGCCGACACCTTCACCAAGGGCGTGGCGATTCCGGAATTCACCTTCGCGGCGTTCCAGCTCACCTTCGCGTGCATCACGCCGGCCCTGATCGTCGGCGCCTTCGCCGAGCGCATCAAGTTCTCGGCCGTGATGCTGTTCACCGGCCTGTGGCTGACCTTCGTGTATCTTCCGATCGCCCACATGGTGTGGTTCTCGGAAGGTTATCTCTTCAGCCTCGGCGCCCTCGACTTCGCGGGCGGCACGGTGGTTCACATCAACTCGGGCGTGGCCGGCCTCATCGGCGCCCTGCTGATCGGCAAGCGCATCGGCTACGGCCGCGACCTCCTCGCCCCGCATTCGCTGACCCTCACCTTCGTCGGCGCCTGCCTCCTGTGGGTCGGCTGGTTCGGCTTCAACGCCGGCTCCAACCTGGAAGCCACCGGAGGCGCCGCCCTGGCGCTGATCAACACCATCCTGGCTCCGGCCGCAGCCGGCCTCGCCTGGATGACCGTCGAGGCGATGAGCAAGGGCAAGGCCTCGCTGCTCGGCATCGCGTCGGGCGCGGTTGCCGGCCTTGTGGCCATCACGCCGGCGGCCGGCCTGTCCGGCCCCATGGGCTCCATCGTGCTCGGCCTCGTGGCCGGCGCGGTCTGCTACTTCGCCGTGACGGGCGTGAAGAACGCCCTTGGCTATGACGACGCCCTCGACGTCTTCGGCATTCACGGCGTGGGCGGCATCATCGGGGCCATCGGCACCGGCATCGTGGCGGCACCGTCGCTCGGCGGCTACGGCGTCGGCGAGTACTCGATCGGCGGCCAGGTCTGGACGCAGTTCATCGCCGTGGTCATTACGCTCGCCTGGACCGGCATCGGCTCCGTGGTGCTCTACAAGATCACGGACCTGATCGTCGGCCTGCGCGTCACGCAGGACCAGGAGCGCGAAGGCCTCGACCTCGCGGACCACGGCGAGCGCGCCTACAACTACTGAGCCTAACTCCGCAGCGCCCGAGGGAGCGCCGAGACCCCCTCTGCGGGCGCTGCGGCAACGAAGCCTTCCAGAGGCTCGAACGGAAAAGCCCCGGACCGAACGGCCGGGGCTTTTCTTCGCGTTCGATCGGAAGAACTCGCCTCGTCATGGCCGAGCTTGTCTCGGCCATCCCGATTGTTTGAAGCGCCGCGCCTTTCGGATCGGGATCACCGGGACAAGCCCGGTGATGACGTGCAGAGGAGCGAATGCACCTTACCCGTTCTTCACCAGCTGCCGCAGCTTGGAGCGCCGCGTCTCCTCCGGCTCCTGGAAGTTCGACGTACCGTAGAACTCGCCCTTGCCGTCCATCAGGAACAGAGTGGCCGAGTGGTCCATGGTGTAGCCGTCATCCGTCGGGACCTTGCGGTAATAGATCTTGTAGGCCCGCGCGGCCGCAGCGATCTCCTCCTCGGTCCCCGTGAGCCCGACGATGCGCGGATCGAAGGATGCGAGATAGGTCTTCATCAGCTCCGGCGTGTCGCGCGCCGGATCCACCGTGATGAAGGCCGCCTGCAGCCTCTCGGCGTCCTTGCCCAAAGCCGCCATGTCCTGCGTGAGGTCGTAGAGAGTGGTCGGGCAGACCTCCGGGCAATGGGTGAAGCCGAAGAACACCACGAAGGGCTTGCCCTTCAGGTTCTCGTCCGTGAACGGCTTGCCCTCATGGCTGGTGAGCCGGAACGGGCCGCCGATCGGCACCTTGCCGGCGCTCTGCTGCTGCCCGGACGGGAACAGGAGCAGGCCTGCCGTCACCACCAGCACCAGGAGCCCGGCGGCGAAGACGAGGAGCGGCACGAGGAGGCGTCTGGAATTCATGGTCGTCTCCCGGGCTAGTGCTTGTGCTCGGCCGGCGCGGCGCCGCCCATGCCGCGCACGGTGTAGTCCACCTCGACGGAACCCGCCTTCTCGAAGACGAGCGTGCCCTTGACACTCTGGCCCTCCTTCAGCGGCTCCTTCAGGTCCATGAACATGAGATGGAACCCGCCGGGCTTCAATTCCACCGTGGCGCCCGGCTTGATCTCGAGCCCGCCCTCCACCGGCTTCATGCGCATGACGTCGCCGTCCATGCGCATCTCGTGCACCTCGACCCGGGAGGCGAGCGGGAACGAGCCGCCGACCAGGCGGTCGGACGCCGTGCCCGTATTGGTGATGCGCAGGTATCCGCCGCCGACCTTGGCGCCGCCGGGAGTCGCCCGCGACCAGGGCTGTTCGACGGTGAGCGGGCCGACTTTTGCGACCTGCGGGGCGGTGGCAGCGCCCACGATCCGTACGCCGGGCGCGGGCGATCTCAGGCTGTGCGGATCCTCGCCGGCGGCCGGCACCTGGGTCCATTCCTCGGTCGCCCCGTCGCATTCCTGCACGACCGGAAAGTACACCGTCGCGCCGGGCTGGTAGGCGTCGGTGAAGCGGGCCTGGAACACGAACTCGTCGTAATGGGCATCCTCCAGGGAGCCGGACCAGACGATGTCGGTCACGCCTTCCGACACAGCCTCGCCGTGGACCTGATAGGCCTTCACGTAGGATCCCTTGGCGGTCTCCAGCTTCCAGCCGGCCTTCGGCATGGGCTTGACGGCGACGATGCCTTCCGGGATGCGCACGCGCACCTTGAGGGTCGCCTTGCCGTCGCAGCCATGAGGAATGCGCAACACGGCCTTGTAGGTGGAATTCGGGGTCGCCTGCCCGTTCTCGAAGGTGACATGGGCGAAGGCGGGGGCGGAAATCAGGAAAGCGGCAGCAGCCAGTGCGCCGCCAAAGCGTGACGTAGTCATCAGGAACGTCCTTGAGGGATGATGCGGGATCGAATCGAGCGGCCTTCAGCCGTGGCGCGGCGGGGCGCGCGATCCCAGGGGCAGGATGTTGGAGGTCAGGCGCAGATGCGGCGTTTCGGCAAAACCGTCGCCTATCGCGGCGATCGGCACGAAACGATCGAGGATGACGGCGGCCGGAACCGGTCCCGCCGCGCCGGAGCCGTGGCAGCTCAGGGTGCAGCAGAGGTTCTCGTGGGCCTTCTTCGGTCCCTGGTCCGGCGCGGAGGCGCCGTCCTGCAGGCAGATGATCCCCTGCGGCTGGGCGGCCGCCGCCGCATGGAACGCACCGCTGACCGACAGCAGCAGGGCCTGCAGCACAAACCCATAGGCCATCACCGCCACGATGGCGGCACGCGTCCAACCGGTTCGGGAGCCTCTGCGAGTCATGGCCGGGACACTGATCTTTCGGACGCTCGACGTCAACAACGGAAAACCGGCACCACTTTTCCCCACGCGTTGTGCTTACGGTTAAAGGACCCTTAACCCGGCCCGGCTAGCATCCTGGCAACATTGTCCCGTCCCATGGTTTTTTAGAGTGGTTTGATGCGTACGGCCCGCCGTTCTTCTTCCGCCTATGATGGCCTCTTCAGCGCCTTTCGGGCTTTCCTCGGCCGCCGGGCGCAGGAGCTGACGGGCCTGTGCCTGATCGCGGTCGCCGGCGCGGTGGCGGTGGCGCTCGCCACCTGGTCGGTGGACGATCCGAGCCTCAACAACGCCACCGACCTTCCCGTCCGCAATCTTCTCGGCTGGCCCGGCGCCATCGTGGCCGACCTCTTGATGCAGCTTCTCGGCCTCGGCGCCATCGCGGCCGTGCTGCCCCTGGCGCTCTGGGGCTGGCGGCTCATGAAATCGGGCGATCTCGGCCGCCTGCAGCTGCGCCTGGCCCTGTGGGTCATCGGCGCGGGCGCCGCGACGGCGCTGGCCAGCGCCCTGCCCCCGACCCAGAGCTGGCCCCTGCCCACGGGTCTCGGCGGCGTGGTCGGCGATGCGGTGCTGGCCGGCGCGAAGGCCATCACCGGCCTGTCCAGCGGCTCGGCCAGCGCCGTCCTGGGCTTCCTGTTCGCCGGCATCGCGATCTTCAGCCTCACGGCCGCCTGCGGGCTCGGGCCGGAGGAAGGCCGCGTCCACGAGGAGCCGGAGGAGATCGAGGAGCGCCAGCCCGTCCGGCGGCGTAAGATCCAGGACTGGGACGAGGCCGAGGAGATCAGCCAGGACGAGCCCGGCTGGGGCATCGTCTCCCTGGGCGCCCTCGCCCACGGGTTCATGAGCCTGCGCGCCTCGGCCCGGCGCTGGCGGGAGAACCGCCGCTTGGCCGTCGATGGCGATGATTACGAAGAAGCGCCTGCTCAGGCCCGGCGCCCGGCCCGTGAACCCGGCCTGCGCCGCGAGCCCGTTCTCGACGGCGCTCCGCCGCGTCCGCGCCCGGCGCCCGCTTCCGTGCCCATGCATGACGAGGACGAGGCCGGCTGGGACGGGGACGACCTGCCCCCGTTGCGTCCGCCCCCCCGTCCTGAACCCGTCCCGGCACGCGTCGGTCCCGCTCCCGTCGCGCCGAAACCCGGCAAGCGCATGGCCCGGGAGGCCCAGCCCTCCCTGCTCGACGAAGAGAATTACCAGCTGCCGCAGCTCAACCTGCTCGCCGAGCCGAAGCGCCCATCGGTCCCGACGATCTCGGCCGAGGCCCTGGAGCAGAACGCCGCCCTCCTCGAAGGCACGCTCGAGGATTTCGGCGTCCGCGGCGCCATCACCAAGGTCAATCCCGGTCCTGTCGTGACGTTGTACGAGCTTGAGCCTGCGCCTGGGACGAAGTCGTCGCGGGTGATCTCGCTGGCCGACGACATCGCGCGCTCGATGAGCGCGGTCTCGGCCCGGGTGGCGGTG
>JAESFT010000844.1_pt1 | contig 11519 bp, 9 predicted proteins | sample 9269451 | NCBI WGS metagenome assembly JAESFT01 (sample SAMN14502557, study PRJNA617106) | algae metagenome | isolation source: Scytonema hyalinum WJT4-NPBG1 and co-occurring heterotrophs from well... | place: USA: Mojave Desert, Joshua Tree National Park, California | collected 2006-05-25
TAAGAGCCCGTTTGAGAATGGCTATGGATGGCTGATGCGGCGGAGCATGAGGCTGCTCATAGCGACGCCGATCATGGCCTCGGACACGTCCAGGCGCTCCTCGTAGTCACGCACCAGACGCCGCCAGCGGGTCATCCAGCCAAACGTCCTCTCGACGACCCAGCGGCGAGGCAGAGGCTGAAAGCCTTCCTGCCCTTCGAGCTTGCGCACGACCTCCACCACGAAACCGCGATAAGCCGCGGCGCTCGCCAGCCGCCCTCTGTCGTAAGCTCCATCGGCAAAGAGGTGCTTCAGCCAGGGCCAGCGCTGATGGATGGCTTTGATGATAGCCTCAGCGCCTGCCGCATCCTGCACATCGGCAGAGGTCAGGTCGACCATCAGGAGACGCCCGTCCGTGTCCACCACGATGTGGCGCTTGCGGCCCTTCAGCTTCTTGGCTGCATCGTAGCCCCCTCCGCTGGGAGCCGAAGGGGCTTTGACGGTCTGGCTGTCGATCACCCCTGCGGAAGGGCTCGCCTCCCGGCCGGCTCGCTCCCGGTCGAGCATCAGGGTCACATCGTGCAGGGTGCGAAAGAGCAGGCGCCGGACGAAGCGTCGGAACCACCAGTAGACCGTCTGCCAGGGCGGGAAGTCCTTGGGCAGCATGCGCCAGCCGCAGCCCGCACGCGCCAGATAACGGATGGCGTTCAGCACCTCGCGCAGGTTGACGCTCGGCTTGCGTCCCCGCCGGGCTGGTCTGGGCAGAAAAGGACGAACCTGCTCCCATTCCTCGTACGTCAGATCAGTTGGGTAGCGCTGCCGCTCAAAGGCGGCCTGCCGCGCTCGGTGCTTCTTGATCCACATCCTGCCCATGTGGGCGCGATGCTACCCCAATCACCCACATGCGACATTCTCAAACGGGCTCTAAGACGCCCGAAAATCGGGGGCATTCTGGACCCCAAATTGGACATACTGCGACACGGCGCGAGGAGATACCGACTTCTTCCGCCTTTTCGTGAACTGGTCGACCCTACAAAAGCTGTGTCCGCTACACTTTCGACCCGCCAGGTGCTAAAGATACCACTCCCGAAATCCACGGTGGCTTTCACCACTTGGCAGGGCGGCTGGCCGAGTGGTGTACTAGAACCCGTATTTGCGCATACGAAGGTTGAACGCCTCAGCGCCACCTTCCATCACGGTCTTGATCGCTTCCCGAATATTGGGAACATCTATTGCTCCCTGATCAGCCACAGTGCCGCGGGACTGATCTGATGATGTTCGGTAATCACACCAGACAACCAGTTCTGCATCACCATTGACTACTAGGTTAGCGTTGTGGCTAGCGAAAATAATCTGCCGGTTGGACTTGGCCTGCCAGAGCTGCGCAACGATGTCGAGAATTACCGGATTATCGAGGTCCTCCTCTGGCTGATCCACAATCAGCGGGGGACCCTCCTGGTTCAGAAGCGTTCTTAACAGTGCTGTCGCCTGTTGCCCGGCGGATGCATTGCTGAATGGGATGTATTCACCCTCTCTAGTCCGATATTTGAATTCAGGAACTTCCTTTAGGGGCGTCAAAAGCAGCTGCAGCCACTTGTCCGACGTGAGTGCACCAGCCAGCTTGCGCAGTTCATTTTGAGTGAAGCCTCGGCTGGACAATAACGGGGTTTGTGGCAGCTGCTCCCGGCCCTCCTGAGTGCTTTCAAACCCGGCTAATGCCTCCAGCTCATCAAGAAGCGTTTCAAGAGTGCCCGCAGGATCGGCAGACTGCACGATAGCATCGCCTAAGCCCTCCAGCTTGGCACGCTGCACGCTTGAACCTTGAGAGACTTCCCGCAGAGTGCTGACGAATGCTGAGGCATCTCCGTTGCGGCGAACTTCGGCTTTGATAATCTGGCTCGACGCTGCGGTCAGCTTTGCACATTCTTGGCTGAGGAGAGCTGCTTTGGAATTTAGCAAATCTCGCTGACGATCGCGTTCCATTTCAAACGCGATATCAGCACTAGTTAAGTTCTGGAGCAGCTGCTGGGCTCTGTCCGTCTCATCCTGCAATTCACCAAGCCGCGCTTCGAGTTGAGCAATCTGCTGCAGCTTCTGTGACTGAGCGCTGTCCTGCTTCAACGCAGCTTCGTACCTTTGCCTATAGGCATGTAAGCGCTGTTGCCATTCGGCCCAGATACTCGCCCCGTCCTGCCGATCTGCTACGAGTGCGGCAGAACCTGCTGCCACTGCGTCTGCATGGCTTTTTGCCTCGCGCAGGAATTGTCGGTAACTCTCGCACATGCGGGCCACGACCTGAAGCTCCTCATGGCTGCACACGTACTCTGACTTACCCAGACCTGCTTCAATTTTCCCAGACAGTTCGCGAGCAAGAGCCTCGATTTCCTGCAGGTTTCGACGCCAAGTGGCGGCACCCTGCTCAGCCTGGGCATAAAGCTGCGACTTCCCTATTGTAATCTGATCTTCTTCCGATAACCCCGGCAAACTCTCCTTCAGAGCAGCTAGCTGCTGCTGAATAGAACTTGCGCTCAGAACCCCCTGTTGAACTTGCCGTTCAATGCCGCTCTTTCGGCGTTTGTTCGCATAAAGCGTTCTGATGTTGTCGCTGACCTGGCGGAGTTGACGCTCAACGCCCTCTAGCTCACCTTGAATTGGTGTAGTTACAAATCTAAGTATCTCATCCAAGCGCACGCTCACATCGCTTAATTGCTTCTGGCTGTATGCTTGGATCGGGAGGATTGCTCGCAGTTCAGCCTCATTGCAGGAACGGAAATCCTGAGTTCCTATCTTCAATTGGACTTGGTTTGTCTTACTGTCGCGTCGTACGTGATGCAAAACACCATTGACTACGCATCGAACGTCGACTTTGGCATCGAATGGCTTCAGGGTGAACTCGACTAGCTGCTGCCTCCGCTGCTCGTAACGGGGAGTATCGTCGTCCTGCAAGCTGGGGGGTTGGTCACACAGTGCCCATCGAAGGTACTCAAGGATTGTAGACTTACCAGTTCCGCGACCGCCTATCAGCGCCGTGTACTGTGGGCTGAACGTGACATCCAGTGGCCCCAGAAACTTGCTGTTGGATACACTGATGCTCTCAATTACGCTTTGCGGGAGGAGCGGTTCAACGTGGCTGATCCTGGACTGCGGCGCCAAGCATGCCTGCCTAAGCGCCTCAGCTGTGGGCACAGCCCATTTGATCCACGTGACGTGCGCACCCAGCGTATTATGGTCTTCGCGGCGGCTATCAGATGTCTGAAACACCGCGATCTTCTTGTTACCATGCGCAGCGCTGCGGCCTGCTAGTATGTCGCGATTGCCTTGGCCCAGACGCTCGAAGGGTCCGTCTACGTAGCCGCCTTCCCAGGGCATCTCCGCGTACTTACCGTGGTTGCCAGACCGCAGCAGAGTTGCGTTACCTCCGTCGGACACGTTGGGCAGGACTGTGTAGCGACCCCTCAGGTAAGCGTGCTCGTCGAGCTTGTCCTTCAGCGCTTGCAACGAATGGATGCGGTCGAGCCGCTGGACCTGCGCCGTTGTTGGGTCCTCCGCAGGTGCAGGTGTAATTGCCAGCGCGGCCAAGGCCAGCGCGAAAAGGTCATCTGGGAATTCAGCATCGAAGATGATTAATGCCTGGCAAGGCACCCCTAGGGTAAGCTCCATACCCGGGAACACGGTAAGCCGCTCGTCAGGCGGAACCGGTGTCCCGTCCGCTCGCAGCTCTTCTAGAGCCGCCTGGCGAATGAATGGCACAAACGCCATGTCGTGGTGATCGGTGATTGCAATCGCCTCGATCCCCCGCTGCCTGCAGGCGCCGACGAGTGCGTTGGCATAGGCACGACGTTCCTCATGGGAAGTTGGCCTGCGACCGGACCAACGTAGGTCCCGAGGTGAGTGCACTTGAAGGTCCGCCTTATGGAAATGTGCACCACGGTCGTTCATGCTGGTCGTTCCGCTTCTCGCGCCTGATCGATGAGCGCCGATTTTGGCTGGCGACCTCTCCGGCGGCAACTGGCGCCCTCCCCTCCATCGAGCTTCCTTGTGTTCAGATCGGCCTGGCAGTTGAGAAGTGTGTCGACGTAAGCCAGCTAGCTCACTAGCTCTCCCAAGGAATAGCGGGGCTGCCCAAAGGGCGTGACCGCCTGCTGGTTTCTTGATACACAAGTATGCTACACAGTGTGCATCACAGGGTGTCTAAGTACCTGATTTATAAGGACCCGGGCTTTTCGGGATGATTGTCCCCTCAGCTCCACCAAGCAGTCCCCCCTGGATAGCCGACTTTCTTCTCCTGTGAATAGCGTCATGTTTTCCAGCAGTTGGTGCACCGGGCGCCGGTCTGCGGCGCCTATTTTCCGCCCTTCTGCCACGGCATTTGCACATTATTTGCCCTGCCGGTCTGCCGCTGCTTTGCACGTTTCCTGGTAGGCGCTCCTACGTGCCCATGCAGACCGGTTCGCGCAGTCTGGGAGACCAGTTCGACTGAACGGGTTGGCTCGGAGGCGCACGGGCATCTCACCCATGGCAGAAGGTCCCCTCCTGGCACAGCCGAACCCTCCTAATGCTGAACCTCCCGTTCCCTTAATACATGAGCTCGCGCGTCAGGCGATCTCACACTTCTACCTGGCCCGGCACTACTTCGATCGGTCGCAGCATCTACTCTTAGCCGAAAGCGGAATGGCGGCTTTCGACATCCAAATCGCGAAGTCCGATATTCTGCGCGACAGGCGCAGGACCTGCTGATGACAGGCGCTGCAGGTCTGCCGATGGCTATCCTGCCCCTACGGAATGGACCGGCTGGCTGCCGCCGATCATCAACACATGACCCACATCATAGCTCCGGCCGACGCTGGATCCTGAACTCTTGCGCACTCGCAACTCCGGCGGCCCAGCACCGATCCAGGTGCGCGACCGGCGTGGTCTATGCAGCGAACCGGTAACCGACGCCCGTCTCGGTGAGGATGTACTGAGGTCGATCTGGCTGATCCTCGATCTTTTGTCGCAGCTGCCGCACGTAGATCCGCAGATACTGCACGTCGACGGTCGGACCCCAGACCCGCTCCATGATCATGCGGTGGGTCAGGACCTTGCCGGCGTTCATCACCAGCAGCTTGAGGATGTCCCATTCCTTGTTTGATAGCTTGACCTCCTGGTCTCGCACCATGACGAGGCGACGTGTCAGATCAACCATAAGGTCGCGCTTCGTAAACACGGCCGGAGCCCCATCCTGCTGCAGGCGATGCCGCAACGCCGTCCGGATACGTGCCACAAGCTCTCCCATGCCAAACGGCTTCGTCACGTAGTCGTCGGCTCCTAGGTCGAGGGCCTGAACCTTGCCCCGCTCATCGCCCCGGCTGGAGAGGACGATGATCGGCGTTCGCGCACCTGCAGATCGCATGCGCCGGATGACCTCCAGGCCGTCCATGTCCGGTAAGCCGAGATCAAGCAGAACGACCTCCGGCGTTTCGCGGGCGAGGCGCTCTATCGCATCCTGCCCGGTGCTGGCTTCCAGCACGTGATACCCTTGAGCCGTCAAGCTCATGCGAAGGAGGCGCCGCAGCGAGGGCTCGTCGTCAACCACCAACACACGCAGATCCGTTGCGCTCATCCGTCACCCTCGCCTGCGACAGAGGGTGAATGCGCGTCGGGTGGAAACAGAACAGTGAATGCGGCTCCGGACCGGCCTTGGCGATTGCCAGCTGTGATCGAGCCTCCGAGTGCCTCAACGAAACCCCGGCAGATTGCGAGACCCAGCCCTGTTCCGGCCCGTTGGTGGTCCCCTTGCCGTGCCCGGTAGAACTTGTCGAACACCCGCTCCAAGTCGTCGACCGCGATCCCCGGCCCCTCATCAGCCACTTCGACTGCGACTTCGCCGCTGTCCAGCCTCTGACCCGAGATCGTAATGGTGGAGGGGGCGGGCGCATACTTTGCGGCGTTGTCGAGCAGGTTGACGAGAACCTGCTCGAACAGCACGGCGTCAAGGTTGAGCATCGGCAGGTCCGGGCGAAGTTTGACCACGACCATGTGCTTCTCCAGGCTGGAGGACGTCCGCTGCAGCGCCGTTGCGACCACCTCACCCAATTCGACGGGCTCCCGCGTCAGCGCGATGCCACCTGCCTCCAGACGCATCATGTCTAGCAGGTTGGTGACAAAGCTCGTCATCCGCTCTGCCTCGCTCTGGATCATGGCCGTCAGTTCCTCCCGAGCCTCGGCGTCGTAGTGGTCGGGATTCTGCCGTAGGGCCGTGATCGCACCCGTAATCGTGGCCAAGGGTGTTTTGAGGTCGTGCGACAGAGAGCTGAGCAGGGCCGTACGCAACCGCTCGCCCTCGACGGCGAGCCGCGCTGCGTCGCGCTCCTCACCAAGGCGCAGGCGCTCCAAGGCACCCGCAACCTGCTCGACAAGGGCCGCAAACATTGGCCCCTCACCGCTTGGGAGGGGCTCCGGCTGACCACATTGCGAGAGCGCCACCAAGCCTTGAGCTCTGCCCTGTTCCCGCTGCAAAGGGTAGAACAGGCGCGGACCAACCCGCATAGCGGCTCGACCTCCGTCCCAAGCGCGACTGTGCCAGGATGACCGCAGCGCATCCATGTCGAATGCGTCGATCTTGTCTCCGACGAGTGACGCTGCAGCAACCTGTAGGCTTCCACGCTCGTTCGGGAGCAACATGAGCACGTCACGACTGAGGAGCTGGGACATGCCCTCGGCGGTGGCGCTCGCGAGGCTGCTGCGGTCGATAGCGCCCGCGATGCGGCGGCCAAACTCGTAGAGCGCTTGCGTGGTTTGGGCCTGCTCCTGGGCAGCAAGAGCCTGCACTCGTACCCGCGCGGCGAGATTGCTGGTGATCACTGCAAAAACTAGGAAGAAAACGAGAGCTACAAAGTGCTTCGGATCCGCCACTTGGAAGGTGAAGGCTGGGTCAATGAAGAAGAAGTTATAGGTCAGTACGCTCGCGATCGCAGCAGTGAGCGATGGCCCCAAGCCATAGCGCACGGCAACTGCAATGACGGCCGTGAGAAAGGCGAGGTCGACATTCTCCAGGCCAGCAAGTGGTCGCAGAAGGCCTGCAACGCCAAGCGTAAGAGCAACGGCCGCAAGCCCCCATGCATATGCGATCAGGCCGACGCCGTGACCCGACCCCGAACTGCTTGCCCGTATGCCCCTCATGCCTCGTCCCACGTGCAGCCCAAAGATGACAGGTGAGCCGGAGGAAGACGAGTGGCCTGCGTCAGGCCGTATAGGAAAGTCATATATAAACTGGTGCCCAGCCAAGCGACATGCATGCGCGGATGAGTTGTCTGGAGTAGGTGCTGCCGAACCGCAGCCCCAGCCTCCAACAGCGACCCAACTCTCCTATGGCAATCACTGACAACCCTCCAGCCGCCGCATCACCTCCCTCAGCTCCGGCCGAGTCCGGGCACGGCCGGGCTGGGTTCTGGACCCTGACCATTGGTTCGATCGGGGTTGTCTACGGCGACATCGGCACCAGCCCCCTCTATGCCTTCCGGGAGGCGGCCGTCGCAGCAGCGGGCGGTGGCGAGGTCACCCGGGAAATCGTGCTCGGCATCCTCTCGCTTCTGGTCTGGACCCTCGTTCTCGTGGTGACCGTCAAGTACGTGGTCATCCTCCTCCAAGCCGACAACAATGGCGAAGGTGGCACCCTCAGCCTCTTGGCGTTGGCTTTTCGGGCTCTGGAGAACGGCAAAGGAATTGTGCTGGTTCTTGGGCTGATCGGGGCCGGGTTGTTCTACGGCGATGCAATGATCACGCCCGCCATCTCGGTTCTCTCAGCCGTCGAGGGCCTGAAGCTCGTCGCACCTGAGCTTCAGACCTACGTTGTGCCGATTACGATCGTTATCCTCGTCTCCCTCTTCGCCGTCCAGAGCCGCGGCACGGGCAAGGTCGCGGTTTTCTTCGGACCCATCGTAACGCTGTGGTTCCTAGTCCTTGCACTCATGGGCCTGTTCCATATCGCAGATGATCCGAGCGTGTTTCTGGCGCTGAGCCCGGCCTACGGCGTCTTGGTCCTGCTTGACCACCCCGGCGTCGCACTCGCCATCATGGGTGGCGTTGCCCTGGTGGCGACCGGCGCCGAGGCGCTCTATGCCGATCTCGGCCATTTCGGGCGGGCTCCTATCCGAGTTGCATGGCTCGGCCTCGTATTCCCCTCGCTTCTGCTCAACTACTTCGGCCAGGGGGCGCTTGTCCTCACCGACCCGGCTGCCATCGAAAACCCGTTCTACCGCCTTGTCCCTGAGGGGCTGACGTTGCCGCTCGTCATCCTATCGACGCTCGCCACCATCATCGCGAGCCAAGCAGTCATCACCGGGGCTTTCTCGCTGACACATCAAGCCATCCAGCTTGGTTTCTTTCCGCGGATGAACATCCAGTTCACGTCCGAGACCCACCAGGGTCAGATCTTTCTGCCGCGTGTGAACGTCATCCTGCTCCTCGGCGTCATTGCGCTGGTTCTAGCCTTCGGCTCGTCGAGCGCCCTGGCCCACGCCTATGGAGTGTCGGTGTACGGGGCCATGGTAATCGACGGTGTTCTCGCCATCATCGTGATCTGGAAGGGCTGGCGTTGGAGTTTGAAGGCGGCATTGGCCGTGATGCTGCCCCTGGTGCTGATCGAGCTTTCGTTCTTCGGAGCGAACCTGACAAAGCTGTTCACGGGCGGCTATGTGCCGGTCATGATTGCCGGCGCTCTGATCCTGGTGATGTGGACATGGCAACGAGGCACTCGCATCCTCTTTGACAAGACGCGCAAGGCAGACGTACCCCTTCGCGACCTTATTGCGATGCTGGTGAATAGCCCACCACACCGGGTCAAGGGTACGGCAATCTTTCTGACGAGCGATCCGGAAACTGCGCCTGCGGCGCTGTTGCACAACCTCAAACACAACAAGGTGCTGCACGAGAGGAATGTGGTTCTCACAGTCAAGAGCGTTGACGTGCCTCGCATCCGGGAGGAGGACCGCGTCTGGGTTCAGCACCTCGGCGACAGTTTCTGGCTTGTGCGGATGACATACGGCTACATGGAACGGCCGAATGTGCCCCGTGGGTTGGCCACTCTGCGCCGGGAGGGATTCAAGTTCGACATCATGTCGACGTCCTTCTTTCTGTCGCGCCGCTCGATCAGAGTGTCCGCCCATTCTGGGATGCCGATCTGGCAGGACAAGCTCTACATCGCGCTTGCGAAGGGTGCGACCGATACCACGCATTTCTTCCAGATCCCAACGAGCCGCGTGGTCGAGGTCGGCAGTCAGGTGACGGTGTGAGACGTTGTTCAACTTGCAGGATTGAAAATCACGGTGGCTGTCTTGGCCGAGGCAGGTCGCCGGCTGACAGGCTTGGTGGCAAGCAAGTGCTCGCGATGAAGGCACGTCGAGTGTTGTTCTGCTGACGGGAATACACGACTGACTGTGTTGCTAGATCGCGACTTGAGACCCGGGGTTCGCGATGTCTGCTTCTGGGGGCCGGCGGCACCGGCCTAGGTGATCGGCATGGTCGCAAAGCTGCCGTAACGCTGGCGCTCCCAACGCATGTTCCTGGCATAAGGCGGCTCTTCGGAGGCCTTAACCTGCATCCGAAGCAGCCACGGGGGCGCGGCAGAAATGGCGATATTGCCGTTGATGTCTGCCACAACTCTCACGCTCTCTCGGTTCGCTTGGGGGCGACAGAATCCCGCCAAGTCGCGGGAAGGTCGTGCGTTCCTGCGCGTCAGGTGCTAGAGTGGGGGCAAATGAGCAGAGAATAGGACTATATGCGAGAGCAGAGGTGATTCGAGCTCGCAATGCGCTAGCTCTAGCTAAGTCGTGGAGGTGTCGGTGTTATCTTCGCCCGCTAATGCGAAATCTGCCTCCTGAGAAAACGGGTCACCTCATCCGAACCACCGAAGAGGCGGGGGCGGGCTGCTTTGCTGGTTGCACCGCATACCCGTCTTGACCAAAGCCGCATATCTGCCTGCCATCGAAGCGCTGCAGCCGGTAGTGAAAGCTTCCGGTTAGTCGAGCATATATTTGGCGATGCAGGCCGCTGTGGGCTGTTCCCTCGACATCAACGTACTGGTAGCCCTCACTCTGCTGGACTGCGCCCCAGGGATTGGTCGGCTCATGACGGCAGCGGTCAGATACCGTAACAAGATGTGCCCGGGCGGCCGCCCCGTCTCGGGCCCCGAAATAGGAGCCGCCGTCGTGCATTCCCGAGCCGAAGTCTTTCAGGACACTTTGCTTGGCGGTGGCGAATGCGGGCACCTCGTTGCGTCAAAGGACTGGTCCAGCAGCGCGCTCGGACCACTCGAGGAGTGGGCGGCAAGCCTCAGGACAGCAACCTCGGCTTTTGCTGGCAAACGGCACCCGGGCCTCCTCGGCTCCAAGGTGCGCGAAGGCTGGCCCGAGGTCGCCGCCTTCAACGACTATGTTGTGAGAGTAGGGCTTGCGGGCGGAACGCTGGCCTACCGAGATCAGGAATTGACGCTATATCGCTCGGGGCACCCTGAACAGGTCTGGATGAACCTCGACTACTCGCCCGTGCTCGACGAGAGCGGTGAGCCGACAGGTGTTCTGTGCGTTCTCGCCGAGACCACCGCCCGTGTCTCGGCCGAGCGCGACCTCAGGGCTGAGCGCGACCAGTTAAAAGGTGTGCTCGACAGTGTGGCCGAGGGCTTTGTCCTCCTCGACAGCGACTTCCGGGTACTCGACATCAACGCCGCGGGCCTCCGAATGGATGGACGCCCGCGCGAGACGCTCTTGGGACGCTCGCACTGGGAGGCGTTCCCCGCGAGCGTCGGAACACCAGTCGAGGCAGCCTACCGTCGCGCTATGGCCGAACGCGTGCCAGTCGAGCTGGAGCACCGTTATGTGGACCCTGTGGCCGGATATGACATCTGGCTCGACATCCGCGCTTACCCGAGCGAAGACGGCCTCGCACTCATTTATCGCGATATCAGCGGCCGCAAGCGGGATGAGGCGGCGCTTCGCCGTCGCTCTGATCAGCGCAAAGCTCCGGCGGAGGTGGCGCAAGGTGAGCGTAACAGTTAACGAAACGTTGCCGTAACAGGGTAGACCTAGGGTCCGTGCATCGAACACGCTTTCAGAACCCCAGGACCACGGCCCATGTCTCTGCGCACCCTGCCCCTCATCCCCGCAGCAGCCCTTCTCGCCCTCTCTGCATTGGCCGGCTCACCGGCTGCAGCCCAGCAGGCGGCAAGTTCGCCGAGTGCGACAGCGCGGCAAACTCTGGAGCGGTGCGTTTCAGGTCAGCTGGCCCGCCTTGCTCGTACTCAGGCCCCTGAGACCCAAGTTGGCGCTGCCGTGGTTCAGCAATGCGACACACACCTTCAGGGGCTTCTGTCCGTGATGATCCAGAGCGGCGAAGCACCCTGCCCTTCAGTGGCATCGTGCCTGTCGATGGCCCGTGATCGGATGGCCCAGGAGGCGTACTCGTCCTACGCGCGGCGGGTAGTGGCCGCACGCTAGAGGTGGCGAACGGGACCGCCCTGCCGGACGGACGTAAAGCACGGGCGCTTTGGCTAGTCGGCAAGTTGC
>JAESFT010000845.1_pt1 | contig 11495 bp, 10 predicted proteins | sample 9269451 | NCBI WGS metagenome assembly JAESFT01 (sample SAMN14502557, study PRJNA617106) | algae metagenome | isolation source: Scytonema hyalinum WJT4-NPBG1 and co-occurring heterotrophs from well... | place: USA: Mojave Desert, Joshua Tree National Park, California | collected 2006-05-25
CTGGCCGCGCCGGAGGCGATGGACTACTACCCGAAAACAGGTTTTGAGCCGGTCGCCAATGGCTGGATGATCAAGCGCTCGGCATAATTTTCAACGGAGGATCTATGCATCAGTACGAAGCAACTATCGCATGGCGGCGCGGTGAGCAGGCATTTACCGATAATCGCTACAGCCGCGCCCATGAATGGGTATTTGACGGCGGCGCCCGTGTGCCGGCATCGTCATCGCCGTCCATCGTCCCGCTTCCAATGTCGGATGCGGCGGCGGTCGATCCGGAAGAAGCCCTGGTGGCATCGGCATCGAGCTGCCATATGCTGTTCTTCCTGCATTTCGCCGGAAAGCGCGGATTCGTCGTGGACTCCTATGTCGACCATGCAGTTGGCGTGATGGAAAAGAATGGCGGCGGAAAAGTCGTGATGACCCGCATCACGCTGAAGCCGCAGGTTGGCTTTTCCGGCGAGCGGAGGCCGTCCGCGCAGGAACTTGAAGGGCTGCATCACGATGCCCATGAAAACTGCTTCATCGCCAATTCGCTCAAGTCCGAGATCGTCGTCGAGCCTCCAGGAGAATAAACCATGTACATGCCGCCGTACTTTGAAGAGCAGCGCCCGGATGCATTACGGAAGCTGATGCGCGAGCATCCGCTCGGCATGCTGATCACGCTGGATCCGGGCGGCTTGAACGCGAACCCGATTCCCTTCCTGTACGATCCCGCGCCGACACCGTTCGGAACCTTGCGCGCCCACGTCGCGCGCAGCAATCCCGTCTGGAAAACCTTCTCGCCCGACGTCGATGCGCTGGTGTTGTTTCAGGGGCCTCAGGCTTACATATCGCCGTCGTGGTATGCGAGCAAGCAGGAACACGGCAAGGTTGTGCCGACATGGAACTACATGGTGGTGCAAGCCACCGGGCCGCTGCGGGTCATCGACGATGCGGTATGGCTGCAGGACCTGCTCGGGCAGTTGACCGAGCAGCATGAATCCCGTCGGCAGATGCCGTGGAAGATCGGTGATGCACCCGAGGGTTACATCGCCAAATTGCTTGGCGCGATTGTGGGGCTGGAGATACCGGTGGCTAAACTGACGGGGAAGTGGAAGGTGAGCCAGAACCGGTCGGATGCGGACAGGGCGGGGGTTGCGCGGGGGTTGGCGGAGCTTGGCGGGGAAGATGCGGCGGGGATGGCAGCGGTGGTTGCGAGTTGGTCCGGGAGATAAAAGAATGACGGCAGATTTAAAATCACTAGAACTGCTCCATAAGGTTCCCTCCCCCTTTCAGGGGGAGGGCTAGGGTGGGGGTGGTGAGGTTGTTCGACTGCATGCAATGGATCAACTTTCACACCTCTGTCGGGCCGCCCTATCCCAACCTATTCCCTGGTCGGGCGCCCTGAAAAGGGGGAATGGCCGGTTGGCAAGTATCTGACAATGACAAGTCATTTCGGTCGCGATGCCTGAAGATATTTATGCCACTTCAAATAGTCACCGCAACCCATCCACAATCTTCTCCAGCTTGACCGCATCCGCGCAGAACTGCCGTATCCCCTCGGCCAGCTTCTCCGTACCCATCGCATCGTCATTCAACATCAGCCGGAACCGGTTTTCGTCCAGCGTCAGTTTTTGCAGGTCCGTCGCGCGCGCTTCCTCGACGTTCAGTTTCCTGGTCACCGGCGCATCGCTTTCCGCCAGTTTCTGCAACAGTTCGGGGCTGATCGTCAGGAGGTCGCAACCGGCCAGTTCCACGATCTGCGACGTGTTGCGGAAGCTCGCTCCCATGACTTCGGTGTCGTAGTCGAATTTGCGGTAGTAATCGTAGATGCGCTTGACCGACTGTACGCCCGGATCGTCGGCACCGGTGTATTCCTGGCCGGTGGATTTCTTGTACCAGTCGTAGATGCGGCCGACGAACGGCGAGATGAGCTGGACTTTTGCCTCGGCGCAGGCCACTGCCTGGGGCAATGAAAACAGCAGCGTCATGTTGCAGCGGATGCCGTCCTTCTCCAGTACTTCGGCGGCGCGGATGCCTTCCCAGGTGGAGGCGATCTTGATCAGGATGCGTTCGCGCGCGATGCCGGCGGCTTCATACAGCGCGATCAGGCTGCGGCCCTTTTCAATCGTGGCTTTGGTGTCGAAAGACAGCCGGGCATCGGTTTCGGTCGATACGCGGCCGGGAATGATCTTCAGGATCTCGACGCCGAACGCCACCAGCAACTGGTCGATGACTTCATCGCGGGTTTTGCCGCCATGGTCACGCACCGCTTTTTCAAGCAGCGGCTTGTATTCGTCCTTTTGCACCGCCTTCAGGATCAACGACGGGTTGGTGGTGGCGTCCTGGGGAGCGAAGGCCTGGATCGCCTGGAAATCGCCGGTATCGGCAACGATGGTGGTGTATTGCTTCAGTTGTTCGAGCTGGTTCATGAAATGGTCCCGGTGTGGGCATCAAAATGCAAACGAGTGCAAATGATAGCCGGATTGGTCAGCTTTTCGGCGTCTGCCGGAGAAAGGAATCGAATTGCAGATCAAGCTTCTGCAGGGTTTTTTGCGCATTTTGCATTTTCTTGCGGAATTCCGGGCCGCGCTTCAGCGCCAGGCCGACCGCAAGAATGTCGATCACCACCAGGTGCGCAAGGCGGGCGGAGATCGGCGTGTAGGGATCGGTATCGGCGCCGAGGTCAATCGGCACCAGTAATGTTGCCACTTCCGCCAGCGGCGTACCGCTCGGGGCCAGGGCGATGACGTCGGCGCCGGCCTTGCGCGCCAGTCCAGCGCTGCGCAGCAGGGCGTTACTGTTGCCGCGCTGGGAAATTGCCACCACGGCATCGCCTTTGCGCAGCAATGAGGCTGCAATGCTGTGAATATGCGGGTCGGAATACGCCACCGTCGGCACGCCGGAACGAAAGAATTTGTGCTGCGCATCGGCGGCGACGATGCCGGACGTTCCCTGGCCGTAGAACTCGATCTTGTTTGCCTTGGACAACAGGTCGAGCGCCTTCTCGATAGCGGCCGGGTTCAGGTGATTGCGCAGGTCGAGCAAGGTGTTGATCGACCGGCTGCATATCTTTCCGACGAGGTCGGCCGCGAGATCGCCTTGCAACGGCGGTTCGTCCGCCTGCGGCACCGCAACTGCAAGTCCTTGCGCCAGCTTGAGCTTGAAGTCCTGCCAGCCGTCGTAACCAAGCGCACGGCAGAAGCGCACCACCGTCGGCTCCGATACCTGGGCGCTTTTTGCCAGTGCGGTAATGTTTTCGGCGAGCGCGAGCTGCGGGCTTTTCAGCACCGCCTGCGCAACTTTCTGCTCCGACTTCGACAGCGAATCGAATCGGGTGCGTATGGCGTCGAGCAGCATGGCGTCCCGCGGTATGCTGTCGCTTATTGCGCTGCCCTGGCGCGGGCGATCAACGCATTGGTCGAGGCGTCGTGGGTCTCCGGACGCGTTTCGCCTGCCAGTTCCGATTCGATGTTCTTGGCCAGAACCTTGCCCAGCTCCACGCCCCATTGATCGAAGCTGTTCACTCCCCACAGCACGCCCTGAACAAATACCTTGTGCTCGTACAGTGCGATCAATGCGCCCAAGGTGGACGGCGCAAGTGTCTCCATCAGGATGGTATTGCTCGGCCGGTTGCCGGGGAAAGTGCGGTGTGGAAGCAGTGCTTCGATCTGCTCGTCCGTCGCATTGGCCGTCTTCATCTCCGCGCGTACTTCGTCGGCCGACTTGCCCTTCATGAACGCTTCCGATTGGGCAAAGCAATTCGCCAGCAGTACCTGATGATGGCCGGGCAATCCGTGGGCCGGTTTGAGCGCCGCGATGAAGTCGACCGGCGTGATGTCGGTGCCCTGGTGCAGCAACTGGAAGTAGGCGTGCTGTCCGTTCGTGCCCACATCGCCCCAGATCAGCGGGCCCGTCGCCAGGTCGACAGGCGTGCCGTCCGCCATCACCCGCTTGCCATTGCTTTCCATGTCGAGCTGCTGCAGGTAAGCGGGGAAGCGGCCAAGATCCTGATGATACGGCGCAATCGACAGCGAGCCGTAGCCGAAGAAATTGCGGTACCAGATGCCGATCAAGGCCATCACGACCGGCATGTTGCGCTTCAGCGGCGCAGTACGGAAATGCTGGTCCATCGCATGGGCGCCGGCGAGGAATTCGCTGAAGCCGTCAAAGCCGATGGCGAGTGCGACCGGCAGGCCGATCGCGGACCAGATCGAATAACGCCCGCCGACCCAGTCCCAAAAGGGAAACATGTTCTCCGGATCGATGCCGAAATCTCTTACCGCCGAGGTGTTGGTCGATACGGCGACGAAATGTTTCGGCAGGTCAGCTTCCTGTCTTCCATTGAGAAACCATGCGCGCGCGGATTGCGCATTCATCATGGTCTCACGGGTGGTGAAGGTCTTTGAAGCGATGATAAAGAGCGTGGTGTCCGGATTGACGCGGGACAAGACCGCATCGAGATCGTGGCCGTCGACATTGGAAACGAAATGCATCGACAGCCGTGGATGTACGAAAGGGCGCAGTGCCCGGCATGCCATCGCCGGCCCGAGGTCGGAGCCGCCGATGCCGATGTTGACGATGTCGGTGATGGCCTCTCCGCTGCGGCCAAGCCACTCGCCGCTGCGGACCCGGTCGGTAAATGCCCGCATATGTTCCAGCACCGCATGAACCTCCGGCAGCACATCCTGTCCATCCACGGTCAAGGTGTTGCCCTTCGGCGTGCGCAAGGCGGTATGCAGCACCGCGCGTCCTTCGGTCGTGTTGATCTTGTCGCCGGCAAACATCGCGTCGCGTCTTGCTTCGACGTTGCGCTCGTGCGCAAGCTGCGCCAGCAGGTCCATTGTCAGATCGCTGATCCTGTTTTTCGAGTAATCGAGAAGAAGACCCGCCGCTTCAAGCGAAAAGCGATCGAAGCGGCCCGAGTCGGCCGCGAACAGGTCGCGCAACCGCCAGTTCTTCGCTTCCGCATAGTGCGACTGCAGAGCGGTGAAGGACGGCAGGGTGGATAAGGGGGGCAAGGGAGCAAGCTGCGGGTTCGCTGATGGTGACATGGCCAATTCGGTTGAAGAAATGGGAAATAACTATACATCAGTATTTGGTAATTTCACTACAAACCGTTCCAGGCGGTTTAAGCAATGTTTGAGATAGCGCAGGAAGTCGCGCAGTGTCTGCGTTCAGTATGATATTGCGCAATAGAAAGATACGCGAATGATGTAATGCAGTTCGCCTGATTTGCGCTGCGGTCGTCCTGTCGTGCTCCGAACGTGTAGTAAAATTTCAGAAGATTTCAAGTCAAGGATTCCTTTATGCCCGTCCATTCCACCGTCGCCGCGGTTACCGAACGCATCATTTCCCGCAGCCAGCCGTACCGTTTCGCCTATCTTGCCCGCCTCGATGCGTCCCGCCGCCAGGGCGTCCAGCGCAGCGTACTGTCCTGCACCAACCTTGCGCACGGTTTCGCCGCCTTCCCGGCCAATGACAAACTGATATTGCGGCAACAGAAACAGCCGTCGGTTGCCATCGTGTCTTCCTATAACGACATGCTGTCGGCGCATCAACCCTTCGAAGGCTTCCCGAAGATCATTCGGGAAGCGGTGCGCGAAGCGGGCGGCGTCGCCCAGTTCGCCGGCGGCGTTCCGGCAATGTGCGATGGCGTCACCCAGGGCCAGCCCGGCATGGAACTGTCCCTGTTTTCGCGGGATGCGATCGCGATGGCGACGGCGATTGCGCTGTCGCACAACATGTTCGACTCCGCTGTCTATCTCGGCGTATGCGACAAGATCGTCCCCGGCCTGCTCATCGGCGCACTGCACTTCGGGCATCTTCCCGCGGTGTTCATCCCGGCGGGCCCGATGACCAGCGGCATGTCGAACTCCGAAAAATCGCGTATCCGCCAGCTTTACGCACAAGGCAAAATTGGCCGCGAGGAATTGCTCGAAGCGGAATCCCAGTCCTATCACGGCGCCGGCACCTGCACCTTTTACGGCACGGCCAATAGCAACCAGATGCTCATGGAAGCGATGGGCCTGCATATGCCGAGCAGCGCCTTCATCACGCCGAACACACCGCTGCGCGATGCGCTGACCCGCGCGGCCGCACGGCGCGCGGTCGAGATCAGCGCGCAGGCCGGCAACCCTATTCCGGTCGGCCGCGTGGTGGACGAAAAGGCGATCGTGAATGCGCTCGTCGTACTGCTGGCCACCGGCGGCTCCACCAACCATACCCTGCACCTGGTAGCCATCGCACGCGCCGCCGGCATCGTCATCGACTGGGATGACTTCAACCAGCTTTCCTCGGTCGTGCCGCTGCTCACGCGCATCTATCCCAACGGCGAAGCCGATGTGAACCACTTCCAGGCCGCCGGCGGACCAGCGTTCGTCCTGCGCGAACTGCTGGACGCGGGCCTGATGCACGACGATGTCACCACCATACTCGGACACGGCTTGCGGGCGCATTGCGTGGAACCCTTTCTCGAGGAGGGCAGGGCAATATGGAAGCCGGCGACGGAAATCAGCGGCGACGACAATGTCCTGCGCACGGCGTCGGCGCCGTTTGCAGCCGACGGCGGCCTCAAGCTCCTGTCGGGCAATCTCGGGCGCGCCGTGATCAAGATCTCGGCAGTCAAGCCGCAGCACCGGCTGGTGGAAGCGCCGGCCATCGTTTTCGACTCGCAGGATGCGTTCATGCTGGCGTTCAAGAACGGGGAACTGAACCGGGATTTCGTCGCGGTGGTTCGGTTCCAGGGGCCGCGCGCCAATGGCATGCCTGAACTCCATTCCCTGACGCCCGCGCTCGGCAGCCTGCAGGATGCGGGACGGCATGTGGCGCTGGTGACCGACGGCCGCATGTCGGGTGCATCGGGCAAGGTGCCCGCCGCGATCCATGTGTCGCCGGAAGTGCTGGCCGGCGGCGCGCTGGGCCTTGTGCGCGACGGCGACATGATTCGCCTCGATGCGGAAGCGGGTGTCCTGCAGGCGCTGGTGCCGGCCGCCGAATGGGCGCAGCGGCAGCCGGCGACAGCCGACCTTTCCGGTAACCATACCGGCATGGGGCGCGAGCTGTTCGGCGTATTCCGCGCGACGATCAGCACCGCGGAAGAGGGCGCAGCGACATTCGGTCTGCCGCCGGCGATGGCGCCGGTCAACGAAAACCAGGAACGCAAGGAGCAAGTGACGGTATGAACACGAACAGCCTGCTGGACATCATGCACGCGTCGCCGGTGATCCCGGTGATCGCCATTGACAACATCAATCATGCAGTGCCCCTGGCGCGAGCGCTGGTCGCCGGCGGCATCCGCGTGCTGGAAGTCACATTGCGTACCGAGCACGGCCTGCCGGCGATCGGGCTCATCGCGCAGCAGGTGCCGGAGGCGATCATCGGCGTCGGCACGCTGACCCAGGGTGACGAGTTCGCGGCGGCACGCGAGGCCGGCGCGGTATTTGGCGTGTCGCCCGGATTGACGCCCAGCCTGATCTCCGCCGCGAAGGCAAGCGGCCTGCCGTTGCTGCCCGGCGTGATGACACCGTCCGAAGTGATGGCCGCGCGCGAAGCCGGCTTCCGGCAGCTGAAGCTGTTCCCGGCCGTTCCGGCAGGCGGCATCGGCATGCTGAATGCGATCGCCGGGCCTTTGCCGGATGTCGTCTTCTGTCCTACCGGCGGCGTATCGCAGGAAACGGCGGCGCAATTTCTGGCGTGTAAAAACGTCGCCTGCGTCGGTGGTTCGTGGCTGACGCCGAAGGATGCGCTGCAAGCGGGAGACTGGGCGCGGATCACGGCGCTGGCAACGGCAGCCGCGGGTCTGCGTGCATCCTGACCGCACGCACAGAAAAGTCGGCCGGGATCGCCTGCTCGCTTAAAATAGGCGCTTTCTTTTTCCGCAATTCATCATGACCCAAGACGAACTCAAGCAAGCGGTTGCCCGCGCGGCCATCGATTACGTGGTTGACGGCACCATCATCGGTGTCGGCACCGGTTCCACCGCCAATTTTTTCATCGACGAGCTCGGCAAGATCAAGCAGCGCATCAAGGGCGCGGTTGCCTCGTCGGAAGCAACGGCGGCTCGCCTGAAGTCACATGGCATCGCGGTCTTCGACCTGAATGACGTGGACAGCATGCCGGTGTATATCGACGGTGCGGACGAGATCACTGCCCAGGGTGCGATGATCAAGGGCGGCGGCGCGGCGTTGACGCGGGAAAAGATTGTCGCCTCGGTGGCGGAGAGGTTTGTCTGCATCGCCGACGGTTCGAAACTGGTGAACATGCTCGGCAAGTTTCCGCTGCCGGTAGAAGTGATACCGATGGCGCATGCGGCCGTTGCGCGCCAATTGTCCGCACTCGGCGGAGAAGCGCGGCTGCGCATGAAGGACGGCAAGCCGCTGATGACGGATAACGGCTGCGTGATCATCGACGTGAGCGGCTTGCAGATCGCCGATCCGGGTGCGATGGAGGCGCGGATCAACAATATCGTCGGAGTGGTGACGGTGGGGTTGTTTGCGTTGCGGGGGGCGGATGTTGCGTTGCTGGGTACTGCAGAAGGGGTGAAGCGGATGGCGTTTGCGTGAGGGCTGAACGGGTATTTGGCTGAGAATGCCTCCGATGCTTGAAAAACTCTCCTGTAGGTTGATAAGCCTCTGTAGAGTTCCTTCCCCCTACAAGGGGGAAGGAGCAGATCCGCTTACAACCTTTCCACCTCGTCGCTTGCAAGCGACTCGGATTCAGCCGGCGCAACGCATGCGTTGCGGCACCCCGGCTTCATCTCCTAAGAGGAGGAAGGAGCTCGACGGCGGTGGTTCGGCGCCAGGCAAAGTTTGCCAACATCTATTCCAGCATCAACTCACTCCGTCGGCGGCACATACCCCGACGCCGCATCCGCCCCCTCGCCGAAGAAATGCCGTTCCATCTGCGTCGCCAGGTACTTGCGTGCACGCACATCGGCAAGATTCAGCCTGTTTTCATTCACCAGCATCGTCTGGTGCTTGAGCCAGCCGGCCCAGGCTTCCTTCGACACGTTTTCATAGATCCGCTTGCCGAGTTCGCCCGGGTACGGCGGGAAATCCAGGCCTTCGGCTTCCCGGTTGAGTTTGATGCATTGGACCGTGCGGGCCATAGTGTTGCTCCTTGATGAAATGAATTAAAGCTGTTTGATCAGTACCTGGGACTTTCGTTGCCAGTTATACATGTGCTGGCGGTCCTTGGGCAGGTCGTCGACGGTCGCGAGGACGAAGCCGCGTTTCAGGAACCAGTGGGAGGTGCGTGTCGTCAGCACGAAGAGCTTGCTGAAGCCGGAAGCGCGGGCGCGGTTCTCGATGTGTTTCAGCAGGCGTTCGCCGTCGCCCTGTGTCTGCGCATCCGGGCTGACCGTCAGGCAGGCCATCTCCGCCATTTTTTCCGATGGGAACGGATACAGCGCCGCGCAGCCGAAAATCACGCCGTCATGCTCGATGACCGAAAAGTAGTTGATCTCGCGCTCGATCAGCTCGCGTCCGCGTTTGACCAGCGTCCCGTCGGCTTCCAGCGGTTCAATCAGTTTCAAAATGCCGCCCACATCTTCGATCGTGGCTTCGCGCAGGCTTTCCAGGTTCTGGTAGGTGACCATGGTGCCGATGCCGTCATGCGTGAACAGTTCAAGCAATGCGGAGCCGTCTGTCGCAAACGGCACGATGTGCGCGCGGGCAATGCCATTGTTGCAAGCCTGCACCGCGTGACGAAGGTAGAAGGCGGCGTCTGCAGGCAGGACATCGGCGGTCAGGATGGCGCGCGCCTGGTGTGACGACAGTTCGCGCAGCTCGGTGCCGGCGGCATCGGTGATCATCGGCGTTTCGGTGATGAAAATCAGCTTGTCCGCACGCAACGCGGTCGACGCCGCAACGGCCACATCTTCCATCGTCAGGTTGAACGCTTCGCCCGTCGGCGAAAAGCCGAGCGGCGATAGCAGGACCAATCCTCCGGCACTTAATATCGGATGAATGGTCTCATAAGCAATCCTGCGTGCGACGCCGGTGAATTCCAGGTCAACACCATCGATGACGCCGAGCGGCCGCGCGGTGATGAAGTTGCCGGAAATGATGCGGATCGCGGAATGGGCCATCGGCGTGTTGGGCAAACCCTGGCTGAACGCCGCTTCGATATCGAGCCGCAATTCGCCGGCGGCTTCCTTTGCGCATTCCATTGCCGCCGCATCGGTGATCCGTAGGCCGTTGTGATAGCGCGGCTCGACATTGCGCAATGCCAACTGCTCTTCCACCTGCGGGCGGGAGCCGTGGACGATGACCACCTTGATGCCGAGCGCATGCAGCAGCGACAGGTCGTGTGCCAGCACGGGCAGAGCGCCTGCCTTCACCAGCTCGCCTGGGAATGCAACTACGAAGGTCTTGCCCCGGAAAGCGTGAATATAGGGCGCTACCGAGCGCAGCCACTGAACGAATTGAACTGAATTTTCCATGGAGGGCATTATAATTCGCCCCGCTATGTCTGCACCCCAACCTACCAAAAAATCAACGCCCCAGCGTCGCCCGGCCAAGGAGGCGCCGGTCCTTGAACTGGTCCGCAATCCGCTTCCAGCCATTGTCTTCCCCGAGGAGTTGCCGGTATCCGGCCGGCGCCAGGAGATCGCGGAAGCCTTGCGCGCGCATCAGGTGGTCATCGTTTCCGGCGAGACCGGCTCCGGCAAGACGACCCAACTGCCGAAAATCTGCCTTGCGCTCGGACGCGGGCAGAAGGGCCTGATCGGCCATACACAGCCGCGTCGTATCGCCGCTTCCGCCACGGCGAAACGGATCGCGCACGAACTCGGCTCGCCGCTGGGCGAGCATGTCGGCTTCAAGGTCCGCTTTACGGATACCCTGTCGAAGGGCGCATCGGTAAAGCTGATGACCGACGGTATCCTGCTCGCGGAAACGCAGACCGATCCGCTGCTGAAGCAGTACGACACCATCATCATCGACGAAGCGCATGAACGCAGCCTGAACATCGACTTCCTGCTCGGCTACCTGAAGCAGTTGCTGCCGAAGCGCCCCGACCTGAAGGTGATCATCACCTCCGCCACCATCGATGCCGAGCGCTTCGCCCGCCACTTCGGAAGCGAAGGGCGGGAAGTGCCGGTGATCGAGGTGTCGGGCAGGTTATATCCGGTCGAGGTGCGATACCGGCCGGTGGAGCCGTCGGAGAAAGCCGAAGCGAAGCCGGTCGGCGGCGCGCAGAAGGAACAGCGCGACCTGATGGATGCGATGGTCGATGCCGTCGACGAGCTGGCCCGCATCGGCTCCGGCGATGTGCTGGTATTCCTTCCCGGCGAACGCGAGATCCGCGACGCGGCGGAGGCGCTGCGCAAGCATCATCCGCCGCATGTCGAAATTTTGCCGCTCTTCGCCCGTCTGTCGGTCGAAGAGCAGGAGCGGGTGTTCAAGATTTCGAATGCGCGCCGCATCGTATTGGCGACCAATGTCGCGGAAACTTCCCTGACGGTGCCCGGCATCCGGTACGTGGTCGACGCCGGCATGGCGCGCGTGAAGCGG
>JAESFT010000846.1_pt1 | contig 11462 bp, 10 predicted proteins | sample 9269451 | NCBI WGS metagenome assembly JAESFT01 (sample SAMN14502557, study PRJNA617106) | algae metagenome | isolation source: Scytonema hyalinum WJT4-NPBG1 and co-occurring heterotrophs from well... | place: USA: Mojave Desert, Joshua Tree National Park, California | collected 2006-05-25
TCTTTTGCGAACATTGATTGGCTCCAACATCAGGTGCCCGCGTGATATATCTGTTTCAGCTGGTGAATGGCATTGGCCTAGGAATGCTCTACTTCCTGCTCGCTGTGGGATTGAGCATCATCTTCGGGTTGCTTCATTTCGTGAATTTCGCCCACGGCGCATTTTATCTACTGGGCGCCTATTTCGTTTATGACATGACCGAGCGCGGCGTGAATTTCTGGGCGGCACTTCTTGTAGCGCCGTTCATCGTCGCAGGGCTCGCGGCCCTGACGGAATCCGTCCTTTTGCGGCGCATCTATCACTTGCCGCATACGTTCCACATTCTCGTGACCGTCGGGCTCGCCCTGATGGTGCAGGAATTGGTCATCATCCTTTGGGGCCCGGTGGGCGGCAACGTCTCGGCTCCGGGCGCGCTCAGTGGCGTGCTTATCCTGGGCGATTTCATCTATCCGCAATACCGCCTCTTCGTCATCGGGCTGACCCTCGTGCTTGCCATCGGCCTCTGGTGGCTTCTGGAGGGCACGCGGCTCGGTGCCGTGGTGCGCGCTGGCTCGGAATCGACCGACATGGTCTCGCTGCTCGGCATTGACATCCTGCGGGTGAACACGACCGTCTTCGCCCTCGGTGCAGGTCTCGCGGGCCTCGCCGGGGCCCTCGCAGCGCCGATCCGCGGCGTCGAGCCCTTCATGGGCGTCGAGGCCCTCGGCATCGCCTTCGTGGTTGTCGTCATCGGCGGCATGGGCAGCTACACTGGCGCGCTCATCGCTGGCCTTCTGGTGGGAATCGTGCAGAGCATCATGACGACGCTCTGGCCCGAGGGCGCCCGCCTGATGATCTATCTCGGCATGGGTCTCGTCATTCTGACGATGCCGCGTGGCCTGCTCGGCCGGGCATGAGAGCTGCCATCATGAACCGCGCTTCTCTTCACTTCGTTCTCGCCGCACTCGTCGCCATCGCGCTCCCGCTCTTCATGCGGTCCGGCACGCTCGCGTCCGAGGTGCTGATCTTCGCCATGGCGGCGGCAGCCTGCAATCTGCTCCTCGGCTATACGGGCCTGTTGTCTTTCGGCCAGGGAATCTTCTTCGGCCTCGGGAGCTATGCGGCCGGTCTGACCCTGCTGCACACCTCGCTCCCGCTCGGTGTCGCGCTCGTTCTCGCGGCGATCGCGGGAGCCGTCGTCGCCACGGGTGTCGGCTGGCTCTCGATCCGCCGGCAGGGCGTCTACTTCGTCATGCTGACGCTCGCCTTCTCCCAGTTCTTCTACTTCCTCGCCTACACGTTCAAGGACATCACGGGAGGCGACAACGGCCTGCTCAACATTCCCCGGCCCGCCATCGGACCGTTCTCTCTGGCGGATTCCTGGGCCTACTACACCTTCGTGGCGGTGCTCTTTCTGATCGTGTTCGCAGCCTTGCAGCGAGTCGCAAGCTCCACGTTCGGGCGCACCTTGCTCGCGGTCCGCGACAACGAGGAGCGCGCGGGCGCCATCGGTTTTCCCGTCCGCGACTTCAAGATCACAGCCTTTGCGATCTCCGGTGCGGTGACCGGGCTTGCCGGCGCTCTCCATGCCCTCCTCATCGGCGTCGCACCATTGTCGAACATCGACTACCACATGAGCGAGAGCATCCTGATCATGACGATCATCGGCGGGACCGGAAACCTGTTCGCCTCCGTGCTCGGAGCCGGGTTCTACGTGATCGTCTCGGATCTGCTCTCGTCGATCTGGCCGCGCTGGCTTCTCCTTCTCGGCGGGCTCCTCATCGTGGTGGCGCTCTTCATGCAGAAGGGACTGTGGGGCCTCCTCGAACGGTTGGTCGAAGCTCTGCCCATGGGCCGCAAGTCTTCCATCGAGTCTTCCATCCAGCCGGAATCTGAGGGGAGGGGCCTATGAGCACCCAAGCTCCGATTCTTGCAGCCGACAAACTCGGCGTCCGCTACGGCAGCTTCGTTGCACTCTCGGACGTCACCCTGTCGATCAAGCCCAACACGATCCATTCCGTGATCGGCCCGAACGGCGCGGGAAAAACCACTCTGTTCCACGCCCTCACCGGCCGCGTGCGGGCATCGAGCGGGCGGATCACACTCGACGGACGGGACATCACTCATGTGTCCGACGACAAGAGGGTGCCTCTGGGCATCGCGCGCTCCTTCCAGGTAACGAGCCTGTTCCAGAACCTGAGCGTTCGCGAGAACCTGCGCCTGGCGGCTCAGGGGCGAACGCCTCTGCAGGCGCTCGCCCCCTGGCGCGGAGTCGATCCGAGCGGCCACTCGCTCGTCATCGCCAACGATGTCATGGAGCGCTTGGAGCTGACAGGCGTCTCGGACAGGACGGCAGGCGAACTGTCGCACGGGCAGCAGCGGCGGCTCGAAGTCGGCATGGCGGTTGCGGCGAAGCCGCGGTTGATCCTGCTCGACGAGCCAACATCCGGAATGGGAATCGACGACGTCGAGGGGATGAAGGCTCTGATCCGCGATCTGGGCCGCGACCACACGGTGCTCCTCATTGAGCACAACATGGGCATCGTCATGAACATCAGTGACACCGTGACGGTCATGCGCGCGGGCCGCGTGTTAGTGGAGGGGCCACCCGCCGTGGTGCGAGACGATCCGGAAGTGCGGCGCGCCTATCTCGGCAACATGATTACGGGTGATCTCGCATGACCACGGCATTGCTCGAAATCGAAAACGTGCATGGCTATTACGGAAAGAGCCATATCCTTCAGGGCGTGACCCTCGAGGTGCGGGCCGGCGAAGTCGTGACGCTGCTCGGCCGGAACGGCGCCGGTAAGACATCGACCCTCAAGAGCATCAGCGGCCTGCTCGCGCCGAGCACCGGACGCGTGCGCTTCGCCGGAACGGACGTCACGGGATGGCGTCCTCACAAAATCGCGCAGCGCGGACTCGCCCTGGTGCCCGAAAACCGCGGCATCTTCGGACTACTCAGCGTCGAGGAGAACCTACGCATCGCGGAGCGAAAGGGCTCGCCCTGGTCGCTGAAGGATGTGTACAGGATCTTTCCACGCCTTGAAGAACGCCGCCGCAACGGAGGCGGCCAGCTCTCCGGCGGCGAGCAGCAGATGCTGGCCATCGCTCGCGCTCTTCTTAACGCACCGAAACTACTGATGCTGGATGAGCCCGTCGAAGGACTGGCTCCCGTTATCGTCGATGAGATTGTCGACCAGATCAAGAAGATCCGCGCGGCCGGAATCCCAATCCTGCTCGTCGAGCAGAACCTCGCCGTCTGTACGCAACTCGCCGACCGTCACTATATCCTAGAGCTCGGTCGGGTTGTCTATCACGGCACGCATGATGAGTTCGCAGCCGATGAGGCAACGAAGGACCGCTACCTGGGCGTGAAGGCCCATTGACCCCCGTTTGGTAAACCCAATGATTCCCAATCTGCAAATCAATCCCCAGCGTCTCTGGGATAGTTTGATGGAAACCGCCAGGATCGGCGGAACGGCGAAGGGCGGCGTGTCGCGCCTGACCCTGACGGACACCGACAGGCAAGTGCGCGACTGGCTTAAGCAGGAATGCGAGAGGCTCGGTTGCACCGTGACGATCGACGAGGTCGGCAACATGTTCGCCGTTCGCCCCGGCCGGCGCGCCGATCTCCCTCCCATCGCGATCGGCAGCCATCTTGATACGCAGCCCACGGGCGGAAAGTTCGACGGGATCCTCGGGGTGCTCGGCGGCCTGGAGGTGCTCAAGACCCTTCAGGATTCCGGCTACGAGACGAACGCGCCTCTTATGTTGGTGAACTGGACCAACGAGGAGGGCTCGCGCTTCGCGCCCGCGATGCTCGGGTCTGGCGTTTATGCGGGCGTCTTCGACCGGGCCTATGCGGACAGCCGGGAAGATCGTCAAGGCGTCACGTTCGGCGCGGCTATCGAGGCAATCGGCTATCGAGGCGCCGTCAAGGCTGGATCAGTCACGCTCGGAGCGATGTTCGAGCTGCATATTGAGCAGGGGCCCATCCTCGAACAGGAAGAGAAGGTCATCGGAGTCGTCCAAGGCGTGCAGGGGATGCGCTGGTATGAGGTCTCCGTCACCGGACGAGAGGCGCATACGGGCTCAACTCCGATGTCCATGCGGCGGGACGCCCTTGTGGGCGCGGCGCGGCTCATCGACCGGATCGAGGGAATCGCCCTGGAGCACGCGCCTTCCGCCGTGGGCTCCGTTGGGCTGATCGAGGTGCAGCCCAATTCGCGAAACGTCGTCCCGGGCTATGTGTTCTTCACTGTTGATTTCCGCCATCCAGAGGATGATGTCCTCGACGTAATGGAGCGCAAGCTCCTGGCCGCGATCGACGAGATGGCCGGCAAAGGTAGCCTCGGTGTGGAATCCAAGAAGGTCTGGGAATCGCCCGCCGTCAGGTTCGATGCCGATTGCCTTGCTTCCGTGAAAAAGAGCGCGCAGACGGCCGGGTACCCGGCGCGTGACATGATCTCGGGCGCGGGTCACGATGCGGCCTACGTCGCCCGAGTCGCGCCGACCGCCATGATCTTCGTGCCCTGCGCAGGCGGGCTGAGCCACAACGAGGAGGAAAGCACGTCCTTTGAGGAATGCGCGGCGGGAGCGCAGGTGCTCCTCGGCGCCGTTCTCGACTACGACGGGCGCGGCACGGACCGCCTGAACTGACGGGCATCCATTAAGGCCCGGTACACGGAACCATCGGCGCTGGGCAGCGCCTTCACAAGGATAGCCGACATGCGCTTCGTCGTCGCCCGCATGAATCATGAAACCAATACGTTCTCGCCGGTGCCGACGCCGCTCGCATCGTTCAACCCGCGCTGGGACGAAGATGCCCTGCAGGCGGGAACGGGATCGCGCACGGCCATGGGCGCCTTCCTGGCCTTTGCGGAAGCGCGCGGCGCGGAGGTGGTGACGCCAATCTTCGCCACCGCCAACCCGAGCGGTCCCGTCGCTGACGATGCCTTCGAGACTATGGCGGCCGCCATCGTCGACGCGGTCCGGAACGGATGCGACGCCGTTCTCCTGGATCTTCACGGGGCGATGGTGACCGAGAGCCTGGAGGACGGCGAGGGCGAGCTCCTCGCCCGCATCCGTGCCGTCGCGCCCGATGTGCCGCTCGGCGTCGCCCTCGACCTTCACGGCAACATCACTGAACGCATGGTTGCGAACGCCGACGTGCTCGTCGGCTTCAAGACCTATCCGCACGTGGACATGTACGAAACTGGTGCTCATGCGGTGCGGCTCGTTGGACGCATGCTCGACGAGGGGCTCGCGCCGAAGCGGGCTTGGTGCCATCCGCCGCAACTGGCCCATACCTTGAAGATGAACACCGGCGTTCCCGGAGCCATGCAGGATGCGATCAGGGCTGCGAGAGCCGCGGAAGAGCGGTCCGGCGTGCTGGCTGTCAGCGTTTTCGGCGGCTTTCCGATCGCCGACATCGCGGATGCCGGTGTATCGGTGATCACGGTCGCGGAATCGGCCGATCTCGCCGCGGAGACTGCGCGCGAGATCGGCGGGCTCCTGTGGAAGCGACGCGCCGAGTTCGTGTACCACGAGGAGCCACTCTACCAGTCGATCGCCGTGGCGCGTGCCGCCGCCGAAGGAGTGGGGCAAGGGCCCGTGTTGCTGCTCGATCATGGCGACAACTGCATGTCCGGTGGCACCTGCGATACTATGGACGTTCTCGGCGAGGCGCTGGCGCAGGGGCTCGATGACATCGTCGCTGGTCCAATCTGCGATCCTGAAGCCGTGGCGGCAATGATGGCCGCAGGAGTCGGCGCCCGGATCGAGCTCGGGATCGGCAACCGCGTGGCGATGCCGCGCATAGGCGTCTCTAAGCGCCCGCTGGAACTCGCCGGGGCAGTCCGTGTTCTGGGCGACGGTGAGTATACAATCAGCGGGCCGACCTATACGGGCATGCGCTGCCTCATGGGGCGAGCCGCTGTGTTGGACACCGGTCGGGCGCGGGTGCTCGTCACCGAGCGGCCTCACGAGCCGTGGGACCTTGCGGTGTTCACGAGCGTCGGTCTCGACCCCCGTGCGTGCCGTTACCTGATCCTGAAATCCCGCATGTATTGCCGTCCCGTGTTCGAGCCCATTGCGAGGGCCGTCGTCGAGTGTGCGAGCCGCGGGGTGACGAGCTCCGACTACAAGTTATTCCATTTCGAGAAACTCGCCCGTCCGGTATATCCTCTCCAGGAAGACATCCCGTGGAGACCTGAGGCGGTTCGACTATGAGAAGCGACAAGGATGGCGTTCCGGCCCGCGGGCGCGGACGGATGCAGCGCACGAAGCTTTCAGATCAGATCGCCGAAGACCTGAGGCGCTGGATTGCGCGGGAGGGCCTGAAACCGGGTGACCGGCTGCCCAACGAGAAAACCCTGATGCAGCATTACGGTTGCGCGAAGGGTACGCTTCGCGAAGCGCTGAAGGCCCTTGAAGTACAAGGGCTTGTGAAGATGCAGACTGGCCCGAACGGCGGCGCCGAGATCCAACCCGTTTCGATCGACGCGGCCATGCAGCAGTTGCGCAGTTACCTCCATTTCCAAGTGCTGGATTTCGAGCAGATCTACGTCCTGAGGCGCAGTCTCGAGGTGTCCTTGGCGGAAAGCGTCGTTGGCCGTCTGACGGAGGACCAGTTGCAGAGGCTTGAGACCAATATCGAGCAATGCGTCGAAGCCCGCGACAACGGCGACCGTGTCGCAGGCCGTCGGCTCGAGATCGAATTCCACGACATTCTCTGCGAGAGTTGCGACAATCCTCTGCTCGCCTTCATCTGCCGCTTCCTAAACGGGCTCCTGCGCGATCTCGTCGAGTTCCGCAGCGACCGCTACGACGAGCACGAGGCCTTCGGTCAGCACAACGTGGCGAGCCACCGGGATCTCGTGGCGGCGTTCCGTGTTAAGGATCGCCGTGCCGTCAGCCGAATCATGCGGGAGCACATGTGCTGCGCGGAAAGCTTCATGCAGCGCCTCGATGCATCCTTCCGCTCTGATTTGCTGAGCACTGCCTGAGATTGATTGCTTTGAGGGGCTGGGCTGGGCGATGACGCCGTCTACGTTGCAGTCGTTCAGTGGCGCCGACCTTTGAGCCGCCATCGACGCAGTAGACCAGCGCATCATCAGCATTCTCCGGGCCAACGGGCGTATCACGAACGCCGGCTTAGCCAAGAAGACTGGACTGTTTCTGTCGGCGCGCCTGCGCCGTGTGCGGCTTCTTGAGGAGAGCGGAACGATCCGCGGGTTTTCCATCCTAATCAATATCTGGCTGCGGCATCGGAAACCATCGTCATCATACAGATCATGTTGGAGCGGCAGACGGACGAGTATCTCAGGCGCTTCGAGGGGCAGCCTGCTAAGATCCGGACATACGGGAGTGCTATCTCATGACCGGAACGTCGGACAACCTTCTGCGTGTGGCCGTGCCTGACACGGCGAACTACAAGCGCATTCACACGGACGTTCTATCCTGCCTGCCTAGCGTCGCCCGACTCCAGCCGAGATTGCGATCGGTGCAGGTGGACGGCAGCGAGGTGCTCACGGCCGACGCCAATATAGCAGCCATGGGCAGCTATACGCCCCGTCTGGTGAAGCGCATAGGGATCCATCTGCCGATTTATCCATTAATGGGCTACCGTCGATCATGCCCATCGTCAATGCCGTTGCTGCGCCAGTCTCGACCGTCATGGACGAGACTTACAAGATCGGGACCACACGCTTCGGCGACTGGATTCGGGTCGGCGGAACTGGCTGGCTTCAGCCAGCGCCTGCGGGCGCCGCGGCGGGCCACTTTGGAGCACTCGGTTACGGACCTGTTCCCGCAGGGCGGGAACGTCAAGCAGGCCAGCTTCTGGACCGGCTTGCGGCCGATGACGCCCACGACACGCCGGTGGTGGGCGCAATCCGGTACAGGAACCTGTACACCAACACCGGTCATGGCACCCTCGGCTGGAACATGGCCTGTGGCTCAAGACGGGCTCTAGCCGACCTGATCTCCGGCCGGTTGTCGGAGGTATCCCACAAGGACCTCGCTGCCGATCGCCACAGGAACGAGTGGCGCTTCCAGGCCGCATAAACCCATCTGACGCTCGCCGTTTCAAGGCCAGACATCCCTCACAAAATCAGAACGTGGGCGGCGTGCAGGCGCTGACGACCTCACAGGACACGGAACCGACACATCGAAAGCGATGCGGTCTCCAGCTTTCGAAGTAATAGGCGTCACCCGGCCCAAGGATCCGCCGTTCGCCCTCGACAGTAACTTCCAGGCGCCCGCTCAAGATGATGCCGCCCTCTTCGCCTTGATGCGTCAGAGGAACCTTGCCAGTGTCCGCACCAGGCTCGTACCGCTCCTTCAGGATCTGAAGCGCACGACCGAACAGATTATTGCCCACCTGACGGAAGGAGATCTTTCCCTTTCCGATCTCAACCAGTTCGTCGGAGCGATAAAAAGCCTGCTTCGGCTTCTCCGGTTCGAGCGCAAAAAACTCGGCCAACCCGATCGGGATGCCGTCCAGAATGCGCTTTAGCGCACCGACTGATGGATTGGTCTGGTTCGACTCGATCAAGGAAATCGTCGAATTGGTGATGCCTGCACGCTTGGCAAGCTCACGCTGAGACAGGTTATGCAGCCCCCGAATATAGCGAAGCCGTCGGCCCAGATCGAATTCCATCGCAGCACATTGACCCGTGTGTTTCAGTTGTTCGATATAAAGCAAACACACCGCTGCGCACTAAGCAATATCAGCTACTTAACAGAGAAAAGAAAAGGACTTGTTAGCCTCCTTCGATCATGACCATGATCCGCCATCGAAAGGATCTCAGTCATGAACGCTCCCCAACAGCACAACAGCTTCCGGCTCGATAGTTACTGGATGCCCTTCACGGCAAACCGCCAGTTCAAAGCCTCACCCCGCCTGCTCACAAGGGCAGAAGGGATGTACTACACGAGCGATGACAACCGGCAGATCCTCGACGGTACGGCAGGCTTGTGGTGCGTGAACGCCGGTCACGGCCGGCGCGAGATTGCTGAAGCGGTAGGTCGGCAACTCTCGACGATGGACTACGCCCCATCATTCCAGATGGGACATCCGATCGCCTTCGAGTTCGCCGAGCGTCTGGCCGGCATTGCACCGGGTGGGCCGAGTGCCGGTCTCGATCGCGTGTTCTTTACCGGGTCCGGATCGGAATCGGTCGACACGGCTCTCAAGGTGGCGATCGCCTATCAGCGCGCGATTGGCCAGGGCACGAGAACACGTCTCATCGGGCGGGAGCGTGGCTATCATGGCGTGGGCTTCGGGGGCATCACCGTCGGCGGCATCCTCAACAACCGTCGCGTGTTCCCGCAGCTGCCTGGCGCCGACCATCTGCGGCACACCCATGATCCGGCTCGCAATGCCTTCGTGAAAGGTCAGCCAGAGCATGGTGCTGAACTCGCGGATGATCTCGAGCGTCTCGTCGCCCTGCATGGGGCGGAAACGATTGCAGCCGTCATTGTCGAGCCGGTGGCTGGCTCAACGGGCGTTCTTATTCCGCCAAAAGGTTACCTCGAGCGCCTTCGCACGATCTGCGACCGCCATGGCATTCTGCTGATCTTTGACGAGGTTATCACGGGCTTCGGGCGTCTTGGTGCGCCGTTTGCTGTGGACTTCTTCGGTGTCGTGCCTGACCTCGTCACCACGGCCAAGGGCCTGACCAATGGTGCCATCCCCATGGGCGCCGTGTTCACCAGTCGGAAGGTCCATGATGGGCTGATGCAGGGACCTGAAACCCAGATCGAGCTGTTCCACGGCTACACGTATTCAGGCCACCCGGCCGCTTGTGCTGCGGGACTGGCGACCCTGTCGATCTATCGCGAAGAAGGCCTGCTCACCCGGGCGGCGGAGATCGAGACCTACTGGCATGATGCCATCCACAGCCTGAAAGGCCTGCCGAATGTTGTCGACATTCGTACCATCGGCCTGATTGCGGGTATCGAGCTGGACAGCCGCGCGGGGGCTCCGGGGAGCAGGGCGTATGGTGCTTTCGTCGACTGCTTTGAGAGAGGTCTGCTGATCCGTGTCACAGGCGACATCATTGCCCTGTCGCCGCCTCTGATTATCGAGACCTCTCAAATCGACGCCATCATTGACACCTTGTCGGCTTCCTTGAAGCGGGTTGCTTGATCTCAACGCTACTTCTCAGGTCAGACACTGCTGCATAACGAACGGATGCCACATCCAAATTCTGGATGCGGCATCCCTGGTTCCGCGACCGTGTTGCACGCGTTGTTTGGGTGGTCAATGACGGTAAACCCTATGCAACTTTCACTCAGGTGCTTCAGTGGCTCGACGGCAGCCGGTGCGGGCCGGCGCGAACAGGGTAACATCGGCGACAAGGGCCAGTGGTGAGGTTGCAGTATTGGTTAGGGCCACCAAGGTCGCACCTCTATTCTTGTGTCTGGAGGCAGAAGCCTCTTCAGTGCATACCTATCGTGATCTCTTCGAACCAATTTGCTCGTCCCACCGGCGAAACGCCACTACCATCTTGTCGGGCGTGAGAGGCAGCTCTATCGGGTTGTTAGCGATCAGATCAGCATATTCTGGCCGGCCGAACTCCCGAATGACATCCTGACTCTCCTTTGGGGCCATGGAGATCGGAACGTTCTTCACTGCCGGACCCGGATAGAGATATCCTTCATCATAAGCAAAAGCTTGGCTTTCCGGCTTCAACAGGAAGCCCATTAAATCAACAAGCACCGCGAGCTTGTCATCAGCGACACCTTTTGGAACCACCATGAAGAAGGCATCGGAGACCCAGTGAAAGCCCTTGAGGGTTGCGATCTTCGCTTCCTTCGGCACGATACCAAGGGCTCGCGGGTTGATGTCCCATCCTGTGGTCGAGACGATCATGTCCCGCGAGCCCTCGCCGAATTCCTTCATGGTCGCGGTTGTCCCTGACGGATAGTACTCGATGTACCGGTTGAGCTCTGCCAGATAGCCCCAGGTCTTATCCCAGCCGTTGACGGGGTCCTTGGGATCCTTGTCACTCAAAAGGTAGGGCAGACCCATGATGAAGGTCCGACCTGGACCGGAATTGGCAGGGCGCGCATACATGAATCGGTTGGGATTCGCCTTAGTCCAGGCGAGGAGTTCGTCCGACGTCGTGGGGACAGTCTTTACACGATCGGGCGCGTACTCGAGCAGCGGACCAGAAGGATAGTAGTTGATGACGATCCCATAACCCTGTCCTTGTGCTCGGTGCAGGTTAAGCGCTGCAGGCTCGTAGTTCTCCTCCAAACCGGGGAAGCGGTCCCCATAGGTCGGCAGGAGTTTCAGCCAGAGGTTATTTTCAAGGCCAGCCGCAAGCCCGTCGCTGCCGGTTAGGACCATATCAATGTCGATGCGTCCTGCGTCCTGTTGCGCCTTGATCTTGCTGGCGATCTCTGGCGCGGGGCCTTTGACGTAAGTGATACGAGAGACGAGCTCCGGCTTCCCTTGGCGATACGCTTCA
>JAESFT010000847.1_pt1 | contig 11432 bp, 6 predicted proteins | sample 9269451 | NCBI WGS metagenome assembly JAESFT01 (sample SAMN14502557, study PRJNA617106) | algae metagenome | isolation source: Scytonema hyalinum WJT4-NPBG1 and co-occurring heterotrophs from well... | place: USA: Mojave Desert, Joshua Tree National Park, California | collected 2006-05-25
GACCGGACTGGAAATTTTTTGCCGCAATCATCTTGTCGAACAGGGAGCGGGGCAGCGGTTCGCCGGTATCGGCATGTGCGGTCATGTGTTGCAGCACATCCCATTCCCAGCAAAAGTTTTCCATGAACTGGGACGGCAGCTCCACCGCATCCCATTCCACCCCGGAGATTCCCGATACCCCGAGTTCATCAACCTGGGTAAGCATGTGATGCAAACCATGCCCAAACTCGTGGAACAACGTATTGACTTCGTCATGGGTGAAGAATGCGGGCCGGGCGACACCGTTCACCACCACAGGACCGGAAAAATTGCAGGTCAGATATGCCACCGGCGTTTGCACACCTTGCTGCAGTCGGCGACGACCGCGCGCATCGTCCATCCATGCGCCGCCGCGCTTGCCTGCGCGTGCATAAAGGTCCAGATAAAACTGTCCGATCAACTGGCCGTCTTTCTCGATGCGGAAAAACTTTACATCCTTATGCCAGGTAGGAGCCGAATCCGGCTTGATGTCAACGCCAAACAATGTCTGAACCAGGCGGAATAGTCCCGCAGTCACCTTCGGTTCCGGAAAGTACTGCTTTACCTCCTGCTCCGAAAATGCATACCGCTGCTGGCGCAGTTTCTCCGATGCATAGGTTATATCCCATGCTTCCAGCGTATCGAGATCGAGCTCCTTTTTCGCAAATGCCCGGACTTCGGCGAGGTCATTCTCCGCAAACGGGCGGGCGCGCTTCGCGAGGTCTTCAAGGAAGGCAATGACCTGTTGCGGCGTATCGGCCATCTTGGCTACAAGAGACACTTCGGCGTAGTTGTTGAACCCCAGCAGCCTGGCTTCCTCGGCGCGCAGTTTCAGGATGTCCGCGATGTTTTTCGTGTTGTCCCACTCCGGTTTGGCGCCGAGTTCCGATGCCTTCGTTGCATTGGCGCGGTAGATCCGCTCGCGTAGGGAACGGTTCTTCGCGTACTGAAGAACCGGGAAATAGGAAGGGAAATGCAGGGTGAATTTAAAGCCGGTCTTGCCATCCTTTTCGGCCGCGGACTGCGCCGCATGCTTGACATCGTCGGGTAACCCATCGAGTTCGGCTTCGTCCTCGATGAACAATGCAAAGTCGTTCGTCGCATCAAGCACGTTTTCCGAAAACTTCGTGCTTAATGCCGCCTGCTGTTCCTGGATTTCGGCGAAGCGCTGCTTCTTATCGTCCGGCAATTCGGCGCCGCCGAGACGGAAATCGCGCAGCGCATGTTCGATGATCTGTTTGCGCGCCGGGGAAAGCGTTTCGTAGGCAGCGCTGGCGCGCAGTGCCTTGTACTTCTGGAACAGCGCGAGGTTCTGGTCAAGGGATGTGCGGAATTCGGTAACCTTGGGTTGATTTTCGTTGTATGCGGCACGCAATTCCGGTGTGTCGGCAACCGAATTCAGGTGCCCCACGATACCCCATGCGCGTCCCAGCTTCTCGGTCGCGTTTTCCAGCGGTTCGACGAAACTCTCCCAGCTGACCTCCGTGGCAGGCGCTTCCAGTCGTGCAACGACGGCGCGGCTTTCTGCCAGCAAAGCGTCAATCGCCGGCGTAACGTGTTCGGGTTTTACCGCATCGAAACGCGGAAGATCGGAGAAGTCGAGCAGGGGATTCAAATTGGCATTCATTCAGTCAGGTTCTTTCAGCAGCTTCGATTGTGTTGACAAGTAACATCGTGATCGTCATCGGACCAACGCCGCCGGGTACCGGCGTGATATAGCCGGCTACTTCCCGTGCATTGGCAAAATCCACGTCGCCGCAGAGTTTGCCCTCATCGTCACGGTTCATTCCGACATCGATGACGACCGCGCCGGGCTTGATCATGTCGGCGGTCACGATATTGCGCTTGCCCGTGGCAACCACAAGGATATCCGCCTGTCGCGTATGGTGGCCGAGATCACGGGTCTTGGAGTTGCAGATGGTGACGGTTGCACCGGCCTGCAAGAGCAGCATCGCTTGCGGTTTGCCAACGATGTTGGAGGCGCCGACGATCACGGCATGCGCACCGCGCACCGGATAGTCGATGGATTCCAGCATCTTCATGACGCCGTATGGCGTGCAGGGGCGGAACAAAGGCTGTCCAGTCATCAGCAAGCCTGCATTGCTGATGTGAAATCCATCGACATCCTTCTCCGGTGCAATCGCTTCAATGACTTTGTGGGCGTCGATATGCGGAGGCAGGGGCAGTTGGACCAGGATGCCGTTGATCTTCGGATCCTGGTTCAATGCATCGATCCGGGCCAGCAATGCTTGTTCCGTCAGGTCGGCATCGTATTTTTCGAACACTGAATGGATACCGTTGTCTTCACAGGCTTTGATCTTGTTGCGCACATACACTTGCGATGCAGGGCTGTCGCCGACCAGTACGACCGCCAGGCCAGGCTGCTTGCCGCGAGCGGTGAGGGCAGAAGCGCGATTGGCGACATCGGCGCGCAGTTGTTGGGAAAGCAAAGTACCGTTGATCAGTTGTGCGGACATGGTGAGCGAGGGAAAGAAACGATTAAAACAGGATTATAAGACCTCGCTGAGAGGAAGCCATGAAGCGGAAGGGGCACAAGTGGACGATGCGATCCAGGTATTCCGCAATATGAAATTAAGTACCGTATTTTGAAATTATCAAAAACACCTGTTAAAATATTTTCATTGCGCACTACCACGTTCAAACGTTGTCAAAAATAGCCCGATTGCATTCCAAAATCGGATGGTCAATAAATCAGGAGACGCACTATGTCAGCTCAGCTCGACCAAGTGTTGGCCCAAGCGGCCAACGATCCCGATGTAATGGAAACCCAGGAATGGCTCGACGCGCTCGAAGCCGTCATCGAAACAGAAGGGCCTGAGCGTGCGCACTACCTGATGGAGCGCATGGTCGATCTGGCCCGCCGCCGTGGCGCACATATTCCCTTCTCCAGCAATACCGCTTACGTCAATACCATCCCCGCCCATCTCGGCGAACACTGTCCCGGCAATCTCGAATACGAGGAACGATTGCGTTCCTGGATGCGCTGGAATGCGATGGCGATGGTCGTCAAGACCAATCGCGGCGAGGGCGATCTCGGCGGCCATATCTCCAGCTTCGCCTCGCTGGCCAATATGCTGGGCATCGGCTTCAATCATTTCTGGCATGCGCCGACCGAGGACCACGGCGGCGACCTGCTCTATATCCAGGGGCATTCGTCACCGGGCATCTATGCGCGTTCCTTCCTCGAAGGCCGCATCACCGAAGACCAGATGCTGAATTTCCGTCGTGAAGTCGATGGCAAGGGCCTTTCTTCGTATCCTCATCCGAAGCTCATGCCGGACTACTGGCAGTTCCCGACGGTGTCCATGGGGCTCGGCCCGTTGATGGCGATCTATCAGGCGCGTTTCCTGAAGTACCTGCATGCACGCGACATTGCCAAGACCGATAACCGCAAGGTTTGGGTATTCTGCGGCGACGGTGAGATGGACGAGCCGGAGTCGATGGGCGCGATCGGTATGGCCGGCCGTGAAAAGCTCGACAACCTGGTGATGGTGGTCAACTGCAATCTGCAGCGCCTTGACGGCCCGGTGCGGGGCAACGGTAAGATCATTCAGGAATTGGAAGCCGATTTCCGCGGTGCGGGCTGGAACGTGGTGAAGGTGATCTGGGGCGGCTACTGGGATGAACTGCTGGCGCGCGACAAGGAAGGCATACTGCAGCGCGTCATGATGGAAACCGTGGATGGCGAGTACCAGAACTACAAGGCGAAGGATGGCGCTTACGTACGCAAGCACTTCTTCGGCAAGCACCCGAAGCTGCTGGAGATGGTAAGCAAGATGTCCGATGACGACATCTGGCGTCTCAATCGCGGAGGCCACGATCCGCACAAGATTTACGCCGCGTTCAAGAATGCACAGGATACGAAAGGCCAGCCGACGGTCCTGCTGGTGAAAACGATCAAGGGCTTCGGCATGGGCAAGTCGGGAGAGGCGCGCAATACCGCGCACCAGACCAAGAAGCTCGACGACCAGGCGATCCGCGACATGCGCGACCGCTTCAATATTCCCATCCCTGATGACAAGCTGGCGGAGATTCCTTTCTTCAAGCCGTCCGAGGATTCGCCGGAGATGAAGTATCTGCACGAGCGTCGCAAGGCACTCGGCGGTTATCTGCCGCAGCGGCGGATGAAAGCCGACGAAACGCTCCAGGTTCCTGATCTGGCTGCCTTCCAGGCGGTGCTGGACCCCACTGCCGAAGGCCGAGAGATTTCCACGACGCAGGCTTTCGTACGTATGATCACGACCATGCTGCGCGATCAGAACATCGGCAAGCGCGTTGTGCCCATCCTGGTCGACGAGGCCCGCACCTTCGGCATGGAAGGCTTGTTCCGCCAGATCGGCATCTTTAACCAGATGGGCCAGCTTTACGAACCGGTCGACAAGGACCAGGTGATGTACTACCGCGAGGACAAGGCCGGCCAGATCCTTCAGGAAGGCATCAACGAAGCTGGTGCGATGAGTTCCTGGATCGCGGCGGCGACTTCGTACTCGACCAATAACCGGGTGATGATCCCGTTCTATATCTTCTATTCGATGTTCGGTCTCCAGCGCGTAGGTGATCTCGCGTGGGCGGCGGGCGACATGCGGGCCCGCGGCTTCCTGCTTGGCGGCACCGCCGGACGCACCACCCTGAACGGCGAAGGCCTGCAGCACGAAGACGGACACAGTCACGTGCTCGCATCGACCATACCGAACTGCATACCCTATGACCCCACCTTCGCGTATGAAGTCGCGGTCATCATCCAGAATGGCCTCAAGCGCATGGTCGAGCAGCAGGAGGATGTGTTCTATTACATCACGCTGATGAACGAGAACTACAGCCATCCGGGACTGAAGCCCGGTACGGAAAAGGACATCCTGAAGGGCCTGTACCTGCTGCAGGAGGGCGACAAGAATGCCAAGCTGCGCGTGCAACTGATGGGCTCGGGTACGATACTTCGCGAAGCCATTGCCGCCGCCGAAGTCCTCAAGAATGACTGGAACATTGCCGCCGACGTCTGGTCCGCTCCTTCGTTCACGCTGCTGGCTCGTGACGGCCAGGATGCGGATCGCTGGAACCTGCTGCATCCGACGGAACAGCCGCGCCTTGCCCATGTTACCGAGTCGCTGCAGGGCACCACGGGGCCGATCGTCGCAACCAGCGACTACATGCGCGCCTTTGCCGAACAGATCCGGGCATTCATGCCGAAAGGCCGCAATTACAAGGTGCTTGGTACCGATGGCTTCGGCCGCTCCGATACCCGCGCGAAACTGCGGGAGTTCTTTGAGGTCAACCGATATTATGTGACGGTTGCCGCCTTGAAAGCGCTGGCCGAAGACGGTGCGATCGACGCAAAGGTCGTCGCGCAGGCGATCGCCAAGTACGGCATCGATCCGAACAAGCCGAATCCGGTTACGCTGTAATTCACAATAAATCCCTTTTCGCCGGTATCTATCGGGTTTCCTCTCCTTGCAAAAGGAGGGGAAACAAGGGCGAGGGTGATGAGATCGGGCCCCGGCATGCGTTGCTCGTCCCTCACAATCCTATTCCGGCCTTCTCTCCCAGGGAGAAGGAGCCGATTGGCGCAAGAACAAAAACGGAGCTAAAGCTATGGGTATGCAGGAAGTCAAAGTACCGGATATCGGCGACTTCAAGGAAGTTGAAGTCATTGAACTGATGGTCAAGCCGGGCGATACGGTCAAGGTCGACCAGTCGCTGATTACAGTGGAATCCGACAAGGCCAGCATGGAGATTCCATCCAGTCATGCAGGTGTCGTGAAGGAGTTGAAGATCAAGGTCGGTGACAAGGTGTCGGAAGGTACCCTGTTGCTGGTTCTTGAAGAAGACGGCGCGGGTTCGGCGCCTTCCGCCGGCGCAGCGCCTGCTGAACAGCCCTCGACGCCGCAACCGGTCCCGCTGGTGCCGGCATCGACTTCCGGGGCGGTGGCGAATCCTGCGTCCTCCGGCACGTTCGACGTCGAAGTGCCGGACATCGGTGATTTCAGCGACGTCGAAGTCATCGAATTGATGGTCAAGCCCGGCGATGCGGTCAAGGTCGATCAAAGTCTCGTAACGGTGGAATCCGACAAGGCCAGCATGGAAATCCCGTCCAGTCATGCCGGCATCGTCAGGGAGTTCAAGGTCAAGATCGGCGACAAGGTTTCCAAGGGCTCGCTGCTATTGACGCTGGAGGGGGAGGGCGGTACGTCCGCTCCTGCTGTGCCGGCGTCTTCGCCGTCCGCACCGGCCTCGGGTTCGGCCGATCCGGTCGGTGCCGCGATCGCCGCGCTCGCGTCGAAAGCTCCCGCGGCGACCGCACCCCCACCGTCGACTCCGAGGTCCGTGCCCACAGCCGCGCTCGATCCTGTCGAATCCTCCGGCACCAAACCCCATGCGTCGCCCTCCATCCGCAAGTTCGCTCGTGAGCTTGGCGTGGAACTGACGCGCGTGAAAGGCACGGGACCCAAGGGAAGAATTCTGCATACCGATGTGCAGGCTTTCGTCAAAGGCGTGATGGCAGGGGCGGTCAGCGCACCGGCACCCGCTGCCGGCGCTCCGGCAAAGGGTGGCGGATTGGATGTGCTGCCGTGGCCATCCTTGGATTTCTCCAAATTCGGCGAAACCGAACTGCAGCCACTGTCGCGCATCAAGAAGATCAGCGGTCCCAACCTGCACCGCAACTGGGTGATGATTCCGCATGTCACCCAGTTCGATGAAGCCGATGTCACCGAACTCGAGGAATTCAGAAAATCATCGAATGCGGCGATGGCCAAATCCGGCGTCAAGCTCACCATGCTGGCTTTCGTGATCAAGGCCAGTGTCGCCGCGTTGAAGAAATTTCCTGTCTTCAATTCCTCGCTCGATGCGAAGGGGGAGAACCTGATCCTCAAGAAGTATTACAACATCGGCTTCGCCGCCGATACGCCGAACGGCCTGGTGGTGCCGGTCATCAAGAACGCCGACCAGAAAGGCATCGCGCAGATTGCCCAGGAAATGGCGGATCTTTCCGCCCAGGCCCGAGAAGGCAAGCTCAAGCCCGCCGACATGCAGGGCGCGACATTCACCATCTCGTCGCTGGGCGGCATAGGCGGTACGGCGTTCACACCGATCATCAATGCACCCGAAGTCGCGATCCTCGGGCTGTCCAAATCGGAAATCAAACCGGTCTGGGACGGCAAGCAGTTCGCCCCGCGGCTGATGCTGCCGATGTCGCTGTCGTATGATCATCGGGTGATCGACGGTGCGATGGGGGCACGTTTCTCGGTGTATCTCGGCGAAGTCCTGACCGACATGCGCAAGGTCTTGTTGTAGTGGCCATGCAACGCAAGTGGCAAGTGCTTTCTCGATCAACCACGGAGACCAACAATGACCACCTGTGTCGTCGTCAAGAAGAACCATGAAATTGCCATAGCTTCCGATTCCCTGGTGACGTTCGGCGATACGCGGCTGTCCCATGCCTATGAAGTCAACGAAAAAGTGTTTCCGGTCGGAGATTCGTATGTCACTCTCGCCGGAACCGCCGCGCATTTTCCGGTAATGCGCAAATTGCTCACTGCCATGGGCGACGAATGCCGGCTCGGCAGCCGCGATGAGGTATTCGAAACCTTTTCGAGGGTGCACGAAATACTGAAGGAAAAATACTTCCTGAATACGAAGGAAGACGAGGATGACCCGTATGAATCGTCGCAGATCACGGCATTGATCGCAAATTCCAGGGGAATTTTCGGCGTGTACTCGTACCGGGAAGTCTTCAGCTTCGATCGGTTCTGGGGTATCGGCAGCGGTCGCAACTTTGCCCTCGGCGCGATGTACGCGGTGTATGACCGGCTGCAAAGTGCGCGGGAAATTGCGGAAATCGGCGTGCAGGCCGGTGCGGAATTCGATAAGAGCACATCGGGACCGTTCCGGATTTTCAGCATGCCGGTGAAAAATGATCTGTAGAAGACCAATACGAACGATCGCCAATCCCTCCTGCTGAGGGCGACAGAATCTATTTGGTGCAGCCAATTTACTTATTCCCGACCTCCGTTCCTTGAAGAGGCGGGGAACGAACGGAGCGAACGCTATGAGCTTGATTGAAGTCAAAGTCCCCGATATCGGCGACTTCAAGGAAGTTGAAGTCATCGAACTGCTGGTCAAGACCGGCGATACGATCAAGGTCGATCAGTCACTGATCACGGTGGAGTCCGACAAGGCCAGCATGGAAATCCCGGCCAGTCATGCTGGCGTAATCAAGGAACTCAAGGTCAAGATCGGCGACAAGGTTTCCGAAGGCACCTTGCTGCTGACTTTGGATGCAGCCGGAGCCGCCGCTGCGCCTGCCCCGGCTTCTGCTCCCGCTTCCGCTGCGGCATCGTCAAACGCGACTGCGGGCTACGGCACTTCCACGCCTCCCGCCGCAGCTGCCGCGCAATCACCCGCTCCGGCGCCTGCGGCACCGGCGCCGCAGGCCGCCAGCTTCGGCGGCCAGGCCGATATCCAATGCGACATGCTGGTACTGGGTGCAGGGCCCGGCGGTTACTCTGCCGCGTTTCGCGCCGCCGACCTCGGCATGGCGACGGTACTGGTCGAGCGCTACGCCACACTGGGTGGCGTCTGCCTCAACGTCGGATGCATACCCTCCAAGGCATTGCTGCACGTTGCCGCCGTGATCGACGAAACACAAACCATGGCCGCACATGGCATCAGCTTCGCGAAGCCGGAGATCGATATCGACAAGCTGCGCGGGTGGAAGGATAAGGTCGTCGGCAAAATGACTGGAGGACTCTCCGGCATGGCGAAGGCACGCAAGGTCAATGTCGTGCAAGGCGTCGGGCAATTCCTCAGCCCGAATCACATGGAAGTCGCCACCCCTGACGGCAGCCGCAAAACCGTGCAGTTCAAGCAGGCCATCATTGCAGCCGGATCGTCGGTCGTGAATCTGCCTTTCGTGCCGGATGACCCGCGTATCGTCGATTCCACCGGTGCGCTGGAACTGCGCGGCGTGCCGAAGAAAATGCTGGTGATCGGAGGCGGCATCATTGGGCTGGAAATGGCGACTGTCTATTCCACCCTCGGTGCTCGCATCGATGTGGTCGAAATGATGGATGGCCTGATGCAGGGCGCTGATCGCGACCTGGTGAAGGTCTGGCAGAAATACAACGAGAAGCGTTTCGACAAGATCATGACCAAGACCAAGACGGTTGCGGTCGAAGCGCTCAAGGAAGGTGTCAAGGTGACGTTCGAGTCGGCGGACCCGGCTGTTCCCGCACCCGAGCCGGGCATGTACGACATGGTACTGGTCGCGGTGGGGCGCAGCCCGAACGGCAAGAAGGTCGCCGCCGACAAAGCCGGCGTTGCCGTCACCGATCGAGGCTTCATCAATGTCGATTCGCAGATGCGCACCAACGTGCCGCATATCTTTGCAATTGGTGACATCATCGGCCAGCCCATGCTGGCGCACAAAGCCGTCCATGAGGCGCATGTCGCGGCGGAGGCGGCCGCCGGCCAGAAGTCACACTTCGACGCCAGCGTCATTCCATCGGTTGCCTATACCGACCCGGAAATCGCGTGGGTAGGGATGACGGAAGACGAGGCAAAGGCAAAAGGCGTCAAGCTGGAAAAGGGCTTGTTCCCATGGGGTGCGTCCGGCCGTGCGGTGGCAAACGGCCGCGAAGAGGGCTTTACGAAACTGCTGTTTGACGCCGAGACGCATCGCATCGTTGGCGGCGGTATCGTCGGCACTCACGCAGGCGATATGATCGGCGAGATTGCGTTGGCAATCGAAATGGGCGCCGACGCGGTTGATATCGGCAAAACGATCCATCCGCACCCGACGCTTGGTGAATCGATCGGCATGGCTGCGGAAGTATTTGAAGGCGTTTGCACCGACCTGCCACCGCCGCGGAAAAAATAGGGCCGTGCTATGCGGCGGACATGCTTTCGGCATCGGCGAGCTTGAAGAAAAATGCCCCGCATGAGCGGGGCATCTTGTTTGAAATGCGGAGTAACGTGCAAGACAAATTCCGGGTCCGCGGCGCAAGGCGGACCACTTTGCGCTTTCAAACCCGGCCCGGCTCTTGCACCCATGTCTGCACTAGCGCCGCTGAGGCGGCCTGTCGTCCTGCCTTGCAGGCGGCGGAATATCACTGTCGAGATCCCGAAAGTCCTCGTCGTCGGTTGCAATGCTGTCGACGCGATCCACACCAATATCGCCGGCAAGGTCAACGTCGCTGTTCCGTCCGGCCGTTGAACTTTCCCCGGTACCTGCCGAATCGATACTCTCGCTGCTCACATCGATATTGTGGCTATCCGGATCTTCGGTTGTTCCTCTGTCCAGGGGCAACACTTCTTCCTCCACTGCTCTGAGGCCGCCCTGTACATCGCTGCCTGTGTCGGAGATATCGCTTGGCCCTAGTGCGTCGGCGCCATGTCCGATGCCGAGCTGGCGGTCCGGTTCCGGAATATTGTCTGGGTCTAATGTGCTTGATGCCATGATCGTTCCTCACTCTTCAGTTGATGAAATACATCGACAGAGCGTCTGTGCGATTGCAATTCTTCCCGTGTGCATGGAAGAAAATACTAAGTCCGGGCAGGATAAATGCGAATGCCGCACCTGTCGCAGCCAGAATTGAAGTCATTACCAAACGCTGTCATTACATTCAATGCCTGTGCAATATCCATACCTTCCCGTAGAAAAAAGAAATGAGCCCTTTTTCATTGCCACGGCATGAATTGGATGGCCGTGAAGAATTCACACCGGATGTCGATGACGCGTGGCCAGTCAGGTGATACTACTTGCATGTCTATGCCGATCCTGCGGCGAGTCGTCCATCAATGGCGGTCGTCGCATGGGCGAACCCGCCTGGAAGATGTTCGGAAGATGTTGCCTGGAAAGTATCCATCACCTTCGAAGCACATTCAAACCCTTGTCCGATGAGCCTATCGATGTACTGCGGCGAAAAATCGAAATCACGCGATACATATTCATACTTGAATTGCTTGCGCGATATGTGCATGAATTCCACGCGTGCGTGTCGCTTTGCGAGGGCCCTCTGGTATTCCTCTTCAATCGCTGCGGTCAACGGCGACTGCGGCCCGTCATTCGCCAACGCCCTCAGCCGCTCCAATCCATCCAGATAGGCATTGCCCACCTCGAATGCTTCCTGGTCGTGCTCGAGCTTGTCGCCCAGCAAAATATTCAGGAACCGGTAATGCGATTGCATCGTACTTGCAGGAAGCTGCTCGGAGTCTCTTCGCAGCATATCGACAATGATGAAAAGATAGTCGTCCGGTGTGCCGGAACGCGGTCGCGTCTCGTGCAATAGCCGGTAAACATTGGGTAACAGGGTATTGCTCCGAAGCTCGGCATCCCAGCAGAATCTTCCATCGATTTCCAGTGGTGAAAACAGTATGGGGATGGCGATGGCAGCGGC
>JAESFT010000848.1_pt1 | contig 11396 bp, 18 predicted proteins | sample 9269451 | NCBI WGS metagenome assembly JAESFT01 (sample SAMN14502557, study PRJNA617106) | algae metagenome | isolation source: Scytonema hyalinum WJT4-NPBG1 and co-occurring heterotrophs from well... | place: USA: Mojave Desert, Joshua Tree National Park, California | collected 2006-05-25
GGAGGGGTGAGCATGGCCCGGCAGACCGCCCTCCCCGTCAGCCTGCCGCCGATCGGCGCCACGCGCGAGGTGGCGGCGGCCTACGTGTCCCTGTCGCCCGCCAAGTTTCAGGAGCTCGTCGACCGCCGGCTCTTCCCGTGCCCGAAGCGCATCGATGGCCGGCTGATCTGGGATCTTGAGGAGGTTCGGCTGCGGTTCAAAGCGCTGCCGGCCGAGGGCACTGCCGACGACTCTTGGAGCGACGTGGATGCCTCGTAAAACGCCGCCCTTCGTCGACAAGAACGCCGTCAAGGGACACGTCTACTACTCGTTTCGGCGCGGCAAGGGTCCGCGGATCCGCCTCCCCGGCGTGCCCGGAACCGATGAGTTCAACGAGGCTTATGCCGCGTGCCTCGCAGGTGAGATGAGCAAGCCGAAGGCGCGGCGGGAGGCGATCAAGCCGGGATCGATCGCGGCGCTCGTGGCCTCGTACCTGCGCAGTCCTGAATATGCGGATCTTCGCGAGACGACCAAGGTTGGCTATGCAAGCCGGATCGAGGCGCTGCGCACGAAGCACGGGCACCGCAGCGTGGCCGGCCTCAATCGCGCGCGCATCATCACCGGCATCCTGCAGCCCTATGCCGACCGCCCCGGCGCCCGCCTAGCCATCCTCAAGATGCTTCGCGTGCTCATTCGCCACGCCATCGCGATCGGTTGGCTAAAGCACGACCCCTCACTCGGGATCAAGCGGCCGAAGTCGGGCGAGATCCGCTCGTGGTCGGACGAGGAAATCGCGCAGTTCGAGGCGCATTGGCCTGTCGGCACGAAGCAGCGCCTCGCCTTCGCGCTTCACCTCAACACAGGGCAGCGGCGCTCGGACGTGCACCGCATGACCTGGGCAGACGTGACCGAGGATTCCGTGCGCGTGGTGCAGCAGAAGACCGGCGCCAAGCTCACGATCCGGCTGCACCGCGACCTTGCGGCCATCCTGGCTCAGACGCCCCGTGAGCACGTCACGCTCATCAACACGGCTTTCGGAAAGCCATTCACTGTCGACGGTTACAGCCAGTGGCTCAGGGACGCCATCAAGGCCGCCGGGCTGCCCCTCGATTGTCAGCCGCACGGGCTGCGCAAGGCGGCCGGACGCCGGCTCGCAGAGGCTGGCTGCACGGCCAAGGAGATCATGGCGGTGCTCGGCCACAAGACCCTCGCGGAAGCAGAGCGGTACACGCGCGAGGCCGATCAGGCACAGCTCGCCAGCGGTGCAGTGATCAAATTGGAGGGGCGGACGGAGAACAGAGTTTCCCAAACCGCTCCCGAAAGTTTGGGGAAAGCGGCGAAAACCTCAAAGGACACAATGTGATGGAAAAACCTTGGCGCTCCCTAGGGAAGCGCAACAATTCAGCTAGACCAACAGCTTGTCAGCAGGTTTGGGCGTCTGCCCCCTCATTGAAGAATAAGGGCATTTACGGACGCACCCCAAACCTCGGAGGGGTGTCGCAAAAGAAAACCGCCGCACCGGCTGGACCCCGGGACGGCGGCAAGGAACCTCAAGAGAGCCCTGGGAAGGGGCACAGTCAGCGTAAGCGCTTCGCCGGCCACCTGGCAAGCTTCGCGCCCGTCTGGAGCGACGACCGCCGGCACCTCCTGGGATGGGAGGTGCGCCATGCGTGACCTCCGCGCTATCGCTCAAATCCTAGGGGGTGAGGTTGCCGGCCGGCAGGTACTGGCCCCCGCTCCGGGTCACTCGCGCCGCGACCGCTCCCTCTCCGTGCGACCTGACCCACGAGCGCCCGGTGGCCTCCTCGTCCACTCCTTCGCAGGTGAGGATTCACTGACGCTTAAAGACTATGTGGCCGAGCGGTTGGGGTTTCGGCGCAAGTTGCGCCAAAACTCCCCAGATCTGGGGACTTACAAGGGGGCGCAAGTTGAGCCCCCTTCTGACGACCCGGATCGCACGGCGCGCGCCCTCAGCCTCTTCAACGAGGCCCGCGACCCGGTCGGCTCCCCTGTGGATAAGTACCTCGCCCGCCGTGGCTTGGGCGAGGTCGGCAAATATGCCGACCTCCGCTTCCACCCTCGCTGCCCCTTCGCCGGCAAGCGCACGCCCGCCATGGTGGCCTTGGTGCGAGACATTCTCAGCAACGAGCCCAAGGCGGTTCACCGCACGGCCCTGACGGTGGACGGCCACAAGGTGAAGTTGGGCGACACCGACCGCCTTGCCCTCGGCCCCATCGCGGGCGGCGCCGTGAAGCTCACCCCCGACGAGGACGTGACCACCTGCCTTGGCATCGGTGAGGGCATCGAGACGACCCTGAGCCTTCGCAACCTGCCGGAGTTCGGCCCCTCGCCCGTGTGGTCTCTCCTCAATGCCGGCGGCCTCGAGAGCTTCCCCGTGCTCCCTGGCATCGAGTGCCTTTGGATCGCGGTCGACCACGATCCGGCGGGCCTGAAGGCGGCACGGGCTTGCGCCTATCGCTGGCAGAGCGCCGGCCGTGAAGCCTTCCTTGTCACCCCATCCGCGCCCCGTGCGGACCTGAACGACCTCTTCACCGGAGCCCGTCATGGCTGACACCTTGGGCTATACGATCGAGCATCTGCAGCCGCGCCTCGTGAACGGCGCTGCGCATATTCCGGAGCGGAACAAGCTTGAGGACCGCCCTCAGCTCCGCACGGTGACGCTGGCCGATTTCGTCACCCTGGATCTGCCGAAGCGCGAGCACCTTGTCTCGCCCATTATGCACCTGCGCAGCACGGCCATGCTGTATGCGGGCCGAGGCGTCGGAAAGACGCGCATTGGCATGGGCATCGCCTACGCTGCTGCGAGCGGCGGTGACTTCCTGCGGTGGAAGTCACCCAAGGCTCGGCGCGTCCTCTATGTTGACGGCGAGATGCCGGCCGAGCTGATGCAGGAGCGGGCCCGCAACCTCATGGCGGCCTCCCGGTATCAACCGCCGAGCCCTGACTTCTTCCGCCTCCTCGCCATGGACTGCCAGGCGCTCGGCACCTCGCTCAACCTCGCCAAGCCAGAGCACCAAGCCTGCATCGAGGAGCACCTGCAGGGCGCCGAACTCCTCGTGCTAGACAACATCTCGACACTCATGAACGGCGGCCGGGAGAACGATGCCGACTCGTGGGACAGCGTGCAGACCTGGCTCTTGCAGCTACGGCGGCAAGGCGTGGCGGTGCTCCTCGTCCACCACGCGGGCAAGGGCGGCGATGCTCGTGGCACATCCAAGCGCGAGGACGTGCTCGATACGGTGATCGCGCTCAAGCGCCCTGAGGACTACGAGGTAGAGCAAGGCGCCCGGTTCGAGGTGCACCTTACCAAGGCCCGCGGCATCCATGGTGACGATGCCCTGCCGTTCGAGGCCAAGCTCGACGTGGTGGACGGCAAGGACGTGTGGACCTGCACCACCCTCCGCGACCGAGAGCTTGATGAGGTCGAGCGCTTGTCCCGCGAGGGTGGGACAGTCCGTGACATCGCGACCGAGCTGAACCTCAGCAAGTCTAAGGTCAACAGAATGCAAGCGAAACTGCGCGCGGAGGGTCGCATATGACCAGCTTCAGCAAGCGCTTGTCCCACTGTCCCGCGCCCTTAGTGCCTGGGACAGTGGGACAAGGACAACCGGACCGAGTGAGACGAGTGGGACAAGTGGGACAAACGGGACAGCAGACCGGAGAGAGAACATGAAGCAGACCAATCCCGAACGCTGGCAAGCCGTATGGGAACGCTCAGCTGAGAAGGCGGTGAGCCTCGGACTCTCCCCTGAGATGGTGGCTCAGACCATGACCGCTGCCGGCATGCGCCTCATGCTCAGCGTGTGCGGTCCTGCCGCCATGGCCTATTGGCTCGGGCGCCTCGCCTATGAGTACGAGCAGGCTGCCGGTGGGCCTGAGGCTGTGGCTCAGGCCGTGAACCCCGAAGAGCAGCCAGAGCCGAGGAGGGTGCATTGACCCGCCCGAGCGCTCGACAGCGTGGCTACGATGCGCGGTGGGAGAGGCATCGCAAGCACTTCCTTCAGCAGCACCCGCTCTGCCGCATGTGCGAGGCTGACGGACGCGTCGTGGCAGCAACCGTGGCCGATCACATCCGCCCTCATCGCGGAGATCGGTCGCTGTTCTGGAACCCGGAGAACCTTCAGCCGCTCTGCGTCCACTGCCACTCCTCGATCAAGCAGAGGATCGAGAGCGGTCGCACGCAGGCCATCGACGTTGATGGGTGGCCGATCACATGACCCCCCGGCCAACGAAGTTCAGGGGCTCTCGGCGCCGGACCGCCGCCCCAAGCCTTCCTTCGCTAAATCGCATCATTTCGGAGATCGCCCATGGGTACGCGCGGACGCCGCTCGGCTGCTGACGAAACGACTCGCCCTCTCGTGCTGCAGGACAGCCGGCAAAGGGCGCCGGCAACGCTCACAGAGGCCGAGGCGGTGATTTGGGCCGAGACGGTGGGCGTCATGCCCTCAGGATGGCTCACGCGGGCTCAGACGCCGCTACTCGTGGCCTACTGCCGGCATGCGGCCCGCTCCGACCTCCTGGCGCAGCAAGTGAATCGTTTTCGGCCGGCCTGGCTGAAGGAGGCCGGCGGGATCGAGCGGTTCAACCGGCTGCTCGTGATGGCCGAGCGCGAGACGAAGGCGATGACGAGTGCGGCCCGCTCGCTGCGCCTCACACCGCAGAGCCAGTACGGGCCGAGGAAGGGCGCTCGCTTGAGCGACGACGCCGTGAGCCTGCGCAAGCCGTGGGATCCGGCCGAGTAACAGGTTGAACTCTCATGCGATCTGCCACATTATCCCAGTGTCTTGATCAGCGCGTGACGTATCCGTGCCGATCGGTCTGCCGTAGCGACCGCGAGACGCTGAACCCCTCTTCAAGGAAGCGACCATGAACCATCATTCCATGATGGGCCGGGTCCTGGGACAGCGTGGCCTCGTGGCCGTCCGTGCCCAGACCGACACCCCATCGTTCGTCCGCGACGTGCAGGCTGCCATCGAGGACTTCAAGAAGCGGCACGACCGGCGCCTTGACGACATCGAGGCGTCGATTGACGATCTCAGCGTGCGGTCTGCCGCTGAGCAATTGACCGGCGGGCGCAGCACTCGCCCGGTCGATCCCGAGTACACCGACAACTTCATGGCATGGGTTCGCGGTGGTCGCCGCGAGGCCGAGGTGCAGGAGGCTCAAGCCTCCGCCCGCATCATGGAGATCCGTAACTCGTGGAACACGGGCTCGCCGGCCGATGGCGGCTATCTCGCCCCGACCGAGTGGGACCGGACCATCACGGCAGCGCAGTTGCCGGTGAGCCCGATGCGGCGCCTCGCGACGGTGCGGCAGACCGGCGTGAACGCCTACTCGACCCTGTGGAACCCGACCTCGTGGGGCTCCGGGTGGGTCGGCGAGACGGCGGTGCGTCCTGAGACCACGACGACCACCTTCGCCCCCGTCACCTTCGGTCATGGCGAGATCTACGCGAACCCGGCCGTGACGCAGCGCATCCTCGACGATGCTCAGATCAACGTGGCCGAGTTCATTGGCCAAGAGATCGGTGATGAGTTCGGGCGGCAGGAGTCGGTGGCCTTCGTCGCCGGCAATGGCACGAACAAGCCCTTCGGCTTCCTGACCTATGCGACGGGTGCTGCGAACGCTGCTGCGCACCCTGGCGGCGCCATTCAGGTGACGCCCGCGGCCTCGGCCACTGCGATCACCTTCGACGAGCTCATGAACGCTCTGATGAACCTCGCGGCACCGTACCGGCAGAATGCCACCTGGCTCATGAACTCCCTGACGGCCCTGTCCCTGCTCAAGCTGAAGGACGCCGGCGGCAACTACATTTGGCAGCCCACGGTGATGGCCGGCGCACCGCCGACCCTGCTGGGCTATCCCGTGGAGTTCGACGAGAACATGCCAAACATGACCACAGGCGCCCTGCCAGTGGCGATCGGAGACTTTCGGTCGGGGTACGTCATCAACGACCGCACGGGCCTGCGGGTGCTGCGGGACCCCTACACCAACAAGCCGTTCGTGCACTTCTATTGCACCAAGCGCGTCGGTGGCGGTGTGCGGGATCCTCGCGCCATCCGCGTCATCAAGATGGCCTGAGTTGACGCATGGCACGCCCCTCAGCTCGACGCCGCACAGCCTCCTTCATCGGAGCGCTGATCGCCGCTCTGCCGCCCGGCTGGGCCTACCTCACCGACGATGAGGGCAACTACCTCACCGACGACGCTGGCGCCTTTATCATCGTGGAGAACACCTGATGGTTACGACCAAGCCCCTCAGCCAGGTTCCTGGCCAAGACATCAAAACCGTGGTCCTCACCCAGGCGCAGTACGATGCCCTGCCGGTGAAGGACCCCAAGACGCTGTACGTCATCGTCGGCTGACGAGCTTGCGCGCGGGAGCTACGGCCCGCGCGCCGGGTGCCGGTTCCTTTGGCAAGGTGAGAGGAGCCGGCACCCCCCCTCGATTTGGATGTGAGCCCATGACCGACGTCCGCGAAGTCAGCCTGACCCCGGCGCAAAGCCTCTCGGATGCTCTCATCAGCCAGCTTATCGAGCGGCTGACGGCCATGGGCGTGCCGGCTCAGGAACTGTCCGAGAGCCTGGCATGGCAAGGGGCGCTGCTCATGGCCGCGAGGCATGGTCGGGCTGATGCCTCTCGGATCCTACGGGGCCTCGCTGACAGCCTCGATAGTCTCGACAAAGCCGGTTCGGCATAGGAGCCATCATGGCGACAGATCTGGAAACCCTCGTCATCTCGCTTGAAGCCCGGGTCCGAGGCTATGAGAAGGAGATGCAGCGCGCGAGAGCAGCCACCGCCCGCGCGATGAAGGGCATCGAGAAGGAAACGCAAGCTTCCACAGCCAAACTGACCGCGATCTTGTCGAACGCCGGTGCGCGGGCCGGTGTGGCATTCTCAACCGGCCTGTCAGCCCTCGGGGCGGGTGGCGTGGTCGCCGGCCTTGGCCTTGGTGCGCTGATCGACACCGCCCGCAATGCGGCGGCGGAACTCGCCAAGATCGGGGACGTCGCCGAGCGCGTGAACGTCACCGCGGAGAGCCTACAGGCCCTTCAATTTGCGGCAGAGCAGAGCGGCGGCTCCGCTGAGGCCGTCAATTCCGGGCTGCAGAAGTTCACGGCCGGCCTCGCGGATGCCACGACCGGCAGCGGCGATCTCTTCAAGGTTTTAAAAGCCAATGACGTCGCTTTTACCGATCTGAACGGCAAGGTGCTGCCGACAGAGCAGATCCTGATGCGGTTTGCAGACGTCGTAGCCAATGCTCGGACTCCAGCCGAGCAGCTTGAGTTCGCCATTCGCGCCTTTGGTCGTTCGGCCGGGCCGGAGCTTGTGGGCCTGCTTTCTCAGGGCGCACAGGGCGTCCGCGATCTCATGGACGATGCACGGAAAGCCGGCGCGGTCCTCGACAACGAGATGATCGAGAAAGCGCGCAAAATTGATGACGCGTTCGCGAAGGTCGGGCGCACGGTAAAGGTTCAGGTCGGCGGAGCTATCATTTCCGCTGTTTCTGCGATGGGCGAGTTCGTTCAGGCCTTGAACCAAGCTCAGGCCGCATCGAACAACGTGGCCAAGGCAGCAGCCAACATCCCAACGAAATTACCCCTCATCGGGGGCAGCGACGTTCACGAAAGTGACCTCGCGGCTGACCTGCGAAACGGCATCGGTCGCCTGTCGAATGCGGGCGGCCGGGGCACCAGCTACGATCCGAACGACCTGACGCCTGCCCTTGGCCCCTACACCCCGAGCCGCCGCGGACGCTCCGGCGCTGGGAATGCCCCGGGCAGCGGACGGGCGGCTAACCGCTATTCGGTATTGCCGGAACCGGAGGGCGCAGGAGGCAAGGCCATCAGCGAGGCGCAAAAGCTGGCGGAGAGCTATCAGAAGCTCATGGAAGCGGCACGCATGCGGGTCGCTGGCCTTCAGCTTGAGCAGCAAGCCCTCGGGCTCACGGCTGAGGCCGCCGAGACGCTGCGCTTCAAGCAAGAGCTGATCAATCAGGCCACCCGCGACGACATCGAACTAACGCCGGACCGCCTTCGCGACATTGACGAGGTGGCCGCCGCCTATGGGCGGCTCGCGGTGGCGACCGACGAGGCGGCTCGTGAGCAGCAGGAACTCAACGACACTGCCCGCCAGGTGATGGGCGGCTTCATTCAGGATCTGAGGAGCGGCGTCGAATGGGCCGACGCGCTCAGCAACGCCCTCGACCGGATCGCCGACAAGCTCCTCAACAATGTGCTCGAGATGGCTTTCCCCTCAAGCGGTCAGGGCGGCATCCTGCAGGCGCTCGGGCTCGGGGCTCGCGCCTCAGGCGGGCCCGTGCAAGCCGGCAAGACCTACCTCGTGGGCGAGAGCGGGCCCGAGTTGGTGCGGTTCGGGCGCAATGGGACCGTGAAGCCGAACAGCGTCGTCAAGGCGGGGGGGCAGACCGGCGGTGCCAACTACGCGCCCGTCTACCAGATCGACGCTCGAGGTGCCGAGTCGGGTGTCGAGCAGAAAATCATGGCGGCCATCAAGGCTTACGACCGGCAGAACGAACGCACGCTGCCGGCGCGCATCGCTGAAATCAACATGCGGCGGGGGTGACGGATGCAGGTCTACAAGCCATCAGCAAGTGATCTGCGTGCCGCTTTCAAAGATCTGCGGACGGGCGGCCCTGAAGCCAGCCAGCCATCCGCTCGTACAGTCTGGCAACGTTTTCGCCTACGGTTCCAGCGTCGTCCTCAGTCGCAGTTCGCAGATCCTCCGCGGTCTGCACCATCACCTTAGAGGCGTCCTCCTGGGTGACGACGCCTTTCTCGACCAGCAGCGCCAGCAGGCGAAAGCCCATCAAGGCCGGCGCACCAGCGGCCACAGTCTCGAACTTGTTGAGGTTTCTGTCGTCGGCCACTCGAATCACTCCGGTTCGGGGCAAGGTATCACCATGATGGGCATACCTTTGCGCGACCTCGCCCTCACGCTCGCCGCGTTCGTGTTCCTGGGGTGGGTGGTGGTGGGTTAGGTGAACGCGTAGAGCATCACCCTGACGAGCACGTAAAACACCGCGACGACGCCAATGACCATCAGACAAAAGATGGCCAGATTGAAAGGTGTCGAGAAGATCCGTTGCGGCGCCACTTTCACTTGTTTGCCCTGACCGCCCCGGAAGCGGACGTTGGTCAGCATCGGCAACTCTCGCACGGAGCTCAACATGGCGAGAAAGACAAATTCTCCAGGATTGAGCGTATTGATCCTCATCACGCTTCGCTCGTCTTCGTTTCCTTCGATGGTGTACGGCAAATTTGGATAGACGTGGACGTTTGGTGGATGCCAGTTGAAGACGATTTCAACTCCTTCAACGATCTCACGGCCAGCATTTCGCAGCCACACCGTTCGAGTGTAGACCGAGAAGTGCTTCCCCTCGTTATCCTTCAAGATGAAATGATCTTCGTTGTACATCGACCAATGAACTTTGCCCTTCGGCGCGAAAATGCGCAGCACCAAAGCGACTAAGCCTGTCAATGCCAAGCCAGCGATAGTTGCGAGAACCTCATCACTGTTGGTGATGCGCTCTAAAAGCGTCCAGAACATCGGACCCTCATCGTTGGCTACTTAAGGTAGCCCTTCTTCTTCACATGCTCGGTGATCAGCTTCTCGATCAGCGACGACAGCGACCGGAAGTCATCCTTGGCGGCCTGCTCGGCTGCCGCTTTGACGTCAGGGGGGAGGCGAAGGGAGACGGGGTTGGTTTTCTGGCTCATGTAGCGATTTGTAGTTGACACTCAGATCAACTACACATAGCTTCATTCTCGCTACAAAGCAAACGGCCGCGCAGCGGGTTCCGACACCCACCACGCGGCCTAACCATCAACATGAGGTGTGTCATGTCTCAGGCTGTTTTCAGCATAAGTGCGCGCGCGTTCTCGGTCGCTGCGGAATTGGTCGCAGCCGCTTCCATCGTCATCGGTGGGGCGATCCTCACCGCCTTTGCCTCCACGTTCTGAGAGAGGCGGCCATGAACCTCAGATCCCTCAACCGCCGCAACATGCTTCGTGGTGCCGTCGCCGTCCTGCCGCTGGCCGCCATGCCTGTCGCGCTCGCTGGCGTTGCCCAGGACGAGGACGCTGCCCTGTTCGCCCTTCTGGCTCGCTGGAAGGAGGTGAACGCCCACGAGAAGCGACTCGCGACCGCCTACTATGACGCCGAGGAGCATTTCGGCCGGATCCTGCCGCCGATGCCGGAAGCTTTGTTCGCTCGCGAGGGCGACGCGGCGCTCGGGTTGCAGAGCTTTCCGTATCAGGAGACCGGCCGGCGCTGGTACGGCTGGCAGCCAGTGGAGGCGCTTGAGGGCAAGCGGTGCATGCGATCGGTGCCATATCCGATCGACGAGGCCATGAGGGTCGCTCACAAGTACCCGTCCGACGCGCATACCCTGTACCGCTCTGAGCCATGGCCGGAGAAGCAGGCGCGCGTCGATGAAATCACGGCAGCCTTCCGGGAGTGGAAGGAGACGCAGCGGCGGGCTCACGAGCAGGCGGGCGACGATCGCGCTTTCGACGCCTGGCAGGAGGCTCGGGAGGAGAGCGAAGAGGTGCGGATGGCCCTCGTCAATGCCGAGCCCAAAACCCTCGCTGGCGCCCTCGCCAAGGCCGCTGCCGCCGCTGGCTACTACCGCGAGGCGTGCGAGCTGGACGACGAGATCGAGGCCATGATCACCCGCGACGGCCCTCAGCCGGAGGTGATCGCCCTCAGCGTCGTGCGGGACCTGCTGCGGCTCGCATAAAACTTGCCCTGCTTGTGTTGACGACACAAGCAGGGTGCCTTATACCTGTGAGTGCAACACAGGTGTTCTCCATGCCGACGCTTTCCGATGCCCTCCGCGCCCACGACGCATCGCGCGACAGCTTCAACAACTGGCTGCGTAAGGGAAGCCTCAGGACCGACTTTGCGACTGCGCCCGGCGTCGCGCGGCAGCTCTCACGCGAAAACAGTTTGGAGATCGGTTTTATGGCAGCCCTGGAACGCGCGAGCGTGCCGTTCAACCATCGCAGCAGCCTCGCGGAAAACTGGCTCAGGAAGGCACGTGCTGGCCGACTGCCAGCCATGGTCGTCGTCGACCGAGCCAGGCCCGAGGTACCGGTCAACATCCTTCCGGGGGAAACCTGCGACGGGCTGATGAGCCGACTGGCGAAGCAGATTGTCGCCGGGACGGTGGAGGGCCGCGAGCCGACTGACCTGACGATCGTGAACCTCGCTGAGATCGTGCGGCGGGTTGATGCGCTTCATGCTCAGGAGGGGTGAGCATGGCCCGGCAGACCGCCCTCCCCGTCAGCCTGCCGCCGATCGGCGCCACGCGCGAGGTGGCGGCGGCCTACGTGTCCCTGTCGCCCGCCAAGTTTCAGGAGCTCGTCGACCGCC
>JAESFT010000849.1_pt1 | contig 11396 bp, 9 predicted proteins | sample 9269451 | NCBI WGS metagenome assembly JAESFT01 (sample SAMN14502557, study PRJNA617106) | algae metagenome | isolation source: Scytonema hyalinum WJT4-NPBG1 and co-occurring heterotrophs from well... | place: USA: Mojave Desert, Joshua Tree National Park, California | collected 2006-05-25
AGGGACACTGCTGCTGGCCGCTGGCACCACGATAGCGTTCTTCGTGCGGGCCTATGGGTGATGCCTCTCCCTGTCTTTGGACCGGTGGCTTGGCGGCCCTCTCGTCCGCGCATCTCCGATCTGCCCTTTCGGAATTCGAACCTTTTCCCCTATCCTCCGACCCCGACTCGGAGACCCGCATGACCGTTCCGCTTCCCCCTGCTCACGCCGCCTTCCTCGACCGCGCGCGCGGCATCCTGTCGGCCGATCCGCGCATCCAGGCCCTGCTGGCCGGCGGGTCCCTGGTGCATGGGGGCATGGATGCGTTCTCGGATCTCGACTTGGTGGTCGTGGTCGAGGAGGGGGCCTATGGGGAGGTGATGGGGTCCCGGATGGAGATCGCCCGCCGCCTCGGGCCGCTGCTCAGCGCCTTCACGGGCGAGCATGTGGGGGAGCCGCGTCTCCTGATCTGCCTCTATGGGCCCGGGCCGCTCCATATCGACCTGAAATTCGTCACCCTGGCGGACCTCGACCGGCTCGTGGAGCGCCCGGCCGTTCTCTGGGCGCGGGACGAAGGAGCCGTCGTGGAACGAGTGGACCGGGCGGAGATTGCCTGGCCGAACCGGGATCCGGACTGGTTCGAGGCCCGGGCCTGGATCTGGCTCCATTACGGGGCGGCGCGGGCGCTGCGGGGCGAGCTCTTCGAGGCCATCGGCATGCTGGCCTTCTTCCGCGATCAGGTCCTGGGGCCCATGCTCTACCGCCGCGCCGGGCGCCCGCAGCGCGGCGTGCGGCGCATCGAGGCCCACGGGCTCGACGGCACGGGGCGGCTCGCCGCGACCATCGCGCGCCATGACCTCGCCTCGGTGAAGGCCGGCCTCGTCGCCGCCATCGACCTCTATCTCGATCTCCGGGCCGACGCGCCGCCGCGCTCACAGGTAGAGGGCATGCCCCAGGCGCTCCTCGATTTCCTGGGAGAGGCCCGGGCGTAGGTCGGTCAATCCCGCTCGAGCGCCTGATCCACGTGGAGGTAATCGGGCCGGTACTGCGCCAGGTGGCGAAGGCGCTCCCAGTCGTTGATGACCAGGGTCTTGCCGTGCGAGGCGATCAGCCCGTCCGCCCTGAGGTCCTGGAGCATCCGGTTCACGTGGACGGTGCTGATGCCGAAGGCATCGCCCAGCTCCTCCTGGGTGATCGGCAGCTCGAATTCGCCGTCCCTCGTCATGCCCACCGACGCGAGGCGGTCGTGCAGCTCGCACATGAAGTGGGCGAGGCGCTGGCGCGCTTCCATGCGCCCGAGGGTGGTGAGCCAGGCCCGGTGCACGGCCGCGTCGACCAGGGTGCTGAACCAGAGGACCCGCGTCAGGTAGGGGTGGTTCCTGGTGATCTCCTTCAGGTCGCTGTGCTGCACCAGGGCCACCGTGCAGGTGGTGAGCGCCGCGACGCCGTCGTCGATCGGCCTGAGCAGGAAGCTGTGCAGGTCGGCGAAGTCGCCGGGGATGTGGAAGGCCGTGATCTGGCGCCGGCCGTCCGGGGAATGATTGTTGCGGATGGCGAAGCCCGACACGATCAGGCTGCTGTGGGAGGGCGTGCTGTCCTCCGGCACGATGTCCTCGTGCGGCTGAAAGATCACCGTTCGGCCGGTGATCTGCTGGATGACCTGCCTTTCCTCCTCCGTGAGGGGACCATGCCGCTCCAGCTTCGTCAGCAGAGGGTTGAACATAGCGCCTCCTGGCAAGCCCGCCGTTCCCGTGGTCGTCCCTCGTGGGAGCAGATCATGGTTGGGCGGTCTTGTACAGGACGGCGCTCCGCCCGGTCCAGCCGGGCGGAGCCTTCGGCAGCGTTCACCTCACTCCGGAATCCGCCGCGCGTATTCCTCCTTCAGTCGGCTCCAGTTCTCCCAGAACGGCTCCGGCCCCGGCACTCGGCCGGCCGCGCGGGCGGCCAGGATGTCGAGATGGGCGTGCCAGCCGGCGCTGACGTTGAGCAGCATCCCGCGCTCCGGCACGCGGCGGTGGACCAGGGTGAGCAGCACCTCGGAGCCCTTCCGTTCCAGCTCGAACGACACGCCGCCGGTGGAGCCCCAGGTGATGGCGAGCTTATGGGGCGGGTCGAGCTCGGTGATCCGGCTCTCCATCCGGTGCTCCTCGGAAAAGCCCGGCGGGCGCTCGCCGGGCGGGTCCGTGAGCTCGCTGTTGCGCCAGACGAACTCCACGGGCGCGCCGACCTTCAGCTCCATCTGGCCCGCCGCGAGCCACTGGCGGCGCAGGTCGCTCTTGGTGAGATAGTCCCAGATGCGCTCGATGGGGCCAGGCAGCAGCCGCTGGATCGTCAGGGTGGCCGGATCGGTCAGCACGCCATAGGGGCTGCGGGCCGCGAGATCGGTGGTCGTCTGTTCGGTGGTGGCAAGGTCGCTCATGCGTCGTCTCCTTCAGGGGGTTGGGACTTCCTGGCGTCCTCCTCGCGAAGGAGCCGTTCCAGCACATCCAGACGGTCGGTCCAGAAGCGTTCGTAGAGGGCGAGCCACTCATGGGCGGTAGCCAAGGGCCCGGGGTCGAGACGGCACACATGGGTGCGGCCGCGGATCTCGCGCCGCAGGAGGCCCGCATGCTCCAGCACCTTGATGTGCTTCGAGGCGGCCGCCAGCGAGATCGCGAAGGGTTCGGCGAGCTGGGTCACCGTGCGCTCGCCCTCCGCAAGCTCCCGCAGCATCCGCCGCCGGGTGGAATCGCCCAGGGCATGGAAGACGGTGTCGAGCTGGGGCGCGTGTAATTCAACCATGTGGTTGAATATAGACAGACGAACCGGGATAGTCAACCGTTTGGTTGAATTTCTGCCGATCCGTCCTCCCGCGTCGTCGCTGGGCTCGCCCCGGCCATGACGTCGAGGGCAGGACGATGTCCGGCGTGCCGCCGAACCCTATACCTTACGTAAGGGAAGCAGGAGGACGCGATGCCGATATACCTGGACCGGCACGACCTGAAGGGCCTGACCGCCGCCGACATCGCCGAGGCGCATCGCAAGGATCTGGAGGTGCAGGGGCACTACGGGGTGCGGTTCCTGACCTATTGGTTCGACGACACCCGCGGCACGGCGTTCTGCCTCATCGAGGCCCCCGACATCGAGACCGCCATGCGGGTGCACGACGAGGCCCACGGGGAGATCGCCCGCGATGTGATCGAGGTCGATCTCTCGGCCGTCGAGGCCTTCCTCGGCCGCGTCTCCGATCCGGTGCCGGTGGGGGCAGGCGGGGGAGCGATCGATCCGGCCCTGCGCACCATCATGTTCACGGACATCGTCGATTCCACCGCCATGACCGAGCGCCTCGGCGATGCCCGCGCCGTGGAGATGGTGCGTGCGCACGACGCCATGGTCCGCCGCGCCCTGCACGACAAGGGCGGGCGCGAGGTCAAGCATACCGGCGACGGGATCATGGCGGCCTTCGACGACGCGGTCGCCGCCGTGGATGCGGCGCGCGCCATCCAGCGGGCCTTCGAGGCCTTCAACATGGCAAGCCGCGAGAAGCTCAGGGTGCGCATCGGCCTCGATGCGGGCGAGCCGGTGGCCGACCACAACGACCTCTTCGGCGCCACCGTCCAAATGGCCGCCCGCCTGTGCCAGAGCGCCGAGCCCGACACCATCCTGGTGTCGGAGGCGGTCTCCGGTGCGCTCCCCGGCCGCTTCTCGCTCGTGGATCTCGGGAGCCGGAACCTCAAGGGCTTCGGCCGGCCGGTGGAGACCTTTGCGGTCAATTGGCGGTGAGGAGTGCTCGCCACGACGGCCGCGGGAGCTAGATTGATCGTGAGGAGACGGGCGAAAGCCGGAGCGTCGGGTGATGGTCAGGGGTCTGGTCTGGTTCGTGCTGTTCGCGGCCGCGTCGGTGGCGTTCTACCGGGTGAACGACCGGATCGTCTGGGATGTCTGCCGGCGCGAGCGGCGGCCCTATCCGCCGGCCTGGACGCTCTCGCTCTACTGGCAGTGGCGCACGATCGCGGGCGGCTGGTACGCGGATGCCCGCCGGGCCGACCTGCTGCTGCAGAAGGTGGCGGCCACGGCCGCCATCCTCGTCACCAGCATCGGCTCGGTGGTGACCGGCATCCTCGACGCGATGCCGGGATGAGGGCGGTGCCCTACCGCCCCTTGCGCCCCTTGTATTTCGGCTTCTGCCCGGCGAACCCTTGCGTCGAGCGCGCGGCGGGGCGTTCGCGGTAGTTCAGCGGGACCTCCCGGTCGGTGCCGGGGCCCATCTCGTCGAGGCCGGGCTTGCGGACGCGGGTGCCCTCGTCGGAGCGGCCCTTGCCGGTCGGGCCGTAGCTGTCCGAATCCTCGTCGCCTTCGCTCGCGCCTTCGGCCGACGGCGGCAGGCCCTTCGGCGGCAGGTTGGCACTGCGGCCGTATTTGCGCGAGCCGCCATATTTGCCGGCCTCGCGCTCCACGTCGCTCTGGCGCGCCATCGGATCGTCGCTGATGGCAAGCTCCGTCGCCTGCAGGCGCTTGAGCTCGTCGCGCAGGCGCGCCGCCTCCTCGAACTCCAGGTTCGCGGCGGCTTCGCGCATGCGCTTTTCCATGTCGGCGATGACGGCCTTGAGGTTGTGGCCGACCGTCCTGTCGGCGAGGCCCGTGTCGACCGACACGTGATCGCGCTCGTAGACGCTCTCCAGGATGTCGGCGATGTTCTTCTTCACGCTTTGCGGCGTGATGCCGTGCTCGGCGTTGTAGGCGAGCTGCTTCTCGCGGCGGCGGTTGGTCTCCGCGATCGCGCGCTCCATGGAGCCGGTGATCTTGTCGGCGTAGAGGATGGCCTTGCCTTCCACGTTACGCGCCGCGCGGCCGATGGTCTGCACCAGCGAGGTCTCGGAACGCAGGAAGCCTTCCTTGTCCGCATCGAGAATGGCGACGAGCGCGCATTCGGGAATGTCGAGGCCCTCGCGCAGCAGGTTGATGCCGATGAGCACGTCGAAGGCGCCGAGCCTGAGGTCGCGGATGATCTCGATGCGCTCCAGCGTGTCGATGTCCGAGTGCATGTAGCGCACGCGGATGCCGTTCTCGTGCATGTATTCCGTGAGGTCCTCGGCCATGCGCTTGGTGAGCGTGGTCACGAGGGTGCGGTAGCCCTGCGCGGAGAGCTCCTTCACCTCGTGCACCAGATCGTCCACCTGCGAACGCGCGGGCCTGATCTCCACCACCGGGTCCACGAGGCCCGTGGGGCGGATGACCTGCTCCACGAAGACGCCGCCGGTCTGCTCCATCTCCCACTTGGCGGGCGTGGCCGACACGTGGATCGATTGCGGGCGCATGGCGTCCCATTCCTCGAAGCGCAGCGGGCGGTTGTCGAGGCAGGAGGGCAGGCGGAAGCCGTATTCCGCGAGCGTCGCCTTGCGGCGGAAGTCGCCGCGATACATGCCGCCGATCTGCGGCACGGTCACGTGGCTCTCGTCGGTGAACACGAGGGCGTTGTCCGGCAGGTATTCGAACAGGGTCGGCGGCGGCTCGCCGGGCTTGCGGCCCGTGAGATAGCGCGAATAGTTCTCGATGCCGTTGCACACGCCGGTGGCCTCGATCATCTCGAGGTCGAACTGCGTGCGCTGCTCGAGCCGCTGCGCCTCGAGCAGGCGGCCCATGCGCGTGAGCTCCTGCAGGCGGTGCTGCAATTCGTCCTGAATGCCTTTGACGGCCTGCTGCAGGGTCGGGCGCGGCGTCACGTAGTGCGAGTTCGCGTAGACCTTCACGAATTGCAGGTCGTTGGTCTTCTTGCCGGTGAGCGGATCGAACTCGACGATCGACTCGATCTCGTCGCCGAAGAGGCCGATGCGCCAGGCGCGGTCCTCCAAGTGGGCGGGAAAGAGCTCGATCACGTCGCCGCGCACGCGGAACGTGCCGCGGGCGAAATCGCTCTGGATGCGCTTGTACTGCAGGGCCACGAGATCCGCGATGAGCTGGCGCTGCTCGATGCGCTCGCCCACCTTCACGGAGAACGTCATGGCCGTATAGGTCTCGACCGAGCCGATACCGTAGATGCACGACACGGACGCCACGATGATCACGTCGTCGCGCTCGAGCAGCGCGCGCGTGGCTGAGTGGCGCATACGGTCGATCTGCTCGTTGATGGAGCTTTCCTTCTCGATGAAGGTGTCCGAGCGCGGCACGTAGGCCTCTGGCTGGTAATAGTCGTAATACGAGACGAAGTACTCGACCGCGTTGTCCGGAAAGAACGACTTGAACTCGCCGTAGAGCTGCGCGGCCAGCGTCTTGTTCGGCGCGAGGATGAGGGCGGGGCGCTGCGTCTCCTCGATCACCTTGGCCATGGTGAAGGTCTTGCCCGAGCCGGTGACGCCGAGCAGCACCTGGTCGCGCTCATTGCGGCGCACGCCGTCCACCAGCTCGCGGATGGCCTGCGGCTGGTCGCCCGAGGGCGTGAAGTCGGACTCGATCTTGAACGGGATCCCGCCTTCCGACTTCTCGGGGCGGGGCGGGCGGTGCGGCACCCACGGCTTGCCGTCCTTGAAGCGCGGATCGCCCTCGGTCAGAAGCCTCGACAGGGCGTCGACCGTAGCCGATACGCCGGAGCCCGGGGACAGATCGCCCAGCTCCTCGGCCACGTCCGGCCCGTCGTCGGGCCCCTTCAGGCCGAGCTTCTTGGCCAGCGCCGGGTCGACATCGGCGATGTCGCCATGGATGAACGTCTCCTGCGCCCGCTCGGCGAAACCCTCGGCCGCCTCCCGCTCCCGGTTGACCGCCGGATTGAGGAGATCGGCCAGATAGGGATCCAGCGGCTTGAGCTCAGGCTTGGACGCCTTCCCGGTGGAAAGCTTGGGCTTCTTGGGTGATTTGGCCATAGAACGAATATGGTACGAACGGCCGGGGAATGGAAGAGCGAAGGCGGTTATACCGTATGCTTCTCCGCCTTCCGGCTCCCGCCCCGCACCGCCTTCAGGAGCGGCACGGCGATGTAATGGATGAGCGGGATCAGGAGAGCGCCCAGGACCAGCCCGAAGATGCCGGAGGCCGCTGCGGAGACGAGCCACTCAAGGAAGCCGCCCAATGCCGGAACGGCATGGCCGACCGCGACAGCCACATCGTGGATGGCATGCCCCAGCCAGTCTAAGCCGTAGCCCTCCATCCCGTGGATGATGATGCCGCCGCCCACCCATACCATGGCGGCAGTGCCGACGATGGCAAGAAGCTTGAGCAGGACCGGCATGCCTTTCACGAGCCCCCGTCCGAGAGCCTGCGTCAGGGGGGCCATGGCCCGGTCGGCGCCGGACGGGGACGAACCCGGCGCGGCGCGACCCAGGAGGCGGGAAAGGGGGCGTCTGCTGGCCGCCATGGCGACGCCGGCATCGTCGGCCTTCACGATCAGGGCCACGGTGCCATAGACCGCTGCCGTGATGCCGATGCCGACGACCGCGAGCACCACGGCCTGCATCCAGATCGATCCCACCGGGATGCTCGCCAGCGTGATGGCCATGATCTCGGCCGAGAGGATGAAATCGGTCTTGATGGCGCCGCTCACCTTCTCGTCCTCGACGCTCTGAGCCGTCTGGGTGGCCGCTCCGACGGCGGCCTCGTGCTCGTGGGCGCCGTGAGGGAACAGCGACTCGAACACCTTCTCCGATCCTTCGTAGCAGAGGTAGGCGCCGCCGATCATGAGCAGCGGCGTGATGGCCCAGGGGGCGAAAAGACTTAAGAGCAGGGCCGCCGGCAGCAGGAAGATGAGCTTGTTCTTGAGGGAGCCCAGGGCGATCTTGCCGACGATCGGCAACTCCCGCGAGGCGGAAAAGCCCGTCACGTAGCGCGGCGTCACGGCGGCATCGTCGATCACGACGCCGGCCGCCTTGGCGCCCGCCTTGGCGGCCTGGGCGGTCACGTCGTCGAGCGAGGCGGCGGCCACCTTGGCGAGGCCTGCGATGTCGTCCAGCAGGGCGATGAGGCCGATGCTCATGAAGGCTCCTGTCGAATGGGTTCAAGCGTGACTGCCGCCCGATGGGCAACAGCTATCGATTGGGTTCGGTTTCGACAACGCCCGACGGAGGGATTTGGTGCAAAAGGGCCCGGTTTCCCCAGCGGTCGCAATTGTCATCGGCCTGTCATGGGCGGGGCGCATGAGGATCCGGCTAACCTTGACCGTCTCGCGGGGATCCCATGCACCGTTCCTTCATCATCGGCTCGCTCGCAGCCGCGCTCTTGTCCGGCACGGCGCTCAGCGCCTCGGCGGCGGAGTATTTCGACCGCATCGCCAGCTTTCCCATCACCCTGAACCTGCCGAAGGACGCGGATCAGAAGGCCGAGACCGTGGCCGAGATCATCGCGGCGAGCGAGGACGGCAGGCTCCTGATCTACACGGACAGCCCGCGCAAGGCGCTGGGCTTCATCGACATCGCGGATCCGGCCAATCCCAAGGCCGGGGGATCGCTCGCCATCGGCGGCGAGCCCACCTCCGTAAAGGTCGTGGGGCAAAAGGCCTATGTGGCCGTCAACACCTCCGAGAGCTTCGCCAATCCGAGCGGCAAGCTGGTTACCGTGAACCTCGTCGACCGCAAGATCACGGCGGAATGCACGCTGCCGGGCCAGCCCGACTCGGTGGCCGCCAATGCCGGCATTCTCGCCGTCGCCATCGAGAACGAGCGCAACGAGGAAGTGAACGAGGGCGCGCTCCCGCAATTGCCGGCCGGTTCGCTGGTGGTGGCTTCCCTCAACGGCGATCAGGCCGATTGCGCGGGCCTCAGGACTGTCAGCCTGACGGGTCTTGCGACGGTGGCCGGCGAGGATCCGGAGCCGGAATACGTGGACGTGTCCGATGAGGGCAAGGTCGTCGTGACCCTGCAGGAGAACAACCACATCGCCGTGGTCGACGGCAGGACCGGCAAAGTCGAGGCGCATTTCTCCGCCGGTAGCGTGGATCTGAAAGGCATCGACACCAAGAAGGACGGCAGGATCGAGCTCACCGGCTCCATGGAGAAGGTCGTGCGCGAGCCCGACGCCGTGCACTGGATCGACAACAATCGCTTCGTGACGGCGAACGAAGGCGACTGGAAGGGCGGCTCGCGCGGCTTCACCATCTTCAACCGCGACGGCAGCGTCGCCTACGAATCCGGCGCGAGCCTGGAACACGAGATCGTGTCCCTCGGCCATTACCCGGACAAGCGCAACAAGAAGGGCGTCGAGATCGAAGGCGTGGAGACCGCCCGCTTCGGCAACGACACCCTGATCTTCGTCGGCTCCGAGCGCGCTTCCGTCGTCGCCGTGTACCGCGACACGGGCGCCGCGCCGGACCTCGTGCAGGTGCTGCCCACCGGCATCGGGCCGGAAGGGCTGATCGCCATCCCGTCGCGCAACCTCTTCGTGGCCACGAGCGAGACGGATCTGCACGGCGACGGCGGGGCCGCGCCGCACGTGATGATCTACCAGCGCGCCGAGCGTGCGGCGCCTGCCTATCCGACGATCCGCTCCTCGAAGAACGCCGACGGCCTGCCTGTCGGCTGGGGCGCGCTCTCAGGGCTCGCCGCTGACAAATCGCAGGCCGGCAAGCTCTATGCGGTGACGGACAGCGTCTATGGCGGCGCGCCGCGCATCCTCACCATCGATGCCACGAAGAAGCCCGCCCTGATCACTGCCGAAGCGCTCGTGACGCGGGGCGGCGCGGCGGCCGAGAAGCTCGATCTCGAAGGCATCGCCGCGGCAGGCGACGGCTTCTGGCTCGCCTCCGAGGGCAACCTGGAGAAGGGTGTGAAGAACCTGCTCGTCCGGGTCGATGCCAAGGGAGCGATCCAGGAGGAGATCGCCGTCCCGGCGGAGCTCGAAAAGGGCGCGAAGAACTACGGCTTCGAGGGCGTCACGGTCACCGGCTCCGGCGCCGACGAGACCGTGTGGCTCGCGGTTCAGCGCGAATGGGCGGATGACGGCAAGAGCGCCGTGAAGCTCCTCGCCTACAAGCCGTCGGACAAGAGCTGGAGCGCCGTGCGCTATCCGCTCGACACCGCGCCGGCCGGCTGGATCGGCCTGTCCGAGATCACGGCGGCGGGCGATCGCGTCATCGTCATCGAGCGCGACAACCAGATCGCCGAGAAGGCCGCGATGAAGAAGCTCTACGCGGTGTCTCTCGCGGACATGAAGCCCGTGGGGCTCGGCGGCGAGCTGCCGCTCGTGCAAAAGACCCTGGTGCGCGACCTTCTGCCGGACCTCAAGGCCGCCAAGGGCTACGTGCTCGACAAGGTCGAGGGCTTCGCGGTCGACGCGGCGGGTGACGCCTATATCGTTACCGACAACGACGGCGTCGACGATTCCTCCGGCGAGACGCAGTTCCTCAAGCTCGGAAAGCTGTGAGCGATTGCGACGAATCTGATTGAGGGAGAGGGCCGCTTGAATGCGGCCCTTTTCGTTTCATGCGGCCCTGCGGCAGGGGACGCGAGGGCCCGCACGATGCTTGGCCCGATGAGCAATGGCTGTCGGTCGGCTTCGCTCTCGGCAGCGCCGAGCGGCGCTCTCAGGCCGCAAGTGAATGGCTGGGTCTGCCAAGCATTCGACTGACGGCCCGTCCCCGATGACCGTGAGCATAGGTCAAGCCGATGTCAGTTCATAGGAATATTGTCACATGAGACTCTTGAGGGGGGCTTCGACCTTGATGTGCGGTATGAACTGTGTCACCTAGTAGTAGATAGGTTCTGTGTTAGTAAACTTATGCGTGTATAGAGGAAATGGAACCGTTCGGCTACCACAACCGCACGTCGCTAGACGATGAGAGCATCTTAAGTGGTCAGTTCTGGGGTGAATTGCGGGTTTTCCTCGCGGTTGCGAAGGCGAAGTCATTCAACCGTGCCGCGGAAATCCTCAACACGAGTCAGCCTACAGTCAGTCGCCAAGTCAAAAGATTGCAGGACCAGATGGGCTCCCAGCTTTTCGTTTCGACGAAGCACGGGGTCAAGCTAACCGTGAAGGGGCAGGCATTGGCTCAGGCTCTGAGCCGGCTCGATCACTCGTTGTATGCTCTGACGACCGATCTGAAAGCCGAAACCAAGGAAGCGGAGGGGATCGTCCGGATCAGCATCACCGACGGGCTGAACACCTTCTTTGTGGCACCTGCGATCCCGTCGTTCTCCGTGGACCATCCAAAGATCCAGTTGCATCTTAAGAGCCCGATGAATGTCGTCAGTCTGCGCGAGAACCAGACCGACATGATGATCGGGTTCAGTCCCGTTGATGCGACGGATGTCTCGGTGCGGCAGCTTGGCTACCTGCACTTCATTCCGATCGTCGCAAAATCGTACATTCATCAATTCGGAATACCGACGGGTTCCAACCTTTCGAAACATACCTTCCTGCAGTCAGAGCTTTACAGCACCAAAACCAGATTGTGGGAGGCTTGGAACCACGTCGTGAGCCAAGGACGGGTCGTTCACGCTTGCGACAACTCAATGGCT
>JAESFT010000850.1_pt1 | contig 11392 bp, 14 predicted proteins | sample 9269451 | NCBI WGS metagenome assembly JAESFT01 (sample SAMN14502557, study PRJNA617106) | algae metagenome | isolation source: Scytonema hyalinum WJT4-NPBG1 and co-occurring heterotrophs from well... | place: USA: Mojave Desert, Joshua Tree National Park, California | collected 2006-05-25
GTCGGCGGCGGCTCGCCTGGGAGGCGGCCGGTCAGGAAGCGGCTGTAATTCTCGATCCCCGCGCAGCTGCCGGTTGCGGCGATCATCTCCAGGTCGAAGTTCGTGCGCTGCTCCAGCCGCTGCGCCTCCAGCAATTTGCCCTCGGCGACCAGCTCCTTCAGCCGCTCGGCCAGCTCGTGGCGGATCGCCTTGGTCGCCTGCTTGAGCGTGGGCCCCGGCGTCACATAGTGCGAGTTGGCGTAAATCTTCACATAATCGAGCGACGCCACTTTCTTGCCGGTCAGAGGATCGAACTCGACGATCTCCTCGATCTCGTCGCCGAAGAAAGCGATCCGCCAGGCGGTGTCCTCATAATGGGACGGGAACACCTCAAGATTGTCGCCGCGCACGCGGAAATTGCCGCGGTTGAACGCCGCGTCGTTGCGCTTGTACTGGAGAGCGACCAGCTTGCGGACGATCTCCTGCTGGTCGGCGCCCTGTCCCTTCTTCAGGCTGAAGGTCATCGCCGAATAGGTCTCGACCGAGCCGATGCCGTAGAGACAGGAGACGGACGCGACGATCAGTACGTCGTCGCGCTCAAGCAGCGATCGGGTGGCCGAGTGGCGCATCCGGTCGATCGCTTCGTTCACCGAGCTTTCCTTCTCGATGTAGGTGTCCGACCGGGGCACATAGGCCTCGGGCTGATAATAGTCGTAATAGCTGACGAAATATTCGACCGCATTCTCGGGGAAGAAGCTCTTGAACTCGCCATAGAGCTGGGCGGCGAGGATCTTGTTGGGCGCGAGCACGAGCGCGGGACGCTGCAGCGTTTCGATGACCTTCGCCATGGTGAAGGTCTTGCCGGAGCCGGTGACGCCCAGCAGCACCTGGTCGCGCTCGCCCTGCAGCGCGGCTTCGGTCAGCTCCTTGATCGCTTGAGGCTGGTCGCCGGCCGGCTGATAATCCGAGACCAATTTGAAGCGCTTGCCGCCTTCCGACTTGTCGGGGCGATGCGGCTTGTGCGGCGTGAAATTGTCGGCCGTCTCCGGCTCGGCCAGCGAAGTGCGGATTTGAATCGCCATGGGTTCCCGATATGGTCCTCCGATCGAGACGCCGCAACGCGCGGCGGCAACTCAGGGGGCAATGTGATGAGATTGGCGATCGCGCTCGCAGCGCTGGCGCTGGCGGTGGCGAGCTGCAACAAGGAGCCGGAGCTGAGCGTCAAGAATGCGTCAGCCGAACAGGTCGCGGCCGAGGTGAAGCGCAGTGGTGTCGCGCGCCAGACGCGGCTCACGCCGGGCGAGTGGCAGCTCACCACGGAAACGAAGCTGGTCGAGGCAGAGGGGCTGCCCGAAGCCGCCGCCGCCCAGGTGAAAGCCTCTCTGGAGAGGACCATGACCGAAAGCCAGTGTCTGACGCCGGAACAGGCATCGCGTCCGCCATCCGAAATCTTCGCCCGCCGTCAGAACAGTCGCTGCACCTATGACAGCTTCGAAATGGCCGGCGGCAAGATCAAGGCGAAGATGACCTGTCCGGGCGGGAATTCGGGGACGATGACGATGACCATGGACGGCACCTACACGCCGACGCGCTATACGATGGACGCCCTGATGAACGTGCAGGCGCCGGACGGTGCGCAGTCGATGAAGATGTCGGTCCGCTCGGTCGGCACTCGTACGGGAGAGTGCGCGAGCGCGCCAAAGGCCGGCTGATCGATAGCAGGTTCGCTCCGGCCAGGGGCCGGAGCGTCTGCGCTTATCGAGCCTTGAGCATGAGCTCCTGGAGAAGCATCGAACCCTTCTGGGTTCGCATGGTCGCACGGGCGCCGCTTTCGGCCTCCAGTTTATGCGGATCGCTTTTCATGAATGCCTCATATTCAGTCGTCCGGCGTTGATCCTCGGCGCGGGTGGTCATTTCCTTAAAGCGGGTGACCAGATAAAGATCAGGCTCCCCGTCGGGCCCGTTCACATTCGCCAGAACGAAATAATCTTCGATATAGCCCTTGGATTTGGCAAACTCCTGTGAGCGTTTCCACTGACCGGCGAGGAAATCGGCATAGTTCTCAGCCTGCCCGGGAAGAATGTCGATCGAGGACACGGTCCAGTAGCTTCCTGGAGTATACGAGCTGCTCTGCGCGAGCCCAGGACTTGCATAAGCAAGGGCTGCCGCCAGGCCGGCGACGATAAATCTCTTCATGCGGGAATTCCTTGATCGGCGACGGAAATTAGTCGCTGTCACGCAATAAGCAACAAAATAAACAAACGCTGAAGCGTCTTCAGCACTATGAGCGATCTGGACGACACCAATTCCCTACCGCTGAACGATAGTCACCGTGCCTCTACGCTATGAAGCACAATGCATCATTTGGAAAGGTTATCCACGATCTCTCAGTCACGTGAAGAGACGCGCACAGTCGACCTTCCGTCGACTCTTCGATTAAGCCGCTTCCGACATAAGAGCGGCTTCGGTTTCCTCGATCCATCCGCCGCCCAGAACTCGGTCCCCGCTGTAGAGGACGGCCGCCTGACCCGGGCTGACGCCATATTCCGGCGCGAGAAAGTGGAGGCGGTCGCCGTCCAGCCGCGCCGGAACCGGCTTGGCGAGCGAGCGGACCTTGGCGGTGAAGGCGGCGGGCGCGGTGCCGCCGATCCAGTTGATGTCGCTCAGCCGCGCGCTTGCGACCGCGAGAGCGCGTTTCGGACCGACGATCACGCGCTGCTCCGCTGCATCGAGACGGATGACATAGAGCGGTTCGGGCTGGCCGCCGATCTCGAGGCCCTTGCGCTGGCCGACCGTGAAGTGGATCAGCCCCTTGTGGCGGCCGAGCACGCGGCCCGTCAGATCGACGATCTCGCCTTCGGTCTCCGCCTCCGGGCGCAGCTTCTTGACCAGTCCGGCATAATTCCCGTCCGGCACAAAGCAAATGTCCTGGCTGTCGGGCTTGGCGGCGACGCCCAGGCCCAGCTCGGCCGCAATGGCGCGCACCTCCGACTTGGGCATGCCGCCCAAGGGAAAGCGAAGATAGTCGAGCTGCCCCGCCGTGGTCGCGAACAGGAAATAGCTCTGGTCTCGCGCCGGATCGGCCGCACGATGCAGTTCCGGCCCTTCAAGTCCTTCGACGCGGCGGACATAGTGGCCCGTCGCCAGGCAGTCTGCGCCGAGATCACGCGAGAGGCGGAACAGGTCCGTGAATTTCACGCCCATGTTACAGCGGACGCAGGGAATGGGCGTGCGGCCTGCCAGATACTCGTCGGCGAACTGATCGATCACCGATTCTCGAAAGGCGCTTTCGTGATCGAACACGTAATGTGCGATGCCGAGCCGGTCGCACACGGCGCGCGCGTCGCGAATGTCCTGGCCGGCGCAGCAGCTGCCCGCCCGCTTCACCGCGGCACCATGGTCATAGAGCTGGAGCGTCACGCCGATCGTCTCCGCGCCCGAGCGCGCGGCGAGCGCGGCCACGACCGACGAATCGACGCCGCCCGACATGGCGACCACGATGCGCTTGCCCCGAAGATCGGGCCCCAGCTGGAAATCGGCCTGCATGTGGCGGCGCATATAGGGGCAGGGCGGCGGCGCGTCACCCGGCGGCAAGTCCTTGCCGCACTGTGACGTATTTCCCGCAATCGCCTTTACCGCAGCTTCAACCCTCATCGGTACATGGGTGATCAGCCAATGGGGGGCGAATGGAGCAGGACAAGTGCATTTCGGAGTGGAAGCTCACCGCCCAGCCGGTGAAGCCGGACTTTGCGACCATCGTCGCGATGGCAGTGGCGCGGCAGGCCGCCAGTCCGACCGCGCAGGTGATCGCTTCGTCGGAAGCCGGGCCGGTCAGCGCCGTCTCGCTGGTCGAACTGTTCGCGGCACGGCGCCGGCGCGGCGCCGTTTCCGCGGCCAGCTTCAACACCGGCGTCGCGACGATGCTAACTCCGCCGAAAGGATCGTAACGCCGATGTTTACCCTCGCATTTCAACGTTCCTGAACCCGCGCTCGCTAAGCCGATGCCGCGTTCGCGTTTGGCTCTTCAAGAGAGCCGCAGTTGCTTTGAGGTCATGATGCTCGAAAACCAGAAAATCCGCCCCGCTCAGGTGATCGGCCCGCTCGGCGAGCCGCTGACGCTGGACACGCTTCCCTCGCCGGAGACCAGTCGTTGGGTGGTGCGCCGCAAGGCCGAAGTGGTCGCGGCGGTGAATGGCGGGCTGCTGACCGTCGACGAAGTGTGCGAACGCTACCGGCTGACCGTGGAGGAGTTCGCGGCATGGCAACGGGCGGTTGATCGGTCCGGCATGCCCGGCCTCAGGGTAACGCGCATCCAGCATTACAAGTCGCTGTACGAGCGCCAACAGAAATACTGATCGGGACCTAACTCCAACCCGGTTCGGGCTGAGCTTGTCGAAGCCCTCCCTTCTTCATCACGGGACCGGTGGAGGAAAGGGAGGGCTTCGACAGGCTCAGCCCGAACGGTATTTGGATGCGGAGACAGCTTGAGGCTTGTCGACTCAGGCGAGCATGTGTAGAGGGCGCCCTTCGCGGCGCGCTCATGGTGCGACGAACCACTTTCTATGTTTGGCGTTTGGCGGGCCGAGTGAGCGGCCACCGGACCGCTTGAGAAGAACGGAGACTGACGGCTTTATGCAAATTCTCGTCCGCGACAACAATGTCGACCAGGCCCTGCGCGCGCTCAAGAAGAAGCTGCAGCGCGAGGGCGTGTATCGCGAGATGAAGCTGCGCCGTCATTACGAGAAGCCGTCCGAGAAGCGCGCCCGCGAGCGCGCCGCCGCGATCCGCCGCGCGCGCAAGCTCGAGCGCAAGCGCGCCGAGCGCGACGGGGTGAAGTGACCGAGCGCGCACAGCGCGCGTAGAGTCATTCCGGCGAAAGCCGGGATCCATCGTGTCAATTCGATGAGAAGAAGCCGTTCATTCCAGTCGGGATGGACGGTTTTCTTTTGCCATGGCAGTTAGCTGCCCTACCTTCTGACCGGAGCCCCTTTTATGTCCGTCACTGCCGTTCCCATCGCCCCCACTCCGCGCCGCGTGCTGGTGATGCTGTGGGGCGGGTTGGCGCTGGCGCTGCTTGCCGCGGCGTCCTTGGCTTGGGCGGGCACCGGAGCAGTGCGCGGCAACAAGGACGGGACCAACGATCAGTTCCTGGCCTGGAATGCTCGACAGCAAGGGGTGCAGACGACTGCGTCCGGCCTTCAATATCAGGTGCTGCGGGAGGGCGCGGGGGCGAGCCCCACAGATGACGATGTCGCTCTGATCAACTATGTCGGTAGCCTCCGCGACGGTAAGGTGTTCGATCAAAACCAGCGGTCTCCTTTGCCGGTTTCGCAGGTCGTCCCGGGATTCTCCGAAGGCCTGAAGCTTATGAAAAAGGGCGGGAAGTATCGGCTCTGGATCAAGCCTGAACTCGGTTACGGCGAACAAAGCCAAGGCGCCGTCATTCCTGCCAACTCGCTGCTCGTCTTCGACGTCGAACTAATCGAGTTCCTGCCTATGGCCGTGGTGCAGCAAATGCAGATGCAGCAGATGATGGGCGGCGGCGCACCGGGCGGGATGCCGGGGCAGCGTTAACTCTTCTCCCTCTCCCTTCGGGAGAGGGCGACTCAGCGAAGCTGAGCGGGGTGAGAGGGAATGTCGCCTGACGTCCTGATCGCCATCCCCTCACCCGGACGCGCCGGGCGCGTCTCGACCTCTCCCCATGGGAGAGGTGGTCGTCTCCCCCGCCTTTGCCTCTTCCTGCTCCGATCCGCGCTCCAGCCAGACCTTGATCATCGCGGTGATCGGGTCGGCGAGCAGCAGGCCCATGAAGCCGAGCAGGGTGCCGAGCAGGATCTGCGCGCCGAGCGTCAGCGCGGGCGGCAGGTCGACCGTCTTCCGGGCGACATAGGGCAGCAGCACATAGCCGTCGAAGGTCTGCACCACGACATAGGTGCCGATCGCCCAGAGCCCCGTATCGACGCCTGCCGAGAAGCCGACGGCGACCATGATCACGCCGGCGATGAAGGCGCCGACATTGGGGATGAAGGCGAGAATGCCGGTCAGGATGCCGAGCAGCAGCGCCATCGGGACCCCGCCGATGCTGAGCGCGATCCAAGTGAGCACGCCTTCCACGACCATGCCGAGCAGCCGCCCGGCCATCAGCCGCCGCATGGTGTGGGCCATGCGGTCGAGCGTGATCTCGAACTGGCGGCGCTGGCGGGTCGGCACCAGCCAGGCCAGGCCGCGTTCGTACAGCCGCGGCTCGAGGGCGATGAACAGCCCGATCACAATGACCAGAAAGGCACTGGTGATCGCGCCAAACGCCGTGTTCACATAGCCGGTAATCCGGCCGAGCGACCCCATGGCCTGACGCACGAATTCCATCAGGTCGCGCTGCGCCGGGACCAGCCCCATGCCGGAAAGCCAGGCGACAAATCGCGTTCCCTGCGCCTGCAGCGTCACCCAAAGCTGCGCCGCCTGGTTGGAAATCTCGACGCCGGTCCAATAAAAAATGCCGAAGATGAAGGCGAGCGCCGCGATCATCACGATGCCGACGCGCCAACTGCGCCCGATCGGAAGCGCCCTTCCTAGCAGCCGTGCGCCGCCGTCCAGCATCGATGCGAAGACGAGACCCGCGAAGATCAGCATCAGCGGCTGGATCAGCAGCACGGTCAGGGCAAGGGCGACGGCAATGCCGAACCACACGCCGGCGCGCTTCAGTTCCGCCCGGACGAGCGGATCGCGCATTTCGGCAGGGGCCGCAGTGGTGACGGGGGCGAGCTCGTCGCTCACCGCCCTTCATCCTCCTGCGGGTGGAGCGAGGAGCCGGCCCGTCCGGAGCGCAGCGCCTGGAGCCAGCTGATCGGGTTCCACCACTGCGCCGTGCCATCCAATGAGAAGGTGATGAACTCGGCGCGGCCGCCGATATTCTCCCAGGGGATCGGCCCGCCCAGTCCGCCCTCCGCTAGCGACACGCGGCTGTCCGCCGAGCGGTCGCGATTGTCGCCCATCAGGAACAGGTGATTGGCCGGAATGGTCATCGGCGCGAAATCGTCGGTGCGGCTCGCGCCCAACTCGATCGTTTCATAGCTGCGGCCATTGGGCAGCGTCTCGCGGACGATCGGCAACTCGCAATAGGGCGCATTGTCGGGGCCGGTCACCAAGCGCCCCGGGAATTGGACGTCGCTGCACGGCGCATTCTCGTCCACCGGCACCAGGCGCGGCGCGGGCAGGCTCCGCTTCACCGGCACGCCGTTGATGATCAAGGTGCCGTTGCGCATCTCCAGCCGGTCCCCCGGCAGGCCGACGACGCGCTTGATATAGTCCTGGCGCGCCCCCGGCGGCGACGCGATCACGACATCGCCGCGCTCCGGCATGCTGCCGAACAGGCGGCCTTCCATATAGGGCAGCAGGTGGAAGGTCGGGGAGACGAACGACCAGCCATAGGGATATTTGGTGACCACCAGCCGGTCGCCGACCAGCAGGCCCGGCATCATCGATTCGGACGGGATGTAAAAGGGCTTGGCGATAAAGCTGTGAAAGCCGAGCACGGCGAGGATCAGCCAGAAGATGCCCTTGGCCTCGCCAGCCCAGTCGGTGCCCTTTTTGGGCGCGGGCACCGGTTTCGCCGTTTCGACCTTGTCGCCTTCGCTCACGCCTTCGATCCCTGTCACAGCGGCACCGCCTCGATAATGACGAACGCCTGTGCCCAGGGATGATCGTCGGTCAACGTCAAATGTATCTGGGCCTTGTGCCCGGGAGGGACAAGCGCGTCGAGCGCCGCCTTGGCTCCCGCCTCCAGCCTCAACGTCGGCGCCCCTGACGGCGCATTGACGACGCCGATGTCCTTCATGAACACGCCGCGCCTGAAGCCGGTGCCGACCGCCTTGGAAAAGGCCTCCTTGGCGGCAAAGCGCTTGGCGTAGGTGCCGGCGCGGGTGTAGGGGCGCTTGGCCGCCTTGGCGCGCTCGGCATCGGTGAAGACGCGCTTCTCGAATCGCTCGCCGAAGCGGTCGAGCGACGCCTGAATGCGCTCGATGTTGCACAGGTCGGAACCAAGGCCGACGATCACAACCACTCCTCCCCGGGACGGGGAGGGGGACCAGCCGCAGGCTGGTGGAGGGGGGCCGGGGACACGCTCGCCTGGGCGACGAGCCACCTCCACCACGCGCTCGCGCGCGCGGTCCCCCTCCCCGTGCCGGGGAGGATCATCTTGCGCTCTCCATCAGCGTCTTCATCCGCCGCACGCTCTCTTCCAGGCCGATGAAGATCGCTTCGCCGACGAGGAAATGGCCGATGTTCAGCTCTCGAAGCTGCGGGATAGCGGCAACGGGCACGACATTGTCGAAGGTGAGGCCGTGCCCAGCGTGGGGCTCGATGCCGTTCTTGGCGGCGAGCGCGGCGGCGTCGGTAAGGCGCTTCAGCTCCATTTCGCGATCGGTTTCCGAGAGATGGGCATAGCGGCCGGTATGCAGCTCGACCACGGGAGCACGCAGGCGCAACGCCGCTTCGATCTGCGCGGGCTCGGGTTCGATGAACAGGCTGACGCGAATGCCGGCATCGAGCAGGCGGGCGACGATCGGCGCCAGGTGATTATGCTGCCCGCGTGCATCGAGCCCGCCCTCGGTAGTCCGCTCCTCGCGCTTTTCCGGCACGATGCAGGCGGCGTGCGGGCGATGGCGAAGCGCGATGGCGAGCATCTCATCGGTCGCTGCCATTTCGAGATTTACCGGCAGCCGGGTCTCACTCATCAGCGCATCGAGGTCGAGGTCGCGGATGTGGCGCCGGTCTTCGCGAAGGTGAACGGTGATGCCGTCGCCGCCGGCCTGCTCGACGATCCGCACCGCGCGCATCGGGTCCGGGTGCTCGCCGCCGCGGGCATTGCGGATGGTGGCGACGTGATCGATGTTGACGCCGAGGCGGAGAGTCACGCCGCGCGGCTCCCCGGCTTGATCGCGGGAATGGCGGCGAGTTCGGGAGGGAGCTTGTCCGCCTCGTAGCTTGGAACGTCGAGGCGGATCAGCGGGTAGAAGGGGACGCCCAGATCGGCGCTGCCGTTGGAGCGGTCGACGAGCGCCGCCGCCGCTACGACCTCGCCGCCGGCGGCCCGGATCGCAGCAATGGCTTCGCGGGACGAAAGGCCGGTGGTGACGACGTCCTCCATCATCAGCACCTTCTGGCCGGGCGTCAGCCGGAAGCCGCGGCGCAGTTCGAACGTCCCGGTCGGCCGTTCGAGGAACATCGCGTCGACGCCCAGCGCCCGCGCCACTTCATGGCCCGCGATCACGCCGCCCATCGCCGGCGACACCACTGCTTCGATCTGTGTCCGGATTTCGGCCAGCAGCTTCGCCGCCAACGCCTCGGCCAGGCGCGCGCCTCGAGCCGGGTTCATCAGCACGCGCGCGCATTGGAGGTAGCGGGGGCTACGCAGGCCGGAGGAGAGAATGAAATGCCCCTCCAGCAGCGCCTCGGCGGCGCGGAATTCGGCCAGAACCTCATCCTCGGTCATGGCCGCGCGGCATAGGGCCCCGGACGCTTGCAGGCAATCCGCCCGAAAGCCGCGCCGAACCGCTTGAGAGAGTGGAAAACCGTGCCTATAAGCCGCGCCAAATCACGTTTCGCACGTCCGTTGCCGAGCGTCGTCCCGCGCAACCACGGTATAGAACAGGAAGCCTATGAAGCTCGCCAAGACCCTCCTGCTTGCCCTCGGCCTCGCACTGGCGCCGACGGCGGCGATGGCGCAAGACGCGCCGAAGCAGGACCCGAGCACCCTGGTCGAACGCGCTCCGGCGACGCAGGAAAGCGCCGAGCAGCCGCAGGTCGCGGCTACCGCTGCCGGCCCGGTCACGCCCTCCATCGCGCCGGTAACCGGCGTCGGCATGCCCGTCGACGGCCACATCACGCTGCAGGAGCAGGTCAGCCCCAATGGCCGCAAGGCCCTGTGGATGCACGATTACATCCTGGTGCCGATGATGATCGGCATCTCGGCCCTGGTGCTGCTGCTGATGCTCTACGTGATCATCCGCTTCCGCCGTTCGGCCAACCCGGTGCCGTCGCGCACGTCGCACAACACCCTGGTCGAGGTGATCTGGACCTTGGTGCCAGTGCTGATCCTGGTCGCGATCGCGATCCCATCGATCAGCCTGCTCGCGGCCCAGTTCAAGCCGGCCGGCAAGGACGCGCTGACCGTCAAGGCGATCGGCAACCAATGGTATTGGACCTACCAATATCCCGACAATGGCGGCTTCGAGGTCGTCTCCAACATGCTGGAGGACACGCCCAAGCCTGGGGCCCGGCAGCGGCAATATGCAGACGGGCCGCGTCTCTTGGCAGTCGATAACCGCATGGTGATCCCGGTCGGCCGCGAAATCCGGCTGCAGACCACGTCCAACGACGTGATCCATGCCTGGGCGATCCCGGCTTTCTGGTTCAAGCTCGACGCCGTCCCTGGCCGCATAAACGAAATGACCTTCAAGGCGGAAAAGGAAGGCGTCTATTTCGGCCAGTGCTCGGAACTGTGCGGCGCCCGCCATGCATATATGCCGATCGCGGTTGAGGTCGTGTCGCCGGCGCGCTTCGCGGCGTGGGTGGCGTCGAAGGGCGGCACAATGGGCGGGCCCAAGACCCCCGCTCTCGTTGCTCCCAAGGCTGCCGACCAGCTGAAGGCCGGGCCTGAGCCGGTCAGCGCGACCGACACGCCGACGCCCGGCACCGCCACTCCTCCCGCAACCAGCCAGGGCGGCCAGCCCAACGGGAATCAGTAAGAATGACCGATATCGCAGCCACTCCGTCCGAGTTTCACGGGGATCACGCGCACCATCATGCGCATGACGCGGACCATAAGCCGGGCTTTTTCGCCCGCTGGTTCATGTCGACCAATCACAAGGATATCGGCACCCTCTACCTGATCTTCGCGATCATCGCGGGGATCATCGGCGGCGCGGTGTCCGGCCTGATGCGCATGGAGCTCGCCCAGCCGGGCGTGCAGTATCTGCAGACCTGGGCGTCGATGGTCGAAGGCTCGGCTGCCAGCATGGATCAGGCCTATCACCTGTGGAACTCGCTGATCACCGCGCACGGCCTGATCATGGTGTTCTTCATGGTCATGCCGGCGATGATCGGCGGTTTCGGCAACTGGTTCGTGCCGATCATGATCGGGGCGCCGGACATGGCGTTCCCGCGCATGAACAACATCTCCTTCTGGCTGCTGGTGCCTGCGTTCATCCTGCTGCTGGGCTCGGCGTTCGTGCCCGGCGGAACGGGCAACGGCGCGGGCGTGGGCTGGACGGTCTATCCGACGCTCTCGACCACCGGCGCCCCGGGGCCGGCGGTCGACATGGCGATCCTGTCGCTCCACTTGGCGGGCGCGAGCTCGATCCTCGGCGCGATCAACTTCATCACCACCATCTTCAACATGCGCGCGCCGGGCATG
>JAESFT010000584.1_pt1 | contig 11362 bp, 9 predicted proteins | sample 9269451 | NCBI WGS metagenome assembly JAESFT01 (sample SAMN14502557, study PRJNA617106) | algae metagenome | isolation source: Scytonema hyalinum WJT4-NPBG1 and co-occurring heterotrophs from well... | place: USA: Mojave Desert, Joshua Tree National Park, California | collected 2006-05-25
CGGGGCTCTTCGGGCGGCCCCAGATATTCTGGCCCATACGGCGGTCAAGCTTGTGCTTGGCCTGAATGCGCTTCGACATCGCTGTTCCTCTTTGTTGTCGAATTTGCGAGGAACGCGCCCTCCTCTTCCCTTCATTCCCGAGAAGGCCCAAGGGGCCGCCTCGAGGGACGGGACGACAGGCCGACCGAAGCCGGGCCACGGGAGCGTAAAAAGTTACGCGGCCCGTGTGGACCGCGTGAACGGGAGGCATTTAGGCGCAAAAGCCGGGAAAGTCAACCAGAGATGAGCCCTTGCTTCAGCCGACGAGCAGCGGCATGTCCTCGATGGTCACCACAGGCAAGCCCTCGTTCTCCAAGGCTTGTCGCAGCGCCATGCTGATCCCGGCCCCGCTCGTGAACACGGCCACGGTTTCGTTCTCGTCCGCCTCGTGACCGGGAACCGGCTGGCCGATCAGTTGAGTTACCCGGCGGCCGATGGCCGGAGCCGGGTCGATCCAGGTCACGGGCCAGAGCGCCAGGGCGTGGAAGCGCTTGAGCAGCAGCGGATAATGGGTGCAGCTGAGGGCCACCACGTCCGTCCTGCCGCCCGCATCCTCGACGAAGCAGGGCCGGAGCTCGTCCAGCAGGTCTTCGTCCGAAACGGGGCTGCCGGCAAGCTCAGCCTCTGCAAAGCCCGCGAGGCGGCGCGAACCGACAAGATTGACCTTGCATCCCGTCGCGTAGGTCTCGATCAGGTCGCGGGTATAGTCCCGTGCCACGGTGGCCGGAGTGGCGAGGACGGAGACATATCCCGTCCGCGTGGTCTGGGCCGCCGGCTTGATCGCCGGAACGGTGCCGACGAAGGGAATCGAGAACCGTTCGCGCAGGTGGGGCAGCACGACGGTCGATGCCGTGTTGCAGGCCACCACGACGATGTCGGGGCTGTGAAGCGCGATGAGCCGCTCCATCACGGCCGCGACGCGCGCGACGATCGCCTCCTCGCTCAGGCGCCCGTAGGGAAATCCCGCATCGTCCGCCGCATAGACGTAGCGTGCGTCCGGACGGGCCTTCAGCACCTCGGAAAAGACCGTGAGGCCGCCGAGACCGGAATCGAAGACGAGGATGGTGGGAACGGGAGACGGCATGACGGCAGGGTTATAGGACGCCCCGGCCAGAAGATCGACACGCATGACTGACCCTTACGAACGCGACTGTGCGAGAAATTCCGACAATCCCTGCTTGGTTTCCGGAGGCGCCATGTTCAACCTGCGGCGCGGGCCTCGCTCCTCCTTGGTCTCCGGTCCCTCGCCTTTCGGCATTTGAGCCGAGAGGCGCTTGACCGGCCAGCCGTCGCTCCAGGTGCTCATGTCGACGAATTTGGGATCCCGCATGAGAGCGGTCGCATCCTTGCCGGCGAAGGCCGCTTCCGAGGCGATGTCGAAGGTTTTCCAGTAGGCGAGGAAGTCGAGCGTGTCGGTGACGTTGTTGCCGAGCTGCTGGGTCAGAATGGTCTGGGGCCCGCTGAGCGCCATGTCGGCGCTCCAGCGCCAGGTGTTCCTCTGCTTGGGATCGCGCGGCGGATCCGGCGGCAGCTTGATCGCGGAGGCATCGTAATCGGCCTTGGGGGACCCAGGCGACGCGAGCGTCGCGGTCAGGGCCGGGAAGCCATGATCGTCGGAGGAAGCCCGCATGAACAGCTTGCGGGTGGACGGAACGGCACTGGCCTGCTGGAGGATCAGGCGGGAGGCGCGATCGCTCGGCAGGTAGTCCCGGTCGCCGCTCATGGCGATGATCAGGGTTGCCGGATCGATGGTGGAAAGATCCCGCAGAAGGATGCCCCGCTCCTTCTCGTTGGACGCGATGCCGCCCGGCATCAGGCCGAAGATCAGCTTCGGCGCCGGAACCTTGCCGGACCCCGCCCCGGCCGCAAGGTTGAGGGCGATCGGCATGCCCGCCGAGTGGCCGATGAACGCGACCCGTTCCCTATCGGGCTTGGCATTCGGATCGTCCGCCAGCGCCGCGAGGGCACTCTGGATCAGGTCCTCGGCAAGGTTCGAGGCATCGGCCGGACGGGAGCGGTTCACGTCCTGGAACCGGGGAAAGAGCACGAGATGACCCTTGCGGGCCAGATGCTCGATCCAACCGCCGTAAAGGCCCGGATTGACCGCTCCCCAGGAATGCAGGAACACCACGACGGGACGGGGCCTCGCAGGCGTATCGCTCCCGTGGAACACGAAGGTTCCGCTGCTTGTCGTGCCGACGGCCCGCTTCACGACCTCGCTCGTCTTGTAGTCGCGCCCGCCAGGGCCTTGCGCAGGCTGCTGCGGCGGCGTGGCCGCATAAGCCGATGATGCGGCCAACGAAGCACCAAGGAGCAGGACAGGCAGCGGGGAGCAGCGCATCGTCGTCTCGAACTCTTGTACGATCGGGCAGATAGTGCCCGATCGTTATAAGGCCACGATTTACTTAAGGTTTTCTCAATCGTCTTCCTTCCGCAAGGGCACGAATCGCCCCACGCAGGGTCCGCACCTCCTGCTCGGTCATCTCAAGGCGGTGGAAGATGTCCCGCATGTTGCGGGTCATGGTCGGCTTCTTGTCCTCAGGATAGAAATTCACCGCATCGAGCTCGGCCTCGATGTAGTCGAAGAACGACGTCACCATTTCCCGGGGCGCCGGAGGAGAGTGCCGGCCGCCCTCGAAGGGCAGCGCGCCGCCGGTGGCGAGCTTGTACCACTCATAGGAGACGAGAAGGACCGCCTGCGCGAGGTTGAGCGAGGAGAATTTCGGATCGACCGGGAAGGTGATGATGGCGTCCGCCAGGGATACCTCATCGTTCTCGAGCCCGGTGCGCTCCCGTCCGAACAGGATGCCGACGCCCTGCCCCGACCCGAGTCGCTGCTGTGCCTCCTTCATCGCATCATCCGGCGCGAAGACCCGCTTCATCTGCCCGCGCTCGCGGGCCGTCGTGGCGAACACGAAATTCAGGTCCGCAATGGCCTCGCGGACGGTGTCGTAGAGCCTCGCCCCCTCCAGCACATGGGTTGCGCCGGAGGCCGCCGAATGCGCCCCTTTCTTGGGCCAGCCGTTGCGCGGCGACACGAGGCGCAACTCCGACAGTCCGAAATTGGCCATGGCCCGGGCTACCATGCCGATGTTCTCGGCCAATTGCGGTTCCACGAGGATGATGATCGGGCGCGTCATAGGGTCTGGTCAGATCGGGTGAATGGTCGATCTTCCATAACGTCAAAACCGATCCCGCGACTAGGTCTGTCGGGACGTGACGATGAAGCCTGCAAAGGCTCACGAAAAAACCTCCCCGGGCTTCCCCGAGGAGGTCTTTCAGCGTCAAACCGATGGTTCGACCCGCGTCTTACCAGCAGCCGCCCCAGCCGCAGTAATAGCCCGGACGGGCAGCCGCGGCCCCGATGGCCGCGCCGCCGACGACGCCGACCGCCGTGCCGACGGCCACCTGGCTCGCGGCTGCGTTGGACTGCGCGACGTTGTTGCGATAGTTCGCGTTCCGGCAACGCTCATAGGCCCGCGTTCCGGGCTTCAGGCCCGATTCCATGCAGACGGAATCCGCATTGGCCATGGATTGTTCGGCAGTCTGGCAGCCGGCCAGAACCAGGGCGGCCGTTCCAAGAATGATAGCAAGACGCATGTCAGCTCCCTTTTGTGTTCAACAAAGTCCCTCCGGCGGCAGCCTCGATCCCAATGGTTCGGATCTGATGCCTCTGAGGAAGCCGCCGGAATGAGGGGATCTGAACTACGGATAAGCTTGGCTTTCCGTGCGACAGCACACGTGCCGTGGTGAATTTTCCTCCCGAGGGAACTCAGACCCGTGGATATTCCTTATTTCCTGCGATGTTAACGTCACAATATCACGATCATCGCCGATCGTCACGGAGTAACTGTGACCCTGTTGCGCTCCATTGCGTCGAGCCTCTGTCTGCTCCTTTGGCTGTCATGTCCTGCCTACGCGGCCTCTCCGGCAGGAGCCTCCGCTGCAACGCCCCCTCTGTTTCACGGAAATTGGTGCGGCGCCGGCGACGCGAACCGAGCCTCTCCGATCGATGCCCTGGATGCGGCCTGCCGGGCACACGACCTCTGCTACGAACGGGCGGGTCGGGGCGCCTGCCTGTGCGACCGCGCCATCCTCAGGGCGACGGCGGCGCTCGTGAGAAGCCCCGAGGTTCCGGAGGCGGTTCGGAGCAAGGCGGCGACCGTCAACTCGCTCTTCAGCGCAGCCTTGTGCACGGAAAGCCCAAAATCGCCGCGGCAGGCGGGACAGCGCTGAAATCCTGCCCTGCCCCCACCTTCCCCACCGGCCTTAACCGCGCTATAGCCCCCGCAACCCTCCTGCCGAACGGCAGGACTGTTCCAGCCCAAAGCGCAAGGTGAGATCATGGCGAAGATCAAGGTTGCCAATCCGGTCGTCGAACTCGACGGCGACGAGATGACCCGCATTATCTGGCAGTTCATCAAAGACAAGCTGATCCACCCCTATCTCGACATCGACCTGAAGTACTACGATCTGGGCGTCGAGCACCGCGACGCCACCAACGACAAGGTCACCGTCGAGGCCGCCGAGGCGATCAAGAAGTACGGCGTCGGCGTGAAATGCGCCACCATCACGCCGGACGAGGCCCGCGTGAAGGAGTTCAACCTCAAGGAGATGTGGAAGTCGCCCAACGGCACGATCCGCAACATCCTCGGCGGCGTGATCTTCCGCGAGCCCATCATCTGCAAGAACGTTCCGCGCCTCGTGCCCGGCTGGACCCAACCGATCATCGTCGGCCGCCACGCCTTCGGCGACCAGTACCGCGCCACGGACTTCAAGGTGCCCGGCAAGGGCCGCCTGACCATCAAGTTCGAAGGCGAGGACGGCACGGTCATCGAGAAGGAAGTCTTCAAGTTCCCGGAGGCCGGCGTCGCCATGGCGATGTACAACCTGGACGAATCGATCCGCGACTTCGCCCGCGCCTCGTTCAACTACGGCCTGAACCGCAAGTACCCGGTCTATCTCTCCACCAAGAACACGATCCTCAAGGCCTATGACGGCCGCTTCAAGGACATCTTCGAGGAGATCTACCTCAACGAGTTCAAGGCGAAGTTCGACGCCGCCGGCATCCATTACGAGCACCGCCTCATCGACGACATGGTGGCCTCGGCCCTCAAGTGGTCCGGCGGCTATGTGTGGGCCTGCAAGAACTACGACGGCGACGTGCAGTCCGACACGGTGGCCCAAGGCTTCGGCTCCCTCGGCCTCATGACCTCCGTGCTGATGACGCCGGACGGCCAGACGGTGGAAGCGGAAGCCGCCCATGGCACCGTGACCCGCCACTACCGCGAACACCAGAAGGGCAAGGAGACCTCGACGAACTCCATCGCGTCGATCTTCGCCTGGACCCGCGGCCTGGCTCACCGCGCCAAGCTCGACAACAACGAGGAGCTCGCCCGCTTCGCCCAGACTCTCGAAAAGGTCTGCGTGGACACGGTCGAGGCCGGATACATGACCAAGGACCTGGCGCTGCTGGTCGGCGCCGAGCAGAAGTGGCTCTCCACCACGGGTTTCCTCGACAAGATCGACGAGAATCTCAAAAAGGCCATGGCGGCTTAAACAGAGCGCCATCTCCGAATAAGATGAGAGCCCGGCGTCGAAGCCGGGCTTTTTCTGTTTGGGAGGGAGAATGGTCGAGAAACAGAACCCCGTCATGACCGGCGGCTGCCAGTGCGGCACGGTCCGCTACGCGCTCATGTCCGAGCCGACCCATGCCAGCATCTGCCATTGCCGCATGTGCCAGAAGGCATTCGGCAACTACTTCGCTTCGCTGACCGGCGTGCCGCGGAAGGACCTCGTGTGGACGAAGGGGCAGCCCGGCATCTTCAGGAGTTCGGAGGCCGTGGAGCGCGGGTTCTGCCGCGATTGCGGCACGCCGCTGTTCTATTCCTACCTGGAAGACGACCGCATCAGCGTCTCGATCGGAAGCCTCGACGAACCGGCCCGGGTCACACCCGAGATCCAGTACGGATTGGAGAGCAGGCTCCCGGCCTTCGAGAAGCTGCACACGCTGCCAGGCCAGCGGACGGACGATTATGCGACGCCGGCCCAGTTGGAAAAGATGGCCTCGCGTCAGCACCCGGATCACGATTGAAGCCGAAGACCACTGCGTCATCACCTTCCCGGACCTGATCCGGGGATCAGTGCCGGTGATTCCGATCTGACGAGCGCCGAGCTTCATGAAAGCGAGATGGCCGGGACAAGCCCGGCCATGACGCGTTGAACAGACGAGGCGCTAAGCGGCCGCGAGCGCCGCCTCGATCGCCGCCAATGCAGCCTGGGCCTGAGCGCCGTCGGGACCGCCGGCCTGGGCCATGTCGCGGCGGCCGCCGCCGCCTTTGCCGCCGAGCTTTTCCGAGCCGACGCGCACCAGGGCAACCGCATCGACCTTCGCCGTCAGGTCTTCCGTGACACCGACCACGATTCCCGCCTTGCCGTCTTCGGCGACACCCACGATGGCCACGACGCCGGAGCCGAGACGCTTCTTGCCCTCGTCGGCGAGGCTCTTGAGGTCCTTCATCTCGACGCCGGTGACCGCGCGGGCCATGAGCTTGATGCCCGCGACGTCCTTGACCGGTTCCTCACCGCCGCCACCGCCGCCCATGGCGAGCTTGCGGCGCGCCTCGGCCAGGTCGCGCTCCAGCTTGCGGCGCTCTTCCAGAAGAGCCGCGAGGCGCGCGGAGACCTCGTCCACCGGCGTCTTGAGGAGACCAGCGACCTCGCGCAGCTTGCGGCTTTCCTCCGCGAGGTGACGACGGGCGGCGTCGCCCGTCATGGCCTCGACGCGGCGGACGCCGGCCGCAACCGCATTCTCGCCCACGATGGTGATGACGCCGATGTCGCCCGTGCGGTTCACATGCGTGCCGCCGCAGAGCTCCACCGAGAACGCCTTGTTGGCCTCGCCCTTGCCCATGGAGACGACGCGAACCTCGTCGCCGTACTTCTCGCCGAAGAGCGCACGGGCGCCGGATTCGATGGCCTCGTCCACGGCCATGAGCTTGGTGACGACCGGCTCGTTCTGGAGCAGCACCCGGTTGGCGATCTCCTCGACCCTGGCGAGCTCCGCGTCCTCGATGGGCTTCGGGTGGCTGAAGTCGAAACGCAGGCGGTCGGGGGCCACCAGCGAGCCTTTCTGGGCCACGTGGTCGCCGAGCACCTGGCGCAGGGCCTCGTGCAGGAGATGGGTCGCCGAGTGGTTGGAGCGCACCGCAGAGCGGCGCCCGTGATCGACGATCAATTCCAGGGACTGATTGAGCTTCAGGGAGCCGTGTTCCACGGTGATATGGTGCACGAAAAGATCGCCGAGCTTCTTCTCAGTGCCGGTCACGAAGACCCGAGCCCCTTCGCCTTGCATCACGCCGGTATCCCCGACCTGACCGCCGGATTCGCCGTAGAACGGCGTCTGGTTGAGCACCACGAGGCCGGTCTCCCCGGCCTTGAGCTCCGCCACCTCCTGGCCGTCCCTGAGGAGCGCCAGGACGATGCCCTCAGCCGTTTCGGTATCGTAGCCCAGGAACTCGGTCGCGCCGGTGCGTTCCTTGACGGAGAACCACACGGTTTCCGTCGCCGCCTCGCCCGAGCCGGACCAGGCTGCGCGCGCCTTCTCACGCTGGCGCTGCATGGCTGCGTTGAAGGCCTCCATGTCGACCCCGATGCCGCGGGGCTTGAGCGCGTCCTGCGTGAGATCGAGCGGGAAGCCGTAGGTGTCGTAGAGCGTGAAGGCCGTATCGCCCGAGAGGTTCTGCCCCTTGGCGAGGGTGCGGCTTTCCTCGTCGAGGATCGACAGGCCGCGCTCCAGGGTCTTGCGGAAGCGGGTCTCTTCCAGCTTCAGGGTCTCGGTGATCAGCGCCTCGGCACGGATGAGCTCCGGATAGGCCTGCCCCATCTCGCGCACGAGAGCCGGCACGAGGCGGTACATCAGCGGGTCCTTGGCGCCAAGAAGCTGCGCATGGCGCATGGCACGGCGCATGATGCGGCGGAGCACGTAGCCGCGGCCTTCGTTCGACGGCAGCACGCCATCGGCCACCAGGAACGACGAGGCGCGCAGGTGGTCGGCGATCACCCGGTGCGAGGCCTTGCGGTCGCCCTCGGGCGCCACGCCGGTGGCATGGACCACCGCCTCGATGAGGGTGCGGAACAGGTCCGTGTCGTAGTTCGAGTACACGCCCTGCATGATCGCGGAAATGCGCTCCAGCCCCATGCCGGTGTCGATGGACGGCTTGGGCAGGCCGATGCGGTTGCCGGGCTCGATCTGCTCGTACTGCATGAAGACGAGGTTCCAGAACTCCAGGAACCGGTCGCCGTCCTCGTCGGGGCTGCCGGGAGGGCCGCCCCAGAGCTTGTCGCCCTGGTCGATGAAGATCTCCGAGCACGGACCGCAGGGGCCGGTATCGCCCATCTGCCAGAAATTGTCGGAGGTCGGGATGCGGATGATCTTGGAATCGGAGAAGCCGGCGATCTTCTTCCAGAGGTTCGCCGCCTCGTCGTCATCGTGATAGACCGTGACGAGGAGCCTGTCCTTCGGCAGGTTGAATTCCTTCGTGATCAGGCCCCAGGCAAGCTCGATGGCGCGTTCCTTGAAGTAATCGCCGAACGAGAAGTTGCCGAGCATCTCGAAGAAGGTGTGGTGGCGCGCCGTGTAGCCCACATTGTCGAGATCGTTGTGCTTGCCCCCGGCGCGCACGCATTTCTGCGAGGTCGTGGCGGTGCTGTAAGGCCGCTTCTCGACACCGGTGAACACGTTCTTGAACTGCACCATGCCGGCATTCGTGAACATCAGGGTCGGATCGTTGCGCGGCACGAGGGGGCTCGAGGCGACGACCTCATGGCCGTTCTTGGCGAAGTATTCGAGAAAGGCCGACCGGATTTCGTTGACGCCGTTCATGTTCATGGGTTTTCAAACTTAAGGTAGGGGCCTGAAGGCCCGTCAAGATCTTGGTGGTGGCCGGTTTTAGCCGCCCGCGCCCCCGCTGTCGAGGCGGCGTTTCGGCGAGGCGAGCGAATAGGCCCGCAAGGGGAACTTGGGGCCGGGCCCCGTGCCCACGGCCTCGAAGCCGACCCGCTCGAGAAGGCGGTGGGAGCGGACATTGGGCTCATCGACCAGCGCCACGAGTCGGGCGTGTCGCAGATCGAGAAAAGCATAGTGGGCGGCGCGCCTGAGCGCCTCCCCTGCATAGCCCCTGCCCCATGCCTCCGGTCGGAGCGCGACCACAGGCTCCACCGCGTCTGCAAAATCGGCAAAGGCACGCGCGACCTCCCCGGAAACCGGCTGGAGGCCGATGATCCCGATCCAAGCACCCTGCGCGGTCAGCACCGACCAAAGGCCGAGACCCCTCGGTTCATAACCGGTAGCCTCCTGTCGGAGGCGCTCGACCTGGGCACGCTCCAGGACGGTGTCGTCGCAGAGATGGCGCCTGACGCCGGGCCGGGTCAGCAGATCGTGCAGGCGGTCGAGGTCTGCCTCCATCAGGGGAACCAGCCGCAGGCGTTCGGTAGCGAGTTCAGGCAGCATGCCCGGATCGTGGCGCCCTGCTCCCTTCGCGGCAACCGGCGAAGGATCGTCGTCTTCCGTGACGAGTGTCGGAAGCTGTTGAAGAATAGACCAAGTCCTTATTCGGCCTCAATTTGTTGGTGCTAATCTTACCTTCGTCCGTTGCAAGTTGTTCCAGTCGTATTTCATATGTTTCTTTTCCCAGCAGGCGTTAGAGCGCCGAAACGAAAGAAATCATTTCTCGACTCCTCTTGGACGCGTGTCCGCCGGACAGCCGGAGCCGGCGTTTGTGCCCTGGCCCTGTTAGGTGACACGGCTGCGGCCCAAACGGCAGAGCGGACCTGGCATCTGTCGGTCTACGGCAGCCGATGGGTCAATGCCGATCTGCTGGAGATTCCGGAGCGGACTTTCACGGGCGAACTGACGGGCGAGGACGCCTACTTCGTCGGGGCCGGCCTTTCGCGGGTCATCGTCCCGTCCTTCGCCATCCCGCTGCCGGGCACGGATTTCGCGTTTCGGGGCAACCGGATCGAGCTCGAAGGACAGGTCCTCCGCCATTTCGGCGATCAGAGCCACTGGGAGGGGACGATCGCGCTCATGTTCCGGACGGGGCAGATCCCGCTGTTCGGAGGCTTGAGCGTCAATCTGGCCTTCGGCGAGGGCCTGTCCTACGCATCGGAGCGTCCCCGGCTCGAAGGCAGCTTCCGGGTCGAGCCGAGCCGCTTTCTCAATTATCTCGCGTTCGAGGCGGAGTTCTCCCATGCCTCGCTGCCAGGCGTGTATTTCGTCCCGCGGATCCACCACCGCTCCGGAATCTTCGGGCTCATCGCGGAGCGGGAATCCGGCTCGAATTTCATCGGGGCCGGGATCCGCATGGACCTGCGGTAAGCGCGAGAGCGGCCCGGCGCGACCCTGACAGGCGGGCACCAAGGAAAAGACCGCCGCGATCTCTCGCGACGGCCTCTCTTTGCCCTTGAAGGAGAGCAAAAGCTTATTCAGCGGAACCTTCATCCAGGTCGTCGGCGGTCGGGGTCGCCTGCTCCAGGATGCGGTCGGCGAGCAGGCCGGCATTCTGGCGGATGAGCGCCTCGATCTTGCCGGCGATCTCCGGATTGTCCCGAAGGAACTGCTTGGCGTTCTCGCGACCTTGACCCAGACGCTGGCTGTCGTAGGAGAACCACGCGCCGGACTTGTCGACGATACCGGCCTTGACGCCGAGATCGATGAGCTCGCCCACCTTGGATACGCCCTCGCCGAACATGATGTCGAACTCGACCTGCTTGAAGGGCGGAGCGACCTTGTTCTTCACGACCTTCACGCGCACCGAGTTGCCGATCGGATCGTCACGATCCTTCAGCGTCGAGACGCGGCGGATGTCGAGGCGCACGGAAGCATAGAACTTCAGCGCATTGCCGCCCGTCGTGGTCTCGGGCGAACCGTACATGACACCGATCTTCATGCGGATCTGGTTGATGAAGATCACCATCGTGTTCGAACGCGAGATCGAACCGGTGAGCTTGCGAAGGGCCTGGCTCATGAGGCGTGCCTGGAGGCCCGGCTGAACCTCGCCCATCTCGCCGTCGAGTTCGGCCTTCGGGGTGAGCGCCGCCACCGAGTCGATGACGAGCACGTCGACCGCGCCGGAGCGGACGAGGGTGTCGGCGATCTCGAGGGCCTGCTCGCCGGTGTCGGGCTGGGAGATCAGCAGATCGTCCAGGTTGACCCCGAGCTTGCGGGCATAGACCGGATCCAGCGCATGCTCCGCGTCCACGAAGGCGCAGACGCCGCCCTTCTTCTGGGCTTCGGCGATGGTGTGCAGGGCGAGCGTCGTCT